>Ga0335078_10002567_pt1 | contig 27408 bp, 41 predicted proteins | sample Lox_Sample_32_FD_206711 | JGI IMG/M metagenome (GOLD analysis project Ga0335078, IMG submission 206711) | Soil microbial communities from Loxahatchee National Wildlife Refuge, Florida, United States - Lox_Sample_3.2 | ecosystem: Environmental > Terrestrial > Soil > Wetlands | place: USA... | reverse complement strand
CAAGACCACCGTCCCGACGCAATGTTCAGAACCGAATCGGCCGGAGATCGAGATCGCCGGATTCGACGCCGGTCAGGATGTCGTGATCGCCGATCTGGCAACACTGCTCAAAGATTCGAATGTCGATACGAATCAGCCCAACACGCCGGCCGGTTGCATGTCGGCTCCCAACGATGGAGACTGCGGGCCGTTGTTTGCCAACTTCGGGCTTCCGTTCGCTGGCAGGCAGGCCGGTGTTCAGACGTTCATGCGAAGGCAGGGGGGATCGCTGTCCGCGGCGGTGGCCAGTAAATAAATCTATGTGGAAGCTGGCTGTAGTTGTTGTCGCGTTCGCGTGGACCTGCGACGCTCATGACGCGCACGGCCGTTCTACTTCGCCTCCCGAAGCTCGGCGGCTAAAGAGTCCACTTCCTGTGACAGCTGAGCACGCTGCCGCGGCGAAGCCTCTTTACGATCAACTCTGCGCCTCGTGCCACGGCTCAGACGGCAAGGCGCGTACTCCGCTTGCCGGGAAACTTCCCGTCCGGCCTACCAATCTTGCCGAGTATCTGATGGAATCGATGCGCGACGGCGAGATTTATTGGGTCATCAACAATGGGATCGACAAGAACATGCCCAGCTTCGGGACGCAGCTTTCCGACACGCAGCGGTGGGAACTGGTCCAGTATGTTCGCGAGCTGCGTTCACAGCAGCGGGCCATCGAAAAGGCTGAACTCGGACCCTATGACTGGAACCTGCCCCCGGGATTCCCGCTGCCCAACGTACCGCGCGACAACCCAATGACCAAGGAGAAAGTGGAGCTGGGCCGCTACCTTTTTTATGACAAGCGGCTCTCCTTGAATCAGAGTCAGTCTTGCGCGACGTGTCACAAACAGGAATTAGCCTTCACCGATGGCCGCGCTCACGGATTGGGCTCCACCGGACAGCTCCACCCGCGTGGTCCCATGAGCCTGTCGAATGTGGCGTACAGTCCCGCTCTGACGTGGGCCAATCCGAACGTGCGAACGCTCGAAACTCAGGCGCTGGTCCCGATGTTCGGAGAAGATCCGGTGGAGCTCGGCATGACGGGCAAGGAGACTCTGCTTGCACAACGTCTGAAGGGCGTCGCGCTCTATCAAAAGCTCTTCGCCGCCGCGTTTCCGGGTGACGCCGATCCGTTCACCGTAGGAAACGTCACCAAGGCGATCGCCAGTTTCGAGCGCACCATACTCTCGGGCAACTCGCCTTATGACCGGTACCGCGTCGACGACGATCCGAACGCGATCAGCGAAGCGGCCAAGCGCGGCGAAGCTCTTTTCTTTAGCGAACGCCTGGAGTGCTTTCACTGCCACGGCGGATTCAACTTCACCGGCACAGTCGACTATCTCGACAAAGGCTTCGCCGAGGTCGAGTTTCACAACACAGGACTCTACAACCTGAAAGGACAATTCTCTTATCCGTCGCCCAATCTTGGACTGTACATCTTTACGCATCAGGACGAAGACATCGGCAAATTCAAGGCGCCAACGCTGCGCAACATCGCGCTGACAGGCCCTTATATGCACGACGGCAGCGTGAAGACACTGGACGCGGTGATCGAACACTACAAATCGGGAGGCCGCACCATCGAATCCGGACCGAACGCCGGCGACGGCGCCGACAATCCCAACAAAAGTGAGTTCATTAAGCGCTTCGATTTGTCCGACGAGGAACATCGCGACCTGATTGCATTCCTCCGCTCTCTCACTGACGAAGAGTTTATCAGCGATCCCAACCTGTCGAATCCTTGGCTGGCAAGAGTAACTCACCTGAAGCCAACGGAGCACCATTACACTTTCCGAGGCGACGTGGCTCAGGTGTTTCCGGAGGACGGGATGATCGCGCTCTACCACAATGCGGTCCCGGGCTTGATCACCGAAATGAAGCCGCCTCACTCGATGGAGTTCTTAGTCGCGAATCCGGCGCAACTTGCGTCGTTGAAGCCCGGCGACACGATAACGGCCTCGGTTCGAAAGCAAGGCAGAGATTTTGTGTTGGATGACTTGCGGTTGATCTCAACGCCAGTGGCGAGGAAATGAGAACGATGACACGCGCGAATCTTTCTTGTCTAACTGTCTTGGTTACGATGACTGCGGCCGTCGCGGATGTTCCAACGCGATCCGCGGTTTCGGACCGGCGCTTATCCGTCGGCAAGCAGGAACCGAGCCAGGCTGAACAGGACTTTCTTCGTGGTGTACAACTCGCGCATGGAGAGGGTGTCGAGCAGGATTACGCGCATGCGGCCAAGTTCTACCTGAGCGCCGCGGAAAAAGGTCATGTAGCAGCGCAATACAATCTGGCCTATCTGTACGAACACGGTCTGGGCGTCGCGCACGATTTCAAGCAGGCGGCGACGTGGTACCGCAAAGCCGCACTGCAGGGCGACGCGGAAGCTCAGAACAATCTCGGCGTCCTGTATGCGACCGGGCGCGGTGTGCCACACCGAGATGCCGATGCCGTGCATTGGTATCGTCTGGCTGCGGCGCAGAGCGATCCGGAGGGGATGAGCAATCTGGGCATGATGTATCTGCAAGGTCGGGGCCTGAAGCGCGACCTCATTGAGGCGTTCAAGTGGATTAGGCAATCCGCTGAGAACGGCTACGCGGTCGCACAGAATAATCTTGCGCTGATGTACGCAAACGGCCAAGCGGTCGCTCGGGATTGCGTATGGGCGTATACCTGGTTCGACATCGCCGCCGACAAGCTCACCGCCTCGGCGCAGTTGCGCGATCAAATCGCCAAGGAGATGAAGCCGGAAGAGATTCAGCGGGCCCGGACGCGAGCCGAGATCAAAAGGACTCAAATCTCCCAGAAAGCCAACGGAACGAAATGAGGATCTCTACTTCGCGGGCTTCTCAGCCAGGAGCCGCACAACCGGAATCGTATTGCCGTCAAAATAGTCGGCCTTCCTAGGCTGATCTTCATAACGCACGATCCGCAGTGATTCAAAGTTAGTCAGCAGTCCGTTCTTGGGGAACCAGGCTTCCGGTCCTTCAAATACCACGGCTCCTCCCGGCCGCAGACCTTCAACGATCTGCGCAGATACGTTTACGGGCATCCAACTCAGTAAGATCAGGTCCCATTGGTTATGTCCAAAATCAAAGTCCCGATCCAACACGACTTGCGTGTGGATCACGAGGTTTTGCTGTTTGGCGCGTTTTTCCGCAAGTGCGACGGCTTTCGCTGCGGGATCGAATCCGGTAACATCCCAACCCTGACGCGCCAAGTAGAGAGTGTTCCGTCCTTCTCCCATCCCGACATCCAACGCCCTGCCAGGAGTGCGACCTTCGATCACCGACACCAACCAGGAGTTAGGCTCGTTAAGAAAGGCTGGAGGGTTGACGGTGAAATAACGATCCCAAAAGTCACTCTCCAGTTCCTGCCGTTTGGTACGAACCAGGTCCACGCGGCGCCCAATTTCGCCAGCGCCGACACCCTCGCCTCGGAGCTTTTGTTGGTAGAGGTCAATGACCATGTCCATGGTGCGCCGCTGCTCAGCAGGCAGCGCGAACCACCATTTGCGGAACGCGGGGTAAAAGTCATACGTCGGAGCCTGAGCCCCGAGTCCAACACACATGAGGAGTGCGCAGAGGAAAGCCGTAATCAACCGCAAACGCAAGTCAGCCGATGGCCTAACACTCACTGAGAAGTACATTGTGTTGACTAGTCTGTACAATGTTGCTCCTTCTAGAGAGGCGGTTAAAATCGCAGCGCTTGTCCGATCGAGGGTTCGCCGACAACCTAAACCGCTCTTGAAACTAAAGAGAAGTTAAGCTCTGCGTGCAAGCGAGCGATAGCGCTCGGACACAAAATCCCAGTTGATGACTTTCACGATCGCAGCCAGGTAGTCAGCTCGCCGGTTCTGATACTTCAGGTAATAGGCGTGCTCCCACACATCGATCCCCAGCAGTGGACGATTCTTCGCGAGCAGCGGACTGTCCTGGTTCGGCGCCGTGTCAAGCACAAGTTTGCCGGTGGGATCGAGTGAAAGCCAAGCCCAGCCGCTACCAAACACGCCCCCGGCAGCCGCTCGCAATTGACTCTCGAATTTTTCCTGGTCTCCGAATGTGCGGTTGAGGGCCTGCGCTAGTTCTCCCGAAGGCTTTCCGCTCTTCGCCGCCGGTGCCAGCGTTTGCCAGAACAATGTGTGATTGAAATGGCCTCCGCCCTGATTTCGAATTTGCGTCCTGACTGCGACGGGAAGGCTGTCCAGACCCTGGAGCAGTTCCTCTACGCTCATTTTCCCGAGCGACGGGTCGCCCGCAATGGCTTTGTTTAGATTGTCTACATAAGCCTGGTGGTGCTTGTCGTGGTGGATCTGCATCGTCTGCGCGTCGATGTACGGCTCGAGCGCATCGTAGGCATAGGGCAACTTTGGGAGAGAGAATGGAGGGTCCGCCGCGTATACTCTCATTGCCGCCGCTCCGATCGCAACTCCTTTCAACAGCATTCGTCTCGTCATGGCACAGCCTCCCTTTCTCGTTCTGCAATCTGGACCCGTTTCGTGACCGCCAGCGCGTGGGCGCGATCGATGTCGCGGGCGGACATTTCCTTGGCAATCCGGTCCCGGATTTCTTGGCAACCGGAGATTTGGTCAGCAGTGATATCGAGCCACGCGTAGGCCGAGATGTAATCGCGTCGCACTCCTTCCCCATTCACATACATCACTGCGAGGTTTCTCTGCGCAGTGGCGTGGCCCATCTCAGCAGCTTCCCGGAACAGCCGGAATGCTTCGGCAAAGTCAAGGTTCACACCGCGGCCTTGGAGGTACATCACGCCAAGATTGTTCATGGCTTCCGTATCCTGCTTGACCACGGCCAAACGGTACCAATGCACCGCTTCGGCGTCGTTTTGAGCCACACCGCGCCCGGTCGCGTACAGCGCGCCAAGATTGTTCTGGGCTTCGGCATCGCCCTGCAGCGCTGCCTTTCGATACCATTCCGCAGCCTGTTTCAAGTCGCCTTCCACACCGAGGCCGTGTTCGTATAAATACGCCAAGTCATGTTGCGCCGCGACGTGCCCTCTTTCTGCTGCCATGCGATAGTACTTGGCGGCCTGCGTATAATCCTGAGGAACGCCGATGCCTTTGGCGTAGGCGTATCCGCGCTGATAGTTCTGTTGCACTTCTTGGCGCTGACGTTTCGTGTCAGGCGCAGTTGATGGCGGAGTGTCTGCCATTGCCGCGATGGCGACGGCCAGAATCAAGACGAACTTCATAAACTGAAGACCATGAGGGCTCTCCACCTGGTGCGATACACCACTCTCGGACACCGTGAAATCATCGGCGCTCATTAGTCTAATGTCGATTCGTATCGTTGCCAATGCGACAAATCGCCGCAGGGGCCGTATCATCCGAACGCAAGTAGGCGCGAGCAATAAATCACGGCAAATTGAAATAGCTGGCCGACGCCGTACCCTTTTGTGAACGAAATGGGTGAGCGATCCCATTCGATGAGGAACAGGGCGGAAAACATTCTGATGCGCTCAAGCAGCTGGGGCGTTCGCGCATTGGAAATATCTGACGGGTGTGACGATGGAACGTCCACCACCTTGGTGCTTTCAGTAAGCGGAGATGCATGAGAGCAAAAACTGGAATGGAAGTCCAGTGACCAGAGTCTGACCGTACACACTAGGCTCCTTGTTTTCGACTTGCACTTTGCAATGCGGCAAATTGCCGCACCCGCGTCCCGACTGCACTTTACGAAATATGCAGCTGCGGCACCAAGCCTCAGCAGCGGTCAGCGAGGTGCCGCCTGGCATCGATGTGCGGCGCGTGGAGCGCAATAACGTACCGGTTCGTGGGCGCAGCGGCCTGTTCAGGCCTTGGGCCAGGCTTTCGCCGCCGCCGCCGCTGAGGTCCTCGCGGCGGCCACCAACGGCGCGTAGAACATCTTGCCGGCGCTGCCAACCCGCGGGCCGGCTTTCTCGGGTGTGCCGGATTCGAACGGCGGGTGAGGATCGTATTCGATCATGAGTTCGACCCCTCTTCCCATGTCCTCGCCATTGAGCCTTGCTCCGACGCGAAGTGCGAAATCGATACCCGCAGTCACTCCGGCTGCCGTAATCCGATTCCGGTCCTCCACCACACGCACATTCACCGGCTCGGCGCCGAGCAAAGGGAGAACCTCGCGCACTGCCCAGTGGCTGGTTGCTTTATAGCCGCGCAGAAGCCCCGCCGCGCCCAGCACCAACGATCCCGTGCACACGCTTGTCACGTACTGCGCCGTCGCGGCTTTCTTCTGGAGGAAGTCAAGCACTGCCGCGTCCGTCATGAGCTTGATCGTGCCCATGCCTCCTCCCGGAACAAATAGGACGTCCACCGGATCCGGGCAGCTGTCGAAGGTCTTCGATGGTACGATCGTCACGCCGGTGTCGCTCACCACCGGTTCTTGAGTTTTGGCGACGAGGTGAACCTTAGTTCCCATCAGGTATCCAAAGACCTGTTGCGGTCCGATCAGGTCCAAAGCCGTCATCCCGGAATAAATGAGCATCGCAATCTCGACCGGCTTTTCGGACATGGTGACTTTCAGCGGTCCCATATCGTGGGTTTGTGTTTTTGGCGCCGTCTGAGCCAGAAGCTCCGCCGCTCCGGCGGCAATTCCAGCTGCGACCACTTGGGTCATGTTCCTACGCGTCACTTTGCTACCTCCACGTGGAGAATTCTCTGATCCCGCGCGAGCCTGAGTCCGATGCCGATTGACCGGCTTCGCGAAGGAGCGCTCCGCCGGGTACACCTCCGGCTACGCCGAACCATAATCCCTTTGGCGTAAGCGTATCCGCGCTGATAGTTCAGTCGGATTTCCTGGCGCTGCCGTTTCGTGCCAGGCGCAATTGATGTCGGTGTGTCGCCCAGTGCCGCGATGGCCACGGCCCGTATCAAGATGAACTTCATAAACAGAGGACCAAGATGGCTCTCCAATGGGTGCTACACGCCGCTCGCTCACGCCGCAAAGTCATCGGTGTTCCCCAGTCTAATGTCGATTCGTATCGTTGCCAATGCGACAAATCGTCGCGGTCGCCGAATTACTCTCCGGTTGTATATCTGGGCACGTAGCCGCGAAGCCTCAGAGTTGACTCGGATTTGAAAAACGCCGTGATCTCTGTAGCGCAGACCACGCGGCGAGTCTTCGTCCGAAATGCAGGTCAAATCAAGGTCACCCATGCGTTCGTCACCTCATCGGCCGCCCGGTCGCCCCAACCAACCCACTGGTTAGGATCCGACAATCCGCCGAGAGCGGCTATGCAGTGGCGCAGAACAATGTTGCGCTGATGTACGCAAACGGCCAAGCGGTCGCACGTGATTGCGTATGGGCGTACACCTGGTTCGACATCGCCGCCGACAAGCTCACCGCCTCTGCGCAGTTGCGCGATCAAATCGCAAGGAGATGAGGCCAGAAGAGATTCAGCGGGCTCGGACGCGAGCCGAGATCAAGAGAGAGGAAATCTCGAAGAGAGCAAAGGACACACAATAAAGACTCGGCACTGCGGAACGAGCAATCGTAACCAGGCTCATTTTACGAGCTGAATTCTCTGCTCATTGCGAAAGCAGCTTGATGAGCCCTCGGGCGGCTGAACCCGGCTTGTCCTAGGCGAATTCGTCCACTTTCGTTAAATTGATGAGACACCTTCTGCCGAAACACTCCGCGACCGAACAAACGCCAGTTAGCGTCGAGGGCCGAACTTCCGACGCCTGCTGCGAGATGTGCCAGAACCAACTTCGCGACGACCCGAGCACGCGCACCGCGATAGATCCGGTGAGCGAAAACAAAGTCGATAACGCCTCGGCAGTGGTTGGGGTGGATAAGTCGGGCAAGGTCTACTTTTTCGAGAGTGTGAAGAACAGATTCCGTGTGCCCGCTAAGAAGTAACGACGCACGACAGCCGCGCGCACTGCCCGTGCGCTCCTGAGGCTTACCTAGCTGCGGCAATTTGCCACAGCGATGTCTTGGCGCGTCCAGAGTATACTGGACGTCCACGCTGCCTAGAAAGGACTTCAGAATGAGCCTCACTCGACTTCATAAACTCGACCAGCAGAGCCTAAGATTCGCCCTGTCCTTGGCGATCTTCCTCACCATGGTCCTCACGGCCTTTGCACACACTTCCGCCGTCAGCATGACTCCGGCGGCGGATTCCACGGTAAGCGCGCCCGCCAGTGTGACCCTAAAGTTCAGCGGCGCCCTCGAGCCGAAATTCAGTACGATTACTGTCACCAGCGCTGAGGGGCACGTCGTCAACAAAGAGGCCTCGGCCGTCGGTGGTGACAGCAAAGTGATGACCGTCGCTTTGCCTCCCCTGCCGCCCGGCATTTATACCGTCCATTGGGTCGGCGTCTCCACAGATACGCATCGTTCGCAAGGCGATTACAAATTTACGGTTAAGTAGTGACCGGTTGGGTCCCCGCGCTGAACGTTTTGGTCGCGGTATTGTCCGATTCGAGTTACGCGATCATCGTGGGCGCTTTGCTGGCAAGTTGGTGGCTGAGCAGAATCGCGGCTGAACCGGGGCTCGACGGTATCAATATATCAGGCCTTGAACTGCGCCGCGTGGCGCTGTTATTCCTAGTGGTTCTGATTGCCTGCCACCTGGTGCGTCCGTGGTTCGTGGCGTCCAGCATGAGCGGGTCGACACGATTCCGCGAGGCTCTCGCGCTGGTGCCAACGATTCTCACATCGACCCGGCAAGCCGGGCTTTGGTACGCGAATTCGCTTGCCCTCGCGGTAATGCTCGGCGCCCGATTATTTGGTCGAGGGCGCGCGCCCAACGCTGTTCGATGGATTGAAGTCCTGGGACTTTGCGTGCTCGCCGCGACCAAGGCAGCCTCCAGTCACGCTTCCGAAGAAGGCGACTTCACGCTCGCCGAGATTTCTCAGATGCTCCACATCCTTGCCACATCTGTCTGGGCCGGCGCGATTGTAGTTTCTGGCCTTCTGATCGTGCCTCGGATGGCGGCGTCGGGCCGCATCCCTGAATTGTGGAGCTACGGTAGCCAGCTCTCCAAAACCGTTACCTGGGTTCTCTGTGTCCTGGTCCTCTCAGGGCTGATTACTTCATGGAACGACATGCACGGCGCGATCACCACTCTATGGACGAGCGTCTGGGGAAAGATATTGCTCACCAAGCTAGTTTTCGTCGCCATCGCGTTGCTGTTGGGCATCTCGACACGTTTCCGTTGCTTGGGGCGCCCCGCGACTAGCGATCGGGGAACACTGATGATCAAGCTGCTACGGTCAGAAGCGGGTGTTATGGCGGCCATTCTTTGCATCTCAGCATTGCTCGCCAATACCAACCCCGGCACTTGAATTTGTGCCGCGTAAAATGAAAACAAGCAGGACGAAAGTTATGCCTCGCGGCGGCAGCGCGTGCCACCGCCGCGATTGGCTGGGAGGCGTACCGCGAGGAAAAAGGGAAGGTCTCACGGTATTGCCTGTCTGTCTTAAATAGTGAAACATCAAATCCGGCAATACGCGATGCGGTAAATTGTCGCACCGATTCGATAGGCTCCGCCGTTACAGATAGCTTCGCCGCTGAGTTTCGCTTGATGCTTCCTCGGCTATCGGGCTCACAGGTCGCGCGTTATTCAGTTTACGTCATCCGCTCGAAACTAGGCGAATATGTTGCACTCTCTCCGCATGGCGTCCACGAACCGGTCGACTTCCCCTGTCGTATTGTAAAGCGCGGGCGTGACGCGAACCGCCGAACCGTTCGTGATCCCTTGCCGTGCAACGGTAAGGATCTTGTACTTTCCGACAAACAGGTCTTGCACGTGTTTGGCTTGCTCGAACGTTTTCATCCCTTTGAAGCGAAACGAGGTCGTCGCTCCATAGCGCGCCGGATCGCCGGGGGTGAGGATCTCGATGCCATTCAAATCCCGTACGCGCTCTACCCAGTAGTTGCGCAGAAACTGGAGTCGGGCCTGTTTTCGGGCGACAGTCAGCCGATCGTGAAACGCGATGGCCGACGGTACCGTAAGGATAGCCGCAAAATTGTAAGTACCTCGATACACGCGGGACGGATGTCATCCGGCGGGTCTTCGTGATTGCCGAGGCAAAGATCCATCTCATCTAGTCTGCCTTTACGAATGAATACGGCGCCAGTGCCCAAGGGCGCGCCGATCCATTTGTGCAAGCTGAAGCCAGCAAAATCGGCATTGATGTCCTTGATATCAACCGGCATCTGCCCCGCCGCTTGCGCTGTGTCGAGAATGCACGTCACACCATGCTGCCTTGCCAGTGCAATGGTTTCTTTCACCGGATTCACCAGGCCGGTTCGATGACAAAGGTGCGTCACCAGCATCAGTTTGGCCCGCGGAGTCCGCCTCAAAATGTCTTCATAGGCCGCGAGAATGTTAGCAGTCGTCGCTGGCTCCGGCATCACGAAAGTGGTGACCTCGATCCCCCGGCGCGCTTGGAGAAATAGCATCGTGTTCTGCATGGCGTCATAGTCGAGGTCGTTAAAGATGATGCGGTCTCCGGGCCTAAGCCGGTTGTATCCTGCGATGAGATCCTGGAGAGATTCCGTGCCGCAACGTGTGAGGGCGATCTCTTCGACTTCTGCGTTGATAAGCCTGGCCACGTCGGCCCGCACCTTCAAGAGTTCGCCGGCGAGCGACTCCTGGGGCAACACACCGCGCACAAAGGGAACGTTGCGGCGATTGATGTATGTCACCTTGCGGCTGTACTCTTCTGTCAACGCGTTTTCAAGGTCGGTTAGGCTGCGACAACGTCATACCACCGGATTAAGTCAGCTTCTCCAGCTAAGGCGCCCTGGGCACTGTCCGTTTGTTTATCGAACAAATCAATCGCCGCCAGCGCTGAGACTGTCGTCTGTATGAAACTTCTGCGATTCTTCATGAGTCCACAAGTCCTTTTGTCAATGATAGAGATGCAGATCGTATACCGTCCTGCCATGCGCGGAACAAGAGGTCGCTCGCTCGCCCCAATCGCGGGCGGCCATTTCCATATGGCAACTCAGGACGCCGCGCTACGGGTGCGGCATTTTGTCGCATGACCTTTGAAGAAAGTCGGCAGACTGATCCTGGCTGTGCTCAACGGGCAGGAGGACGCCTGGCGAGTTTGCGCTGCAGGGAGCGGCGATGCATTCCCAAGAGCCTCGCGGCTTGTGAGACGTTCCCACCGCAATCGGCCATCACCCGCTGCATGTGATCCCACTCGACCCTAGCAAGGGTGGGGATCACGGCAGCAAGTTCATGTGCTTCGTCTATGGCGGAGTGCAGGCTCTCATAGGCTGCCAAGACCTCTTGGGCACCCGAAGGTTTACTCATGTAGTGATCTGCCCCTCGCTTCATCGTGGAAATGGCTGAGGGCATGCCGCGATCGCCAGTCAACAAGATTATGGCCATCGCGGAATCGATGGCGCGCAATTGTTGGACGAGATCGAGGCCGCCGATGCCCGGCGTTCTCAGATCCACGAGCACCAAATCGGGGCTCCGTTCGCGGGCGATTTTTAAGGCTTCTTCCCCGCTCGGCAGGCCGCTCGCATACCAGTTGCGCGCACGATAGCGCGGCACAGTCGGTTGCGATGAATGTCATCCTTATCGACGACGAGAACCAGGGGCTTGACGTCACATGGCGGCATGCGCAGATCGTCCTGCGAGGCCATCCCCGCGTAGACTCAGGCCTCGCTGTCGTGCCCTTCCCTAGTTCTCAATACTTGAGCAGTATAGTCGACGGGCTACTCACACTGCGACAATTTGCCACATTGTCAAGCTCACTCGCGCCAAGTCTAATAGAGCGAAGCGAAACGTCCTGACAACTAATCGCCGTCTGTATCAGCAATGCCAGCCGAGTAAATAAATCTTAATTCGAAAAACGTAACGCACGACGGGATGTCCTTATGTTTTCGGCGCGGACATATTTACGTGGACGCATGGAGCGGATCAGAATTCGCACACCGCCGTGACTTGGCCAGAGTCTGGCGCGTCGAGCCGGCGACACACGGCTAGAGATGTGAAACAATTCGAACGAGAGGAACCTATGTGGTTGAAACGCAATCTGTCGGTAGTATTCTTAGCCGCCGCCGTGATGGTCGTCGGGCAATCCAACGCACAAGAGAAATCGCATGCCGATCACATGGAGCATCACTTCGATCCAAAAGAATCGGCGAAAACCTTCGACGATCCCGCGCGCGACTCGTGGCAAATGCCAGATCGCGTTATCGCGGCGCTTAGCCTCAAACCTGGGCAGATTGTGGCCGACATCGGTGCAGGAACCGGATATTTCTCGGTGCGGCTGGCGAAGTCGCCGTCCGCCCCAAAGGTTTATGCTGCGGACATCGAGCCGTCAATGGTGGAATACTTGCGAGACCGCGCGGCAAAAGAAGGACTGAAAAACGTGGTCGCGGTCCAAGCGGCGGCGGATACGCCGAATCTTCCGGAACCAGTTGACGTCGTTTTGATCGTAGACACGTATCATCACATCGGGGATCGTGAGATATATTTTCGAAAGCTCACCAAATGGCTCAAACCGGGCGGAAGAGTAGCGATCATCGACTTCAAACCCGACTCGCCGGAGGGTCCCCCTAGGGAATTTCGCTTCCCAGTGGAACGATTCAGGACCGAGATGAGCAAAGCAGGCTATCGCCTAGCCGCCCGAAACGAATTTCTACCGCGACAAAACTTTTTGATTTTCGAAATTGCTAAGCGTTAGCGGGTGTTTTTTTCCCGATGGACACGCCACTCGCATCCCAGTTGCGCTGCACGATAGCGCGGCACAGTCGGTTGCAATAAAACTCATCGTTAACGACGAGAACCAGGGGCTTGACGTCAGATGGCGCCTTGCGCAGATCGTCGGCAAGGCCATTGCCCGTAGACTCAAGCCCCGCTGTCGTGCCCTTCCCTAAGGCCTTGCAACACACGCTTGCGACAAAATGCCGCACGCTCATTGCGCAGATGCGGCAATTTACCGCACGTTGCCTGCGCGAATCGGAACCTATACTTGTCCACATCCAAATGTCAGTTCACAAGAACAAGCGAGAACATTTTCTTCTGATCCTAGGGCTCGCCGTAGCTCAGTTGGCAAACAGTCAGTCCACCACTGGCCTTGTTTCTCTCTCTGGAACGGTCGCTGATCCACAAGGACGTGGGATTGGCGCGGCGCTGCTGTCCCTCACGAAAGGTGGATCGTCTAACGTGACTGAATCCACGACCGATGCGGCTGGCCACTTCAAGTTCGATAGCCTTCAACCTGGCGAGTATAAATTAGTCGCATCAGCCAACGGATTTCAGAGTCAAACAAAAGCTGTTGATGCCGCCCGTGAGGCCAACCCTGAACTGATCTTTACGCTGGACCTGGCCCCGGTGCAGTCGACAATAACAGTACATGGCGAGCAGGAAGGGATTGTCGTGCCAACTTCCAGTGCGGGCAGCTTGACGCCCATCTCGATCATGGACATACCTCAGTCCGTTCAGGTAGTAAACCGCGAACTGCTCGACGAACAGAAGACTTTCCAATATGCGGACGCAATCACTTATCTGTCCGGTGTGCAGCGCGCCTACACCGCGATTGCGGGTGGTCTCGGCAACGAAGTCGCCATGCGCGGCTTCAATCTGGACTTCAATAACAACTACCTTAGAGATGGCTTCAAGTTCTACGGCCTGGCCCTTTCCGATACGGCTGACATCGAGGAAGTCGATGTTCTCAAGGGACCAGCGTCAGCCTTGTACGGAACTGCCGAGGCCGGAGGGATTGTAGATGTGATCACCAAGAAGCCAACAGAAGGTCCGTTCATTTCCCTCTCCATGACCGGCGGGAGTTATCGCTTCCTCCGGCCGGAGTTCGACATCTCGGGACCCATGAACAAGCGCAAAACCTTCTTTTACCGTCTGAACGGTGTTTACCAAAACACGGACAGCTTTCGAAAGTATGTCGACTCCGGAGAATACTTCATTGCGCCTTACTTCCTGTGGAAACCCAATGACTCAACGAGTCTGGCCTTCCTCGGCGAATTCGTCAACGTGAACCGGGTCTCGGATTACGGCACCGTGTTGCTGGGCAATCGCCCGGCGCCAGTCCCGGTTTCAACCAACTACACGGAACCTTGGAACAACGAGCAGGACCGGGACCGACAGGCAGGTTACCGCTTCAGCCACACCTTCAATCCAAGATGGACACTCGTCAACGGCTTCCAAGTCTCGCGTACGAATGCCCGCTATCTCGAGGTCTATACGACCGGGCCAGAAACAAACCCGCTGCTACTCACGCGCTTGTCGGATGCCTTTTATTTTCCGACATTGTATCGGTACTCCCAAACCGCATTGCTCGGACTCGTAAAGACTGGGTCTATCACGCATCACATCGCGATTGGTTTTGAAGCCGGCTGGGTAACGCAATCCTCCGAAGGACCCGGCGGGTACGCCCCGGACGTCAGCGTGCTGAACCCGGTAGTCGGCACGGATTTCACTGAGGCGAACGCAATCGCCGCGCTGAGAAATCCCTACTTTTCTCTCGACTATCAATCCGTTTACCGCAATCAGTCGGGATATGCACAGGACCAGGTGGATATTGGGCGGCATTGGAAAGCTATCGTTGGGGTTCGTGCGGAGCGCTACTTCCAGGACTCCATCACGCAGTCGACCAATACGCACCAGACCAGGACGGACGTTCCGCTCAGTCCGCGCGCTGGCCTTGTCTATGAGCCAACAACCTGGATTTCGATTTATGGCAGCTATATCCGCTCATTTATTCCATCTCCGCCAGGCGCCATGAGCGCCACAGGCAAACAGTTCTCGCCGGAGCACGATCATCAGTGGGAGGCTGGCGTTAAGGTCGCCCCAGGATCAGGGAGAATGACCGCAATGATCGCGCTTTTCGACATACAGAAAACGAATGTCGTCGCTACCGACCCGAACAATCCGATATTCTCTGTGCAGAACGGGCAGGAACGAAGCAAAGGTGTGGAATTCGAATTTCGGGGCAGCCCGGTTCGCGGATTAAACCTCTTGACGTCGTACGCTTTTATTCAGGCGCAAGTGACCCAATCGATGCAATATCCAGTTGGAGCGGTGCTTCCCAACGCGCCACGAAACAGCGGAGCAACGTGGGCGACTTATCAAGCGCCCGCGGGAATGTTGCGGCACTTTGGCGTGAGCGCCGGCGTCGTCGCCACAACCGCTCGGGAGGCCGACTTCTACAACACGGCTTTGCTACCCGGTTATGCGCGCCTCGATGTGGGTGCCTACTACGATTTCGCCCGGAGTGAGCGACAGAAGATGCGGCTGAGTCTAAACATACAGAACGCGCTGGACCGAACTTATTATCTCGCCAGCAATGGAGGAGCGGACCAGATAAGACCCGGCTCCCCTCTTTCTGCCTTGGCCGGACTACGATGGACATGGCGCTAACACGCACAATGCGTCAGCTGTCAACAGGTCTTCTGGCTGCCTTCTTTTTCACTTGCGGTTGCCGCGAGCCGTCGAGGTCCATCCATGTGCAGGTCGAGCGCTCTCCCGTAGTGACCGCCGCAGTGGTGCCTCAGTTCACTTTGCTTCATGACGGGAGAATGCTGTTGAGCTGGCAAACGCCGTTGCCGGCCGGCGGCTACTCATTCGAAATGTCCATGCAAGAAGGAAGCGAATGGTCTGGAGTTCGCACTGTATCTAGCGGTCCAAATCTCAGCATGTTCACAGCGGACTTGCCTGCGGTCGCCGAGTTGGCAAACGGCGATCTCCTCGCATATTGGGAGTTGAGGGATGCGCACGGCAGTGATCGCTATGCAACGACCATTGAAACCGCGATATCACCGGACGAAGGACGAACGTGGAGCCCTGCAAAGCAACCCTACGGGGAAGCGCTTCCCGGCCAGCATAGCTTTCTTTCCTGGTTTCCGTCGAAAGACGGTATCGGACTGCTATGGCTGGATGCAAATGAGCGGTCCAAAGCCCGCTACGCGTCGGTGGCGAGCGAATCGCCGCGGGGTAGCTCTGATCTGGGGTCCATCGGACTCCGTTACGCGGCGTTGAATCTGAAGGGCGAGGTCACTCACGGGGCATTTGTCGATCCCATCACCTGTGAGTGCTGTCCTACAAGCGCGGCCGTCACGGCGCGGGGGCCAGTCGTCGTGTATCGCGGCCGTCAAGAGCCGCCCGGAACGCAGCCCTCCAAAGTACGATCGGACCGGCCCACAGTGCGAGATATTTATCTCACTCGCCTGGAGTCGAATGGATGGACGAGACCCCACGTCGTTCATAACGACAAGTGGGTGATCAACGCTTGTCCCGATAACGGTCCATCCGTCGACGCCGTCGCGAATCATCTCGCAGTAGCTTGGTGGACGCGTTCGAATGACGATCCGAAGGTTCAGATTGCCTTCTCAGAAGACAGCGGAGACACGTTCGGCCAAGCCTTTCGCATAGATTCCGGAAAGGCCGAAGGGCAGGTCACACTCGTGCTCTTGGCTGGCGGAAAGGCCGCCATTGTCGGGTGGCTGGAAGAGGGTCAGACCTGGGCGAGATACATCACCGCGACAGGTGGCATGTCGCCGGCAGTCTCGCTTGGCCCTTCGCCCAGACATTCACGCCTTCCAAAATGGATCCTAGACGGGAACCGCAGCGTGGTTGTCGTTTGGACCGCGAAACAGAACGAGCTACCTCGTGTGAACGTCGCGCGACTGGTATGGTGAACAACGTCGTAAATTCTACGGTCCACGCAACGATGCCGGAATACTTCAACCGGAGTTGATACAGCGTCCCTGTTTCTATGTTTTTGTCTGCGTTCCACAGATTTGGTTCCTCGCACTCGCCCGCTGACCTAGGTTATGCTCGATGCACGGAGCAGTTGTGAGCAAGGCCGCCATTCCTTCTTACTTGGAGATCATAGATTTCATCGCGAGTGGAACCACGCCTCGAGCTGTCGCTGATTACCGCCCGTCCCTGGAAGCTCAAGAACGCGTCGCTGAATTGATTCGACGAGAGAAAGAAGGCGATCTATCCGCGGAGGAGAAGTCCGAACTAGATCACTTCATGGACTTGGAGCACATACTCCGAGTGGCCAAGGCGCGCGCCCGGCAGATCCTCGCCAGTGGCTCATGACATCGATGAAGCCTCGCGCCATCTGGTAATCGAGCGAGCCAGTCGGCGATGTGAGTACTGTCTTATACACGACGACAGTGCGGGTTTTTCCCCACCAAATCGATCACATCATCAGCCGAAAGCACGGCGTCTTCCGGTATTGGCAATTTCGCCTATGCCTGTATTCTTTGCAACCGGTATAAGGGGACAGATATCGCCTCACTCGACAGTTTCGGTCGCCTTGTAAGTCTCTTCGATCCGCGGCGAGACAATTGGGAGGAGCACTTCAAAATAACCGGCTCGGTGATTCAGCCACTGACGCCGGTAGGCGAAGTGACTGCGCGGATACTCCGGCTCAACGCCGCCGAGCGGGTCATCTAGCGCCAGCACCTCCAGTCGCTCGGCCAATTTCTTAGAGGATGATCTTACAATGGTCCTGCAGCCTCCGCAGATCGCAGACCTTTGGGGAATCTTTGGAAAAAAATGGCCCTCCGATCGGGACCATTCTAAGACCACAATAATGATGGTTTACAGCTCCAGAAGGCCTTTTGAGCGCCACTCGTGCCTTTGGTTTTTCTGTTAGTTACCAACGCCTGGCGAACTCATAACCCAAAGGTCGGTGGTTCAAATCCATCCCCCCGCAACCAATCCATTGCAAGGGTTGCACGGATTCCAAGCGTATCAGTAACACCCTTTAGCTCCCACTCGCCGCAACCGGATTGTTCCAGCCGGTGCTTTCCTTCAATTTGCTAACGTTTAGCACCATCCCAACGACCTTGCATCAACATGCCGCCCGGCGATGTGTTTGGACAGAGGATTCCGCCCTGCGCCGCGCTGCCAAGAACGGATCCGTCACACTTACTACCCAAGACCCAGCCTCGGCATTGCCGCAGCAGCTAGGATTCGTCCTCGCGCTTTCTTTCAGTCGGGCCGCGCCTAGTATTCGATCGAATCGGCTACCAGCGATTGTTCTGACGTTGTCCGCCGCCGCCAAAGGAACGCTCCGGTTTCGGACGAGCTTCATTGACGTTTAGGGCTCTTCCGTCGAGGTCTTTGCCATTCAGTTCAGCGATGGCGCGATCAGCCTCGGCGCTCACGCTCATCTCGACAAATCCGAACCCTCGCGCTTGCCCGGTGTCCCGGTCGGTTACCAGGTTTACTCGGTCGACCGCTCCATATGTCTCGAAAAGAGACCGAACCGCAGCCTCCGTAGCCCCAAAGCTGAGGTTTCCTACAAAAATGTTTTTCATACTTTTTCCTTTGTCTTGTAAATCGTGAATCGGGGCAGGATCGGACGAGGGCGGTTGGGCCGGACTAATGCGAAGATGCCGAAATTGTTAAACGCCCTAAGTGTAGCACGAAGTGTTCATCGCAGCGAGAGCCGACGACTAGAAATCACGCAAATCGAGGGGAAGCGGGTGCTGACAAAAGATGCTTATCCGGTTGTAGCGGCCACATTGCCTGCGAGAAGGGCTCCGTCCCAGGAGCCACCTCCCGACGTCCGGTGTCCTGGGTGCCACTGGACGTGCGGACGTCCATCTCGACGCCGGAGACTATCGCACTTCCTTTTGGTGTTGGTTCTTCTGAGGCCTTTCCGCTGCCGGGCTTGTAGCAAGCGCTTCTATCGCTTTCGTTTCGTCTGAGCAATGTCAAGGTGAGTGCGATCCACAGCTCCACTTTCATGGCTGGTAGAGCGCTCGAAATAGGTCGCGAGCGCGACGCCGGCCAGCGTCGGCAGCCAAAACGACAGCAAACGATAAGCCAGGACGACCACAACTGCAATGGGCCTGGGTACGCCCAAAGTGCTGTACAGTCCGACCATCGTAGCCTCGACAACTCCGACTCCTCCGAGAATCACGGTGAGTTTTCCCAGCAGTTGTGGGACTCCGTAACCGGCGACCAGAACCGCAATCGTGACGCCATGGCCGGCAGCCAAGAAGAGAAACTCCAGCGTCAACATGTCGAAGGCGATATTGAGCAGCGCACCAAGCACTGGACCGTGCCAGCCGCCTTGCAGCAGTGCATCCCATGCTTCGAGTAGCAGGCCGACCGCAGCTTCAGTAGTCGCACGGTCTTGCGCCTTGTGGCGGAGCTTGGCGATGAAGCCCGTAATCCTCGTCGCAATCGGTAAGAGCTTTTCCCGATAACCTAAACACCAAAGCAAGAACCCCGCACCGCCAGCGAGGATGAAAATAGCGAAGCACAGGCCCGCCACCAGGACACCGGAAGATTTCTTGAGCGCCAGCAGAACAGCCAGGCCAGCGAGCGATGCCACTGCCAGGGCGGCGTTGTTCAAGAAAACCGGAAGCCACCCGCCTAGCCCGGCCGCGCCAGCATTTACGCCGCGACGCCGAAGCCAGACGTACGTCATACCGGCGGTTCCCAGTACGCCGCCTCCGAGTGTCCCTACAGTGTTCGCGCCGGCCGTTAGCAGCGCGCCGTCGACCACTGAGATGGGTTTGGCGGCGAGCTGAACGGACATCCTCAAGAGATACCCACTACCGAGATAACTGAGCGCTTGAGCTCCCACCGAGAGCGTGACGAGCGGGATTCGAAAAGTGGAAACGACTTGAAAGGCCTGTCCGATCCTGGCGAACTGGGGCAAGAAAAAGTACACGGCCAGCCCCGCAAGAATCAGAAGAAAAAGGTTACGTCTCCATTTCGTTTTCGAAGGGATCGGCAGACCAAGTTGCGTATTGCGTGCCACGGAAGGTGTCTATGCTCGACGACAGCGACAGGGTGGGCTGCGCTCTGGCTCCATGGTAACCAACGGCGACACGTGCGACACGAAACGGGACCGATGAATCGCGTTGTTTTTCAAGCAAACGGAGCCGTTCATTCACGAGACATCCTCAGAGCCCGTGCAAACGCCCAGTTCGGGTGTACGCTGAAACTATGCAGGATTTGCACCGAAAAATTGCAGAGTTCCACGAGCTGGCCGCGCAGGCCCACCGGACTGCAGCCGAGCACAACGAAAAGGGCGACAACGATACTGCCAACTGGCACTCGAAGCGAGCGCTGGAGTATTCGAATCGAGCCTACGAGCTCGCACAACAGGCTCATAGTAAGTCGGACCGCATTGAGACCCTTTCGTAACCGGAGCACATATGCGCGACTCACAGCGGAGAGCTGCTGAACTTCACGATCTTGCGGCACACGCCCATCGCACCGCCGCCGAGCAGCATGGAAAACAGGATCATTTGACCGGGCATGAGCAATCCAGACAGGTCCTGGAACATTCCCATCAGGCTCACCTGATGTCGTTGCAGGCACATGAAGACGCGACCGCAAAACACTCGGGCGACGCATCCGTTGACGACGCTACCAAGTAGCGCCCGGAGCCACAAACGCCCCACGCCATGAACGATCTCGCATCGAAAGTCAGCCCATCACACTTGCGATTGCCCTGACGCTCTGTCCGAGCGGCCCTGGCTTCGTCTTACGGCACGAGGAGGCCGTGCGTCTCTCGACGGCAAAACACGTCTTGAATGGTACGCGCCGCACCGGGTTCCCCGAAGCTCTTCAAAAATCCTTGCGCGAGATCCCCAGCTTGCGCATCATGGCATTCAAGGTTGTGCGTTGCACCCCGAGTCGCGTAGCTGCTGTGCTCACTACCCCTCCGGCCGCGCGGAGCACGCGAATGATATGTTCCCGCTCCAGTTGCTCGAGCGTGCGGCTCGAGGCAGCTTCCGATCCATCGGCGCCCATTTCGGCCACCGGTGCGCGAAGAGTAGCGCCCTGTGAAAGGATAACCGGCCTTTCAATGAAGTTTTCAAGCTCACGCACATCTCCTGGCCACGACCAACTCACCAGGGCTCGCACGCCTTGTGCCTGGAACATGGGAGGCCTGCCAGAAACTAACGACGGCCGCCAAACTACCGGCCACACCCTCCTTGAGCCACGCCGCACCATACGCCGACAGCACTCTGCCCTTGTTCGCCACACGCTGGATGGTTCCCGCTGCATGCGCGTACCCGCGCCGTGTCTGTTCAAACAGCTCCAGCGCCTTCCTATTTCGCTTCCGCAGACAGCCTCACGGCCGCTATTCCCTCAGACATTTGCCCTATGTCGGAGGCTGTACTTTCCGTCGATGGTCGTGCGAAGGCGAATCTCCAGTGAAGGTGAAGGCTTCGAGCAAGGCGACTTCGGCGGCGGTAGAGTATTTCCTCTACACGGTGATCATCATCCAGACGGCGATCGTCGCGGCCGCCTATAAATCGATCCTACGCACCCTGCAGATCTGGCCAGCCGGCCTTGCCTACATGGCGACGGCGTATCTCGCGACATTCGCGCTGGCTTTCCTTCAACTGCACCGGCTGCATCGGGCGCGAAAGAAAGCGGCAGTAACGAAGGCGAAGGCAGAAAGCGAGGCGGTCACTCCGATGCTGCCGGTTCCGGCGCCGGCGAGCTCTGCGATGCCGGTTGCCGCGATGTCGAGCGTACCGGTGGAAAAGGAACCGGTTCCCAAGCCGCAGCCAAGGAGTGGAGAGACGGTGGCAGCGACTCCAGCGGGACTGGCTTTTGGCCTGACGCGCGTTCAAGTCGCGATTATCTTTTTGGTATTTCTGGCCGCGCTGAAGGTCTTTAGCTGGGCGCTGGCCAACGTTGTCCGGCGCTAGGCTGCGGCTGGAGCGGGCGCGGGGTTCTTCTTGATTAGACGGCTCACCGTTTCAGAAGGCTGCGCACCGTTTTTCAACCAATACTCGATGCGCTCGTGTTTGAGGTCCACGACCGGCGGCTGGCTGACTGGATTATAGGTACCCACGACCTCCACCGCGCGGCTGTCGCGAGCGCGCACTTTATCAATTACGACCAGACGGTAGGTCGGCTTTTTTTTGGCGCCAAAACGCGCCAGTCGGATCATAAGCATTTTGAACTATTGTACCATCGGCAGCTTGAATTTGCCGAGCCGCTTGCCCAGGAACCCGCCGCCGGTGATGCTCTTCATCATCTTGCGGGCTTGGGCGTATTGTTTGAGCAGCGCGTTTACTTCTTGCACCGTTCTGCCGCTGCCCTTGGCGATCCGGCGGCGGCGAGCGCCGTTGATGATCATGTGGTTGGCGCGTTCCCGGGCAGTCATGGAATCGATGATGGCGACGACGTGAGTGATTTCGTTCTCGTCCACCTTCATGTCTTTCAGATTTTTGATTGGGCCGAGGTTAGGCATCATACCGAGCAGCGATTCAAGCGGCCCGAGTTTGCGGATCTGTTTCAGTTGATCGCGAAAATCCTCGAGCGTGAACTCGTTGTCGATGAGCTTGCGCTGCATCTCTTCGGCTTTTTTCTGATCCATGCTCTCTTCGACCTTTTCGATCAGGGAGAGCATGTCGCCCATCCCGAGGATGCGTTGGGCAACGCGGTCGGGATGGAAGGGTTCCAAGGCGTCGAACTTTTCGCCGACGCCGACGAACTTGAGCGGCTGGCCGGTGATGCTGCGGATGGAGAGGGCCGCGCCGCCGCGGGCGTCGCCGTCCATCTTGGTGAGAATGACGCCAGTGATGCCGAGGCGTTTATGGAACTCGTCGGCGGACTTGACGGCGTCCTGGCCGGTCATGGCGTCGGCGACGAAGAGGACTTCCGTGGGTGAGAGCAGTTCCTTCAGCTCCTGCAGTTCCTGCATCAGCTGATCGTCGATGTGGAGGCGTCCGGCGGTGTCGACCAGCAGGATGTCGCGGCCGGTCTGGCGGGCTTCGCGCAGGGCCGATCGGGCGAGCTCGATAGGCTTGGTTTCTTCGGGCGTTCCGGCGTAAATGGGTAGCTTGATGTCGCGCGAGATGACGGCCAACTGCTGGCGAGCGGCGGGGCGGTAGACGTCGACGGAGACCATGAGCGGGCTGTGACCGTTCTTCGAGAGCCAGCGCGCGAGCTTGCCGGTAGAGGTTGTTTTGCCGGAGCCTTGCAGGCCGACGATGAGGATAGTGGTGGGAGGTTCGTTGGCGGTACGTAGCTTGGAGGTGTGGGTGCCAAGCGTACGGACCATCTCATCGCGCACGATCTTGACGACTTGCTGGGTGGGCGAGAGTGCGGTGAGCACTTCCTGGCCCATGGCTTTTTCCCGGATGTTCTCGATGAACTGCTTGACGACCCGGAAGTGGACGTCGGCTTCGAGCAGGGCGACGCGGATCTCGCGCAGGGCGGCTTCCATATTCTCGGCGCTGAGTTTGCCTTCGCCGCGGAGGTTTTTGAAGACGCGTTGGAGCTTGTCGGATAAGTTATCGAACATGAGAAACGACGGCTCTCCAGCCAGGTGGAGGACGACTGGAACCATTATAAGAGACCGGCTACGCGGAGGACACGTTCGGCGCGCCGGCGCGCTGAGCGCGCTTCACAAAGGTACGATCGAAGGAGATGAAGGCGGCGGCGGCCGGTCGGCTGGTCAGGTGCAGGGCATCGGCGAAATCGACTCCCTTTGCCCAAAGGTCGAAGGCCTCGGAGACTTCCAGCTGATCCTCGGACTGGACATTTTTCAATCCAAGCAGTTTCACGAGCGCCACACGGATGGCTTCCTGTTCGAAGGCGTATAAGCTCCCGAGCACCCAGGCTGTCTCCAAAAGGACAGACTTCGCAATCCAGATTTCCTGGCCGGCAAAGAGCGAGCGCGCGACGGCTGACTGGCGCGGATCGTCGCCTGTCAACAATCGCACCAGGACGTTAGTATCGACCGCGACCATGGCGGCGCGCGGCCTCCTTTTCGACAGCAGCGTTCATTTCCGCCAGCGTCTTGGGTCGGCCTTTCGATTTGAGGCAGCCCGCGACGTCTTCGAGTCGCGCCGCCGGGAAGCGGGTGGCCGGGCGTAAGAGGATTCCGTCCTTCGTTTCTTCCAAAGTAAACTCTGTCCCGGGCGCCCAGTCGCGCGACGTGCGGATGCTTTTCGGGAGGATGATCTGGCCTTTGGTGGAGAGCCGAGTGGTCACGGTAAGACCTCAGTAAGATTGTCGCACGGCCGGATGCGACGCAAAAGATCTCTTGACATATTCCCATATGGGAATATATTATTGAGTCATGGCACGGGCCGCTACGACCTCCGACGCTTTCAACGCTATTGCCGAACCCAGGCGACGGGACATTCTGCATTACCTGGCAGCGAGAGAACGGCCGGTGTCGGATATCGTGCGGGAGCTCCGGGTGGAGCAGCCGTCGGTATCCAAACATCTGCGCGTGCTCAAGGACGTCGGGCTGGTGCACATGCGCTGCTCGGGCCGTCAGAAACTCTACAGAACCAATGTCGAAGCCATCCGGCCGATCCACGACTGGACGCGCCAGTTCGAACGCTACTGGCAGCACCAGTTGAACCGCGTGAAGGAACGGGCGGAGGCGAAAGGAGAAAAATCGAATGACGAAAACAGCAACGGCACCGGGGATTGAATCCCTGGTTGTCACTATTACCCAAGAGATCCACGTGAAGGCGCCGCTCGAAACGACGTTTGAGGCGTTGCTCGAGCAGTTGGGGCCGCACAACGAGAAACCGGACGGCGTTGCGATGCCCATGGTGCTGGAAGCGTGGCCGGGAGGGCGTTGGTATCGCGACTTGGGAAACAACAACGGGCATTACTGGGGACACGTGCAGGCGATCAAGCGGCCCACGCTGCTCGAAATTTGCGGACCGCTCTTCGCTTCGTACCCGCTGCTTTCGAACCTGCAGTATCGGCTGGTGGAAGAAGCCGGCGGCACGCGGATCGATTTTCATCACCTCGCGCTGGGGCAGATGGATGACGACCACAAGCGCGGCGCGCAGGAAGGTTGGAAGTTCATGCACGAGCAGGCTCGCAAGCGAGCCGAGAGTATTGCGTCGCGCAGGGCGGCAGGAAGGGCGCGTTAATATGTGCCCGCTTTGTATCACCGCCGCGGCAATGCTGGCCGGGAAGGCTGCCTCGGCCGGCGGGTTGACGCTAGCGGTGCATCGAATTCGCAGCAAGGGAATCATTTCTAGAGCAAGGAAAGAACAAGGAAAGGAAAATCGCAATGGCAACTAGCGTAGTGGAACTCACCGATCATAAGATCGCATCGCATTCGGACTGGCTCACGGCCCGAAAGGAGCTTCTGGCTAAAGAGAAGGAGTTTACGCGGCTGCGCGACGAGCTGAGCCGCGAGCGGCGCGAACTGGCTTGGGAGAGAGTGGAGAAGGAGTATGTTTTCGATACTCCGCAGGGGAAACAAACGCTGGCCGATTTGTTTGAAAAGCGCAGCCAACTGATTATCTACCATTTCATGCTCGGGCCGGGTTGGGAGCAGGGGTGCCCGAGTTGCTCCTACCTGGCCGACGAGTTTGACGGGATGGTGGTTCATCTGGCGAACCGTGACGTCACGTTGACGGCCGTGTCGCGCGCGCCGCTGGCCGAGATCGAGAAATTCAAGCAGCGCATGGGCTGGCGTTTTCATTGGGCGTCGTCCTTCGGCACTGATTTCAATCGCGACTATCGCGTTTCGTTTACCAAAGAGGAAATGTCGCGCGGCAAAGTAGAGTACAACTACGGTATGAACGAGTTCCCGAGCGACGAAGCGCCCGGCGCGAGCGTGTTCTATAAAGACGCGTCCGGAGCCGTGTTCCACAGCTATTCGGCGTATGCACGGGGGCTCGACATTCTGCTGGGCGCGTACAATTTTCTGGATTTGACGCCGAAGGGCCGCGATGAGGACGGGCTGTCGTTCCCGATGGCCTGGGTGCGGTTTCACGATCGGTACGAGGATCGCTATTTCGACGCGGCAGCGACGGAATGCTGCTCGCATTCGAAGAGCTGAGGCGCGTCGTTCGGCATCCGGAGAGCCTCGACTTCCGCCGCTGAAAAAACGAAGCCATTGCCGGTGGGAACGCGCGGCATGGCTTTCGTTTGCGGCGCTTTTGTTTGCGGTATCTTGGCCGCTTCGCCCAGGCGGCGTTCCGACTGGATGATGCAAAGCTGGTCACGCGTTTTTTCGAACAGACGGGAGAGGCGCTGGCCGTGCATGCTGAGCGTCGCGAGGGCGTGGTAGGGATCGCGAATATGCCGGGCATCGCGGAGCAGTTCCGCCTCGAGTTGAGGAATTCGTTTGAGGCGCCAAGCGGTGTCGGCGAGTTCCTGGACCAAATGCTGCTCGGTTGGAGTCACCGGCTGATATTCGTCGTAGAATTCGCGGCAGTGGTGCTGGTAGTCCGCGGCGTCTTCAGAACGCAGGACCGGGGCGCGGCTGGTGAGGCCGTGAGTGACGGCGTTGCGAGATGAGCGGAGTTTGCCCGGTTCGGTGCGGGGTCCCGGTGGAATGAATCGCGTTAGCACGATTGGCGCGAGCGCGCGCCGATTCCAAGCTGGGGCTGGGTTGCATCTGGTGGTTCTCCTTTGAGTTGGAGATACCAGACGGTGGGTTCAGTCCAGCAAGCGTGATTCGGCAGGTTGTTGAAAGCGAACGCGAGACAATTCGCCGACGTCTGTGAACGCGCGCCTCAGAACGTGTATTCGGCGGGCGTGATGCCTTTCGCGCGCAGATACATCTCGGCGGAGGCGCGGTGGTGCGTAGTATGGTCCATCATCATCATGAGGATCTCCAGGCCGGACATCTGGCCTTCCTCGCCTTTGTAGGTTTTCGAAAACGCGTCGGGGCTGAGCTTCGACACGCGGTCGATTGCGTCGTCGAAGGATTTCGTCATGAAGGCGATGACGTCGGCCTTCTTCATCGAGGCGGGCTTGGCGTTGGCCGGCTTTGCTCCGGAGAAGGAAGAAAGGAAGAAATCGAGCGAGCCGGATAGATGGACCATTTGCTCGGCGAAGCTCATTTGGGGCGGAGTGAGTTTGAAGTCGTAGGAAGCGTCGGGCATTTGGCCGGCGACTTTGAGGGAGAATTCCTTGGATGTTTTCAGGTGCTTCAGGAAGGTGCCTTTGACGTCGGGTTGTTGGGCGAACGCGGGTGATGCAGCGATGGCGACGGCGCAGACAAAGCTAGCGAGACGGGTTGGGTTCAAGGTCATAGGTAGAGTATGGCATTGATGCGGGCGCATCAACCGGCTTGGTAGAGTTGGGCTACGCCCGTTTCGGCCGGCTATTCCTCCCGGCCGTTAACGAGAGGAGCTCGCCTTCAGAGTGACCCTACTGACACCGCCTGCTTCGAGCGAAACCGTTTGGGGGTTCGGCGCGGAGGCCGATTTGGCGGAGAAGCGCTCCGGCGAGTCGGAGAGAACCGCAGAAACGAGGTAGTCGCCCGGCTTCAGGCCCGTGCGACGAAAGCGACCGGATTGGTCGGTCTGAACCTGCAGGGTGCGCTTTTGCGGATCGCCCGCGGGTTCGAGTAGCACCGTCGTTTCGCCGGCAGCGTGGCCCCCTGCATCGACAACAGCTCCTTCGATGGTCGCGCCATTCGGGCTGACGAAAACTTCCACCGGAACTGAGTTGGAGAA
>Ga0335078_10002566_pt1 | contig 27409 bp, 25 predicted proteins | sample Lox_Sample_32_FD_206711 | JGI IMG/M metagenome (GOLD analysis project Ga0335078, IMG submission 206711) | Soil microbial communities from Loxahatchee National Wildlife Refuge, Florida, United States - Lox_Sample_3.2 | ecosystem: Environmental > Terrestrial > Soil > Wetlands | place: USA... | reverse complement strand
ACACGACCGACTCGGCCGTGCGGATCACCCACCTGCCGACCGGGATCGTGGTGTCCTGCCAGAACGAGAAGAGCCAGCTGCAGAACAAGGAGCAGGCGATGCGCGTGCTGCGCGCCCGGCTGCTCGCGCAGGCCGAAGCCGACGCCGACGCCAAGGCGAGCGCGGAACGGCGCAGCCAGGTGCGCACGGTGGACCGCTCCGAGCGGGTCCGCACCTACAACTTCCCGGAGAACCGCATCTCCGATCACCGGGTGGGCTACAAGGCCTACAACCTCGACCAGGTCATCGACGGTGACCTGGACGCGGTGATCGACGCCCTCGCGGCCGCGGACCTGGCCGCGAAGCTGGTTGGCGCGGGCGATGATGAGCCTGCTGCTTGATGAGGTGGCACTGGCCGCGCTGCGGCTGGCAGACGCCGGGGTGGAGTCGCCCCGCGCGGACGCCGAGCTGATCGCGGCCAGCGTGCACAACGTCAGGCGGGGCGAGCTGCACACGGTGCGCGACTGCGACTTCGACGCCCGGTTCTGGGCCGATATCGCCCGCCGCGCGGCCCGTGAGCCGCTGCAGCACATCACCGGCCGCGCTCACTTCCGTTACCTCGAGCTCGACGTGGGCCCGGGTGTGTTCGTGCCGCGCCCGGAGACCGAGGTGATGACCGGCTGGGCCATCGCCAGGCTGCGCGAGATGGACGTCGCCGAGCCGGTGGTGGCCGACCTGGGCACGGGTTCCGGCGCCATCGCGCTGGCCATCGGGCAGGAGGTGCCCCGGGCCAGGGTGCACGCGGTCGAGGCCGATCCGCTCGCCCGGGCCTGGGCCGAGCGCAACGTCAGCAAGTACGTGGAGAGCGCCCCGTACACGGCCGGGCGCGTCCTGCTGCACGCGGGCGACTTCACCGACATGCTCGGCGACCTCGACGGCACGGTTGACCTCGTGATCAGCAACCCGCCGTACATCCCGGTGGGGGCGTACGTCGAGCCTGAGGTCAGCGAGTATGACCCGCCGGCTGCCCTGTGGAGCGGAACGGACGGGCTCGACGCCATCCGGACCGTGGAACGCACGGCCCGGCGGCTGCTCCGGCCGGGCGGCCTGGTCGCCGTCGAGCACGGCGCCCCGCAGGGGGCGGCGGTGTACTGGGTGTTCCCCGAGGAGTCCGGCTGGCGGGACACGCGCAACCACAAGGACCTGGCCGGCCGGGACCGCTTCGTCACCGCGGCCTGGGCGGGCGAGGGCGCCTGAGCCCGCGAAGGTTCCCTGGACCGCCGCCGGTGAGCCGCCCTCCGGCGGGTCGCCAGTGCCATAAAGTGGGCACTGATGAAAGCTGATCAGATCCAGGCCCGCTGAGGCGGCATGCGCGAGTACGCCCTGGTCTTGCTCGTCACCGCGGCGGTGACCTACCTGCTCACCCCGCTGGTGCGGCGGGTGGCGATCGCCACCCGCGCGATTCACGAGCCGCGGGCCAGGGATATGCATACCGAGCCGACCCCGCTGCTGGGCGGCCTGGCCATGTACGGCGGGCTGGTCGCCGGGCTGCTGATCGCGAGCCGCCTGTCCTTCCTGCAGGATCCCTTCCAGACAGGGTCGAGGAGCGAAGCGGGGCTGCTGCTGGCCGGCGGCCTCCTGGTGGTCGTCGGGTTCATCGATGACCGGTGGGGGCTCGGCCCGATCAGCAGGCTGGCCGGGCAGGTGGCGGCGGCCGGCATCCTGGTCTGGAGCGGCCAGGCCCTGCCCTGGCTGCCGATGCCGAACGGCGGCGTGTTCTCGCTCGAACCGGACCTGAGCGTGACGCTGACCATCTTGCTGGTCGTGATCACCATCAACGCGATCAACTTCATCGACGGCCTCGACGGCCTCGCGGCCGGCATCGTGGCCGTGGCCGCGCTGTCGTTCCTGGTGTACTCGTACACGCTGCTCCGGACCATCGGCAGCACCTCGCAGTCGCTGCCCGCGGTGGCGTCCGCGCTGCTGGCCGGGATGTGCATCGGGTTCCTGCCGCACAACTTCTACCCGGCGCGGATCTTCATGGGCGACATCGGCGCGATGCTGCTCGGCCTGCTGCTCGCCTACGGGCCGATATCCAGCACCGATACGCTGGACCCGGCCCTGCTGACCAACTACGCGCACACCCACACCCTGGACCGGTTCCCGACCTTCCTGCCGCTGCTGGTGCCGGCCGCGATCTTCATCATCCCGTACGCCGACCTGATGTTCGCGATCATCCGGCGGACCCGCGCGGGCAAGCCGATCATGGTCGCCGACCGCCAGCACCTGCATCACCGGGTGATGAACATCGGCCATTCCTACCGGCAGAGCGTCCTGATCATGTACCTGTGGGCGGCCCTGTTCTCGGTCACCGTGGTCTCGCTCTCGATCGTGCGGAGCCCCTCCGTCGTGTTCGCCGCCGCCACGCTGGTCGCGGTGCTCGCCCTGCTGCCCGCCACCATGCCCCGGCTGCGCCCCTGGCGGACCCGGGCCCAGAGCAAAGCCTCCCCCGCCCCCCGGACCGCTCCCACCCCCGGGACCGCTTCCGCTTCTCCGGTCTCTTCCGCCCCCCGGACCGCTCCCACCCCCGGGACCGCTCCCACCCCCGGGACCGCTCCCGCTTCTCCGGTCTCTTCCGTCCCCCGGGCCGCTGTCGCCTCTCCGGCCTCTTCCGCCCCCCGGGCTGCCGCTCCCCGGGCCGCTGCCGCCGCGCCCGTCCCCGGGCCGCGGCCCGCGGCGCCAGCGCCCGGCGCGCCGCGATACCACGCGGCCGCCCCGCCCCCGGCCGCGCCGTCCGGTCCCGCCGTCAACGGCGCGACGCTGTCCGGCCACGGCATGTGGCCCGGATACTCCCGGGAGGCGGGCCCGTTCCGTGACGCGAGCTTGCTCCCCGGGGAATCGCATCCGGCGGGCGCGGCCCCGCCCCCCGCCGATCCGCTGCCCCGGGCGGGCCTTCTCCCCGGCGCCGCCCCCTTCCCCGGCCAGGACCCGTTCGCCGGCCAGGACCCGTTCCCCGGCCTGCAGTCCTTCGCCAGCCAGGCGCCGCTCCCTGGCGAGGACCCTTTCCCGGGCCAGGATCCGTACTCCCGGCCGGACCCCCTGGACCCCCTGGACCCCCTGGACCCCCTGGACCCCCTGGACCCCCTGGATCCCTTAGACCCCTTCCCCCAGCCAGCCGCCGTTTTCCGGGCCGGACCCTCTCGCTGGCCCGGCGCCGTTCCCCTTCCTCCAGCCTCAGCGTCCCGGCACGACCCAGATAGATACCTCCAGCACGCCTCGGTTATGCCTGTTCTTTACCTTCCCTTGACGTTGCCGGCCTCGGACCCCGTCGCCCGTGGCGACTCGGTGCCGACCCATCAGACTCAGGGGAAATGTCCATGTATGGGATGATCCGGCCGACCGGGTCTCCGGGGCCTGCCGGGCACGCGGGACACGATCGGGGCCGGGAAGGCGGGGCGCGGGGGGCCAGCCGCCCGATGTTGGTCATAAATTGTGTGCGATCAGGTAAAGACAGAGTCAAGGACTTTGTGATATGTTTCACGAGCAGCCCCTCTACGGCTAATGAGAGGCCCGTGATACCTTTCGTAAACCTGACCGGATACCCGCACCGCGACTGCGGCGCGGCAACCGGCTCCTGCAGCGCGCGCGGGAAACTCTCGCGCGTCAGCAGTGTTGCTGTCGAACCCACAGGAGCCACGTTAAATGCTCGCGAAGTATGCCACGGTCGTGCGGCGCGCGGGAGCGCTGACGGCCGCCGCGGCCGCGATTATGGTCGCCGTGAGCGCCGCCCTGGTCGGCATGAAGGGACTGATCGGCGCGCTGGTCGGGGTGGCCATCGTCGCCGTGTTCTTCGGCATCAGCGTGCTGGTGGTCGGCCGGGCCGCGCGGGTGAGCCCGCAGGCCATGATGGCGGCCGCCATGGTCACCTACCTGGTCAAGATCGTGGCCCTGGCCATCGTCGTCTCGGCCATGAACGGCACGACCGCCTTCAGCACCAGGACCCTCGGCTTCGTCGCGATCGGCTGCATCCTGGTCTGGAGCGCCACGCAGGTCATCACGACAATGAAGCTCAAGATGCTGTACGTCGAGCCGGAAACGCCGAGGCGGTGAGATGAGCGGCAAAGGCAACGGGGCTGGCCCCAGGTTCGCCGCCGCCAGGCAGGCCGCGGCCGAGAACCGGGCCCAGGGCCTGGACATCGGCTGGACCGTGTTCGGCTACCTGATCGCCGGGATGCTCGCCTACGGCGCCATCGGCTGGCTGGTCGGCCGGGCCGTTCACGTCTCGCTTCTCTTCCCCATCGGCATGCTGGTGGGCCTGGCCATCTCGATCGGCTTCATCATTTACCGCTACGGGAGGCAGGGAGCACTGACCCGGCCTTCCCCCCGGGGCAACGCAGAAGGAGATGACCGGTGACCCGTGACGTTCCGGTGCTGGCGAGCGGCGGATGCCACATCTTCGGCGGGTGCGGCTTCCCCTCACCGGGGCTGCAGAGCTTCGAGTTCAAGCCGCTGTTCAGCATCGGCTCGTTCCACTTCACCAAGCCGATGCTGATCGCCGTGATCTGCGCGCTGGCGGTGATCGTCTTCTTCTGGGCGGCGTTCGCCAGGCCGAAGCTGGTCCCGCGCGGCGTGCAGAACATCGGCGAGATCGGCATCCTGCTGGTACGCGACCAGATCCTGCGGCCCTCGCTGGGCAAGAAGGGCGACGGCTACCTGCCGTTCCTGACCGCGCTGTTCTTCTACATCTGGCTGATGAACCTGATGGAGCTGATCCCGCTCTTCCAGTTCCCGGCCATGTCCCGGATCGGCTTCGTCTGGCCGCTCGTGTTCGTCGTCTACTTCACCTACCTGTACCTGGGGTTCAAGCATCAGGGCTTCCCCGGCTACATCAAGAACATGATCCCGTGGGACGTGCCCAAGCCGGTCCTGATCATCCTGATCCCCATCGAGCTCGCCCGGTTCTTCATCGTCCAGCCGTTCACCCTCGGCGTCCGGCTGTTCGCGAACATGTTCGCCGGCCACCTGCTGCTGCTCATCTTCACGCTCGCGACCTGGTACCTGGCCAGCTTCACCGTCGGGCTGCTGTTCGCGGCCGGCTCGTTCGCGATGATGTTCTTCGTCTTCGGACTCGAGCTGCTGATCGACCTGCTCCAGGCGTTCATCTTCACCACGCTGACCGCCGTCTACATCGCCAGCTCGCTGGAGGCGGCACATTGACCCGCCGTACCTACGACCCATCCGGCGCGACGAGCCGCCGGTACGACACGTAAAGGACTGATCTATGTCTCTTGCCGCCAACCTCGCCGCCGGCACGGCCCAGGTGATCAGCATCAACGCCGGCGCCATCGGCTACGGCCTCGCGGCCATCGGCCCCGGCATCGGCATCGGCCTGGTCTTCGGCCACGCCATCGAGGCCATGGCCCGCCAGCCGGAGGCCACCGGCCGCATCTCGCTGTACATGTGGATCGGCTTCTCGCTGACCGAGGCGCTCGCGCTGATCGGCCTCGTGGCCCCGTTCATCTTCCACTACTGATCCGCCGGGAGGTGGCCGCGCCATGTTGCATCTAGCCGCGGAGACGTCGCAGAACCCGCTGATCCCGACCTGGCCGGAGTTCATCCTCGGGCTGATCGCGTTCGCGGTCGTGTTCGGCATTTTGTGGAAACTCCTGATGCCGAGAATCCTGCAGACGCTGGCCGAGCGGACCGAGCTGATCGAGGGCGGCCTGGCCCGGTCCGAGGAGGCGCAGGCCGAGGCCGGCCAGCTGCTCGAGCAGTACCGTCAGCAGCTCGCCGAGGCCAGGCACGAGGCCGCCAGGCTGCGCGAGGAAGCCCGGGAGCAGGGCGCGCAGATCATCGCCGAGATGCGCGAGCAGGCCCAGGCGGAGGCGCGCCGGGTGACCGAGGCCGCCCAGGCCCAGATCGAGGCCGAGCGGCAGCAGGCGCTGACCTCGCTGCGCGCCGAGGTGGGGACGCTGGCCACCGAGCTGGCCGGCCGGATCGTGGGCGAGTCGCTCACCGACGAGGCGCGGCAGAGCCGGATGGTGGACCGGTTCCTGTCCGAGCTCGAGGTGTCCAGCCAGTGAGCCCCGCCCACCTCCCCAGCCCCCTTCGCTTGTACCGGCTAGCGAGCACGGGCCGTGGTCCGTGCGAGCGGCCCGGGAGCGTCGCCCGGTACCGGCTAGCGAGCACGGGCCTGGTGCCCGTGCGAGCGGCCGGTGGCCCGAAGGGCAATCCGGGCGACGCGAGCATCGGGGTAAGCAGAGTGGCCCGCAGGGCTCTCCGGACGGCGCGAACGTCTGGGGCAGACACAGTGAGGCACGCCACCGGAGCCGGGGCTGCCACCCAGCCCGTTCGGCTTGAAATCGCCGAAGTACGACCGGGGAGGCGATGAGCATGCGGGGTGCGAGCAGGGCCTCGCTGGCCGGCCTCGAGGAGCAGCTGACGGCGGCCAGCATAACCGGCGCCACCGCGGCCACCAGGCTCGGCGACGAGCTGTTCGCCGTCGTCGGGTTGCTCGATACCGAGCACGGGCTGCGCCGCGCGCTGTCCGATCCGGGCAAGCCCGCGGCGGAGAAGGGCGCGGTCGCCGCCTCGCTGCTGCACGGCAGGGTGACCGGCCGCACCGAGTCGCTGGTTGTGGCGGCGGTCGAATCTCGCTGGGCCAGCTCCAGCGACATGGTGGACGCCATCGAGCAGCTCGCGATCGAGGCCATGGTGCTCGCCGCGGCCGCCGATGACGGCCTGGACGAGCTGGAGGACGGGCTGTTCAGGTTCGACCGCGTGGTCGCCGGCCAGCCGGACCTGCGGGCCGCGCTGGCCAGCACCTCGCTGCCCGCCGACCGCAAGCAGGGGCTGCTCGACACGCTGCTCACGGGCAAGGTGACCCCGGTGACCCTGCGCCTGATCAGCCAGATGGTGATGCACCCTCGCGGCCGCGGGCTGACCGAAGCCCTGGACATGTGCGCCAGCATCGCGGCGCGGCACCGGGAGCAGCTGATCGCGGTGGTGCGCTCGGCGGTGGAACTGTCGCAGACGCAGCGCAGGCGGCTCGCGGCCGCGCTGGCCGCCTCCTACGGGCACCAGGTTCACATGAACGTCGTGATAGATCCCTCGGTTGTGGGTGGTATTTCCGTCCAGATCGGGGATGAGCTAATAGACGGGACCGTGGCCAGCCGGCTGGCCGCCGTCCGGCGCGGGCTGGCGGGCTGACATGCCATCCGGAGCGCAAGAATCCGCCGCGGAACAACCTGAAGCCGGGAAGACCACCCAAGGAAAGACACAGAGGACAATGGCTGAGCTGACGATCCGGCCGGAGGAGATCAGGGACGCGCTGGCGCGTTTCGTCCAGGACTACGAGCCAGAAGGCGCCTCGCGGGAAGAGATAGGCACCGTCATCGAATGCGGCGACGGCATCGCGCGGGTCGAGGGCCTGCCCTCGGCCATGGCCAACGAGCTGCTCGAATTCGAGAACGGCGTCCGGGGCCTGGCGCTCAACCTGGACGTGCGCGAGATCGGCGTGGTCATCCTCGGCGAGTTCAACCAGATCGAGGAAGGCCAGCAGGTCCGCCGCACCGGCGAGGTGCTGTCCGTCCCGGTCGGCGACGCCTTCCTCGGCCGTGTGGTCGGGGCGCTCGGCGAGCCGCTGGACGGCAAGGGGCCCATCGAGGGCACCACGCTGCGGCCGCTCGAGACGCAGGCGCCCTCGGTGGTGCAGCGCCAGCCGGTCAAGGAGCCGCTGCAGACCGGCCTCAAGGCCATCGACGCGATGACCGCGATCGGGCGGGGCCAGCGGCAGCTGATCATCGGCGACCGGCAGACCGGCAAGTCCGCCATCGGCATCGACGCGATCATCAACCAGAAGGCGAACTGGGAGTCCGGCGACGAGAAGCGCCAGGTGCGCTGCATCTACGTCGCCATCGGGCAGAAGGGCTCGACCATCGCCCAGGTGCGCCAGTCGCTGGAGGAGGCGGGCGCGCTGGAGTACACCACGATCGTGGCCGCCCCCGCCTCCGACCCGTCCGGCTACAAGTACATCGCGCCATACACCGGTTCGGCCATCGGGCAGAACTGGATGTACCAGGGCAAGCACGCGCTGATCATCTTCGACGACCTGTCCAAGCAGGCCGAGGCCTACCGCGCGATCTCGCTGCTGCTGCGCCGTCCGCCGGGCCGCGAGGCCTACCCCGGCGACGTCTTCTACCTGCACTCCCGGCTGCTCGAGCGGTGCGCGAAGCTGTCCGACGACCTCGGCGGCGGGTCGCTGACCGGACTGCCGATCATCGAGACCAAGGCCAACGACATCTCCGCCTACATCCCGACGAACGTCATCTCGATCACCGACGGGCAGATCTACCTCGAGGCCGACCTGTTCAACGCGGGCGTCCGGCCGGCCATCAACGTCGGCCGCTCGGTGTCCAGGGTCGGCGGGAACGCGCAGATCAAGGCGATGAAGAAGGTCGCGGGCACCCTGCGGCTCTCCCTGTCCCAGTACCGTGACCTGGAGGCGTTCGCCGCCTTCGCGTCCGACCTCGACGCGGCCTCCCGGGCCCAGCTCGACCGCGGCTCGCGCCTGGTCGAGCTGCTCAAGCAGCCGCAGTACGCGCCGTTCCCGGTCGAGGAACAGGTGGTGTCGATCTGGGCGGGCAGCAACGGGTACATGGACGACGTGCCGGCCGAGGACATCAGCCGGTTCGAGACCGAGTATCTCGACTTCCTGCGCCGGCAGCACGGCGGCATCCTCCAGGCGATCAGGGAGACGCTCGACCTGCCCGAGGAGACGGTCACCGCGCTCAAGGACGCGATCGAGGAGTTCCGCGGGGGCTTCCAGACCAGCTCCGGCGAGCTGCTCGCCGGCGCGGACGAGCCGGCCCCGGCGCTCGACGGCGAGGGGCAGGAGCAGATCGCCCGGCGCGTCCAGCCCGCCACCGCCGAGAAGAAGTAGGTCATGGCAGCACAGCTTCGGCTGGTCAGGCGGCGGATCACTTCGGTCCAGTCCATCGCCAAGATCACCCGCGCGCAGGAGCTGATCGCGTCGTCGCGGATCGTCCGGGCGCAGCAGTACATGCGTGCCGCCGAGCCGTACGCGCGGGAGCTCACCCGCGCGGTGGAGGCGGTGATCAGCCGCTCGACCAACGTCACCCACCCGTTCACCGAGGAACCGTCGCACCCGCTCCGGGCCGCGGTGCTGATCCTGACCAGCGACCAGGGCTTCGCGGGCGCCTACAACGCGAACGTGCTGCGCGAATCGCAGCGGCTGCGCCAGCTGCTGCAGGACCGGGGCGTCGAGCCGGTGCTGTACGTGACCGGCCGCAAGGGCATCGCCTGGCACCGGTTCCGCGAGCTCGAGGTCGCGGGCTCCTGGAGCGGCTTCTCCGCCGCGCCGAGGTACCGGCACGCGCAGGAGATCACCGCCGCGCTGCTCGAGGCGTTCAGCGCCGACCAGGACGCCGTGGAGGAGATCCACCTGGTCTGCACCGATTTCGTGTCCATGCTGACCCAGCGGCCCGTGGTCCGGCGCCTGCTGCCGCTGGAAATCGTGGAGACCGAGGAGGAGCACCCGTCGGGGCCGCTGCCCCAGTACGAATTCGAGCCCGGGCCGGAAGAAGTGCTCGACGCCCTGATGCCGCAGTACGTGGCCAGCCGGGTCTACTACGCGCTGCTGGAGGCGGCGGCCGGCGAGCTGGCCTCGCGGCGGCGGGCGATGAAGGCGGCCACCGACAACGCGAACGATCTTCTCGAGAGCCTGACCCGTGAGGCGAACAACGCGCGGCAGGCCGAGATCACCCAGGAAATCAGCGAGATCGTCGGCGGGGCCAACGCGCTGGCCGAGGCGACCGCAACGAGTGAGTGAGGGAACATGACCACGACCGTTGAAAACACCGCCGAGAGCGGCGAGGCGGCCGCCGGCACCGGCCGTGTCGTGCGGGTCATCGGCCCCGTCGTGGACGTGGAGTTCCCGGCGGACCAGATGCCGGAGATCTACTTCGCGCTGCACGTGGACTCACGCGTCGGCGACACGACGCGGATGCTGACGCTGGAAGTCGAGCAGCACATCGGCGACAACGTGGTGCGGGCCATCTCGATGCAGCCCACCGACGGCCTGATCCGCGGGGCCGAAGTGACCAGCACCGGCGCGCCCATCGAGGTGCCGGTGGGCGACGTCACCAAGGGCCACGTGTTCAACGCCCTGGGCGAGACGCTCGACGTGCCCACTTCTTCCCTGACCATCACGGAGCGGTGGCCCATCCACCGGGAGCCCCCGGCGCTGGACCAGCTCGAGCCCAAGACCCAGATGTTCACCACCGGCATCAAGGTCATCGACCTGCTCACCCCGTACGTGCAGGGCGGGAAGATCGGGCTGTTCGGCGGGGCCGGCGTCGGCAAGACCGTGCTGATCCAGGAGATGATCCGCCGGGTGGCCCAGAACTTCGGCGGCGTGTCCTGCTTCGCCGGGGTGGGGGAGCGGACCCGTGAGGGCAACGACCTGTTCCTGGAGATGACCGAGTCCGGCGTCATCGCGGACACCGCGCTGGTGTTCGGCCAGATGGACGAGCCGCCGGGCACCCGGCTGCGGGTCGGGCTGTCCGCCCTGACGATGGCCGAGTACTTCCGCGACGTGCAGGGCCAGGACGTGCTGCTGTTCATCGACAACATCTTCCGGTTCACCCAGGCGGGCTCCGAGGTGTCCACGCTGCTCGGCCGGATGCCCTCGGCGGTGGGCTACCAGCCGACGCTGGCCGACGAGATGGGCCAGCTGCAGGAGCGGATCACCTCGACCCGCGGCCACTCGATCACCTCCATGCAGGCGATCTACGTGCCCGCGGACGACATCACCGACCCGGCGCCGCACACCACGTTCGCCCACCTCGACGCGACCACGGTGCTGTCCAGGGAGATCACCGAGAAGGGGATCTACCCGGCGGTGGACCCGCTAGACTCCACGTCACGGATCCTGGACGCCAAGTACATCGGCCAGGAGCACTACGACGTGGCCCGCGAGGTCCAGCGGATCCTGCAGCGATACAAGGAGCTACAGGACATCATCGCCATTCTCGGCGTCGACGAACTCGGCGAAGAGGACAAGATCGTCGTGCAGCGGGCGAGGCGCATCGAGCGGTTCCTGTCCCAGCCGATGTACGTGGCGGAGCAGTTCACCGGGCAGGAAGGCATCTTCACACCGCTGGAGGAGACCATCGCCTCGTTCAAGGCGGTCACTGAGGGCAAGTACGACAGCCTGCCCGAGCAGGCGTTCTACATGGTCGGCGGGATCGAGGACGTGGAGAAGAAGGCCAGGGAGCTGGAGCGGTGACCTTGCATGCGGCGCTGGTCATACCGGACCGGGAGCTGTGGTCGGGCGAGGCCAGGACGGTGATCGCCAAGACCATGGAGGGTGACATCGGTATCCTCACCGGGCACTCGCCCCTGTTCGGCATCCTGTCCGAGGCCTCCGTGGTCCAGATCCTCACCGAGGACTCCGGCGAAGTGCGCGCCGCCGTCAGCGGCGGGTTCCTGTCCGTGGCGGACGACCGGATATCGATCCTGGCGGCCCAGGCTCAGCTCGGCGAAGAGGTGGACGTGGAGGAGGCGCGGCGGGAGCTGGCCACGGCCCTCGCCGAAGCCCAGGCAGGCGCCGACGACTCACCCGCGGTCAAGTACGCGAGGGCACGCCTGCGGGCCGCAGGCGATCAGGCTTAATCGCCGGTGGGCAAAGAGCTGGCGCTTGATGCGGCCTGGCTCTTCGCCGCCTTCCTGGTCATCCTGCTCCTGGCCGCCGCCGGCATCGCCGCCCGCCGCTTCCTGCTCGAGCGGGGCGGCGGCACGGTGGAATGTGGCCTGCGCAATCCGAACGGCTCCTGGCGCCTCGGGGTGGCCTCCTACCAGCGCGAGGAGCTGTGCTGGTTCGGTATCTTCGGGCTCACGCTGCGGCCGGACGAGGTCTTCCCCAGGCGGGACCTCACCGTGGTGTCCCGCCGCCTGCCCAGCGACGCCGAGACGGCCACCCTGGGGCCCGGCATGATCGTGGTGGAGTGCAAGCTCGGCGACGACAACAGATCCGTCGAGCTCGCGATGGGCGAAGCGGCGCTCACCGGCCTGCTCTCCTGGCTCGAGGCCGCCCCGCCCGGCTTCCACCTGGGCATAGCTCCCTGAAGGCGCGGTAACCGGCGGCTCAGGCGCGTTCGCCCCCTGGCTTCCACAAGACGTCGTCGTGGCCCGCGTTGGCCTGGCGGGCGAGGATGAACAGCAGGTCAGAGAGCCGGTTCAGGTAACGGGAGGGCAGCGGGCTCACCGAGTCGCCGTGCTCGGCGACCGCGGCCCAGGCGCTGCGTTCCGCCCTGCGGGTGACGGTTCGCGCCATGTGCAGCAGCGTCGCTCCCGGGCTGCCGCCCGGCAGCAGGAAGCTACGCAGCACCGGAAGCCCGGAGTTGTACGAGTCGCACTCGCTTTCCAGCCGGGTGATGTAGGCCTCGTCGATCCGCAGCGGCGGATACGGCGGCGGCGCGTCGGTCACCGGGTTGGCCAGGTCGGCGCCGACGTCGAAGAGCTCGTTCTGCACCCGGGACAGCAGCCCCGAGATGTCCGCCGCGAGATTACCGAAGGTAATCGCCATGCCGATGGCGCAGTTCGCTTCCTCCACGTCGGCGTAGGCGGCGAGGCGCGAGTCGGTCTTGGCGGTACGGCTGCCGTCGGCGAGTGCGGTGCTGCCGTCGTCGCCGGTGCGCGTGTAGATGCGGGACAGCACGACCGGATTTTCGCTGCGGTTACGCGACATGAACCCACCCTAAAGGAACCTGGACCCACCCCAGGGGAACGTGGACCCACCGTAGGGAAACGTGGACTGACTCTAGGGAAACGTGGACTCGCCGTAAGGGAACGTGGACCCACCCCAGGAACGTGGACTCACCCCAGGGAACGTGGACTCACCCTGAGGGAACGTGGACCCACCCCAGAGAACGTGAACCCACCCTAGGGGAAACCGGCGAGCGACCTCGCTGGCCCGCGGCCCGAACCCTCGCGACGGCAACGCCAGCCCCAGGCCCCCGCTCTCAGCCCCCGGTCCCCAGGTCCCAGTTCTCAGCCCCCGGTCCCCAGGTCCCAGCTTCCAGCCCGCTGCCTCCCTGCATTACCACGGCGCGTTATTGTTCCCTTTACGCCTTTAGGAGACGCCGTGTATGACTACATCATCGTCGGCGCCGGGAGCGCGGGCTGCGTCCTGGCGGCACGCCTGTCCGCCGATCCCAGCGTCAGCGTCCTGCTGCTCGAAGCCGGGCCGCCCGACGACGCCGATGAGATCCACGCCCCCGCCGCGCTGAACAGGCTGTTCCAGACCGAATACGACTGGAACTACCTGACCGTCCCGCAGCACCGCGCGGCCGGCCGGTCCATCTACTGGCCGCGGGGCAAGGTGCTGGGCGGATCCAGCAGCATCAACGCGATGATCTACGTCCGCGGCAACCGGCACGACTTCCAGACCTGGCGGGACGAGTACGGCTGTGCGGGCTGGGGCTACGAGAACCTCATGCCCTACTTCAGGAGGGCCGAGGACAACTCCCGCGGCGCCTCCCTGTACCACGGCACGGGCGGGCCGCTGACCGTCACCGATCCCCGGTACAAGTCACCGGCCTGCGAGGCGTTCATCACCGCCGCCCAGGAGCAGGGCGCAAAAGCTAACCACGACTTCAACGGCCCCAACCAGGACGGCGTGGGCTGGTACCAGCTGACCCAGCGCAACGGCAAGCGGTGCTCGGCGGCCACCGCCTACCTGCACCCGGCCATGTCCCGGCAGAACCTCACCGTCCGCACCGACGCCCTGGTCACGAAGGTGATCATCGAGGGCGGCCAGGCCGTCGGGGTGGACTACCTGCACCACGGCCAGCCGGAGACCGCCCGCGCCAACGCGGAGGTGATCCTGTCCGGCGGCGCGATCAACAGCCCTCAGCTGCTGATGCTGTCCGGCATCGGCCCGGCCGAGCACCTGATCGAGATGGGCATCGACGTGGTGAGCGAGAGCCGCGGGGTAGGGGTGAATCTCAGCGACCACCCGGTGCTGCCGGTCATCTGGTCCACGCCGCGGACCCGCGGCCTGTGGGAGAAGGGCAGCCACGCGAACCTGCTGCGCTGGCGGCTGACGCACCGCGGCCCGCTGACGAGCAACGTGGCGGAATCCGGCGGCTTCGCCCACTCCCAGCCCGGGCTGCCCGCCCCGGACCTGCAGCTGCACGTCCTGCCCGCGCCGTACACGAACCAGGGCCTGGACGACCCGGCCCAGCGTGCCATGTCGGTGCTGGTCGGCCTGGTCGACGTGGCCAGCCGGGGCCGGATCAGGCTGCGCAGCGCCGATCCCAGGCACCGCCCGGCCATCGATCCGGGTTACCTGTCCGACGACCGGGACAGCCGGGCGCTGGCCGCCGGCCTGAAGATGGCCAGGGAGTTCGTGACGGCCCAGGCGATGGCCGCGATCTGCGGCACCGAGCTGGCTCCCGGCGCGCACGTCCGCTCGGACATCGAACTCCTCCAATATGTGCGGGCCAGCGTGGTGACCCTGTACCACCCGGTCGGCACCTGCGCCATGGGCGGCGATTCCCGCTGGAACAGCGTGGTCGACCCCGAGCTCCGGGTCCGCGGCGTAACCGGGCTGCGGGTGGTCGACGCGTCGGTGATGCCGACGGTGCCGCGGGGCAACACCAACGCGCCCACGATCGCGATCGCCGAGCGCGCCGCCGATCTCATCGCGGGCCGGGCGCCGCTGGCCGCGGCCGATCCCGCCGATCCCGTCGACGCCATGGCCATGGCGGCCAGCGCCGGCGGCCCCGCCAGCGCCCGCGGCCGCGCCAGCGCCTAACTAGCGCCAGCGCCAGCTAGCGCCAGCGCCTAACGCCCCGCGACCACTCAGCGCCGCCGCGGCCGGTACAGCCGGCCGTGCAGCAATGTCACCAGGGTGACGATCCGCCGCATGTCCTTATCGGTGCGCCCGAACGTGGTCAGCGTGATCGGCGGCCGCATCCGCTGCCGTGTGATGGCCTTGGGCCGGGTGAACTCACGCAGCCCGTCCGGCCCGTGGATCCGCCCGAACCCCGACTCGCCCACGCCGCCGAACGGCAGCGCCGGCACGGTCGCGAACCCGAGCACCGAGTTGACCGAGGTCATCCCGGTCCGCAGCCCGCGCGCCGCCGCCATGGCCGCCGAACGATCCCGGGCGAACACCGCCGACCCGAGCCCGTAGCGCCCCGCGTTGGCGTACGAGACCGCCTCCGCCAGGCTCGCCACCGGCGTCACCGTCACGGTCGGACCGAACGTCTCCTCGGTCACCGCCGCGGAATGCTCCGGCACTTCGGTGAGGACCACAGGGCGCACGTAGGGCGGGGCCACCGAGTCGGGCCCGCCCACCACCGGGCGCCCGCCCCGGGCCAGCGCGTCCGCCACGTGCTTGGCCACGGTCTCCGGCTGCGAGGGCAGCGTCATCGGCCCGTAGGAGGCCTCGGCGTCGAACCCCGGCCGCAGGTCGGCCACCTTCTTGGTCAGCCGCTCGAGGAACGAGTGATAGACCGCGTCGGCCACGTAGACGCGCTCGATCCCGGTGCAGGTCTGCCCGGCGTTGGACATGGCTCCCCACGCCGCCGCGTCGGCGGCCGCGTCCAGGTCGGCGTCGGCGCTCACCAGCAGGGCGTCCTTGCCGCCGCATTCGGCCAGCACCGGGGTGAGGGTGTCCGCGGCGACGGTCATCACCTTGCGCGCGGTGGCCGCGGACCCGGTGAAGGCGATCTTGGCGAGGCCGCTGCGGGCCAGCGCCTCCCCGGTGGATCCCGGTCCGGTGACCAGCTGCAGCACCGGCCGGACATCCCCGAACACCTCCAGGGCCGACGCGAACGACCGGACCAGGTAGTCCCCGGTCGCCGGGGTCAGCTCAGACGGCTTGAACACGACCGCGTTCCCGGCGGCCAGCGCGTAGGCGATGGAGCCCACCGGGGTGAACACCGGGTAGTTCCACGGCCCGATCACGCCGATCACGCCGAGCGGCTGGTATTCCACGGTGGAGGCCTGGTGCAGCGCGGCCAGCCCGCTGCGCACCCGGCGCGGGCGCAGCACCCGGCGGGCGTGCCGGGCGGCCCAGTCGGTGTGCAGGATGGCCAGGATGATCTCCAGCCGGGCGTCGTCGAGCGGCTTGCCGGTCTCCTCGTGCACCAGCTGGGCCAGCCGGCTCATGTACCTGGTCAGGTGGGACTTCCAGGCGAGCAGCCTGATCCGCCGCCCGGACCAGCCGAGCCCGGCCCACCACGCCGCGGCCTCGCGGGCCTGGGCCACGGCGGCATCTACTTCACGGCGCCCGTGTACGGGGAAGGTGGCCAGCACTTCCCCGGTCGCCGGGTTAACTGTCTCTAGCATCGCCTGACCAGTAAAGCATCGTTACCCGCCTGGTAGCTACGCTGGGTGCGTGCCGTCTCGTCCGTACGTCCTGCTGTCCTGTGCCACATCGGCCGACGGCTACCTGGACGACGCCAGCCCGCGGCGGCTGATCCTGTCCGGGCCCGCCGACCTGGACCGGGTGGACGAGGTGCGGGCGGGCTGCGACGCCATCGCTGTCGGCGCGCGGACGGTCCGCCGGGACAACCCGCGGCTGCTGATCCGTGACCCGCGCCGCAGTGCCCGCCGCGCCGCCCGCGGCCTGCCCGCGCACCCGGCCCGGGTCACCCTCACCGCCACCGGCGACCTGGACCCGCAGGCTCGTTTCTTCGCCCCGGGCGCGCTCCGCCTGGTCTACTGCGCCACCCCCGCGCTCGCCGCCGCCCGGGCCCGGCTGGGGGAGGACCGCGCCGTACTCATCGACGCGGGCGACCCGCTGTCCCTCGATTTCATGCTCGAAGATCTGACCGAACGAGGGACGGCGCGTCTCATGGTGGAAGGCGGAGCCCGGCTCCTAGGCGCCTTCCTGGCCGGCGGCCTCGCCGACGAGCTCCACCTGGCCGTGGCCCCGTTCTTCGTCGCCGACCCCGCGGCGCCCAGGCTCAACCTTCCCCCTCCCACCCTCGTCCCCTCGCCCGTCCCCGTTCCCTCGCCCGTCCCCGCCTCCTCACCCGTCCCCGCCCCTCCACCTCTCAGTCCCACCAGCACCGTGAGCCCCAATTCCCCCGGTAGCCCCATGACTCTCGCGGAAGCCTCCCGGGTGGGCGAGGTGGCACTGCTGCGGTACCTGCTCGGCCCCGGCGGCCCGGATCAGCGGTTCCTGAGCTGGGCGGTGGAGCTGTCCCGGCTGTGCCCGCCGTCGGGCTCGGCGTTCTCCGTCGGGGCGGTCATCGTCGGCGAGGACGGCGAGGTGCTGGCCACCGGCTTCTCCCGCGAGCAGGAGGACCACGATCACGCGGAGGAGGTAGCGCTCCGTAAGCTGGGGCCCGACCCCCGGCTGCGGCACGCCACCCTCTACAGCTCGCTGGTGCCCTGCGGCGCCCGCGCCTCGCGCCCGGTGACCTGCGTCCAGCACATCGTCGCGGCGGGCATCCCGCGGGTCGTGTTCGCCTGGCGCGAGCCCCGCCTGTTCACCGACGGCGAGGGCGCCGAACAGCTCCGGGCCGCCGGCGTCGCCGTCACCGAGCTGCCGGACCTGGCCGGACGCGCCCGCGCGGTCAATGTTCACCTGCTTTCCCGCTCGCCTCCGGGCGCCTCTTGAGGCAGCTCCTTCCCTCGTCGCTCGTCGCAGGCTCCTCGCTTCTCAGTCGAGTCGCTGCCGGCGCCCTTTGGCTCGCGGGGGGGCCGCCGGGCGTTTAGAACAGCGTGTTCTCCGGGACCACGCCCCGCATGGCCTCGTAGTCCAGCGTGACGCAGCGGATGCCCCGGTCGGTGGCCAGCGTGCGGGCCTGCTGCCTGATCTCCTGGGCCGCGAAGACGCCGTGCACCGGGGCCAGCAGCGGATCCCGGTTCAGCAGCTCCAGGTACCTGGTGAGCTGCTCCACGCCGTCGATCTCGCCGCGCCGCTTGATCTCCACCGCGACGCTCTCGCCCGCCCCGTTCCGGCACATCAGGTCGACCGGGCCGATGGGGGTCGGGTACTCGCGGCGGACCAGCCGCCAGCCCTCGCCGAGCACGTCGAGCTGGGCGGCGAGCAGTTCCTGCAGGTGCGCCTCGACGCCGTCCTTGACCAGGCCCGGGTCGACCCCCAGGTCCGCCGAGGTGTCGCTGACCACCTCGGTGATGCTGATCACCAGCGTCTCGCCGGACTTGCCGGTGACCGTCCACTTGCCCGGCTCCTCGGCGAGCCAGCACGGCGGCGACATCCAGTTCAGCGGCTTGTAGGAGCCGCCGTCGGAATGCACGAGGACCGAGCCGTCCGCCTTGACGATGAGCAGGCGCAGGGCCTCGGGAAGGTGAGCGGTGAGCCGGCCGACGTAGTCGACGCTGCACCTGGCGATGACGAGCCGCACGTTCGGTAACTCTACTGGCCGTCACCCGCAAAGGTATGCGTCCAGCTCACTAAGCTGGGCAGGCGTGAGCCCGCGCCGGATCCGCCGCGACCGCTCCGGCCCTCCCGACCCCGTGCCCGGGCCCGAGCGCGTCGAGTCATGGCCGGACGGCGACTGGGTGGTCCGGCAGGTGCCCGGCGCGGCCTCGGCCAAGGCGTACCGCTGCCCGGGCTGTGACCAGGAGATCGCGCCGGGGACCCCGCACATCGTGGCCTGGCCCGCCGACGGCATGGGCGGCCTGGACGCGCGCAGGCACTGGCACACCGCGTGCTGGCAGCGCCGGCTGCACCGCGGCCCGGGCGTCCGGCGCAGGGGATACCCATGACACCCGCGGCTCCCGGCCCGGCCCGCGGGGACGGATCCTGACCGTACGGACCCTGATGCCCCGAATCATTACGAATCACTCGTGGTCGCTCCGTCCGCCCGTTTCGCGCCCGTTCACTGCCGGACCTGCTCTGGTCGGGCAAGCTCCGCTTCGACCGCCGCTCCAGCCGCTGATTTGACTTGCCTGGCTCGCGCTGGTGTACTCGCAAATCGATGCGACTCAGGTTGAATCATCGCTGGTTACTGACCTGGAATGATTCATGATGATTTGCGCGCTTGGCGGGATTTTAGGCGGTTTGGCTGGACTCGCGGGTGGTGGCGGCGATGGCAGGCGAGGAAACGAGACCGGCCGGCAAGCGGCAGGCCGGCAAGCGGCAGGCCGGCAAGCGGCAGGCCGGCAAGCGGCAGGTCAGCAATCGGCAGGTCAGCAATCGGCAGAGCCTGGCCGCTGAGTTGCGGCGGGTTCGTGACCTGGCCGGGATCTCCGGCCGGGACCTGGCGCACCGGATCGGAATCAGCCAGTCCAAGGTGTCGCGCATCGAGTCCGGCGCATCGGTCCCCTCGGCGCCGGAGGTGGCCGCCTGGGCCGAGGCGGCGGGAGCGCCGGCCGAGACGAGGCAGTTGCTGGCCACCCTGACCGAAGCGGTGTTCACCGAGGTGCACACGTGGCGCACCGTCCTGGACGGCCGGACTCACCTGCAGGACGACATCGGCGAACTGGAGAGCCGCACCGGGAAGATCCTCACCTTCCAGCCTTCGCTCATCCCCGGGCTGCTGCAGACGGCGGAATACGCGCGCCGCGTGTTCACGCTGTTCGACCCGCCTTACCCGGAGCGGGACATCCCGGACGCGCTGGCCGGGCGGCTGGACCGCCAGCTCGCGCTATTCGACGAAAACCGGGAATTCGGATTCCTCATTACCGAGGCCGCGCTGCGGTGGCGGCCCGGGCCACCGGAACTCCTGCTGGCACAATTCGACCGGATCGCCTCATTGAGCACCTTGAGCAACGTCTCTATCGGCCTGATACCGCACGCGGCCCGGGCGATTACCAGCACCGCGCATAGCTTCGTCATCTTCGAGTCCCGCGGCAAGGCGCACGGCGACGGGCACGATAAAGATCATGAACTGCCGGACAGCGTGGTGACGGTCGAGACGATTCACGCCAATCTCACGATCAACGACCCGGAAAGCGTCGCGCTGTACCGGCGGCGGTGGTCATTGCTCGCGCAGATGGCGATATACGGGGGCGAGGCGCGCGCGTTCCTGACCACGGTAGGTTCCGGCGTGCTGGCGGCGGAGTTGTGACCCCCGGCCCGGTCATCTCCGGCCCGGAACCGGGGACGCCCCGGCCGTCAGGCTGCGGCGGCCCCGGCCGCGTCAGCGGTGAATCAGCCGAGGTCGAACACGCCGGCCTTTACCCCCCGGACGAACTCAATCCATTCCTGCCTGGCGAACAAGAGCACCGGGCCGTCAGGATTCTTGGAGTCCCGCACCGCGATCAGCTCCAAGGCGGCGACCTCCACGCAGGTCCCGCCGCCGTCGCACGAGCTCCGGAACTCAGCCGCCTTGTTAACCGCGATTCCGTTCATCTGGGCATCCCTTCCTGTTCCCGAAGACAGTATTTCCGGCTCCGCAAAGAACCATCAAGGGGACCGGCTGGCCCGGAATATCGCGCCCGGCATGAAGATCATTTTTATTACCTGACCGGCTGGTCACTGGCCGGATTTCGGATAGCCCCGGATACATAAGCCAGCGGTTCATCACCGGCCATGAGCAGGAAGGAAGGCACCTCTCGTGGAATTCAAGCTTCTCGGCCCGGTCAAGGCCTGCGCGGACGGGCAGCAGACCGACCTGCTGCAGGCCGGCGGCCTGCAGCCCAGGCACCGCCTGCTGCTGGCCATCCTGCTGCTGGCCGAAGGCCAGCGGGTGGGCATGGACCAGCTGATCGAGCAGATGTGGAGCGGCCGTGAGCTCACCAGCCCGCACAGCTCGCTGCATCACTGCGCGAGCAGGCTGCGCGCGGCGCTGCGGGCCGCGGAACCGGCGGAGTACGATCCTCTTCCCGCCCAGGCCAACGGCTACCGCATCCTGATGGACCCGCGGCAGGTAGACGCGCTCCGCTTCCGGCGCCTGGCCGGGCAGGCCCGCCTGCAGGCCGGCCACGACGACGCGGAGGCCGTGCGGCTCTGGCGGATGGCCCTGGCCGAGTGGGGATCCCACGCCCCGAAACTGCGCGGTCCCGCGCCGCTGGCCGGCCTGTCCGGCCAGTGGGCGGAGAGCTACCGCGATACCTTGCGGCTCGAGCACCGCGACGTGATGATCGAATGCCTCGACGCCGAATTGCGGCTGGGGCGGCATCGGCGCCTGGTTTCCGAGCTGGCCGCGCTCGACGCCGGTGATGGCGGCCGCGACGACGAGGATCTCGCGCGCATTCGCATGCTCGCCTGCTACCGGTCGGACCGGCCATCCGAGGCGCTGGAGACTTTCCTGCGGATAACGGGATCGCTCAGCCGCGCGGGACTGGAACCCGGCTGGGAGCTCAGTCTCCTCGCCGAGCGCATTCGCCGCCGGGACCCCGCCCTCGACGTGGCGGAAGAAGTCACCCAGCCGTCCGCGCCCGGGTAGGCCGGCAGCGAGGCGGCAGCCGGGGAGCAGGGCCGCATCCGCGATCCCGGCCCGGCAGCGAGGCGGCAGCCGGGGAGCAGGGCCGCATCCGCGATCCCGGCCCGGCAGCGAGGCGGCAGCCGGGGAGCAGGGCCGCATCCGCAATCCCGGCCCGGCAGCGAGGCGGCAGCCGGGGAGCAGGGCCGCATCCGCAATCCCGGCCCGGCGGCGCGGTTGCGGGCCGGCCGGAGGTCCTGAGCTCCCCGGTTCCCGTTCCAGGCCGGACGCGCGTCCCGCTGGTCCCCGCCGGACCCGGGAAGCCTAGAATGCCTCAGAAGACAGCCGCGACAGGCCAGCTGACGAACCCGGAGGGCCCCGTGTACCTGTTCGACCTCACTGGCAAGGTTGCCGTCGTCACCGGCGGGACCCGCGGGATCGGCCTGATGATGGCGCGCGGCCTGCTGCAGGCCGGCGCGTCGGTCTACATCAGCTCGCGCAAGCCCGAGGCGGGCGAGGCCGCGGCCAAGGAGCTCTCCCAGTACGGCGTCGTGCTGTCGGTGCCCGCCGACCTGTCGCGCGAAGAGGAGTGCCTGCGGCTGGCCGCCGAGGTGGACCGCAACGAGGAGCGTGTCCACATCCTGGTCAACAACGCCGGCACCAACTGGGGCGCGCCCCTGGAGGAATTCCCGGCGCACGGCTGGGACAAGGTGGTCGACCTGAACCTCAAGACGCCGTTCTACCTGACCCGGGCGTTCCTCCCGCTGCTCGAGGCGGCCGGCACCGCCGACGATCCGGCCCGGGTGATCAACGTCGGCAGCATCGACGGGCTGCGCGTGCCGGAGTTCCAGACCTACTCCTACGCGGCCAGCAAGGCCGGCCTGCACCAGCTCACCCGGGTGCTGGCCCGCGAGCTCGGGCCGCGGCACATCACCGTCAACGCGGTGGCCCCCGGCCCGTTCGAGTCCAAGATGATGGCCGCGACCCTGGCCGCGCGCGGTGACGAGATCGCGGCCGCCTCCCCGCTGGGCCGCATCGGCCGCCCCGACGACATGGCCGGCGTCGCGGTTTTCCTGAGCGGCCGCGGCTCGGCCTACATCACCGGCGCCGTCATCCCGGTCGACGGCGGCATCGCGACCACCCGGTAACCCGAAGGCGTATCGCCGGGCACAGCCGCCCGCCCGACGTTTCCGCGGAAACACCCGGCGATCGCATCATCTGCCACAACGCCAGGGCTCGAAGGGCGGGACCGGGAGCTCCGGACTCGAGAGGCGGGAGCCGGGTCAGGGCTCGGGGGTGAGCCAGAGCACGCCCAGCGGGGGCAGCGTGATGATGGCCGAGGCGGGGCGGCCGTGCCAGGGTTCGGGTACGGCCTCGATGTAGCCGAAGTTGCCGACGCCGCTGCCGCCGTAGACCACCGCGTCGGTGTTGAGGATCTCCCGCCATCGGCCCGCCCGGGGCAGGCCCACCCGGTACTTCAGGTGCGGCACCGCGGAGAAGTTCGCGATGCAGGCGACCACGTCGGGCATGTCCTGCTCGGTGCCCCCGTCAGCGGCGGCCCCGTCAGCGGTGCCCCCGTCAGCGGTGCCCCGGTCAGCGGTGCCCCGGTCAGCGGTGCCCCGGTCAGCGGTGCCCCCGTCAGCGGTGCCCCCGTCAGCGGCGGCCCCGTCAGCGGCGGTGCTCCGGTGCACGGCTGACCGGTGCGGGCCGGACATCCGCACGAAGGACAGCGTGTTGCCCAGGGCGTCGTTGGCGTCGATCCAGCCGAACCCCTCCGGTGAGCTGTCCAGCTCCCACAGCGCGGGGTTCCGCCGGTAGATCGCGTTCAGGTCGCGGGACAGCTGCTGCACGCCCTGGTGGACCTCGAAGTCGAGCACCCACCAGTCGAGCCCGGAGTCCGCGGACCACTCGCTGACCTGGCCCCACTCCGAGCCCATGAACAGCAGCTGCTTGCCCGGGTGCGCCCACATGTAGGCCAGCAGCGAGCGAAGGCCGGCGAACCGGCGCCACTCGTCGCCGGGCATCTTGCCGATCAGCGAGCCCTTCCCGTGCACCACCTCGTCGTGCGACAGCGGCAGGATGAAGTTCTCCGTGTACGCGTACATCATGGAGAACGTCATCTCGTTGTGGTGGTACTGGCGGTAGACGGGGTCCAGGCTCAGGTAGTTGAGCGTGTCGTGCATCCAGCCCATGTTCCACTTGAAGCCGAACCCGAGCCCGCCCAGGTACACCGGCCGGGACACGCCGGGCCACGCGGTCGACTCCTCGGCGATCAGCGTGATGCCGGGCACCCGCTTGTAGCAGGTGGCGTTGACCTCCTGCAGGAACGAGATGGCGTCCAGGTTCTCCCGGCCGCCGTACTGGTTCGGCGTCCACTCGCCGTCCTTGCGGGAGTAGTCCAGGTACAGCATGGAGGCCACGGCGTCCACCCGGAGCCCGTCCACGTGGAATTCCTCGAGCCAGTACACGGCGTTGGCGACGAGGAAGTTGCGCACCTCGGTCCGGCCGTAGTTGAAGATCAGCGTGCCCCAGTCCGGATGCGCGCCACGGCGCGGGTCGGCGTGTTCGTACAGCGGGGTGCCGTCGAACCGGGCCAGCGCCCACTCGTCCCGCGGGAAGTGCGCGGGCACCCAGTCCACGATGACGCCGACGCCGGCCTGGTGCAGCGCGTCGACCAGGTAACGGAAGTCGTCCGGGCGGCCGAAGCGCGCCGTCGGCGCGTAGTACGAGGTGACCTGATAGCCCCACGAGCCGCCGAACGGGTGCTCGGCCACCGGCAGGAACTCCACATGCGTGAAGCCGAGGTCGGTGACGTAGTCCACCAGCTGGGAGGCCAGCTCACGGTAGGAAAGTCCCGGCCGCCACGAGCCGAGGTGCACCTCGTAGATGCTCATCGGCTCGTGCACCGGCGTGCGCTCGGCGCGCGCCTCCAGCCACTCGGCGTCGTCCCAGGTGTACTGCGAGGTGTAGACCACCGACGCGGTGGCCGGCGGCATCTCCGCCAGCTGAGCCATCGGGTCGGCCTTCTCCCGCCACACCCCGTCCGGGCCGCAGACCGCGAACTTGTACCTGGCCCCGTCGGTCACGCCCGGGATGAACAGCTCCCACACGCCGGACCCGCCGAGCGAGCGCATCGGGTACGCGCTGCCGTCCCAGTAGTTGAAGTCGCCGGTGACCCGGACGCCGTGGGCGTTCGGCGCCCAGACGGCGAACGCGGTGCCGGTGGCGGTGCCGTCAACTGGGCCGATCTCGCGGACGTGCGCGCCGAGCACCTGCCACAGCTCCTCGTGCCTGCCCTCGGCGATCAGGTGCAGGTCGAACTCGCCCAGCGTGGGCAGGTAGCGGTACGGGTCGTCGCGCAGCTCCTCCGTGGCGGCACCGGGCGGGCCGTCGAACGTGGTGGCGATCCGGTAGCCCGGCACCTTCTCGTCCGGCAGCGTGACCGCGAAGATGCCCTGGTGCACGTGGGACATGGGCAGCCTGCGGCCGTCGTCGAGGACGAGCGTCACCGACTTCGCCAGCGGGCGGAGCGCGCGGATGATCACGCCGTCCGGCCCGGGGTGCGCGCCGAGCACCGAGTGCGGATCATGATGCTGGCCCGCGGCGATCCGTTCGATCTCGCCCAGGCTGAGGTCAGGTTGTGTCATGACGGCCACTCGATCTGTCGGGGGCGGTAACGGTCTGCAGTGCTTATTCTGCTCGGGCTTATCTGGTCGGGCTTATCTGGCTCGGGCTTATCTGGCTCGGGCTTATCCTGGTCGGTCGTGCCTGGCGCTCACAGTGCTTGTTTGTGATTGTTCGCGCCAGGCAAGGACCTGCTGAGGTTGCTGTCCGTGCCACCGGCACCGGCCGCTCGTGCAGGCCCGGAGGGCCTGCACTCGCGAGCCGGTCTTGCCTGGCGCTCACAGCTCGGCAATGGACTCTAGCGGAATGGCGACCCAGGTCGGGCGGTTCCTGGCCTCGTAGATCACCTCGTACACCGCCTTGTCCAGCAGCAGCGCGCGCAGCAGCACGGAATTCCCGGCCGGGTCCAGGCCGCCGGCCGCGGCGTACCCGGCGCAGAACGCGTCGCCGTTGCGCCGGACCCAATCGGCCGCCTTCGGCGCCAGGAGCTCGGCGTCCGGGTGCGTCAGCAGCTGGTGCTTGGCCGCGTAGTCGAACGAACGGAGCATGCCCGCCACGTCCCGCAGCGGGGAGGACCGGGCCCGGCGCTGGGCCAGCGGGCTGGCCGGCTCGCCCTCGAAGTCGAGCACCACCCAGCCGGTCTGGGTCCGCATGACCTGGCCCAGGTGGTAGTCGCCGTGCACCCGCTGGGCGGGCACCGGGTCGATCAGCTTGGCCAGCCTGGAGAAGGCGTCGCCGATCTTGTCGGCGTGCCTGGCCAGCTCGGGCACCTCCGCGATGGCCAGGTCGAGCCGCCGGAACATCTGCTCGGCCAGCTCGCGGATGGCCTCGGGCGCCAGCTCGGAGTGGCCGAAGGCCTCGGCCAGGTCCTGGTGGACCTGCGCGGTGGCCACGCCGAGCCGCTCGGCCTCGCCGGCGAAGTCGCCGCCGGCCTCGGCCGCGCGGCTGACCTCCGGCGCGTACAGGTCGCGCACGCTGGTCGCGGCCAGCGACCAGCCGTCCGAGGCCGCGCGCAGGTAGCGGGACAAGATGGCCAGCACGGCGGCGGCGCCGTCGATCCTGGTCTCGATCCAGCCGTAGGGCTCGGCGATGTGCGACGAGCCCAGCCCGGCCAGCGCCGAGGCCACCTCCAGGTCGGGGTTCGGCCCGGGGGAGACCCGGCGGAACACCTTGAAGATGGCCGACTCGCCGAACACCAGGCTGGTGTTGCTCTGCTCGCCGGTGAGCACCAGGCTGTCCAGGCCGGGCTCGATCTCGGCCCCGGGGATCCGGCAGAACCGCAGCATGCCGACGGTCCGGTCATCCACGATCGCGTCGAGCAGCGTCCGGGTCAGCGCCGTGTCGTGCAGGCCGTCGTACATCTGCAGCCCGGCGTACGCGCCGATCCGCGCGTGCCGCAGCCGGGCCGGCAGCCGGGCGCGATAGCCGATGAACAGCTGGTAGCAGTCGGAGGTCGCGCCGTGCGAGACGGTGACCATGAGGTGCCGCAGGCCAGGGTCACCGGGGATGATCTCGATGTCGGACACGACCGCGAGATCGTGGACGGTGCGTCCCTTTCCCGCGAACCACCGCTGCTTGACCAGCCAGGTCGCCAGTATGTCTTCGAAAGTCATGAGCGCTTACCCCATCCCCCTGGCTGGTCCCGGCAAACACGTTCCGTCCGATTAACGGGCCGGGGGGATGAGGCCCGCCTCACTGCTGGCGGCCTTCGCCCGCCGTCGGCGGCTGTTCCCCGGCGGCCCCGGAAGCCCCGGATGCCCCAAGAGCCCCGCGAGCCCTGGGAGCCCCGGGAGCCCCTCCGGCCGGGGCCCGATCCTCCCGGACGGCGGGCAGCTGGAACCAGTAGAACCCGTGGCCGGGCAGCGTCAGCAGGTAGCTGAGCTCGCCGATCCGGGGGAAGACCACGCCGCCCATGCACTCCACCGGCGTGACGCCGATGAACCGGCGCAGGTCCAGCTCGACCGGCTGCGGGAACCTGGACAGGTTGTTGACGCACAGGATGCGGTCCGAGCCGTCGCTGTCGCCGTCGGCCGAGGCGTCCGGCAGCCGGACGAAGGCCAGCACGCTCGGGTTGGAGGAGGTCAGCTCCTCGTAGATGCCAGTGCCGAAGACCGGGTGCCGCTTGCGGATCTCGATCATCCGCCGGGTCCACTGCAGGAACGAGCCGGCGTTGCGCTGCCCGGCCTCGACGTTGAGTCCCTGGTAGCCGTAGACGGCGTCCATGATCGGCGGCAGGTAGAGCCGCTGCGGGTCGCTCTGGGAGAAGCCGGCGTTGCGGTCCGGCGTCCACTGCATCGGCGTCCGCACCCCGTCCCGGTCGCCCAGCCAGATGTTGTCGCCCATGCCGATCTCGTCGCCGTAGTACAGCACCGGCGAGCCGGGCAGCGACAGCAGCAGCGCGGTGAACAGCTCGAGCTGGTTGCGGTCGTTCT
>Ga0335078_10002565_pt1 | contig 27417 bp, 26 predicted proteins | sample Lox_Sample_32_FD_206711 | JGI IMG/M metagenome (GOLD analysis project Ga0335078, IMG submission 206711) | Soil microbial communities from Loxahatchee National Wildlife Refuge, Florida, United States - Lox_Sample_3.2 | ecosystem: Environmental > Terrestrial > Soil > Wetlands | place: USA... | reverse complement strand
CAGGCGCGCCGCGAGGGAGGGGTGGGCAACGAGCTCGACGTGAAGCGAGCGGAGCAGGAGATGTCGGCGAGCGAGGTGCAGCTCGAGGCCGCTCTCGCCGCGCTCTCCCGCTCCCGCGAGGCGCTCGGGATCCTCTGCGGGTCGGACCGGCCCCTCGACTCCACGAACGTCCCGGCCGGGCCCGTCTACCCCAACCTGGCGCAGGCGGAGCGAGGCGCCGAGACCCGCCAGGACGTGAAGGCCGCGCAGGAGCAGCTCAAGGTCGCGCGGTCCGTGTGGAAGGACAGCTGGGCGGACTGGCTCCCGGTCCTGAACGGCACCTTCGAGGGCTTCCTCCAGGACCCGGGTACCGCCTCGGTTCCCGCCCAGGGTTACATCGCCCAGCTCGTCCTCAGCGTGCCGCTCTTCCAGGGCGGCCTGCGCCCCGCTCAGGCGCAGCAGCGGGAGGCGCTCACCCGGGAGAGCGAGGCCCAGCTCCAGGGCACCGTCCTGCAGGCGCGCTCCGACGTGCGCGTTTCCTTCGAGGTCCTGCGATTCGCGGTGGCCGGGTACCAGGCCGCGCGCCGGGGAGCGGTGAGCGCCCTCGCCGCCCTCGACCTCGCGAACCAGGCCTACCGCGCCGGCGCTACGAGCAACCTCGACGTCATCGACGCCGAGGAGCGGGCCCGGGACGCGACCACCACCGCCGTCATCGCCGAGGACGCGGTTCGCCAGGCCAAGGTCGACCTGCTTGCCGCGGCCGGGCGCTTCCCGTGAGGGCGGGCGGCCCGACTCCGGAGGCGAGCCCCGCGGGGCCTCGCCGGGGGACGGTGCGGGAGCTGTGGCCCTCCGTCCTCGGCGCCCTGGCCTTCCGCTACGCGGCCTACGCCGCCATGACCGCCATGGCGCTGTGGGCGGAGCTCCGACCGGCGCCGAGCCTGCCGGACCTCGTGCTCTCGCACGTGCCCTACCTGTCGCTCGTGGATCGGGAGAACTACCTCATCTGGCTCGCGGCCTATCTCCCGCTGGCGGCGGCGCTTCTCCTTTCCGACGCCGGGCGCTTCGTGCGCTACACGGTCTCCGGGGGGCTCGTCTCGCTCGCCCGCGGAGCCACCATCGCCCTCACCGGCCTGGGAGCGCCCCGGCCCGGGCCGGCCCGTCAGGCGCTTCAGCAGGTCGACTTCTGGAGCGCCTTTGGGGAGCTCCTCTCGCCCCTCGGCGTCTTTCGCCGCGGAGCCATCGCCGTCCACCTCGGCCAGGACCTCTTCTTCTCCGGCCACGCAGCCACGACCTTCCTGCTCTTCCTCTACCTGAGGGACCGGCGGCGGCTCCGCTGGCTGGCGCTCGCGAGCCATCTGGTGGTGGTGGCCTCGGTACTGCTCGCGCACATCCACTACGCCATCGACGTGGTGGGCGCCTGGGCGGTCACCTTCGCCCTCTACGTCCTCCGCGAGGGGTGGCCCGCCCCTCGGGCTGCCCGCCCGTAGGGCTGCCCCTGCCAGGGCCTTCCGCCCGGTTGCCGACCCAGGGCGCCGCGGGGCCCCTTCCCTCGATGGGGCGAAATGTGACCCTTAGTCTAGCGCACCGGCAAATCGGCGCCCCGCCGCGATCACGCGGGGAGCAGGATCTCGAGTGGCGCTCCCCAGGTCCTCCTGCCCCTAGAGAGCCGACGTGATCGGCTCCCTAGCCCTTCACCAGGCGGACGACACCGGTGGTGATGGGCTCGAGGTAGGTGATGAGGAGCACGCCGGCGGCCATGATGGCGAGGAAGGGCGCGGCCTTGCGGTACACGTAGGGCAAGGGCTTTCCGAAGCGCTGCGCCGAGAGGAAGAGGTTGAGCCCCATGGGAGGAAAGAGGAAGCCGAGCTCCAGGTTGGCCAGGAAGACGACTCCCAGGTGGACGGCGTCGATGCCGTAGGCCTTCCCGAGCGGAGCCACGAGCGGGGCCACCACCACGATGGCCGAGTAGATCTCGAGGACGCTGCCGAGGACGAGCAGGACCACGTTCAACATGAGGAGGAAGAGCGCCGGGCTCCGCACGTGGGCCGTCATCCACTCCACGAGCTGCGAGGGGATCTCCGCGTCCACGAACCAGCTCGTGAGCCCGAGCGCCACGCCGAGCAGGATGAGGACGCTTCCCACGAGGGTCCCGGCGTTCAAGAGCACCCGGGGGAGCTCGGCGAGCGGCTTCACCTCCCGGAAGACCACGAGCTCCACGAGCAGGGCGTAGGCCGCGGCGATGGCCGAGGCCTCGACGATGGTGGCGAACCCCGCCACCACCACCACCACCACCAGGGTGGGAAGCCCGAGGTCCCACTTCGCCTCCCACAGGGAGGCGAGCGCCTCTCGCGGCCGGAAGGGCTGGCGAGGGGCCCCGCTCTTCACGCCGGTGTAGACGCCGTAGGCCGCCACCAGGACGATCATGAGGACGCCGGGGATGAGCCCGCCGAGGAAGAGATCCTCGATGGGAGTTCCAGCCACCACCCCGTACAGGATCACCGGGAGGGAAGGCGGGAAGAGGAGCCCGAGCGAGCCCGCCGCCGTCACCAGGCCGACGGAGAAGCCCTCCGGGTAACGGTCCTCGATGAGCGAGGGCAGGAGCAGGCCGCCCAGGGCCAGGATGGTGACGCCGGACGCCCCCGTGAAGGTGGTGAAGAGCGCCGCCACCACGGCGGCCATGACCGCCAGCCCGCCGGGCATCCAGCCGAGCAGGCCCTTGTAGGCGCGGACCAAACGCTGAGCGGCGCCGCCCTCGGCGAGCACGTAGCCCGCCACCGTGAGCAGGGGCACCGCCGCCAGGGTCGGCGAGGAGACCAGCGTGAAGGTCTGGGTGGGGACGGCGGCGACCGGCGTTCCGTCCTTGACGAAGAGCACCATGGCCAGCCCGGCCATGCCCACGAACACGGGCGCCCCGAGGAGGAAGGCGAGCACCACCGCTCCCCCGAAGACCCAGGCCAGGGCGTTCGGGGTGGCGAGCGGGCCGAGGAGGCCCCCCAGCGCCGCCGCTGCCCGGGAGAAGGCCGCTCCCGGGGCGCCCAGGCGCTCGAGAGGCCAGCCGCCCGGCTCGGGGAGCGCCGCCTCGCCCCAGAGGAGCACGAGCGCGACCACGGCGAGGCCGAGAAAGCGGGTCAGCGGACGGTAGCGCCCGGGGTCGACGCGCCAGGCGAACCCGAGCGACATGGCGGCGCAGGCGATCGGCATGACCATCATGCTCCACCAGAAGGGAATGCCGGCCACGACGAGCCGCGGGGCCTCGGTTTCGGCTCGCACCAGCTTGGCCGCCGCGTAGGCGAGCACCGCCGTCACCGCCGCCGCCACCCAGCTCGTGAAGACCTTGACGAGGCGGCGGGCGCGCCCTTCGGGGAAGAGGTCCAGGGTGGTGAGGTGGAGGTGCTTGCCGGCGCGGGTGGCGAGGAGCGCGCCCAGGAACCCGACCCAGAGGGTGAGGTGCTGGACGAGCACGGTGGCGCTTACCAGGGACTGGCCGGTGGCCCTCCGCCAGAGCGCCGATATGACCGGTAGTGCAACCATCCCGAGGAGGACCAGCACCACCGCCACGTTGCCGCTCTCGGCCGAGATCCGCTTCGCGGTGAGCCAGAGCCGCCGCGAGAGCGGCGCCCCGGGAAGAGACTCTCCCGCCGGGATCGGAGTTGGCTGCTCGTGTGAGTCGCCTGGAGGCATCTCTCAAGAAAGCCGCGGAAAATCGTCGATTGACGGCGCTTCGCGAGGCGCATAGAAGTACCACGATTCCCGTGGCGACCTGGAAAAAGAGGCTGCTCGCACTGCTTGCAGCGCCGTTCCTCTTGGGGGGCTGCAAGACCATGGTGGCGGGCGCGGCGGCGGACGCCGTCTCGGAGTCCGGGGACGCCTACGCCCGGGACGACGACCCGGAGTTGGTGAAGGCGGCCGTCCCCTTCGGCCTGAAGACGATGGAGGGGCTGCTCGACACCGTCCCGACACACGAGGGGCTGCTCCGCGGCCTCGCCTCCGGCTTCACGCAGTACTCCTACGCCTTCGTCCTCCTCGACGCCGACGGCGCCGAGATGGACGGGAAGGTGGCCGAGGCGAAGGCGGGGCGGGCGCGGGCCGCCAAGCTCTTCTTGCGGGCCCGGGACTACGGGCTGCGCGGCCTGGAGCAGAAGTACCCAGGCCTTCCGGCCCGGCTGAAGGCCGCGGCGAAGCTGGACGCGGCCCTCGCCGTGGTCGAGAAGCGCGACGTCGGGCTCCTCTACTGGACGGCGGCCGCCTGGGCCCTCGCCATCTCCTCGGCCAAGGGGGACATGGAGCTCGTCTCCGAGCTTCCCGCGCCGGTGGCGATGATGCGGCGCGGGCTCGAGCTGGACGAGACCTTCGACCACGGCGCCTTCCACGAGTTCTTCATCACCTGGGACGGGTCGCGCACGGAGGCCGAGGGCGGGGGGGCGCGGCGGGCCAAGGAGCACCTGGACCGAGCCCTGGCGCTGAGCGACGGGCAGAAGCTCGCGCCGCTCGTGAGCTACGCGGAGACCGTCCTCGTCCAGACCCAGGACCGCGCCGAGTTCCAGCGGACACTGGAGCGCGTCCTCGCCGCCGACCTGGACTCGGCTCCGCGGTACCGCCTGGCCAACGTCCTCGCCCAGCGGCGCGCCCGGGCGCTCTTGGACCACGTCGACGATCTCTTCGCCTGAGGGAGAATCCCGCTGTGAAAAAGACCATCCTGGCGGCCGCGATGCTGGCGGCCGCGACCCCCGCCCTGGCCCAGCAACAAGTGCAGATCAAGCTCGGCACCCTGGCGCCGAGCGGGTCGAGCTGGCACGAGCTCTTGAAGGAGATGTCGGAGAAGTGGCTCGCGGCGTCCGGGGGGACGGTTAAGCTGCGCATCTACCCGGGCGGCACCCAGGGCAGCGAAGGCGAGATGATCCGGAAGATGGCGGTGGGCCAGCTCCAGGGAGCGGCCATCACCAGCGTGGGTCTTCACGACATCGTCCCGGAGCCGCAGGCGGTCACCGTGCCCCTCATGTTCGACACGGCCGACGAGGTGAAGAGGGGACTCGCCAAACTCGAGCCCACCTTCAACTCCCTTCTCGAGAAGAAGGGATACGTGGGATTGAGCTGGGGCGTCATCGGCGCCGTCAAGCTCTTCTGCACCAAGCCCTTCCACACCCCGGCGGAGGCCGCCGGCGCCAAGATGTTCACCTGGGAGGGGGACCCGGGGAGCGTGAAGGCCTGGAAGGCCGCCGGGTTCACCCCGGTCGTGCTCTCCTCCACCGACGTCGTCACCTCGCTGCAGACCGGCATGATCGACTGCGTGGCCAACGTGCCTCTCTACATGCTCACCGCCCGGCTCTTCGAGAAGGCGCCCTACATGATCGACGTGCCCTGGGGCTGGCTGGCGGGCGCCACCGTCGTCCGCAAGGACGCCTGGGAGAAAATCCCCCCCGACGTCCGGCCCAAGCTCCTCGCCGTGGCCCAGGAACTCGGGGCTAGGGTCGACGCCGAGGTGGCGAAGCTGAACGCGGACGCGGTGAGCGCCATGAAGAAGCAGGGGCTCACCGTGTTGACGGTGCAGGCCGCTCCCTGGCGGGCCGCCGCCGAGAAGTCGTGGTCGGTGGTGCGCGGCGAGGTCGTCCCCGCCGCCTTCTTCGACCAGGTGAAGGCGTTGCGCGACTCGCTGCGCGCCCAGAAGTCGCCCTAGCAACTAACCTGCGCCGTTCGCCCCGCAGAGGAAGTCCCGGACGTCCCGGCGCAACGCGCGGCAGGCGAAGAGAAGGGTCATGTGGCCTCGCGGGTAGGTCCGCAGCGGCAGGCCCCAGGCCTTCGCCAGCGTCCCCGGGCCCCCGAGCGCGATGAGGTCCTCGCTGCCCCCGGCCACCAGGATGTGTTCCGCCGTCGGTCTTTGCCGCAGCGGTGCCAGCGGGAAGAGGCGGTTCTCGAGCTCGGCGGGCGGCGGCAAAGGGGTCCCCGCCCGGGCCGCCAACCGGGCGTAGCGCGCCCCGATGGGCGTTCCCTGGAAGACCGCGCCCAGGTCGGCCGGGGCCGCCACGAGCGCCACCGCGTCCATGCGCTCCGGTGCGGTCGCCGCCCAGGCGGCCACGAGGGCACCGAGGGAGAGGCCAAGGACCACCACCTCGCCGCCAGGAGCGGAGAGGGCGGCGCAGAGCCTGAGCTCGAGGACGGTCTGCGCGAGTGCCTGGCGAAAGCGGCCCAGGTCGGCGGAGACGAATCCCTCCCCGCTGCGAGCGCCGGGCGCCGTCCTCTCCAGGTGATAGGGGGGCACGAGCAGCCAGGCGTCGAAGCCCGCCCGGACCAGCAGTCGAATCCATCCGGCGAGGAGCGCCCGGCACGGGATCTTCCACGGGGGGACGAGGATGGCCGTACCCCGGCGAGGAGCGCGCGCCAGGGCCACGTGGAGGCGGAGGCGGTCCTCGCGAAACGGCCCGGGCGAGGCGGTGGACCAGAGGCCCGGCCCCGAAGGTGGAGGCGGGAGCGGCCCGAGCTCGGCGAGCGCCTCGAGAGGGCCGTCCGGGCCCGGGCGCCAGGCCTGCGGCTGCCGCCGATAGCGATCCTCGACGGACATGGCCGCCCGGTCGAGGGCGCGGTGAAGCCTCTGCGGGAACAAGGGGAGGGGATTATGGTTCAGGCGTCCGGGACGCAACATGGCTAATTGGAAAACAGACCTTCGCGAGTCGGAGGTGACGCCGGAGGCCCTCTACCTGGGGCGCCGCGAGTTCCTGCGGCTCGGAGCTGTCGGGGCGCTGGCGGCGGCCGGGCCGGCCTTGGCGGCGCAGCCTTCGGGGCCGGCGCTGCCCGCCGGGAAGTCGCGCGATTTCGCGAGCGGCGAGAAGCCCACCCCGTGGGACTCGGTGACGACCTACAACAACTTCTACGAGTTCGGGACCGCGAAGGAGGATCCGGCGGAGCGCGCCGGATCGCTCGCGACTCACCCCTGGTCGATCCGCGTCGAGGGCGAGGTGAAGAAGCCGCAGGTGCTCGACGTCGACGCGCTCGTCAAGGCCATGCCGCTCGAGGAGCGCGTCTACCGGCACCGCTGCGTCGAGGCCTGGTCCATGGTGATCCCCTGGGTGGGCTTCCCCCTCGCCGACCTGGTGCGCCGTCTCGAGCCGACATCGAGCGCGAAGTACCTCGAGTTCGAGACCCTCCTCGACCCGGCCCAGATGCCCGGGCAGCGGCGCAGCGTCCTCGACTGGCCCTACCGGGAGGGACTGCGGATGGACGAGGCCACGCACCCGCTCACCCTCCTCGCGGTCGGGATCTACGGGCGAGCGCTCCCGAACCAGAACGGGGCGCCCCTCCGCCTCGTCGTCCCGTGGAAGTACGGCTTCAAGGGGGCGAAGTCCATCGTGCGCATCCGCTTCACCGCGGCCATGCCGCAGACCACCTGGGCGCGGATGGCGCCGAACGAGTACGGCTTCTACGCCAACGTGAACCCGGCAGTGGACCACCCGCGCTGGAGCCAGGCCAAGGAGCGGCGCATCGGCGAGTTCTTCCGGCGCGACACCCTGCCCTTCAACGGCTACGCCGCCGAGGTGGCGAGTCTCTACACCGGCTTGGACCCGAGGACCCTCTACTGAAACGGACTCCGGCCCGGCGCGCCAGGCCGGGGGCAGGCACCGCATGAGCCGACCCTCCCGACCCTCGAGCGAGTCGCCCGCCCGCAGCGGGCCCGCCCGGCACCTGCTGCGGCCGGCGGTGTGGGTCCTCTGCCTTTCGCCCATCGCCAAGATGGCCGTGGACGGGGTCACCGGCCGCCTCGGCGCCAACCCCATCGAGGCGCTGCTGAACCGGCTCGGCTTCTGGACCATTACCTGGCTCGCGCTCTCCCTGGCGGCGACGCCGGCGAAGGAACTCTTCGGGTGGACGGCTCCCGTCCGGGTCCGGCGACTCCTGGGTCTCTTCGCCTTCGCCTACGCGGTCCTGCACTTCGCCTTCTACGTGTGCGTGGACAAGTTCTTCGACTGGCGGACCATCGGCGTCGACCTGACGAAGCGCCCCTTCATCATGGTGGGCTTCGCCACGCTCCTCGCGCTCCTCCCGCTCGCCTGGACCTCGACGGACGGATGGGTCCGCCGCCTCGGTTACGCGCGCTGGAAGAGGCTCCACCGGCTCGTGTACGCGGCGGCCGGGCTCGCCGTCATCCACTTCCTCTGGCGGGTGAAGGCCGATCACCGCCGGCCGCTCGCCTTCGCCTTCGTCTTCGGCCTGCTCCTCGCCGTCCGCATCCCGGGCTGGCTCCGGGCACGCGCCCGCTCCCGCGCGGCGAGCGGCCGCACGGGACGCGAGCTGGAGGGCGCCTAGCCCTACGGCACCACCGAGTCGGCGGGGGCGAGCACGATCTCGATGCGCCGGTTCTGCTGCCGACCCTCCGGGGTCTCGTTCGTCGCCACCGGGTGGTACTCGCCAAACCCGGCGGCGCCCAGCATCTGCGGGTCGATGCCCCTCGACTCGAGATAGCGCACCACCGACAGCGCCCGGGCCGTGGAGAGCTCCCAGTTCGAGGCGTAGCCGGTGGTCTTCGGGTTCACCGGGACGTTGTCGGTGAACCCGGAGACGACGATGCTCTTCCCGGTCAGGCTCTTGAAGGAACTCGCGACCTCATCGAGGGCCGCCTTGCCCTCCTTGTTGATGCGGGCCGACCCCGAGGGGAAGAGGATCTTCTCGGACATGCGCACGAGCATCTTCCCCCTCAGGTTCTCCACCTGGACGTTGCCCGCCTCGATCTGGCTCTTCAGGCCCGCCGTGAGCTGCGCGTACTGGGTTTCCATGGACGCCTTTTCCCTCTCGAGGCGTTCCTGGGCCTGGGAAGCCTCGCTCACCTGCCTCTTCAGGTCGGCGTTATCCTTCTGGGCGTCCGCCAGCTGCTGCTGCAGGACCGCGACCTTCTTGTCCAGGTCGGCGGCCTTCGCCGACTCGTCCTGGTACTGCTTCAGGTACTTTTGGGCCTCGGCCTCCTTGGCATCGAACTTCTCCTGGGGGATCCCGCAGGCGGCGAGCACGGCGAGTCCGAGCGCGGCGCGCAGGCTGCTCTTCATCACTCCTCCGATGGTGGCGGCGAGGGCACTTCCGAGCCAGGCTACACCGCCGCGGCGACGCTGCCCTTCCCCCCAATCGGGCCGCACCTTCTTGGAGCACCACTTGGGTGGGCCATTGACCCCCCGTCGCCTAGAAGATACCCCTTACGATTCATGGCGCCGAACCAGGATGCCGAGGGTGGCGCGCCATCCTCCTCCACCTACGGACGTTGTCCGGCACCTCACGTGAAGCTCCCGCCCCGCGGGATGTTTCTCGGGCTGGCCTGGAGCGGCGCCGACGACGCCGGCAACCGCATCGTGGCCGCCGAGATCGAGTGCGAGACGGAGCGGTCGCGGCTCGTAAAGATCTGGCACCCCTTCCGGGAACAGGCCGGGCGCCTCCAGCTGCTCGACCGGCTGCCGGGTTTCGTGGCCGAGGAGGCGCGCTGGGCCGAGGGGAAGCTGACCATCGGCCTCGACGCTCCCTTCAGCCTCGCCGAGACCCACCTCCGGCAGATCGGACTGTTGCGCAGGGCCATCCGCGGACCCGCCTCGCTGGGGAAGGCTTTGCAGGAGCGCTACCCGGCCACCGATCTGAGCGCCGCCGCCGACGCCCTGCGCGCCGAGCTCGGCAAGGATCGCCCCCGGCTCGCCGACTGCTACCGGGCCGTGGCCGCGCCGCCCACCGGCGCGCGCAGCATGCGCCGTACCTTCTTCGCCCTGGCCGCGCTCTCCCGGCTCGACGCCGCCTTCCTGCCCTGGGACGACCCGCAGGCCGGCAAGCCCACCCTCGTGGAGGTGTACCCGCCCCATGTCCCGCGCGTCCTCGCGGGCATCTGCAGCTACCGAGACGACGACGGCGTCGCCCGGCCGAGCATTCGGGCCTCGATCCTGCGCACGCTGCGGAGCACCGCCCGGCTCGAGTTCGAGATGGAGCAGGCGGCCCAGATCGTCGAGGACGGGGAGGGCGAGAGCCTGGACGCGGTGATGGGAGCGCTCGCCGCCGCGGCCGCGCAGGAGAGCGGCTACCAACAGGTGCCGCACAACGTCCCCCGCAGCGAGGGCTGGATCTTCTCGATGCGCGAGGAGCCGTGGCGCGGCTGACGCTGGCGCGGCGCCTCGCGGCCTTGGAGGAGGTGCAGCGCGACATCCGCGCATTGCGCCTGCCGGGCCTCGTGGGTCCTCCCGTCCACGGTCCGCCGGTGCTCGCCCGCGTGTTCCTGCTCGGGCAGGCGCCCGGCCCCCACGAGGCCCGCTTCGGCCGCCCCTTCGCGTGGACGGCCGGGAAGACCCTCTTCTCCTGGATGGGGCGGTCCTTCGGGGCGAGCGAGGCGGAGTTCCGGGACCGCGTCTACATGGCCGCGGTGGTGCGGAGCTTCCCGGGAAAGACGAACGGCGGAGGCGACCGGGTGCCCTCGCCCGAGGAGATCGGGGCGAGCCGGGGCTTCATCGAGCGCGAGATCGAGATCTTGCAGCCTCGGCTCGTCGTCCCGGTGGGCCGGCTGGCCATCGAGCAGGTGCTCGGCAAGGGCGTGGAGCTCAAGCGGGTGGTGGGACGGCGGCTGCGGACCCGCTACCACGGCGTGCCCGTGGATGTCATCTGCCTGCCGCACCCGAGCGGTGCCTCCACCTGGTTCAAGGTAGAGCCCGGCCGCGGGCTCCTGGAGAAGGCGCTGCGCCTGCTCGGCCGGCACCCGGAGATCCGCAAGACCTTCGGCGTGCGCCCGACCTCCGCTAGCGCACCCGCCTCACGCGGACCCTCGCCAGGCCGCGGTCCGCGATCCCCAGTGCCCTCGCGGCCGCGAGCGACAGGTCCACGATCCGCCCCTCCACGAAGGGCCCGCGGTCGATGACCTCCACGGTCACGCTGCGCCCGCTGTCGAGGTCCACGACCTCGAGGACGGCGCCGAAGGGTTGGGTGCGGTGCGCGCACGACATCTCGGCGGCGCGGTACGGCCGTCCGCTGGCGGTGCGCTTGCCTTCGCGCTCCCGTCCCTGGTAGCTCGCGAGGCCGGTCTCCGCCGCCGGATTGGGCCGGGCGTGCGCGCAGGCCGCGGCGGCGAGGAGGAGGAGGAGGCCGCTCCGCCAGCGGGCCGGCGCGTCAGCCACGCCGTGCGTTGTCCCGGATGCCGCGGATGGCCTCGGCGTAGTCCTGGGACCCGAAGACGGCCGTTCCGGCGACGAAGACGTTGGCGCCGGCCGCGGCCACGGGGCCGACGGTGTCGGGCCGGATGCCCCCGTCCACCTCGATGTCGAGGGAGAGGCCCCGGGACTCCGCCAAGCACCGCAGGCGCGAGACCTTCTCGGTGGAGGCCGGGATGTAGCTCTGGCCCCCGAACCCCGGGTTCACGGTCATGACGAGGACCATGTCGCAGTCGGAGAGGACGTAGTCGAGGTACTCGAGGGGGGTCGACGGGTTGAGCGCCACCGCTGGCCGAGCGCCCGCCGCTCGGATCGCCTGCAGGGTGCGGTGCAGATGCGGCGAGACCTCGGCGTGCACGGAGATGAGATCGGCGCCCGCCTGGGCGAAGGCCTCCACGTACCGCTCCGGCTCCACGATCATGAGGTGCGCGTCGATGGGCAGCTTCGTCACCTTGCGCACGGCGGCCACCACCAGGGGCCCCACGGTGATGTTGGGGACGAAGCGGCCGTCCATCACGTCCACGTGGATGAGGTCGGCTCCGGCTCGCTCCGCGGCGCGGACTTCCTCCGCGAGCCGTCCGAAGTCGGCGGAGAGGATGGAGGGTGCGACGCGGACGGGAGGGGCCATGGAGGGGAGTGTAGACGAGCGCCCGGGTCAGGCGCCAACCAGCCGCGCCGCGTAGAAGCCGTCCCCTCCATGGCGGTGGGGAAGGAGCAGGAGTTCGCCCTCCGCGCCGAGCAGCCCGGCGGGGAGCCCCGCCGGAGACGGCGCGCGGCGCACCCCGCGCCCGAGGAGGCGGGCCACCACCCCGGGTCCCTCGGCCCGGGAGAGGGAGCAGACGGAGTACGTCACGGGTGCGCCGGGGCGGGCGTACCCGAGCGCGTTTACGACGAGCTCTTCCTGCAGGGCGGCGAAGCGCGGGAGGTCCTCGCGCGCGCGGCGCACCCGCAGTTCCGGGTGACGCCGCAGGGTGCCCAGCCCGGCGCAGGGTGCGTCCACGAGCACGGCGTCGAAGCTCCGGGGCTCGAGCCCGGGGAGCGGCTTCGCCCCGTCGGCGCAGAGGACGCGAACCTGGGCGAACCCGCGCGCCTCCGCCGCGCGGCGCAGCGCCTCCGCCTTGCCCGGGTGGAGCTCCACCGCCACCACCTCGGAGCCGCCCGCCAGGATCTCGGCGAGGTGGAACGCCTTCCCGCCGGGGGCGGCGCAGAGGTCGAGGACGCGCGCCTTCACTCCGGTGAGCTCGGAGGCGGCGTAGAGGGTGACGAGCTGGGCGGACTCGTCCTGCACCTGGAAGGCCAGGCCGCGCGCCGCGCGAGCCACCTCGTCCACCGAGGCGCCTTCCACGGCGACCCCGTGGGGAGAGAGCGCGGTGGCCCTCGCCCGGACGTGGGACTGGCGCAGCCGCTCCAGGAGCTCGTCTCGCCGGGGGGAGCGCAGGACGAGCGGGGCGGGCTCGTTCATGGCGGCGGCCAGGCGGCGCGTCTCGGCGAGGCCGAGCCAGGCGCTCCACTCCTCCACCAGCCAGCGGGGCAAGGATTCGGCGAGCGCCAGGTGTCCCTCCGGGTCGACCGATTCCGGGGGTCCGGCCGGCCGCGAGGGGGCTCGCGCCAGGGCGCGCAGGACGGCGTTCACGTAGCCGGCGGCGCGGCCGTGCTCCACCTTCTTCGCGAGCTCCACCGCCTCGGCGACGGCCGCGTGGGGGGGCGTGCGCAGGAAGAGGAGCTGGTAGGCGCCGAGCCGCAGCGCCACGCGGGCCGGGGGGTCGAGGTCGAGGAGCGCCCGGCGCGAATGGGGGGCGAGCGCGGCGTCGAGCTGCAGGGAGCGGCGCAGGGTTCCGTAGACGAGCTCGGTGGCGAGGGCCCTCTCGCGGGGGTCGAGGGCCCCGGCCTCCGCCAAGGCGGCGTCCAGGGCGCGCGAGGCGTAGGCCCCGCCCTCCTCCACGCGGCGGAGCACCGCGAAGGCGATGGTGCGGGCGCTCATGTGCCGAGGGCCGTCCCCGCCCGGATCGGGCTTCCCTTGAGGAACTCCGCCGCGGGGACGCGCCTCTTGCCCTCGAGCTGGACCTCGAGGAGGCGGAGGGAGGAGCCCTCCCCGCACCCGACGAGCAGGCCCATCCCGTCCGGGCGGGCTTCTCCGGGCCGGAGGCCGGCGTCGCCGAGCGCGGCGGCGGCGTGCACCTTCAGCGTCCGGCCCGCGACGGTGGTGTAGGTGCCGGGCCAGGGCCGGAAGGCCCGGATCCGGTGGACCAGGCGCTCCGCAGGCACGGCGAAGTCGAGGCGCCCGTCTTCCTTCTTCAGCACCGGCGCCAGCGTGGCCTCGGCCGGGTCCTGTCGCACCGGGACGGCAGAGCCTGACTGGAGGAGCTCGAGAGCAGCGACGAGCGCCTCCCCGCCCATCACCGAGAGCCGCCGCGCCAGCGCCTCCGCATCGTCGTCGTCCCGGATGGAGACGGCTCGCTGCAGGAGGATGTCGCCGGTGTCGAGCCCCTCGTCCATCTGCATGACGGTGACGCCCGTCTCCCTCTCTCCCCCCGCCAGCGCCCACTGGATGGGGGCCGCGCCGCGGTAGCGGGGGAGGAGCGAGGCGTGGACGTTCACGGCGCCCTGGGGCGCGAGCTCGAGGAGGTCGCGCCCCAGGATCCGGCCGTAGGCGACCACGGCGAGGAGGTCCGGAGACCAGGACCCCAGCGCCCGGGCCAGCGCGCCGTCCCGGACCTTTTGCGGTTGCAGGACGGGGCAACCGTGCTCCTTCGCCCAGGTCTTGGTGGGGGGCTCGCGAAGCTCCTGGCCCCGGCCGGCCGGTCGATCGGGCTGGGCCACGACCGCCACCAGCTCGTGGCCGGCCCGCTGCAGGGCCTCGAGCGCGGGCACGGCGAAGGCGGGAGTGCCGAGAAAGGCGATGCGCATGGGCTTCCTATAGCACCGACGGGCGCGACGCCGGCACCGGCGCCCTGCGCTAGAATCCGGGGTCGCCATTCGCACCCGGTGTGCCGGAGCGCGCGCAGAGGGGACCCCATGGAACATACCGTCGAGGCGCCGACGCGCCAGCCTGTGCCCCCGCGGCCGAAGCGCCGCGTCTACCTCGTCGACCGGCGCTTCCAGCTCAAGTACGCGGCGCTGCTCGCCGGGGCGGGGCTCCTCGTGGCCCTCGTTTTCGGCACCTGGGTCTGGCAGGCTCACCGACAGTCCGTCGACCTGGCGGTGAGCGACGCCACGCTGCGCGCGGTACTCGAGGCCGGCGACCGCCAGCTCCTCGTCGTCTTCCTGGGCATCGCCGTCACCCTCTCGGTGGCGCTCGGGCTCCTCGGCCTCGTCCTCACCCACCACGTCGCCGGCCCCGTGTACGTGATGAGCCACTACCTGGCGGCGCTGGCCCAGGGCCGGTACCCGGCCATGCGCCCGCTGCGGCGCGGCGACGAGCTCAAGGAGTTCTTCACGCTCTTCCAGCGAGCGGTCGGCGCCCTGAGGGACCGGGAGGAGCGCCACGCCGCGGTGTCGGAGGGGGTCATCCGCCACCTCCGGGACGCCGCCGCCAAGGTCCCCGAACTCGGCTCGGCGGTGGAGGCGCTCGAGGCCCTGGTCCGGGAGGAGCGCGAGGCCACTCGCTCGGCGCCGGGCGCCGAGCGACCTTCCTAGCTCTTCTCCCGCTGCGTCCTCTTCGACTGGAAGGAGGAGGGGAGGAGGTTGAAGGGGAGGAGCTTCGCGAGCAGCGGGAGGAGCACGAGACCGCCGGGGGCCGCGAAAATGGCGAGGGCCGGCACCGCCTTGGCGAGGTCGATGAGCTGCTCCTTCACCTTGCGCCGCTCGGCGGCGGTGAGCTTCTGGCCGGTGGTGGCCTTGCCGAGGAGCGACCCGAGCTCGCCGGTCTTCCGGAACTCGGCGGCGATGGCCTCCAGGTTCTCCGTGACCACCGCTGCCACCTTCTCCACCATGCGCTCGCCGAACTCGTTCCACTCCTCCGCGAGCTCGGCCCACTCCGGCGAGTCCGGGAGGCCGAAGGCCCGGAACCACTCCTCGTGATCCGCGTGGAAGGCCGCCGCTTCGATCTGCATGGCGGCCAGGTCCTCGGGAGACAGGCCGGCGGTGCCGGCGAAGGCGGCGATGAAGTCGCCGTGGGCGGTGGTGGCCTCCGATCGACCCAGGCCGGCGAGCAAGAGCTGCTCGAGCAGGAAGCGGCGCAGAGGCTGGGGACAGGCCTGGCAGATGGCCTCGGCGTCCCGGGGCTGCGCCACGCGGTTGCGCGCTCGCTGCGCGCGCTCCCGGTCCAGGCCCAGGCGCTCCAGCTGCAGGTGAACGACGTGGCGGGAGTGGAGCGGGAGGGGACCGTCGGACTCGAGTAGGCCGGCGAGCGCCTCTACGAGCAGGAGGAGCTCGTCCTGCGCTTGCGCGAGCTGCGCCTTCACGTGGGCGGCATCGAGGCTGCCCGTCTGCAGGTAGTGCAGGGCGACGCGCGCCAGGAGCCGACGCTGGATGGACACCCGGCCGGAGTAGAGGCTGAGGCCTCCGTTCGGGTCGCCGGGCGGATGGTGGATCCGGAGGAGGGCCTCGCCGCTCTTCGAGAAGGCGCGCTCGGTCGCGGCGGCCGACGGCGTCCCCGGGCCGGAGGGAGGAGTCGCCTTGAGGGCGGCGGACAGCTCGCCCGTCCCGCCGGCGAGGATGGCCGCGAGCTCTGCCCTGCGCCGGGTCGGCTCGAAGGGCGCCCCGAGGAGGAGGGCCAGGTCGAGCAGGAGCGAGACGTGCCCTTCCACCGTGCGCGTCAAGGCCTGCTCCGGGGCGGCTCCTGCCTCCACGAGCCGCCGCCTCAGGGAACGCGCCACCAGCATGCGCGCCCGGGACTCGAGGTTCGGCCCCTCGGGCCCGGGGTCGCGGAGCTCGCGAGGCAGGCGCAGCCGCGCCGCCGCCGGGTCGTACCCATCGAGCTGGGCGTCGACCAGATCGGCGAGCCAGGTCTTTTCTCTCAGATCGACGGGCACGGGGGCCCGAGTGTGCGCGAAGGGCCGGGTGCGCGCAACCGCGTTCGGAAACTCGAGCTACCTCACCGCCTTCACCTTGGCTCGCTTCCCTTCCTCGGGCGGCTCCTCGACCGCCGCAGCGGCCACCGGGCCGCGGCGGACGCCGAACTTCTCGAGGACCTTGTCCTCGATCTTCTGCAGGGTCTCGGGGTGCTCCTTGAGAAAGGCCTTGGCCTGCTCGCGCCCCTGCCCGATGCGCTCGCCCTCGAAGCCGAACCAGGCGCCGCTCTTCTCCACGATGTTCTCCTGGCTGGCCAGGTCGAGCAGGTCGCCTTCCTTGGAGATGCCGACGCCGTACATGATGTCGAACTCGACCTCCTTGAAGGGGGGCGCGACCTTGTTCTTCACCACCTTGACGCGGGTGCGGCTGCCGATGACTTGCTCCCCGTCCTTGATGGCGCCGATGCGGCGGATGTCCAGGCGCTGCGAGGCATAGAACTTGAGCGCGTTGCCGCCGGTGGTGGTCTCGGGGTTGCCGAACATGACCCCGATCTTCATGCGAATCTGGTTGATGAAGATGACGATGGTCGACGACTTGGAGATGGTCCCGGTGAGCTTGCGCAGTGCCTGGCTCATGAGGCGAGCCTGCACGCCCATGTGAGCGTCTCCCATCTCGCCCTCGAGCTCGGCGCGCGGCACGAGCGCGGCCACCGAGTCGATGACGAGGACGTCGATGGCCCCGGAGCGGACCAGGGTCTCCACGATCTCGAGCGCCTGCTCGCCCGTGTCCGGCTGCGAGATGAGCAGGTCGTCGGTGCGGACCCCCAGCTTGCGGGCGTAGCCCACGTCCAGGGCATGCTCGGCGTCCACGAAGGCGGCGATGCCGCCGCGCTTCTGTGCCTCCGCGACGGCGTGAAGCGCGAGCGTGGTCTTGCCGGACGACTCCGGGCCGTAGATCTCGACGACCCGCCCGCGGGGGAGGCCGCCTACGCCGAGCGCGATGTCGAGGGAGATGGACCCCGTCGAGATCGCCTGCACGTCCTTCACCAGAGGCTCCTCGTTGCCGAGGCGCATGATCGAGCCCCTGCCGAAGGCCTTCTCGATGGTTGCGACCGCCAACTCGATGGCTTTTTCCTTTTCCGGTGCCACGGGCATTCTTCCGGCTCCTTGCCAGGGCGCCGCGAGCGCCCCATCGTTCCGCCTCGTTCGTTGCGACGCCCGGGTTTCTAACGGGCCCCTCTGACATCGATACTGAACGGAAGAATACTGAACGGATGTCTCCACCGCAAGGAGGACCGGCGGAGGGCGACGCTCGTCAGGGGGAAACGCTCCCCAGCCGCCACCGTCCCAGGGCCTCGTAGCGGGGCCCGGCAGGCGAGAGGTGGGAGCGGAAGAGCACCACCTCCTCCGCTCGCCAGGCCGTCGAATCGTCCGAGCCCGTGCCCGCGAGCGCCCCCCCCAGACCGGGGGCGCCGCGCCCGTCCCGGGCGCGCCCCTGGGTGAGGTGAGGCGTGAAGGCCCTCTCCTCGGGCGGAAAGCCGAGCGGGGCCAGTCGCTCGCCGAGCCGGGCGACGAGCTGGCGCAGCGCCTCCAGGTCCCCGCCGAGCTTGGTGAAGACGACCCGGGGGCGGCGCGCGCTCGGGAACCCGCCGGCGCCGCCGAGCTCCAGCCGAAGCGGGCTCGAGGCCCGGGCCACCTCGGCGATGGCCTCCGAGATCGCCCGGACTCGCTCCTCCGGAGCGGCTCCCAGGAACTGCAGGGTGAGGTGCACGTTCGCCGGGTCCACCCAGCGCACCTCGTCGGCGTGACGGCCCGCCTCGTGCCGGAGCCGCGCCTGGAGGGCGCCGAGCCGGCGTCGGACGAGGTCCGGAGGCTCGAGCGCCACGAAGAGGCGCAGGTTCACGGCGGCGCACCTCCGCTACTCGACCGTCACGCTCTTCGCCAGGTTGCGCGGCTGGTCCACGTCGGTGCCCTTCAGGTCCGCCACGTGGTAGGCGAGGAACTGCAGCGGCAGGATGGTGAGGAGCGGCGACAGCAATGCCGGAGCCTCGGGGACGAAGAGCGCCTGGGAGGCGAGGCCGGCGGCGTGCGCGTCGCCGTCCGCCACCACGGCGATCACCTGGCCGCCGCGCGCCCGCACCTCCTCGATGTTGCCGAGCGTCTTCTCGTAGCTCGGCTCCTTCACGGCGAGCACCACCACCGGGAGGGACTCGTCGATGAGGGCGATGGGACCGTGCTTCATCTCCCCGGCGGCGTACCCCTCGGCGTGGATGTAGGAAATCTCCTTCAGCTTCAGGGCGCCCTCCAGCGCCACCGGGTATTGGGAGCCCCGGCCCAGGAAGAGGACGTCGCGGACCCCGGCGCAGCGTCGGGCCACCGGGAGGACCGCGCCCTCCCGCCGCAGGACGTCGTCCATCTGCTGCGGGATCTGGACGAGGGCCGCGAGCTGCGCCCGGGCCGCCTCGGCGGTGAGCGATCCCCGGAGCCGGCCGAGGCGCACCGCCAGGAGAAAGAGCGCGGCGAGCTGGGTGGTGAAGGCCTTGGTGGAGGCGACTCCGATCTCGGGCCCGGCGTGCGTGTAGAGCGTCCCCTCGCACTCGCGAGAGATGGCGGAGCCGACCACGTTGCAGACGGCGAAGGTCCGGGCCCCGCGCTTCTTCGCCTCCTTGAGCGCCGCCAGCGTGTCGGCGGTCTCGCCCGACTGGGAGATGGCGAGCACCAGGGTACGCGCGCCCACCACCGGGTCCCGGTGCCGGAACTCGCTCGCCAGCTCCACCTCGACCGGCAGGCGCGCCAGCGCCTCGACCATGAGTCGGCCGGAGAGGCCGGCGTGCCAGCTCGTGCCGCAGGCGACGATCACCAGGCGATCGAGGTCGCGGGCGTAGGCCGCGTCGATCTCGATGCCGTCGAGGACCACGTCGCCCTCCTCCAGGGAGACCCGGCCGCGGATGGTGTCCGCCACCGCCCGCGGCTGCTCGAAGATCTCCTTGTGCATGAAGTGCTTGTGCCCGTCCTTCTCGGCGGCCACGGCGCTCCACTCGATGGTGCGAGGTCGGCGCTCCACCGGTCGGCCGGCGCGGTCCTCGATGGTGATTCCGCGGGCGGTGAGGACGGCCAGCTCCCCCTCCTCGAGGTAGTTCACCCGGCGGGTGTGCTCGAGGATGGCCGGCACGTCGGAGGCGAGGAAGCTCTCGCCTTCCCCGTAGCCCACCACGAGCGGGCTCGCGTTCTTGGTGGCGACGATGGTGCCGGGAGCGGCCTCCGAGACCACCGCCAGGGCGTAGGTGCCGCGCACCCGCTCGAGCGCCTTGCGCACTGCCTGTGGCAGGTCCCCCCGAGCCGGCCCCTCCAGGGCTGCGGCGATGAGGTGCGCGAAGATCTCCGTGTCCGTCTCGGAGGCGAACTTGTCCCCCCGGGCCGCGAGGTCCGCCTTGAGGTCGAGGTGGTTCTCGATGATGCCGTTGTGCACCACCGCCACGCCGCCGAACCGGTGAGGATGGGCGTTCTCGTCCGAGGGACGGCCGTGGGTGGCCCAGCGAGTGTGCCCGATGCCGGTGGTCCCGGCGAGCGGTGCCGCGGCCAGCTTCTCCACCAGGTTCGCGAGCTTCCCCTTGCTGCGCTGCACCTCGAGCCCCTTCGGGCCCACGACCGCGATGCCGGCCGAGTCGTACCCCCGGTACTCGAGACGGCGCAGGCCGCCCACGATGAGGTCCACGCAGGGGCGTGGGCCGACGTAACCGACGATTCCGCACATGTCGTCTTCCCTACTCGCTCTCGAGGCGGCGCGCCGCCCGCCCGTTGGCGCGCTTCTTCGCCCAGCCGGGCTTCACCACCTGGCGGGCCCTCCCCAGCGCCAGCGCGCCCGCCGGGACGCTCTCGGTGAGGGTCGAGCCAGCGGCCACGTAGGAGCCCTTGCCGATGCGGATGGGCGCCACCAGGATGGAGTCGGAGCCCACGAAGACGCCGTCGCCGATGACGGTAGGGTGCTTCCTCTCCCCGTCGTAGTTACAGGTGACGGTTCCGCAGCCGACGTTCACCCCGGCGCCGACCGTGGCGTCGCCGAGGTAGGTGAGGTGGTTCGCCTTGGAGCCGGCCCCCACCTGCGTCTTCTTCAGCTCCACGAAGTTGCCCACCCGGACGCGCTCGGCGAGCACGGTGCCGGGGCGCAGGCGCGCGAAGGGGCCGACTTCGCAGCCACCGGCCACGCGCGCGCCGTCAAAGACGCAGTAGGGGCGGATCTCCACCCCGTCCCCGATCTCGCAGGAGGAGATGATGGAGCCCTGCCCGATGCGGCAACCCGACCCGATGCGCGTGCGGCCGCGCAGGCGGACGCACGGCTCGATCACGGTGTCGGCGCCGACCTCCACGCCCTCGTCGAGGTCGAAGCGCTCCGGGTCCTCGATGGTCACGCCCCCCTCGAGGAGCACCTCGGTGAGCCGGCGGGTGAGCGCCCGGGCGGCGAGGGACAGCTCCTCCTGGTCGTTCACGCCGGCCGCCTCGACGGGAGAGACGCGTGCCGCCACGGCGCCCGGCCCGTCGGCGGCCAGGGCGACGAGGTCGGTGAGGTAGAACTCCCGCTGGGCGTTGCGCGAGTCCACCCGGCCGAGGGTCTTCCACAGGAACTCCGAGTCGGCCACGTAGAGCCCGGCGTTCACCTCGGTGATGCGGCGCTCCTCCTCGGTCGCGTCCTTCTCCTCCACGATGAGCGCCGGCCCCTTCCCGGGGGCGTGCACCACCCGGCCGTAGCCCTCCGGGTTCTCCAGCGTCATGGTGGCGAAGGCGAGCGACCCGGGCGAGGTGCGGGCCGCCGCCACCGTCTCGAGGGTGTGCGAGGTGAGGAGGGGCGTGTCGCCCGAGAGGATCATCACCGGCCCGCGATGGCCGCGGAGAGCGGGCTTGGCCACCAGCACGGCGTGGGCCGTGCCCCGCTGCTTCTCCTGGTGCGCGAACCGCAGCGGCGCGCCGGGCAAGAGCTCCCGCAGGGCCGTCTCCACCGCCTGCGCCTGGTGGCCGACGACGACCACCACCCGCTCGGCGCCGGCCTCGAGCGCCCGCTTCACCGGATAGTAGACGAGGGGGCGTCCACACAGCTGGTGCAGCACCTTGGCGCGGCGCGACTTCATCCGCGTGCCCTTCCCGGCCGCGAGCACGATGGCGGCCATGGGTCCGCTGCCGCTTCGCCGACGCTTCCTCTCGGTCATGCGGGCAGGCTAGGACCCTAGCCCAGTTAGATCAAGAACCGACCTGGCGGTACGCCCCTTCGGGCCCTGCCGGGCCGCGAGGGGCGCCGCCGGCGATCGGGGGCGGTGATATGAAAAGACCCCATGGTCCTCTCCGCGACCTTGGCCTTCCGCGTGCTTCTCGGGTACGTGGCTGTCTCACCGCGGGCCGCCGTGGCGACGGCCCACCCGCTCGCCAGCGAGGCGGCCGCCGAGGTGCTGCGGGCTGGGGGAAACGCCGCCGACGCCGCGGTGGCGGCCGCCTTCGCGCTCTCGGTGGTGGAGCCGGAGAGCTCCGGCATTGGAGGAGGCGGGGTGGCGCTCGTCTACGTGGCGCGGGAGGGGAAGGTCCACGCCATCGACTTCCGGGAGACGGCGCCCGGGGCGGCGCGCCCGGACATGTTCCTCCGGGGCGGGAAGCCCGACCCCGAGCTCTCCCGCTGCGGCGGCCTCTCCGTGGGGGTACCGGGGGCGGTGAAGGGGTACGCCGAGATCGCCGCGCGCTTCGGGCGAAAGCCGCTCTCGCGGCTCGTGGAGCCGGCGGCGCGCATCGCCGAGGCGGGCCTGGAGGTCGGCCTCCACTACCGGGACGCCGCCGCCGCCGCCCTCCGCTGCCTGCGGGAGGACGCGGCCGCTCGCGCCCTCTACCTGCCGGCGGGGGCGGAAGCCCGGCCCCCCGTCCCCGGCTGGCGGCTCGTGCAGAAGGACCTGGCTCGCACCCTGCGGCGCATCGGCCGCGACCCCGAGTCCTTCTACCGCGGGAGCCTGGCGCTTCAGATCGCCGCGGCGGTGCGGGCCCGCGGCGGGAACCTCGAGGTCTCCGATCTCCGCGCCTACCGGACCCGGGAGCGCGAGGTCCTGTGGGGCAGCTACCGCGATCACAAGGTGGCCGCCTTCCCGCCGCCCTCGGCCGGGGGAGCGATCCTGCTCGGGCTCCTGCACGTGCTCGAGCTCGAGCCCCGGGAGGGCTATAGGGCAGAGCGGCTCCTCCACGTCTTCGTGGAGGCGGAGAAGCGACTCTTCGCGCGGAGGGCGCGCGCCCTCGGGGATCCCGACTTCGCCCCGGCTTCCCTGGGCGAGGCCCGCGCCATGGCGTCCTCGGAGTGGGCCCGGGCGGTGCACGATTCCATCGGCGAGCGCGCTACTCCTTCCGAGCAGGTCGTCCCGCCGCCCGAGCCCGGGCACACCTCCCACCTCTCGGTGGTAGACGAGGAAGGCAACGCCGTCTCGCTCACCACCACCGTGAACCTCCCGTTCGGCTCGGGCGTGGCCGTCCCCGGAACCGGGATCCTCCTCAACGACGAGATGGACGACTTCGACGCCGCGCCGGGGGTGCCCAACGCCTTCGGGCTACAGGGCGGAGGGGCCAACCTCCCCGAGCCCGGGAAGCGGCCCCTTTCCTCCATGTCGCCGACGCTCGTCTTCGCGCCGGGAGGCGGCCTCCTCCTGGCGGTGGGGTCGCCGGGCGGCTCGACCATCCCCAGCACGGTGGCCTGGGTGATCCTCCACCTCCTGGACGATGGGATGGCTCTCGACCAGGCGCTCGGCACCCCCCGCATCCATCACCAGTGGAGGCCGGACGCCGTGGTGGTGGAGCCCTTCGGGCTCGACGACTGCACGCGGAAGGCGCTCGAGGCGCGCGGTCACGCCCTCGCGGTGGCTCCTCGCCCCTTCGGCAACCCCCAGGCCGTGCTCGTGGATCCGGCGAGCGGCTGGCGGGAGGCGGCGAGCGAGCCCCGCTACGAGGGAAGGCCGGCGGTCCCGTAGGGAGGCCGGGGCGAGCTCCCCGGACCTCGAAAGTCGCTCCGCCCGGCGGGCGCGGGGCTATTCTGCCCGCCAATCGCTTGCGCCGGGGTGGGGGACGTGGCCAGGAAGCACCTTCGGATCGACGACGGCGAGCTCGCCGGGCTCGAGGAGCGGCTCCGCCGCGCCTGCGGCCTGTCTCTCTCGCCGGCCATGCTCCGGGCCCTGCCCGCGGCCCTGGAAGAGGCGGCCTCCGCTGCCTCGGTTCCCGCCGAGGTCCTCCTCGGGCGCGTCCTCGGCGGGGAGGAGGACGCGGTGGCGGCGCTCGTCGAGAGAGCCGTGGTCGGGGAGACCTACTTCTGGAGGCACCCGGAGCAGCTCGAGCTCCTCCGGGACCAGGCGTTCCGGGCGGAGGGGCCCCTCCACCTGTGGTCCGCCGGATGCGCCTCGGGCGAGGAGGCCTACAGCCTGGCCATGGCCCTCCTCGAGTCGGGCCGGTTCGGGAGAGGGGACCGCATCCTCGCCTCCGACATCTCCTCCCGCGCGCTCGCCAAGGCCCGCGCGGCGAAGTACGCGAGCCGCTCGCTGCGGCGGCTCCCGGAGCGGCTGCGCACGCGCTACTTCCGGGGGGAGCCCCCGGCCGCCGAGGTGGTGGCCGAGGTCCGGGACCTCGTCTCCTTCTCCCGACACAACCTGGTGGCGGAGGCGCCGCCCGGGAACGGCTTCGACGTGGTGGTGTGCCGCAACGTCCTCATCTACTTCGACCCGGTCCGGGCCGCCGAGGTTCTCTACCGGCTCCTCGCGGCCACTCGCCCGGGCGGGATCCTGGTCCTCGGCCCGGTGGAGCTTCCCATCGCCCAGGAGGTGGAGGCGGAGTGGGTGGAGTCGAGCATCGCGACCGTTCTGCGGCGGCCGGCGGCGGTGCGCTAGGAGGCCTCGAGGACAGCGCGGCCGCGCCCGGAGTGCTACCCTCCCGCCGTGTTCTTCGATGCGCACCTGCGCGGCGAGGGGCTCTCGCGCCGCGACGTCGCCGACCTCCGCTTCTTCGGGGTGGAGGGGGCGCTGTGCGCGAGCGCCGACGCCACGGCCCCGGCCACCGCGGCCCGGCTGCGAAAGTCCTGGGAGGAGCTCGCCGGGCCGACGATCGGGCGGCTGCGGCGGGCCGGCCTGGCGGCCTTCGCGGCCCTGGGGATCCCGCCCCGCTCCATCCCTCGGCGCGGCCTGGAGGCGCTCCTTGGCGAGCTGCCCGAGCTCCTCTCGCAACCTCAGGTGGTGGCCATCGGCCCGGTGGGCCTGGAAGTCGGGAGCGAGCGGGAGGAGATGGCCTTCCTCCGCCAGCTGGAGATGGCGCGGGAGCTCCGGCTCCCGGTGCTCGTCCACACGCCGGCGCGTGCGGACAAGGTCCGCCTCACCCGGCGGGTGCTCGCGCTCCTCAAGGAGATGGAGGTGGACCCGCGGCGCGTCCTCGTCGACCAGGCGGACGCACGCACGGTGCGCATCATCCGCTCCGTCGGCTACGCCGCGGTGATCCCGCTGAGCGCCGGCCGGCCCGGCGGGGGAAGCGCCGTGGAGGAGGCAGCCCGACTCGTGCGCACCCTCGGCCCGGAGGGGCTCGTCCTCTCCTCCGACGCCGGAGAGGGCCTGGGGGACCTGCTCGCTCTGCCGCGGGCGGCGGACCGGATGGCCCGGCTCGGGCTCTCGGAGGCGGTCATTCGGCGCGTGTGCGGGCGGAACGCCCTCGACGCGCTCCGCCTCGAGGCCTCGGCGCTGCGGGCCCTCGGCCGCGCACCCACCGCCCGGTCCGTCCCCCGGACTTCTCCATGAGCTCGATCGAGTCGATGCGCATCCCGCGCTCGTAGCGCTTCAGCATGTCGTAGACGGTGAGCAGGGCCGCCCCCACCGCGGTGAGAGCCTCCATCTCCACCCCGGTGCGGTCGACGGTGCGGACCGTGGCGACGACCTCGACGCCTCCTCGGCGGGGCTCGGCCGACACGTCGGTGCCGGAGAGGGCGATGGGGTGACACAGCGGGACGATGTCCGGGGTGCGCTTGGCCGCCAGGATACCCGCCAGGCGCGCCGCGGCGAGCACGTCGCCCTTCTCGGCCTGGCCGCGCCGCAGGATGCGCAGGGTGGCCGGGGCCATGGTGATGAAGCCCCGCGCCACCGCCACCCGCTCGGTCTTCGGCTTCTCGCCGACGTCGATCATCTTCATCGCGGCGGCTCAGTGCACGCCGTGGTCGCCCAGCCAGCGCTCGGCGTCGATGGCAGCGGCGCAGCCGGAGCCGGCCGCGGTCACGGCCTGGCGGTAGGTCGGGTCAGCGACGTCCCCGGCCGCGAAGACCCCGTCCACGCTGGTGCGGGTGCTCGGCGACTGGACCTTCAGGTAGCCGACCTCGTTCATCTCGAGCGACCCCCGGAAGACGCGGGTGTTCGGCTCGTGCCCGATGGCGAGGAAGAACCCCTGCACCGGCAGGAGCCGCTTGCCCCCGTCCTGGGTGCTCTTGAGCCGGAGCCCGGTCACCGCCTTGCCGTCGCCCAGCACCTCGTCGACCACCGCGTTCCAAACGAACGCGATCTTCGGGTTCTTGCGCGCGCGCTCCTGCATCACCTTGGAGGCGCGCAGTTCCCCGCGCCGGTGAACGAGGTGGACCTTGGTCGCGTACTTGGTGAGGAAGGTCGCCTCTTCCACGGCGGTGTCTCCTCCTCCCACCACCGCCACCTCGACGCCGCGGAAGAAGAACCCATCGCAGGTGGCGCAGGCGCTCACCCCCTTGCCCATGTAGGCCTTCTCCGAGGGGATCCCCAGCCACTTCGCCGAGGCGCCGGTGGCCACGATGACCGCCTCCGCCGTGTAGGCGGTGTCGTCGCACCAGATCTGGAAGGGGCGCTTTGAGAAGTCGACGCGAGTCACGTCGGTGGTGACGAAGCGGGTGCCGAACCGCTCCGCCTGCGCCTTGAACTTCTCCATGAGCTCGGGGCCCAGGATCCCCTCCGGGAAGCCCGGGTAGTTCTCCACGTCGGTGGTGATGGTGAGCTGGCCGCCCGGCTGCAGCCCCTCCAACACCAGGGGTGTCAGGTTGGCGCGGGAAGCGTACAGGGCCGCCGTGTACCCGGCCGGCCCGGCGCCCACGATGATGAGCTTCTCGTGCTGCGGCATGGCTCCTCCGCTTGGGTAGGGAAGCGCGAATCTGTTTAGTCGCTCCGGCCGCCCTTGTCACGGGTCGCCTCGGGGCGGCCGGGGTGGGGCCGGGATCGCCGCGAGGGCCGCGGGAAGGCGCTTCCGGCGTCCGCCCGCCGGAAGGAGGGGAGGAACGCGGCGGGCGGCGCTTACGCCCGGCGCTTCCCGGTGCGGGCAGCGGCTCCGGCCGCCGGCTCGGGTGCGCCTCGCTCCACGGAGCGGAGCATGAGCTCGAGGGCGTCGCGCCGCAGCGACTCGAGGCGGGCGTCGGCGAGCCCGAGAGCGGCGCGCGCGTCCTCCACGAGGGGCTGCGGATTCCCGTCCAAGGCGCCCGGCGGCGGGGGCAGCGGCTCGGAGGATCCGTCGTCCGGCCACCGCACCGGGACCATGCCCCCGTCGTTCTCGTAGGCGAGCTGCTCGGCGACCATGATCAAGGCCACCATGGGATCGACGGCGCCATTCACCTTGAGCTGATGGTGGCGGGAGACGGACTGCTTCACCTCTTCCGGGAGCTTCCACACCCCGGCCAAGAGCCCCGAGGCCTGCGCGTGGACGGAGTCGAGCACGAGGCCGAGGTCCTCGACTGGCAGGGGTCGCCCGCGCAGGTCCTCGGCGAGGGCCATGAGGGCCGCGGCCATCCCCACGTCGTGGAGCAGGCCGCAGATGAAGGCCGTCTCCGGGTCGAGCTTGCAGTGCTGGGCGACGAGCGCTGCCAGGTGGGCGGTGTAGCTCGAGTGCAGGCGCAGGCGCTCCATCAAGGGCTCGTAGCCAGGCACCCGAAAGACCCGCAGGTTGAGGGCCGCCTCCAAGACCACGTTGCGCAGCGTCTTGATGCCGAGCCGGACGAGCGCCTGGCGGATGGACACCGCCGGCGATCGCCCCGCGTACATGGCGGACTGCGCGATCGCAAGGACGCGGCCGGCGAGCATGGCGTCGCTCTCCAGCACGGAGAGGACGGAGTCGAAGTCGATGTCGGGTCGACGCGAGAGCTCCATCACCTTGAGCGCGACCGTCGGCAACATCGGAGGACGGTACGCAGGCGAGGAAAAAAGACGCCCGAGACGAGCCGTGACCTCGGAGGGGGCGAGGACCCGGCTCGCCTCGGGCTCGGGGGACCCAGCAGGCAGCAGCACGTCCTTCCGTCATTGCGGAAGGCGTGCCAGCGGGCCGGCGGCGCCCGGATCCAGTTTTTCCGG
>Ga0335078_10002564_pt1 | contig 27418 bp, 31 predicted proteins | sample Lox_Sample_32_FD_206711 | JGI IMG/M metagenome (GOLD analysis project Ga0335078, IMG submission 206711) | Soil microbial communities from Loxahatchee National Wildlife Refuge, Florida, United States - Lox_Sample_3.2 | ecosystem: Environmental > Terrestrial > Soil > Wetlands | place: USA... | reverse complement strand
TGCGCCGGATCCACCGTCACCGGCGTCAGCAGAAGGTCCAGTTCGCGCTGGCAATACTGGTCGACGAACTCCCGCGCCCGCACGTCCAGTTCATGCAACCCCAACACCCGGATTCCGCTCTCTGCCAACAACGGACGCAACTGCTCATTCCAGCAGCGGTACTGATCGTCCACCAGCTCGTGGGTCTCGCGCGAAACTACCTCGCGTTCCTCGAGCAGGGTCAACCCGTCCGGTCCGGCTTCGGTGTGCCCGTCTTCGATCTGTTGCACCAGTCCGGCGACCCGCACCTCGAAGAACTCGTCTAGATTGCTGGCGGTAATGGCCAGAAATTTCAATCGCTCCAGCGCAGGATTGCCGGCGTCCTCCGCCTCTTCCAGCACGCGGCGGTTGAACGCCAGCCAGGAAGCTTCCCGGTTTATGTAGTTGGCCGAGTTGTCGAGCGAGGGACGAGCCATGTTCCGGCCGAATCAATCAGGAAGTTCAAGCGGTCGTTCTGTTACTTGCTGACCGGCGCAGCTGCGGAAGCGCTCGGCACTGGTTTCACCACCGGGCGCTTGGTGAACGCAAAACTCATCTCCGTCCCGCCCGGCCGCTTCAGCACCAGATGGTGACCATCGATTCTGGCCTGGACCGCCGAACCCGCGGTCCAATCTTCCGGCAAGGTATCGCTGGAATGCATCGGCGTGTAACGCCCAAAATATACCGTATCTTTGATCTGCACTGAGATTTCATAATACGGATCGTCCTGCGTGATCGGAGTGTCCACCTGATAATACAAAACCCGGGTCGTCGTTTTCTTCTGCACATCTACGATAGCGCCGTCCACATACTGTCTTCGCGCCGACGCCCCGAGAAATACAAGCGTTACCAGGGCCAAACACGTGGCCTTCCGTAGTCTCATCCAGTACCCATTCTACCGCCTACCAAAAAAGAGCGCCAACCTGCCCGGCTGGCGCTCGTCTCGAACGTTTCTGGGATCCGAAATCGTCGTCTTACGGCAGGTAGTACCGGAACGACGTGAACAACATATTCTCGGTCGCGTTCGGACTTCCGCCCATCCCCGCCCAGATGTTGCGATCAATATACGAATACTGCGGGCCCCACTGCAGCGTGCCCTTCGGCCCTTTGTAGAAGCGATACCAGAACCCGATGGTGCCTTCCATAATGACCCGGGTATCGCCGTTGCAGTTTTTCAGCCCGCCAGGGTTATACCCGCCGGTGAGCGGAGTTCCCAACGAGCCCGGAACCGGGATGCTGCTGGTCCCGGTCGCTCCTCCAGGGGTCGTGGCCGGAGTGACCACCGTGGTTGAGGTCCCACCCGGTACGGTTTCTGAGTCGCAACCTGAGTTGTTGAACAACGTGGAACCGTAGCCTACCCCTTTCCCGCCACTGACAAACACAGTTCGGTCGTCATACTCCGCGCCATAATTGAGATACACGTCCAACTTCTTCACGTGGTACTCCAGCGTTCCCAGTGCCTGATAATTCGTAATTGGCGTCAGGAATCCGGCGGGACTTACGACCGCGTCGGCAAGCTGCGACGAACCGTACCGCCCCACTCCTGACCCACCCAGGAAGTGAATGCCCACGTCGTACTTTTTGGCGATGGTCCACCGCGCATTGGCTCCCGCGCCTCCTGCAATTGCATTGTTGTTGAATGCCCCCGCCGCCGAAGGCTTTGCTAGCGTCGCTCCAGGATAAATCCGGTCCCGGAAGTCGCGGAGGATACCGAACACTTCGTAGTGCCCGAATCCCGGCTCAAACGCAATCTTGCCGATGAAATCGGGAGTCGCATTGTAAGAGTAATTTGCAGTCCCGTTATACAATCCGCCTCCTGAGCCCTGCTGGCCGATCAGGAAGTTGTTGCTGGCCCCGTGCCCGCCCAGGATGATCTGGCCGTTTTCGACCGAGCCGCCCACCCAGACCTTGTCGCCCAGCTTCTTGGTCACGCGGAATCCGTACTGCCGCATCCAGCTGAAGCCAACCGAGTACTGAGGATCAATGGTCATGGGCAGCGCTTCAGTGCGGTTGTCCAGTCCCTTCTTGGTCTCAGTTACCAGACTCCACATCTGGCCGCCGGTGAACGTCCACCCGCTGCTCAGGGAAGCTTGGCCCCACGCTTGGCGTTGACGCAGCACATAGCTGTTACTCTGGTTGTTATTCGAGGTAACGCCGGCGCCCAGAAAATCCGCTTCTACGTAGCCCCGCATGGTGAAATTACTCAGCGCTCCTTCGGCCAGGAACCCGACCCGCGACTGCCGACCGGAGCCGAAGAACTCGCTGATGTGGCTCTGCGCCGCCCCGTCGAACGGGACCGCATTGAACTGCGTATTGATGTCGTCTCCCGTGGCATGCCCGCGCCACACCGATTCTGCCGCCAGGAAGCCGACCGGCGTGATCGTGATCCCTTTATAGTGCAACGCGGTCGGACTCTCCAGGCTGTCCTTGATGTTCTTCTGGGTTTCTTGCAAACTCAGCGCCGCATTGGTGGCGTTCTGCTTCATGTCCGACACGTCGGTTTTCAGGTCAGACACTGCCTGTTGCTGCTGACTCGCCGTTTGCGCCGCCTGGTTCGCTTTAGCCTGCGCCGCTGCCGCTGCCGCCTGTGCGTCCTGCATTTGCTGCTGCGCCTGCTGCAGCGCCGCATCCCGTCGTTGCATCTCAGACTTCAACTCCCGAATTTGCTGTTGCTGCGCGGCTAAGGCGTCTTTCAGTGCCTGTACGTCGGCCGCCGAGACGCTCCCCGTCGCTGCCTTGGTTGTGGTTTTTTTCTTCGCCGGGGCAGTCTGCGCCAGCGAGCTCGCTGCCAAAAGCAGAACTACGCACCACCTGAGAACGCACTTCATCTTTTCTCCTTTGCCTCGTGAGACGGAGGCCAGCCTGCATTACATGGATTTGACTCTACTTACCGGACCTGCTTGATCTCGGCCTTCACCTTCGCCGCCACCGATTCCGGCAGTGGCGCATACGCCAACTCTGCCGTCATCTTCTGTCCATCACCCACCATCCAGTTCAGGAAATCCGCCAGGATCTTCCCCTTGGCTGCGTCCTTCGATTGCTCTGGGATCAGCAGCCAGGTGAAGCTGGAAATGGGATATGCGTCCTTGCCTGGCGCATTCGTAATCGAGACCCGGAAGTCCGCCGGCATGCTCTTGACCGAACCTGCAGCTGCCGTCACACTCTCTAGGCTGGCTTTGACGTAATTTCCGGCTGCGTTTTTGACGATCCCGTAGGAAATTTTGTTTTCGATGGCATAAATCAACTCAATGTAGCCGATGGAACCTTGCATCTGTCGGATCATCCCGGCCACGCCCTCATTGCCCTTGCCTCCCAGGCCCACCGGCCATTTCACCGAGGTGCCTTTCCCCACCTGACTTTGCCACTCTGGGCTGACCTTGGATAGGTAGTCCGTCCAGATGTAGGTGGTGCCGCTGCCATCGGAGCGATGGACCACGATGACCGGCTGATTGGGCAGGTTCACGCCAGGGTTCGCCGCCACGATGGCGGGATCATTCCAGGAGCTGATCTTGCCCAGAAAAATGCCCGCGAGCACTTCCGGTGTAAACTTCAACTCCGCAGTAACTCCCGGGATGTTATAGGCCGGGACATTCGCTCCCAGCACCGTGGGCACGTGCAGGATCTTGCTCTTCGCCTGCGACAACTGCTCGTCCGTCATGGGCCCGTCGCTGGCCCCGAAGTCCACCGTTCCCGCCAACACCTGGCGAATGCCTCCCCCGCTCCCAATCGACTGATAGTTGATCTGAATATCGGGATGGGCCTTGTGATACTCACTGAACCACTTCGAGTACATCGGATATGGGAAAGTTGCGCCCGCCCCGTTCAATGTGGTCTGCGCAAAAGCGGGTACCGCCAAAGCCAGACACAACAGCACAAGTCGACGTAGCACGCGACGGTTCCTCCAGAATGGTTTATTTACCACGCTCGTTTTTACGGTGGGAATGTTACAGGATGGTTACAACTCGATGAATTTCTGATAAATCGCCCGCGCGATTCGCGTTCGCGAGTTGAGACATTCTTGGTTTAGTCCGCGCGCGAAACCGGGGGTCAGGATTTTCTCGGCGTCCTCGGCGATCTCGGCGGTAACAGTATTGGGGTTTACTGCTGCCCGTCCAGCCGCGTGATCTCGCGAGCGAACAGCGGATTCTGGGGAAAATCATTCTGCAACGCCACCAACAGTTCCCGCGCCCGCTCCTTCTCTTTATCGCGCACGTACGCGATCGCCAGCAAAATTCGCGCAAACGGAGCCAAATATTGTCCGCGGTCGGCGGTCACTTGCAACTCTCGAATTCCGGCTTCCTTGTTTCCCGAGATGCCTCCCAGACGCACCAGCCACCGCACCGGCGTCGACATGCTGCCAATGATGTACTGGCTGATGCCCGTCGCCAGATGCGCGTCATAGCAGTCCGGATCGACCGCCAGCAACTGCTGCGCCCACGTCGTCGCCTGCTTGGTGAAATGCAGCGACGCCAGGTTACGCTTCTCGATCAGCGCCGCGTAGTCCGCTCGCAGCCCCGAAGCCATCGTCATGGCAAACAACGCATCACGATTCTTGGCATCCTTGGCCAGCTCCGTTTGCGCGCTTTTCTCCGCCTGATCAAGCTCCGCATTGAAGCGGTCCCGCAGCGCCGGATCAGGCGTGAACTGCTTCCTCGCCTCGAATGCCTTGTCATCCTGATAGAACTGCGACTCTAAAACTCCCAGCCGGTTGAATTCGGAAAACAGCAATGCCGCCGCCTCACAGGCCGGCCCCAGTGGATTGTCCGGGTGCCGCTGTTGCCAGGCCGTAAAAGCCTCGTGCGCGTGATCAAAATCCAGGTCATAGAGGAAGCGAAAACCGCTATCCAGGGTGACCAGGTTCACCGGCGGCTCCGCCACAGCCGCGGTCCCGAACCAGCAAACCAGCACCCCCGCCAATATCGCTCTCTGCACTCGCATACCTTAGACAGTTTAGATGCCCCACCTTAGCCCTCCATCCCGCGATTTGCAAAAAGATTGTAAAAACCAGGCCTCAGGGCGATCCACGATGTTCCCGTCTCCGCGCACCTCTGCGCCCTCTGCGTTTTAAGATTTGCTTTCCTCTGTGATCCTTCCTGCCCTCTGTGGTGAAGCCTTTAAGATTTGCTAGCCCTCCGTTTGACCTCCCCGCAGCCCTTTGTTAGCGTGGTAAGTTCCTTCTTCCTAATAGTTCCAGCAGAAAAGAGACCCCTATGTCCCTCAAATTTCGTGGCGTTGACTTCATCGGCTTCGACAGCCTCCTCACCGACGACGAACTCCTCGTCCGTGATACCGCCCGCAAGTTCATCGAAGACAACCTCATCCCCATCATCGAAGAGTGCAACCGCGCCGGCCGCTTTCCCCGCGAACTGGTCAAGCCCATGGCCGATCTCGGCTTCTTCGGCGCCAGCCTCAAAGGCTACGGCTGCGCCGGCATGTCCAACGTCGAATACGGCCTGGTCATGCAGGAAATGGAGCGCGGCGATTCCGGCGTGCGTTCCTTTGTCAGCGTCCAATCCGCCCTGGTCATGTACCCCATCTACGCCTTCGGCAGCGACGAGCAGAAACAAACCTGGCTCCCCGCCCTGCAAAGCGGCGAAAAACTCGGCTGCTTTGGCCTCACCGAGCCCGACTTCGGTTCGAATCCCGGCGGCATGCGCACCCGCGCCCGCAAGGTTGGGAAGGAATACGTTCTCAACGGCGAAAAAATGTGGATCACCTCCGGCACCATCGCCAACGTCGCCATCATTTGGGCCAAAGTCGAAGACGAGGACAACAAAATCCGCGGCTTTCTGGTCGAAACTGATCGCCCCGGATTCAAAGCCGAAGACATCCACGGCAAATGGTCGCTGCGCGCCTCTGTGACCTCGGGCCTGTCCATGCAAGACGTCCACATCCCCGAATCGAATCTTCTCCCCAAAAGCGGCGGCCTCAAATCTCCGCTCATGTGTCTGAATCAAGCCCGCTACGGCATCGCCTGGGGAGCTTTAGGCGCAGCCATGTCCTGCTACGACTGCGCTTTGCAGTACTCCCTCTTGCGCAAGCAGTTCCACGACAAACCCATTGCCTCTCATCAACTTGTGCAGGAAAAGCTCACCTGGATGATTAACGAAATCACCAAGGGCCAATTGCTCGTCCTACAAGTTGGCCGCCTCAAAGATAAAGACAAAGCCGGCGCTCAGCACATCTCCATGGCCAAGCGCAACAACGTCTGGATGGCTCTCGAATGTGCCCGCATGTCGCGCGACATCCTCGGCGCCAACGGCGTCGCCGACGAATACCCGCTCATGCGCCACATGATGAACCTGGAATCGGTAAAGACTTACGAAGGCACCCACGACATCCACACGCTAATCATTGGGCAGAGCGTGACGGGAGTGGATGCATTCTGAAGCCACCGAAGTAAAGAGGGACTTATGGAGATTGCCAAACTTGTCCTCGAATATATTAAGGCCCTGGTTTGGCCAATCACCGTAGTCAGCCTTTCGCTTCTGTTTCGAAGCGAAATCAAGCGGGTACTCGGACGATTGAGAAAGGCTGTATTCCCTGGCGGTGTCTCCGTCGACCTACAGGAAGAAGTACAAGAAGTAAAGCAACTGTCTGAAAAGATCCAGTCAACTCCGCCAGCGGAGAAACACAGGGCCTCTCCCGGAATTCCCCTAACCGAAGCCAATTCTAGAATGATCAAGTTGGGGCTGGCGCCGATGTTGAGCGGGCTCGACATCTCCTACTACCGCGCCAAGGCGGAAACGGACCCAGTACTGGCACTTGCGGGCCTGAGAATCGACTTGGAAACGATGATGCGCAATGTGGCACTCGGGTTTAGGGTAAAGCTCGCTCCTTCAGGCCCGATCCCTCGCCTATTGGGACGACTTCAAGAGGCAGGGGCAATCACCTCGGACCAGGCGCAGCTGGCCCAGAAAATTTTGAATGTAAGTAATCAGGTGATGCACGGACGCTTCGTATCGCGCGAAGAAGCAGAGGAGGTAATCAAAGCGGCTGAGGTTCTTTTCGAGCAGTATCTCGCATGGCTGAGTTGGGGGTTCGACGACAACTGGAGGCCTAAGCAATAATCGATCATCTCTGGATTTCGGCTAGATCGTGCCGATATACACATCGTGCACGTCTCAAAGGTCGATTCCCAATACGCCACCCTCCTCGCCAAGACTCCACCCGCCGTCATCCTCGGCGAGAAAGAGAATCACCACTACACTGCCCTGCTCGAGGAACTTGACTGCAAGGGAGCAAAGCTGAGTGCTGCCGAGCAACGCCTGGCTAAGCTTCTTACCCTGCTGATTGAAGACTTCGAAGAGCGCCACTACGCCCTGAAACCAGCCACTCCCATCGCAGCGCTCGAAGAACTCATGGCTGCCAATGATCTGCAACAAAAAGATTTGCTGGACGTGTTCGGCACTCCCAGCATCGTCTCGGACGTCTTAAGCGGCAAACGCAAACTCACCACCGAACACATCCGCAAACTAAGCCGCCGCTTCCACGTCTCCCCGGAAGTGTTCTTCTAGCCGCTGAGATGCGTGATTCTGACGGGCAACCGCACTTAAATCCCGTTCGCCCGGTTATGAATCAACGACAAAAATTCCGTCCGCGTTTCCTGCTCCTCGCGGAAACACCCCAGCATCGACGACGTCACCGCCGCGGAATGCTGCTTCTCCACGCCGCGCATCATCATGCATAGGTGCCGTGCCTCAATCACGACTCCCACTCCTTGCGGTTCAACCGCCTTCTGGATCGTCTCCGCAATCTGCGTGGTCAGCCGCTCCTGGATCTGCAACCGCCGCGAGAATATCTCGATCAACCGTGGAATCTTGCTCAGCCCAATCACCTTCCCATTCGGAATGTAGGCCACATGCACTTTGCCGAAGAACGGCAGCATGTGATGCTCACACAAGCTGAACATCTCTACGTCTTTCACGATCACCATCTCGTCATACGTCACCGTGAACAGCGCCTTCTTCAGCATCGCCTCGGGATCTTCCTTATACCCCTTCATCAAATGCTCATACGCCCGGTGCACCCGCTCCGGCGTGCGCGCCAGCCCCTCGCGCGCCGGATCTTCTCCCAGCCGCACCATCATCTCCCGGACCAATTCCTCAAAACTGGCACTCGTCAAAGTCGGTATTTCAATTGGCGTCTTCACTGATTACCTCATCCCTTGCCTCAATTCAAAGCTTGGTCATTATGGTCTCTCGGCGTGCTCTGCTTTCTCGGCGGTGTATGCTTTCTCTCCCGCGTACTCAAACGAATTCATCAACGTCTCTTCAAATCTCACTCTTTCCAGATGAGCCAGCCGCAACCCGCGCTGCAAAATATCGTAAACCGCCATCGACAGGTTCTCCGTAGTGGGAACCGTCTCCGCAAACTCCGGCAACGTATTCAGGTTCTGCAAATCAAACCGTTCCAGGATCTCCCTCTGCACAAACCCATCCAGGTCCGCCAGATTGCACACCATCCCGTTCTCATTCACCTGCCCGCTGACCGTAACCTCCAGAGCATAATTGTGCCCGTGTCCATGCGGATTATTGCACTTGCCATAAGTCGCTGCATTCTCCGCATCCGACATGGCATCGCTATGCAGCCGGTGCGATGCCGAAAACTTGTACCGCCGGGTCAGATGGGCCTTCATGCTTCTCCGTAGAAATCGACGAACAAATCCACCGTCTCATACACCCGCACCCGGTGCAACTTCGCTTGCGTCAACTTCGGCGCCAGCCGCTGCCAGATCGCAATCGCCAGGTTTTCCGTCGTCGGTATGCGCGTCGAAAACTCTGGCACCTCCTTATTAAGGAAGCGATGATCCATCGCCTCCAGCACTTCGCGATTCATCGTATCTTTTAGTTGCTTCAGATCAATCACGAACCCCGACCGGGGATCGACCTCTCCTTTCACCGTGACCTCCAGCGTGTAGTTGTGGCCATGGCCGTTGGGGTTATTGCATTTGCCGAACAGCCGCCGGTTCTCCTCCGCACTCAATGCGGGATTGTGATAGTAATGCGACGCCGCGAACTCAGCTTTACGCGTTAAGTAAACCATCAGACTCTCTTCCCCACTTCTGTCATCCCGAGCGAAGCTTCATCGATCGCAGATCGATGACGCGCAGTCGAGGGACCCGCTTGTCCCGTCGAATACTCCCTGCCTTTCCAGTTCACCCTCCCCTTTCGATGAAACGTCCGCGATCTCAACAGCAAATACGAAAACATCGGCAGCCCCATCATCGCCAGCACATCTGAATTCCACGAAAAATGCGCTCTGCGAATTCGCAGCATAAACAAGCTCACCAAAACCACACATACCACCCCAGGAACAATCGCCGCCCGATCCCGTCCCCCGAATCCATATACAACGGTCAATAAAGCACTCCCCACCATCAACCCAAACTCCCACAGCCGCAGTAACGCCAAGCTCCCCGCAGAGGGAAACAGCAACGCCAGATTCTTCGTCCATCCCTCTCTCAACTGCCCAAAGCTGCGGTACATCCGCGTCCGCACTGCATCCCTGCCAAAACGAAAGAAAATCTTCCGCCCCGACCGCTTCACCGCCCGCGCCAGCGCAACATCCTCGAGCAAATCCTCCGCAATCGCCGCATGTCCGCCCACGGCCTCATACGCCTCCCGCGAAATCAGCAGATACTGCCCATTCGCCGCCGCTATCGGCGAGCTCGGATCGCTCACCTCCGCCGGCCGGTATCTTCCCGCCAGCTCCGCAAAAATCACCGGCATCACCGCCCGCTCCCAGAACCCGTGCACTTCCTGCTCCGGGGAATACGATAGCAACGCCGCTCCCTGCTTCTTTGCCTCCGCCATCGCCTGCGCCAGCGATCCCGGCAGATGCACCGTATCCGCATCGGTAAACAGCAGCCACTCGCCCTTCGCCTGCCGCACTCCGGCCGTCAGCGCATGATTCTTCCCGCTCCATCCCGCTGGCAGCGGACCCGCATCCACCACTTGCACCCCAGCAAAGCTCTCCGCAATCTCTCGTGTCCTGTCGGTCGACCCGTCGTCCACAACCACCACCTCAAAACCCACACCTGCCTGCGCCACTAACGAGCCTAAACACACCCCCAGACAGTCTTCTTCGTTCCGCGCCGGCACGATCACCGACACGGCAGGCCGCCCCGCCACTGCGTCAGACGCCATCATCCGCCGAATTCGTTATTATAGCTGTGTGCGACGCACCCCCGTTCTTCTCGCCTTCACCCTGTTCTTCGCAGGCTGTTACGCCGGCTCCCGTCCGCCTCACATCGGGACCGCCGCCCCCGAATTCATCGTGCAGGACTCTGACCGCAAAGTTGACCTTCGCGACTTCCAGGGCAAGATTCTGGTGTTGAATTTCTGGGCCACCTGGTGTGCGCCTTGCGTCGAAGAAATGCCTTCCCTCGTCCAACTCCAGCAACGCCTCAAGGACAAAGGTGTCACCGTGGTGGGCGTCAGTATCGACGTCGATGGCGACGCCTATCACCGTTTCCTCACCAACTACAAGATCGATTTCCTCACCGTCCGCGACCCCTCCCACAAGAGCAGCGATCTCTACGGGACCTTCAAGTACCCCGAAACCTACATCATCGATCGCAAGGGAATCGTGCGTCGCAAGTTCATTGGCGCCGTCGACTGGAGCCAGCCCGAAATCGTCGACTTCCTGAACAAGCTTTAAGGGAACCCATCATTTCTCCCCACTTTTTCTCAAGTTAGCGTATGATGACTGGCGATTTGAAACGCGGAACGCGATAGGGGAGAAACTACACATGAAGATGCATTACCCTGTGCTTTTCTTGCTGGCCATTGTGTGCCTGACCGTTTTACCGCCATTGGCGATCGCGCAATCAGCGACGGGCGCAAACGGCTCCTCAAACGCCGCCGTCCCACCCGCCACGCCGCAGCCGGCTTCCACCTACACTCGTCCCACCGCCGCGGTCAAGTTCCACAACTATCTCTTCGATGCCTTCGGCCCCTACCCCATCGTCGGCGCTGCCATCGCCGCCGGCATTAACCAGGCCGACAACGCTCCCCCCGAATGGCAACAGGGCGGCGAGGGTTTCGGCAAGCGCTTTGGCTCCAACTTTGGCATCTTGGCGATAAGCACATCCACGCGTTATGCGCTCGCCGCCGCTTTCCGCGAAGATACCTTGTACTACCGCTGCGAGTGCACAGGCTTTTTTCCCCGGCTCGGCCACGCTTTGATGTCAACCTTCGCCGCCCGCCGTGGCGATGATGGTCATTACGTCTTTTCTGTCCCGGATCTGGTCGCTCCCTACGCCGGCACCATGGCGGGTGTCTATGCCTGGTATCCCGACCGCTACGATGCCCGCGACGCGTTCCGCCTGGGCAACTACAGCTTGATCGGCTATGCCGCCGAAAACGTCGGCCTGGAATTCCTCTATCAGGGCCCGCACTCGTTGCTCGGTCGCATGCACCTGAACAATACCCACGGCGCCCCGCCTCCGGATCAGCACTAACTCTCGAGGGTGCCCCACCCAACCCGGTTTTGGTTGGGTGGGGATTTTGGTGAATTAGATCAGTACCTGGATCTTTCTGCGGTTGACCTCCCACCGCGCCCGGAGGATAATCCCTCTCCCCGGCTGGCTCGCACCATCCCCCATCTCAGCCGCACTGGGCTTCTCTCGCGTGAACAGGCCGCGACTTGCGAATTCGCACCACGGAGGGTTCCCGATGACCAAACTCAACCCATTGAAGAATGCCTGCAGCATCTTTCTGCTCCTTGCCGCGACCGCGATTGCCTCGCCCGCGCAAACCTTCAAGACTTTGGTGAACTTCGACGGATCCAACGGTTCAACTCCCTTCTCCATGTCTCTTATCCAAGGCGTCGATGGAAGTTTGTACGGGACAACGCTCCTTGCATAGTCTATTATGTCAATAGACATAGAAATATTAGCCCGGAGCTCCCTCCGCCCGCAAGGAGACAAAGGCTTCTACTCGCCGCGCCCTCTTTATTCGCTATTCCTGGGTATCGTCCTCGGTCGAGGACTCTTCGGATTCTTCCTCTTCAGAACCAATGCGGAACAACGCCGCCTGCGCCTCCGCATGCTCCCGCAGCTCGCGCGTTTCGTCCTCGCTGTCCACTGCGACGCCGCCTTCCGGCTTCTCCTGTCTGCGCTGTACCCGGCGCTCCGCCTTGTCGCGCTGCTTTTGTTGCCGCGCTTGTTCTTTCTTCCGCTTGGTAAATGTGGATCGGCCTCGGGGCATACTTCATCCTAACTCTTTTTTCAGATTGTTGCCCGCCCGCCAGGAGTCGCAGTGGCAGGCAAGTCACTTTTACTTCCACGGCTTCCAGTTCTTCTGAGCAGCTTCCTCAGGAATTTGGTGCGAAAATTTCATAGTGTGTACAGGCATTGCAAACGAAAGGGCGGACAGGAATGACGCCATTCTGGCCCTGGATATTCACATTTGAGTGGAAGCTATAAGAGCCTCTTCCAACACACTCGGCAAGGAAGAATGAGGGCACCTTTGCCATTTAAAATCGGCGTGCCACGTTTGAGGGCCATTTTTGACTAGGTTGCTTCTACCAGAATGCCCCGGGGGAAAAGTGGTTACACTGCGGTCACACGAGCCACGCTACGGAGGATGAAGTGCTCACGGACCGCATGAATATTGGCTGCCCCCCAGGGATTCGAACCCCGATATGCTGATCCAGAGTCAGCTGTCCTGCCGTTGAACGAGGGGGCAACTCACACGCAACCGAATTTCATCCGCCGTTTCGATTTTATGGGGCCGCGTCCGCCCGGTCAACCGCCGGCGACAACCTTGAACCACACAGAGAGCACAGAGGAACACAGAGGAGGTTCTCATTCTTGAAAGCACGAGGTTTTCTCCGTGCCCCCCGTGCCCCCTGGTGTGAACCTGTTTTTTCCCGCGTTCACCCCGTAAGATGCCCAGAGGAGAATTCCATGCCCACAACTCTCACCAGCGACTACGCCGAAATCGCCCGCCGTCCTCTCGAAGCCGATCGCTGCGCTCTCATCGTGGTCGACATCCAGGAAAAACTTCTGCCGCCGATCTTTCAGAAAGACCGACTGCTCAAGAACTCGCAGCTGCTCATCCGCCTGGCCGGCATCCTCAAGATTCCTGCGCTCCTGACCACCCAGTACGCCAAGGGCCTGGGCAACACCACTCCCGAGATCGCTTCCCTGCTCTCCGAGGTCCAGCCTATCGACAAGCACATGTTCTCCTGCTTCGGCAGCGATGCTTTCTGCTCCACCCTCAAACGCCTGCCCGGAAACCGCACCACCGTCTTGCTGTGTGGAATGGAGAGCCACATCTGCGTGATGCAGACCGCTCTGGGAGGCCTGCGCGAGGGTTACATCGTCCACGTCGCCTCCGACGCCGTCAGCTCCCGCACCGAATGGAATTGGAAGATTGGCCTGGAGCGCATGCGCGCCGCCGGCGCCGTCATCTCTTCAACCGAAATGATCCTCTACGAACTGCTGCGCTCCTCCGGAGCCCCGGCGTTCAAAGAGCTGCTGCCCTACTTGAAAGGATAACGAAAGCTGGAGTCGCGCCGCGGTTGTTTGCAACCGGGCGAGCGTCCTCGGTGGGATCTCGTCAGGCAAGAGAGCTCGGCGTACTCTGCGCTCTCGGTGGTGAATGATTTACTCTTTCTGCTTCACCCTCACCACCGTAATCTTCGAAAATCCCTCTTCAAACGCCGGCGGCTTCAATTTCGCTGCCATGCGCCGCATCGCTTCCTCAGGAACCATCCGCTCCCGGCGTTGATTACGCTCCATGCAAACCTTCAGCGGCACGTCAAACCACACCGCCTGCACGTCGTATCTGTAATCCTTCGCCAGCTTGATCCAGTTCTGCCGTTCCTGCGGCGTCAGGTTGGTGGCGTCCACATAATTCATCGGACGCCGCGCAATCAGCCGCGCTTTCAGCATCGAGCGCAGATTGGAAAAGATCAGGTCCTGAAATCGCTGCTCCGTGGGATCGTCAAACAACAACGTCCGCAGCAGATCGCTCGAAAGCGGCGTGATTTTGTTCCGCTTGAACCATGAACTCTTGCCTGAACCCGGCAGTCCGATGGCCAGAACCACCATACCCTGGGACGGTCGGGGCGGGGCCGCCGGAGCCACACCACCAGCAGCCGACACCGCAGCCACCGACCCAGCCGGAACTGCTCCTTCGGCCGCCCTGGTCGGCTGACCTGCCCTGCCACTACGTCCCCGTCCACCTCTTCCTCGCCGTCGTCGGCGCCGTGAAGCATCGCCATTCCCGCTCGGTCGCGGCTGTGCCCGCTCCGTCCCCGTCCCCTGAATGACTTCGCTCGGCTGCGGCTGGGAAACCTCCGGCTCGCTCCGCTCTTCCGGCTCTTCCACCACCCTCGCCGGTTGACTGACTACCTCGTTGTCATAAAACGCAGGCTGCAACGGCGCTAGGGTCGGCTCCCCCGCAGCTTTCTCAGCTCCTTTTTTGCGGCGCGTCAAGCGCTCGCGCATCCATTTGCGCATGTCTGGCTTGTAACACACCTTAAGGCCCCCGGGCAACGTTAGCGGTCACAAAGGAACCAATCCCGCCATGTATCCGATTCTGGAAAACGATGCCCTTTTCTTCGCGTCTTGGTGTCCCTCGTTGTCCCCCGTTGGTTCAAGTCGTGGACTCTCCTTTGGATCCCTTCCTGTCCTTTGTGGTTTGCGCCTCACTCTGTGACCCCCTGTGCACCCTGTGGTTAATACCCTTCGCAGCGCTAATCTGCGACTCGGTCTACAATGCCCTCATGCCCATTCCTCCGGAAATCCAGGGGCACAAGTACATCCTGCTGACCACGTTTCGCAAGGTGGGCACTGCCGTTCCCACCCCCGTCTGGTTTGGAGACGACAACGACCACCTCTTCGTAATGACCCGCAGCGACTCGGGAAAGTCCAAGCGCATCCGCAACCACCCTCAGGTTCGCGTTGCCCCCTGCACTATGCGCGGCAAACCCACCGGCCCCCAGTTTTCCGCCTCCGCCCGCATTCTTCCTCCCCAGGACTGGCCTCGTGCCCGCAAGACCCTCCACCGCAAATATTGGGCCGCACGCCTTCCCATCTGGAGCAAGCTGAATATTTATCTGGAGATTTCCGCATTCACCTCCTAGTCCCAGATTGGGACTGCGACTCCGTTTTCTTCGCCCTCTTCGCGCTTTTTCTTTGCCAACGTTGCCCTGAAAAGCTTCCTTGATCCTTGTCCCTCCGTGCCAATTCGGGGCCGCTTCTTGGTGCTCTTGCTGAACCGGCCCAAATCCGCGACGCTGCATTTGCCGCCCCTCCCATTCCCTGCTACCATTTTCCTGTCCCCAGCCCGTGACTCTTTTCTGTGGTGAATTCATCATCATTCTGGAGGCGACATGGCAATCAAAGTTGGCATTAATGGTTTTGGACGCATCGGCCGCAACGTTATGCGCGCCTCGCTCAACGATCCCAACCTCGAGTTCGTCGCCGTCAACGACCTGACCGATCCCAAAACCCTCGCCCACTTGCTCAAGTACGACTCCATCCTCGGCAACCTGCACAACAAGATTTCCGCCGGCCCCGACAGCATCACTGTCGACAACAAGACCTTCAAAGTCTTCAAAGAGAAAGATCCAGCCCAATTACCCTGGGAATCCGTGGGCGCTCAAGTCGTGCTCGAGTCCACCGGCCGCTTCACCGACGCCAACGACGCCAAAAAGCACCTGCGCGGTCCCGTCAAGAAAGTCATCATCTCCGCCCCCGCCAAGAACGAAGACGTCACTCTGGTACTGGGCGTGAACGAACAGGTTTACGATCCCGCCAGGCACCACATCATTTCGAATGCCTCCTGCACCACCAATTGCCTGGCTCCGATCGCCAAAGTCGTCCACGACAATTTCAAAATCATCTGCGGCACCATGACCACCATTCACTCTTACACCAACGACCAGGTGATTCTCGACTTCCCCCATAAAGACCTGCGCCGCGCCCGTGCCGCCGCCATCAATATGATCCCCACCTCCACCGGCGCCGCCAAAGCTCTCAAACTGGTCATCCCCGACATGGCCGGCAAACTCGACGGCTTCGCCATGCGCGTGCCCACCCCCAACGTCTCGGTCGTGGACCTGGTCGCCTTCTGTGAAAAGAAGACGACGCGAGACGAAGTCAACGCCGCCCTCAAGAAAGCCTCTGAAGACGGCCCCCTCAAAGGCTACTTGGGATACGAAGAGCACGAACTGGTCTCCGCCGACTTCCGTGGTGACTCGCGCTCCTCCATCGTCGATGCGCCCATGACCCTGGTCGTAGGCGGCAACTGCGTCAAAGTGATTTCCTGGTATGACAACGAATGGGGCTATTCGTGCCGCGTCCGCGACCTCATCAACTACCTCGGCAAGAAAGGCCTATGAACGCTCTCATTCATTGTCATCCTGAGAGAGGCGCACTTTGCCGAACGAAGGATCTGGGGGAGCCACCGCGCGCAATCGCGCCCAGCGCGATTGCAATAAAGCGCGAGGCGACCTTCATTGTCATCCTGAGAGAGGCGCACTTTGCCGAACGAAGGATCCGGGGGAGCCACCGCGCGCAATCGCGCCCAGGCGCGATTGCCATAAGCGCGAGGCGACCTTCCTTATTTCTGTGGGATACCATTAATGTCTAAACTCTCCATCCGCGATCTCCCCCTCACCGACCATCGCATCTTCATGCGCGTCGACTTCAATGTCCCGCTCGAAGATGGTCGGGTCATGGATGACACCCGCATCCGCGAAACCCTCCCCACCATCGAATACGCTCTGCGTCACGGCGCCCGTCTCATTCTTGCTTCTCATCTCGGTCGCCCCAAGGGCAAACCCAATCCTAAGATGAGCCTCAAGCCGGTCGCCGAGCGCCTGCGAATGTTGCTCGACAAAGAACTTGCCCGCGGAGAAAATGTAGGCTTCTGTCCCGAGTGCGTCGGCCCCGAAGCCGAAGAAGTCGCCGCCAAGTTAGAAAAAGGCCAGACTCTCCTGCTCGAGAACCTCCGCTTCCACCCCGAAGAGGAAGCCAACGACGAGAAATTCTCCAAGCAGCTCAGCGCCCTCGCCGAGTACTACGTCAACGACGCTTTCGGCACCGCCCATCGCGCCCATGCTTCCACTGTCGGCATCACCAAATTCCTGCACAAATCCGCCGCCGGTTTGCTGATGGAGAAAGAGCTGGAATACCTGGGCAAGACCATGCACCACCCCGAAAAACCTTTCGTCGCCATTCTCGGAGGCGCCAAGGTCAGCGACAAGATCGCCGTCATCGAGAACCTCCTGACCAAAGTCGACGTCCTTATTATTGGCGGCGCCATGGCCTACACCTTCCTCAAGGCCCAGGGCGCCGACGTCGGAAAATCCCGCGTCGAAGACGACAAACTCGACCTCGCTCGCCACATCCTTCACGACGCCAAAAAGCGCAACGTGAAGCTCCTGCTGCCGCTCGATCATGTCGTCGCCGATCGCATCGAGCTCAACGCCGTCACTCACATCATCGACGCCGCAAAGCCCATGCCACCAAACCTGATGGGCCTCGACATCGGCCCCAAATCCGTCGAAGAATTTTCCGAGGCCATCTCCACCGCCCGCACCATCGTTTGGAACGGCCCCATGGGCGTTTTCGAAGTCTCGCCTTTCGCGAAAGGCACCTTCAAGATCGCCCACGCCGTCGCCGACAACGGCGGCGCAATTTCCATCGTAGGCGGCGGCGATTCCGTAGCCGCCGTCCACGCCGCCGGCGTCGCCGACAGGATCACTCACATCTCCACCGGCGGCGGCGCCTCGCTCGAATTCCTCGAAGGCAAGAAACTCCCCGGCGTCGAAGCCCTCACCGACAAGAAATAATCTGCCCAACAAATGTTGGGTGTCTGCGAATAAAACAAACTATCTGTTCGTATTGCTTGCGCAACAGAGTAAAATGCAGGGGAGCGAACTCCCCGCTACCGTCACTCACACGCACAAGGGGTCATCATGCTCACGCGCCATCTCCTCATCTTCGTTACCGCTGTTTCTCTAAGCGCATTCGCCTCTCCGGCTCCAGATCCCCCGCTCCCCACTGCCAAACAAATCGTGGAACGCTATGATCAGGCTTTAGGCGGACGCGACGCCATCACCCGCCACACTTCCTGCACCCTGAAGGGCTCGACTGAGATCCCTCAGCCGGCGGGCAGCATGAATCTCGCTTTCGTGTATTACGCCGCCGCGCCTTACCGTCGCCTCGAAAAAACCACCTTGCCCAACGGTGCCGGAGACGTCTTCAACGGCTTCGATGGCGACCACGCCTGGAGTCTCGACCCGCGCGCCGGCCCCGCCGTCTACGACGGCAACGAGCGCGAGTCCATGAAGCGCGACGCCGATTTCTATTACGCCCTCAACGAACTTTCCTGGTTCAAATCCATGCAGACCATCGGCGTCGAGGATTTCGAGGGCCGCGCCTGCTACCGCCTGCACGGCATCAATAACTGGGACAAATCCAACGACCACTTCTACGATCGCGAAACCGGCCTGCTCGCAGGCTACGAATTCAACTCCGATCTCGGTCCCACGCACGAGATCTTCACCGACTACAAGAAAATCGACGGTGTCCTCGTGCCCACCCGGCAGATCGTCAAGGTCAAGACCAAAGACGGCAATTGGGTCGTCGCCCAAACCCTGACCTTCGAGGCCATCACTTTCAACGATGTCGATCCCGCCGTCTTCACTCCGCCCGAATCCGTCCGTAAACTCATCGACCACCCCGCGCCAGCCAAAAAGTGACCGCCCTCGAATCCATCCCGATGTAGGCGCGGGCGTCCTCGCCCGCGCGGCGGAGCCAAGCTCCGCAAAGAGATATGAGGACCCCCTATACTTCGAGTGCCACTCCTTCGCGCTTTTTGCGAAGGGGTGGGAAGGCGGGTGCCCGCTCCTTGCCGATTTTGCAAGGGGCGAAGCACCACAACTCACGAAGCGGCAGACGTCCCACCAAACCCAGCTCGGGCTATTATTCTGAACTGTGACTGCCATCCCGAACCCACCACCCAGCAAGACCCCGTTTCGACCCCTCCTCCGCCGCTTGATTCGATGGCTGGTCATCGCCCTTGTGCTTCTTTGGTCCCTGGCCGCGCTCACCCTTACGGCCTTCCGCTGGATCGACCCACCCACCACCGCGGTGCACATCCAGCGCCGCTGGCAAGCCTGGATTCATCACACGCCCTATCGCGAACGCTACCAATTCGTTCCGCTCAACCAAATCTCACCCGAACTCCAGCACGCGGTCGTCGCTGCCGAGGACTCCAACTTCTATCATCACCACGGCTTCGACTGGCGTCAGATCGAAATCGCTGCCCAGGACGATATGGAAGGCGAACGCACCCGCGGCGCCTCCACCATTACCCAGCAACTGGTAAAGAACCTCTTCTTCGGAACCGGCCGTTCGATTCTCCGCAAGGGCGCGGAGGCCTCCTTGGTGCCGGTCGCCGAATTAGTCCTCGGCAAACGTCGCATTCTCGAGATCTACCTCAATGTGGTCGAATGGGGCCCCGGCATTTATGGCGCAGAGGCGGCCTGTCCTTATTACTATGGGGCCGCAGCCCGGAATATCGGCCCCGAGCAGGCGGCTCGGCTGGCCGCAATTCTGCCCGCTCCCCTGAAGCGGCGCCCCGAGCGCATGAACAGTTACAGCGTGATTATCCTCAACCGCATGCGTCAAATGGGTTGGTAAATGCCCGTGTGGGGCGGACACTCTTGTCCGCCGCCTTTGACTTTAATAGGACTCCGCTTCCTCCCACTTGTCATTCCGAATCCGCTTCAGCGGTGAGGAATCTGTGGTTGACGTTGACCGATCTGCTAAGTCCGCGGCGGAAAGTTGATTCGTATCAGGGCACGGCTTCAGCCGTGCCGAAACAGCCTCCCACTTGTCATCCTGAGCGAAGCATCCCGATTCGCTCCGCGAATCGAGATGCGAAGCCGAAGTTGAGGCGTTAAGCGGGCGTCCGAGCCCGCTGCAGAAATCCCGAACGAAGTCGAGGGAGCCATTTTTCGCCCCAACACTCCCTCATCTCTGCACCACCGCCGCAAGGCATTCTCCCCATAACCCTCAACGGAGAAACAATCACGCGGGATCGCTCTTGCCCGTGTAGGGCGGACGCCCTCGTCCGCCGCTTTTGACCTTCATAGGACTCCGCTTCCTCCCACCTGTCATTCCGAATCCGCTTTAGCGGTGAGGAATCTGCTGTTGACGTCGACGATCCGCGTGAGTCCGCGGCGCAAAGCCGATTCGTAGCAGGGAATGGCTTCAGCCGCACCGAAGGAACCACCGTAAGACCCAAGCGTGAGCTAAGTAACGCCCTCACAAGTCCAGCCCCGGAGCGGCGACATAATTTAGCCCAGAGTGTAAGCCCTGGGTCAACAACTCAGGCAAAGATCCCGTGTGGCGAAGAGATGGCGAAACGATGTATCATGATGGATATTTACCGAGGAAGCTAAACGGCGGAATGAGTATGAGCGTAGCTGCAAGCCCGAACGTAGAAAAGAAGGAAGCCGAGCGTCGTGTGCTTATCGCAGCGCGCAAAGCGGGCGCACCAATTCCTGATGGGGAATTGGCGGGCGAAGAACCGGATTTCCGCTTTCAGAGTACAGCCGGTGCGCTCGGCGTTGAAGTGTCCGAAATCATGCGGCCTGCCAGCAGCAATCACGGAATTTTGCCTGCCGAGGCGGAAGCCTTTCATGAGGGCATCATGCGAAAGGCGGAAGAACTTTTCCGCAAGACTAGCAACCTGCCTACTCACGTGAATGTGTATTTCTCCAATCCACGTGGCCAAAGGCAAAACAAACAGCAGATTGTCAACGAGCTTGTTGAAGCCGTGCAACAAAATCGCCACCGCGCCGATCCTGCCGTCGTACTGAAGGGCAAAGAGCTGCCCGAAGGATTCAACCACATTCTGATTACGGACGAACCTCGTGAATGGTGGTGCGGCGAAGGCGGTGGAATTCAGCTTGCCGAAATCCATCCGGAGATTGCGGCTAAAATCGCCGCGAAGAACCCACTGGTGCCACGGTACCGTGCCAACCTGCCGCCCGGCGCTGAGCTTTGGCTGTTGCTATTCAGTCGTGTCACCGTGGCCCGCAGCCTACCAATCCCTGCCGGAATCGAAGGATCGAAATTCCCTTTCGATTTTGACCGCGCGTTTTGGTTCGCTTGCTTGGAAAACAGAGTTGTAGAGTTCCAGCGGCAATGATTGCTTTCAAATATCGTGCAAGAACTCACACCTCGACGCAAACGCGAAATGAAACGGCTGCTGCGGGAGATTGTCACTTTCATCGACAATCAGCGGATATACCCGCGCGGCAACGTCTTTCTTGACAAAGTGGTGCTGGCACACGTATCGAAGGCCCTCGCTGTGGCGCAGGGCATCATGGCCCTGATTGATGCGGGCTTCCCCGAAGAAGCCTTTGGCGAATCCAGAACGATTGTGGAAGTTGCCCTAAACCTGCGATACATCACTAACCGCAATCCAGAGCAGCGCGCCAAACGCTTTGTCCATTACATAGCGCGGTGGAAGATGGAATTGATGCGCCGGGCACTGAAGCATTTCTATCGCGTGGATGAAAACGGCAATTGGGTGCTGGATGCGAAGGGGGAGAAAATCCCAAACTACAAAAAGGCCGATTTTCGGAACATGCTACAGAAAAGGCGGTACCAATCTTATGTGAAGGCGGCTCGCAAGTTCCCAAAGCGCACTTCGTGGTCAGACACAGGCAGCAAGGCCAGCCGGGGCGGCGCGTGGATGATGGCAATGGAGCCGGACAGGTACGAATCGGTCAATGGGGTGCCGATGAAATGGGAATTCGACTACGACTGGATGTATTTCTGGACATCGCAATACGTTCATGCAACGGCGGTGTGCATGGAAGATGGACATGCTACGCGGCCCGCCCACCCATTTGTAGTGCGCAAACCATTCCAAGGTGGCAGTGGCAACGCGGATATGGCCGTGTTTAATGCCGCAGTGCAACTCAACAAGATTCTTCTGATGGCGTATCGGGCGTTAGGCCACTCGTATCCGCCAGAAATTGCGGACCCGTTGGGCGCTTTTGTCGTGAAGATGGTTAGGGGCGACGCGGCCAAAGCAGCACCCACAAAAATGAATTGAAAGGTGCCGGCCGCGCGCCCGCCCCACCCTCCCATCATTTACACTTCTCGCACCACCTATGCGCCTCATCCTCGAATACGGCAAGACCATCGAGTTCGTCGGCCCCGCTGACATCACCAAAGAGTCTACCGACGCCATCGTTAACGCCGCCAACTCCTGGCTCCTCGGTGGCGGCGGCGTGGACGGCGCCATTCACCGCGCCGGCGGCCCCTCCATTCTTGACGAGTGCAAAACCATCGTCGCCAAAATCGGCCGTCTGGCCGCCGGCAAGGCCGTCATCACCGGCGCCGGACGTCTCCCCGCCAAATTCGTCGTCCACACCGTCGGCCCCATCTATAAGAATGGTAAAAGCGGCGAAGCCGAAACCCTGGCCAGCGCGCATCGCGAATCCATCCGCCTCGCTGACGAGCACGCCGCCCGTTCCATTTCTTTTCCCGCCATTTCCACCGGCGCCTACGGCTACCCGGTGCCAGAAGCCGCCGAAATTGCCGTCGCCGCCGCCGCCGACGCTCTCAGCTCGACTACGCATACAATAAAGGTTCGCTTCGTTCTCTTTGACGCTTCCACCATGAGCGCCTACACCCAGGCTGCCGAAAAACTCTGCCACCGCAAGCCTGGTTCGCCCTATAGAATCGAAAGAAGCTCACCGTGAAAAAACACCTCATTCAATTTGTCATCCTGAGGACGCTGCTCTTGCGTCCGAAGGATCTGGGCGAGCTGCGCGAAGGGTCGCGTTCTGTGCGACCCGACAAAGGCGCGATTAGCTCGCTTCCCTATTAACGTCAACATCTGTCAGAAAGAAGCCTCCATGCCCCGCATAAAACTCATCGCCGGCAACTGGAAGATGTACAAAACTCCCGCCCAAACCCGCGACTTCTTCCAAGCCTTTCTCCCCCTGGTCGCCAAACACGAACGCGACGAAATCCTCATCTGTCCCCCCTTCGTCGACCTCCACGCCGCCATCGAATCCGCCAAAGGCTCCAACGTTCTTGTCGGAGCCCAGAACGTCCACTGGGCGAATGAAGGCGCTTTCACCGGAGAAATTTCCCCGGTCGTGTTGCTCGACATCGGCGTCACCCACTGCATCATTGGACACTCCGAGCGCCGCCAATACTTCAACGAGACCGACGACACCGTGAACCTCCGCCTGAAGAATGCCCTCGAAACCGGCCTCACCCCCATCGTCTGCGTGGGCGAAGTTCTGGAAGAACGCGAAGCCGGTCTCACCGAGGATGTCCTCCGCCGCCAGTGCACCCGCGCCTTCCACAAAGTCTCTACCAAGAAAGCCGATAAGCTGGTCGTCGCCTACGAACCTGTCTGGGCCATCGGAACCGGCAAGACTGCGACGCCCCAACTCGCATCCCAAGCCCACGCCGTGATCCGCGGCGAAGCCGCCAAAACTTTCGGCCAGCCATTCGCCGATCGGCTCCGCATTTTGTACGGCGGCTCGGTCAAACCCGAAAACGCCAAAGCCCTCATGTCGGAAGAAGAAATCGACGGCGCTTTGGTGGGCGGCGCCAGCCTCGACCCCAAATCCTTCGCCGCCATCGTCCACTACTGACCGGCCCCCGCCGACTCGCCGCTGCCCAGGGCCAGCCCCGAGGACCGGTCCCGCGACGGACCGATGCCGACTGCAACGTTTGTTATAATCATGGAGTTTTCACTCACTGCCCGGAAAGCAGTGTTTTCGCCGCGTGCAAGCCTGGTTTTCATTGCGGCAAGCGTTTCATTGCGGAAGTGGTGGAATTGGCAGACACACCGTCTTGAGGGGGCGGCGCCGAAAGGCATGGGGGTTCAAGTCCCCCCTTCCGCACCATACATAATCTACAAAACAATTCTTGGGGGCCACCGGGGAGAAGCGCGTGTGGACCTACGTCCAGAAAAGCGGCGAATTGTTGCATGACGGATTGCACATCGCCGTGGGATATTCCGGCTACGACGATGCGGAGACCGGACAGAAGGGCAAGAATAATCCGGAGTTGCAGAATGTTGAAGACGTCGGGCCGATTCCGGCGGGGAAATATTTCATTGGGACTCCGCATGACACGCTGACGCATGGGCCGTTTGTGCTGCCGTTGAAGCCTGATCCGGCGAACGAAATGTTTGGCCGCACGGCGTTTCTGATGCATGGAGATTCGGTGGTGGAGCCGGGGACGGCGTCGCGCGGGTGCATTATCCTGAGCCGCGCGGTGAGGAAACAGGTGGTGGCTTCGGGAGACAAGCTGCTACAGGTGATTTCCGGCGTGGCGGAGGATGTGCGCGTGGCGTGAAGAAGCAAATGCGGCCACGGATTTGCACGGATAGTCGCGGGTCTGAGACCGACAACCTCAAAAGGCGCAAACCTAGGCCCCTTGACGGTGATCGACTGTGCCCATAGCATGGTAACTGCTGGTAATTTTTGAGAATTACACATGATTATTCTGATCACGATTGTTCACATCATCGTTTCTTTGTTCCTCATCATCGTCGTGCTCTTGCAAAGCGGCCAGAGCGGCGACATCACGGCTGCGTTTGGCGGCATGGGCAGCCAAACGGCGTTTGGGCCACGGGGTGCGGCCACGGTGTTGTCGAAGGCCACTACCTGGTCAGCCATCATCTTTATGGTGACTTCGATTACGCTTTCCGTGTACGCCTCGCGCCGCGCCAACATTTCGAAGTCGGTGTTGCAGGGTATCCCGGCTCAGACGCAGCCCGCGGCGCCGAAGAAGTAGCCCCTTCACCGCCTCATGATCCACGAAATCTTTCCTGTCGGGCCGCTGCAATGTAATTGCTCGGTGATTGGTGACGAGGCCACGCACGAGGCCATGGTTATCGATCCCGGGGACGAGATCGAGAACGTGCTCGCGATTGTTCGGCGGAATAAACTGCAGGTAAAGCAGATCGTCATCACGCACGCGCATATTGATCACGTGGGTGGGGCGATGAAGCTGCGGGCGGCGACGGGCGCGCCCATTCTGCTGAATCAGAACGACCTGCCACAGCTCAAGATGCTGGACATGCAGGCGGCGTGGTGCGGCATGGCTTCTCCGGGCAAAGTGGAGATTGACCAGAGCATTAGCGCCGGAGACCTAGTGAGAGCCGGGTCACTCGCCGGCGACGTGATTCCCACGCCGGGGCATACCGAGGGCAGCGTGTGCCTGTACTTCCCTGCCGAGAAAAAGTTGATTGCCGGCGACACCCTGTTTGCCGGAAGCATTGGCCGCACCGACCTGCCTGGCGGATCGATGGAGAAAATCATCTTATCGTTACACGAAAAGGTGCTGGCGCTGCCGGATGAGACGGTCGTGGTTCCCGGCCACGGGCCGCTGACGACGATTGGTGAGGAGCGGGAGAGTAACCCGTTCCTGCAGAAGTAATCTTTCGCCGCGGATTTGCGCGGATCGACGCGGATTCGAAAATCAACCCCAAGAGCGGCCACGGATTCTCACGGATCAACACGGATTCGAAACCGGGCTTGACTGGGCCGTGGCTCCCCCGCCCAGGTCTCGCAACGGCGGCGAGACCTGGGGCACCCGGCGAATGGCTGCCGAAGCCCGTTGGGAAAAACAGCGCAAGCGCCTCGAGCGGCTGGTTGGCGAGATCACGAAGGGCACCAAGGACCTGGAGAAGAAAAGCCGGAAGAAGAAGTGAACTCGGCATGCGGCTTTCGTCCGTCAGTTGGGGAATGTCCCGTCTGTCCCCGCATTCCGTCGAGCCGCGTAGTTTGAGTGTGATCTCGACGCACTCTGGTGGCGTCGAAACCCACACATCGCAAAGTGCGCGATGTGTGGGGCACCCGGCGTACCTCACAGTGGCTATGTGAGTGACACTAAGAATGGATTAGGGCGGTCGCGGCAACCTGTCACGGCTTTTAGTTGACACCCCCAAGGTCTAGGTGTAAGGTCGCCCTATCTTCCCTTCTGAGGCGCTCGCCATGCTTCTCGACCATCTCCGTCTAGCGGTGACTGTGGTTCTGGTGGCATCTGCTCTGCCCCGGGCGTGGGCTCAGCAATGTAGCTATGCCCCGACAATCACCAGTTCGCTTCCCGCCAGCGCAACCGTCTATCCGCCGAACTACTGCGCGAATGGCCCTGGGTGTTCTTGTCCAGCCCCGCCAGGCACCTGGCAGTGTACGGTTACATGCAGCCCCCCGCAACCATCCGAACGTCCCCTGGGTAGTCTTGGTTGCCAAGCAAGTTCCAGTCCCCGTGACAGGTGTAGTGTTGATCACCGTTCTGGTCGGACGGGTGCATTGTGATTTGAGTGACATGCTTGGCAAGCTCAGTTCGTGCGCGCGGGACATCGCAGGAAAGTAAGTCTGGAAGGGATAAGAGCCGCTTTAGCGCAAATTGTTGTAATTCCTCTGAACTGGTCCCAAAGCCGTGGTTTCGATGTCGGAGGGAGGTCTCGATTCCATCCAGCTCTCGCTCCCGGTCGGCAATGGCGGCGAGTAGGGCTGCGGAGTGGCCGCTTGTGGCGACAGCCGAGGTCAGGCGTGCTAGTTCTTCAGATAGTGCCTTCTTTCGTTCCCCGGTTCGATCCCTGCCTTGGGAAAGGTCCACTTGCGCTGCGTCGAGTTGACGCTTGAATTGGTCCACAACATAGCCAATGGCTGCGGGTTGTAGCAGGGCTTTCTGAAGCTCGCTTAACAATCGCGATTCCAGCTCAGCTTGGCGGATTCGCAAGCCGTTCGCGCACGCTCCCCGATACCAGTGCTGTGGACACCCGTACATTGCGTGTCGCCTCTTGCGCCCGGTCACAATGACCAAGTTCGCTCCGCACACTCCGCACTTGATGAAACCGGTCAGGAGGTGGCCGCTGGATGCCGAACGGTTCAGCAAACCATGGTTCCCCCCGTAGAGCTTCTGCATTCTTGTCTGTCTCATCTGGACTGCTTCCCAGAGTTCCTCGCTCACGATTCGCAAGTCGGGTCGGTCGCTCGTTCGCCACTCGCTTCTAGGCCGTGGCCGGGCTACGCGCTTGTTAGTGCCCGGAACCTTAATGAAACGCGACCGGTTCCAAACGACTTTGCCTACATACAGATCACGGCGGAGCATTTCTCGGATCGCGGTCGGGGCCCAGGTCGCACGACTCGCTATAACCCGCCGTGGACGCGGCGGGCACACATTCTCAGCATTCAATGCTGTGGCAATCGCCTTCAGAGACATACCGTTGGCGGACATCTCAAAAATCCGCCGGATGACTGCCGCTTCCCTATCGTCAATCTCAAGTCGCACCCCACCGCCGTCCACCGGGACATTCCGATATCCGAAGCAGCGTCCACCCGCGTGCAGGCCACGCAAAAACGCACCTTCCAGCCC
>Ga0335078_10002562_pt1 | contig 27443 bp, 26 predicted proteins | sample Lox_Sample_32_FD_206711 | JGI IMG/M metagenome (GOLD analysis project Ga0335078, IMG submission 206711) | Soil microbial communities from Loxahatchee National Wildlife Refuge, Florida, United States - Lox_Sample_3.2 | ecosystem: Environmental > Terrestrial > Soil > Wetlands | place: USA... | reverse complement strand
TCGGGCTCGATGCGCGGGTCAAGGGGCGTCGACCAAGCATGGTTGATGATGTCGATCGAGGTCGCCGGATCAGAGCGCGTCAGCATTGCCCAGATCAGCTCGTCGAGGTTCGACGGGTCGATGTCGTCGTCCACCACGATGACATAGCGCCCGGTATAGGCGCCGACATGGCACATGGCGGCGATATGGCCAGCCTGCGTGGCGTGGCCGGGATAGCGCTGCTTGATCGAGATGCCGAGCAGAAGCCGCGCGGTCCCTGTCTCGTGCGCCCAGGCGGCGACGACGTCGGGCACGCCCGCCTTGGTGATGTTCTCGCGCAGCAGCGCCGAGCGCGTAACCGCGCGGTAGCGCGCGAGCTCGTCCGGCGGACGCTGCGGCGGACAGCCGAGCATGATCGGGTTGTTGCGGTAGTAGATCGCCTTGATGTCGAGCACGGGCTCGTCGCGCACGTCGCTCGCGTAATAGCCGGTCCACTCGCCGAACGGCCCTTCGGCCTTGACGTTGCCGGGCTGGACGAAACCCTCGATCACGAGTTCCGCGCGGGCCGGGAAGGGGAGGCCGGTGTACTTGCCCTTCACTACTTCGACGGGCTCGCCGCGGATGCCGCCGACGATGTCGAACTCGGAGACGCCGTAGGGCACTTCGCTGCAGCCCATGAGGAACGCCATCGGGTCGCCGCCGGCGACGATGCATACGGGCATCGGCTCGCCGCGCGCCATGTACTTGTCGCGCTGGATGCGGCCGTGCTTGCCGGGCGAGATGTAGAAGCCGACGCGCTTCTCGTCGTGGATCATGACGCGGTAGGTACCGCAATTGATCCAGCCCTCGTCGGGGTCGCGCGTCACGTTGAAGCTGCCCGTGCCGATGTAGCGGCCGCCATCTTCCTCGTGCCACTTGGGCGTCGGGAACTTCGTCACGTCGATCGCGTCGCCCTCCATGACGTTCTCGAGGATGGGCGCGGAGGTGACGTATTTCGGCGGGATCTGCTTCAGCTCCGCCATGTAGTGCTTGCGGAATTCCTCGGTGAGCTCGAGCTTGCCGAGATCGGTCGGAAATCCGAGCGTCATGTTCTGCCGCTTGCCGCCAAAGAAATTGACGAGCACGCGGCTTCCCGGCAGCGTGCCGGGCACGTCCTCGAACAGAACGGCCGGCGCCTTCTCGTCGTGCAGCACGACTTCCGACGCCATGCCAATCTCTTCCTGCCAGGTCAGGCCCTTGGCTTCGCGCAGCTCGCCGAGTTTCTTGGCCTCTTCCATCCATTCGCGCAGGTCGCGATAGGGGATGCGCGGCTCGATGTTGGAGCCTTCGCCAGGGCGACGGCCTTCGCCGCCGATCGGGTTGGCCATCGCGTCTTTCGATTGGTCTGCCATTCCTCGTCCTTTCGCGTCCTGCCCGGTCGCAGAACCTAGCTTGTCGGCCTCAGTTCGACAATCTGTGACGCAGCGTGGCGGGGCGTGCGGCGCGGTCTCATCGCGCCTCGTCGGGATCGATGCAGATGTCGCCATCGACGAGATGAGCGGTCCAGACGCGCACCGGCTCGTAGCAGGGCGGCGCGGTGCAGGCGCCGGTGCGGAGATCGAAGCGCCCCTGGTGGAAGGGACACTCGATCTCGCCGCCGATCACCGCGCCCTCGGACAGGAAGCCCGGCCCGTGCGTGCACTCGTCGGCGGTCACGAAATATTCGTCGCCGCTCTTGAACACGGCATAGGTGAAGCCTTCGCGCTCGACTTGGCGCGGACTATCCTCGCTCACCTCAGCGGCGGCGCAGAGGCGGACCAGCGTGCCGCTCATGCGCCGCGGCATAGGCAGCGCCGGCCGGTGCGTCCAGTGGGAAGCGCGCATGATTACCCTGCGTCAGGCGGAGAGCGGCGATGTTCAGAACGTGCGCAACGTGCTCGCGGCCGCCGCGCACGCGCTCACCGCGCGATACGGCCACGGACACTGGTCGACGGTGCGGACGCTCCGCACCTTGCGCAAATACGCTGGCGACAGGGTCCTCTATCTCGTGGATCTCGACGACGTTCCCGTCGGCACCTTGAAGCTGACCCACCGCAAGGTTGGCTTCTACCATGGCGACTGGTTTGCCGATCCCGGGGCATCCGCAGCTTATCTCATGGACATGGCGATCGACCCGCGCCACCAGCGGCACACCATCGGGCGCCGCGCCATGGCGCTCGCGGAGGAGATCGCTCGCCGCGAGGGCCTTTGCGCGGTCAGGCTCGACGCCTATCGCGGCCCCGCCGGCGCCGGCGCCTTCTACCGCAAGTGCGGCTACACGCTCGTTCACCAGGGCGAGATCAACGGCGCGCGGCTCGAATATTATGAGAAGCTGCTTTCCCCCTCGGCAGATCGTGCCTAAAATCCGCGCCGGAGGACAGGATGGGCAAATTCGTCATCGCGCCGCATTTCCGGCTGCAGGAATGGGTCGCCGAGGAGAAGGGCTATTTCGCCGCCGAGGGACTCGACTACGAGTTCCGCGAGACCATGAGCTCGCAATCCGGCAGCGCGCATCATCTCGGCAACCAGGTCGGCGCGTTTCAGAGCTTCGAGAAGGGCCGCACCTGCGACGTGAGCGGCGCGTGCCATTGGACCGTCAACGTCGCCGCGTCATCGGGCCACGGCAAGCTTTACAGCGACGCCTATTCCGTCTCGCCCGCGGGCGTGTTCGTGCCGCCGGAATCGCCGATCAAGGAGCCGGCCGACCTGCGCGGCGTGCCGATCTCCGTCGGCTATCAGTCGGGCAGCCACTATTCGACGATCCAGGCGCTCGAGCAGTATCTGCCGCTCGACGCGATCAAGCTCTCGTTCAACGACGGGCTTTTGTTCAGCCGCATGGAGCTGCTGTTCGACCGCAAGGTGCCGGCGGCAGCTGTTTTCAGTGGCCCTTACTACTTTCTCGAGCAGCTGGGCTACCGCAAGGTGATCGACAGCACCTTCATGATGGCGTCGATGATCACGGGCGATCCCGATCCCGAGGACGTGCGCAAATATTTCGCGGCATTGCGCCGCGCGCAGCGCGATATCGATCTCCGGCCCGAGCTCTACACGCACTACTACAAGAGGGAATTCCCGGCGCGCTTTCACGCGATGATGGACACGCGGCGCTGGGGTCCGGGCGAGCGCATCGTGTTCGAGCCTTATACGCGCGAGGTGTTCGAGGAATCGCAGCGCTGGATCGCCGAGCGTCAGATCTTCCCCGAGGGCGGCATGGGCTCGGGCGACTACGGGAGCTCGGTCTTTTCGCTCGCGGCGGAGTAGGTAACGATTTCTTTACCGGGCGGGCGCGATCATCGCCCTGCCCGGAAGTGATGATCTCGCAGGTTCGCCGGGTACTGCACAAAGCCCCGTCCTCGCGGCGGGGCTTTTTGTTTGGCGAGGATCGAGCGCTCATCCCCCCGCCCGCGACGCAATCGCTGCGATGGTTTGCTCCCGGCCAATGATCTGCATCAAGACGGGAGTGCGCCCAGACGTGCCATCCTTTCGCGCAAGGAGGTACTCATGGGCGGAGATTGGCTCCTCTTCGTGTTCTTCGCGATGGTCGCCGTCGCTGGCGGACTGAGCGCACTCGTATCGGCGTTCGAGCATGGGCGCGACAAGGAGCGGCACCCCGAACATTGGGAGCCGTAAGGCCGGTCGAGCAGGCGGAGGCGCGGTCGGGGAGCCTGGAAAATTGGGGCGAGTGATCGGAATTGAACCGACGACATCCAGATCCACAATCTGGCGCTCTAACCAACTGAGCTACACCCGCCGCCAGGGACAGCGCGTAGCGCGCGGGATGCGAATCGTCAAGTTCCGGCGCCTTTCTTCGCCCTGCCGCAAGCGATAGATTCCGCCGATGCGCGCGGACGAACTTGCGCTCCTGACACCACAAGAAATGGCCGCGGCCGATCGCGTCGCCTTCGTCGCCGGAGTTCCGGGCCAGGATCTCATGGAGGCGGCGGGCTGTACCGTCGCCGCTGCCGTCATGCGGCGCTGGGACAAGTGCGCGGTGGCCGTGCTGTGTGGGCCCGGCAACAATGGCGGCGACGGGTTCGTGGCCGCGCGCCATCTCGCCGCGGCGGGCTGGCCTGTGCGGCTCGGCCTCTTGGGACCGCGCGAGGCTTTGAAGGGTGACGCGGCCCATCACGCGGGCCTGTGGACGGGTCCCGTCGAGCCGCTGGCGCCAGCGCTTCTCGACGGCGCTGGTGTCGCGATCGATGCGATCTTCGGCGCGGGGCTCGCGCGTCCGCTCGAGGGCGTGGCGAAGGATGTGGTCGAGGCGTTGCGCGCGCGCGAGATCCCGTCCGTCGCGGTCGACGTGCCGAGCGGGCTCGACGGCGCAACCGGCGCGGTCCTCGGTGCTGTCGCGCCGGCCGCGATCACCGTCACCTTCTTCCGCAAGAAGCCGGGCCACCTTCTGCTGCCCGGCCGCGCGCTCTGCGGCACGCTCGTGCTCGCTGACATCGGCATCCCGGCAAGCGTGCTCGATGCGATCGCGCCCAAGACGCACGAGAACGGCCCGGCGCTGTGGCTCGATGCGTTTCCCTGGCCCAAGCTCGACGGCCACAAATACGCGCGCGGCCATCTGCTCGTGTGGGGCGGTACGGTGATGACCGGTGCGGCCCGGCTCGGCGCGCGCGCGGCGGCGCGAATGGGCGCGGGGCTCGTCACTGTTGCGGCGCGCGGCGCGAGTTGGCCCATCTACGCGGCATCGCTCGTGGGCGTCATTGTGCAGCCAATCGCCGGGCTCCCGGGCTTCGAGCAGCTTCTCGCCGACCCGCGCCGCAACGCCGTGCTGATCGGCCCCGGCGCCGGCACGAACGAGGCGACGCGCGCAGCCGTGCTTGCGGCACTCGGTGCGCGCCGCGCCGCCGTGCTCGATGCCGACGCGCTCACCGTCTTCGCCGGCGATCGCGAAAGCCTCTTCACCGCGATTGAGGGTCCAGCCGTGCTCACGCCGCACGAGGGCGAGTTCGCGAAGCTCTTCGGCGCGCATCCCGGCGACAAGCTCGCGCGTGCCCGCGCCGCGGCCGTGGTTAGCGGCGCCGTGGTCCTCCTGAAAGGCGCCGATACCGTCGTGGCGGCACCCGACGGGCGCGCGGTCATTAACGTGAACGGCCCCCCCGAATTGGCAACTGCCGGAAGCGGCGACGTCCTTGCGGGTATGATTGCCGGGCTCCTGGCGCAAGGGCTCGATCCGTTCCGCGCTGCCGCATGCGCCGCCTGGATGCACGGTGCGGCGGCCGCCGAGTTCGGCCCCGGCCTCGTCGCCGAGGACCTTCTCGACATGCTGCCGCGTGTGCTGCGTCGGCTTAGCGCAGCATCGCGGACCTGACGCTTTCGCAAAGCCGATTCGCCACAAAAACGGCTATACTCTCACGGCATGAGTGATCGCGCCGGCTCCGGCTTCCTCGATTCGGTCTTCGACCGGACGATCGGCAATTTGCGTCATGTCTGGCGCGACATCGCCGCTTCGGCGCGCGGCGTCATGTCGAACGCGCCCAGGCCCGACCTCTCCGGTGACGATGTCGACCGGGTGCGCACGCAGCTGCGCGACTGCCTCGAAGGCAAGGGCGGCGAAGTCTCGGCGCGTGCCCGTGCCGCGGCGCTGGGGCGCACCTATCTTGCGTTGAACGAGGCCGGGCGCGAGCGCTTCCTGCGCATCCTTGCGACCGAGTTCGACATCGACCGCGCGGCAGTCCAGGCGCAGTGGGAGCGCTTGCGGCGCGCCAAAAGCGAAGAGGAGCAGCGCCCCCTCGAACGCGCGCTCCGTCATGCACTCGAAGCGCCGCGCATCAAGCTCCTGACGCAGTTCAACGCGTTGCCGGAAGGCGTGAAGTTCCTGGTCGACATGCGCGCCGAATTGATGAAGCTCGCGAAGGGCGATCCGGCGCTCGCCTCGCTCGAGCTCGATTTGAAGGACCTGCTCACGAGCTGGTTCGACATCGGTTTCCTCGAGGTGAGCCGCATCACCTGGAATTCACCTGCCTCGCTCCTCGAGAAGCTCACGGGCTATGAGGCGGTGCACGCGATCCGCAGCTGGAAGGACCTGAAGAACCGCCTCGAGGATGATCGGCGGTGCTTCGCCTATTTCCATCCGCGCATGCCGGACGAGCCATTGATCTTCGTCGAGGTGGCGTTGACGAAGGGCATGTCCGACGACGTGCAGCTTCTGCTCGACGAGAAGGCGCCGCTCGAGGACCCGGCCGAGGCCGACACGGCGGTCTTCTATTCGATTTCGAACTGCCAGCGCGGGCTCTCCGGCATCAGCTTCGGCGACTTCCTCATCAAGCGCGTCGTCGATCAGCTCGCGGCCGAGCTGCCGCATCTCACGACCTACGCGACGCTGTCGCCCCTTCCCGGCTTCCGCCCTTGGCTTGAGAAGCGCTTCGCCGAGCAGGGCGAGACGATCCTCACGCCCAACGAACGCAAAGCGCTCGAGGGGCTTCCGGAGCCCGCCATGCGCAACCTGCCGAAGCTCGTGGCAAAGAACGGCTGGCACCGCGACGACCACCTTTCCCAGGCGGCACGCGCGCCGCTTCTTCGGCTTGCCGCGCGCTACGTCCTCAACGAGAAGACCCCGGCCGGCCGCGCGCTCGATCCGGTCGCGCATTTCCATCTGAGCAACGGCGCCCGCGTCGAGCGGCTCGACTGGCGCGCCGATCTATCGGCGAAGGGCCTGCAGCAGTCGTACGGGCTCATGATCAACTATCTCTATCGACTCGACGCGATCGAGGCGAACCACGAGGCCTATTCGGGCGAGGGCCGTGTCGCCGCGTCCTCGACCTTGCAGAAGCTTGCCAAGAGCTGATCTGCCGCCCCGGCGCCTGCAATCGCGAGGGACGGGGGCTCAGGCTTGAAGCGCTGATGCCGGCACGTCTACTCTCGCCGCTCCGGTGCGCCCAAGCATTTCCGCAAAGGAGGCAGTTCACGTGATCAAATTGACCGACCCGATTCGAAATGTGTTGTCCTCGGCGCTGAAGGATGGCACGCCCTGTCTCCTTGGCACTTCGACCAAGGACGGCCATCCCCAGATCAGCCCGAAAGGCAGTGTCGTCGTCTTCGACGATGAGACCTTGTGCTATTGGGAGCGCAGCAACCGGTCGGCGCTGAAGCGGATCGAAGAGAACCCGCATGTCTGCATCTTCTATCGCAATCCGCAGCATGCCGGCGAGTTGCGCTACCGCGCCGGCGTCATCCGCTTTTATGGCGATGTCCGCCTGGTCACGAGCGGCCCCGAGCGCGACAAGGTCTGGGACTTGATCCCGGAAGAGGAGCGCAAGCCCGATCCGGAGAAGAAGGGGACGGCCGTACTGGTGCGCTTGAGAAGCGTCGAGGAATTGTCGGGCAACGTCATCATGGCGCGCGACTGAAGCGAGGAACCCTCTCCGCCCTCGGGGCGGAGAGGGCATTCGCGCCCGTTTGGTGACGACCGCGCGCACTCAATGTTTGCGCGTCTTCCGCACCGTGCTATGAACCCGCCCTCGCCGGCGGCGGCCCGCCGCGCCCGTGGCGGAACCGGTAGACGCGGCGGCCTTAGAAGCCGCTGCCGCAAGGCGTGGGGGTTCAAATCCCTCCGGGCGCACCAGCGGCGCCGCACACGTGTCGACGAGGCCCCGAGGAAGCCCAAGCTCCCATGCAGATCACCGAGACCAATACCGAAGGCCTGAAGCGCGAGTTCACTGTCACCGTCGAGGCGGCCGACATCGAGAAGCAGGTGACGGCAAAGCTCGAGGAGCTGCGCCGGTCGATGCAGCTGCCGGGATTCCGGCCCGGCAAGGTGCCGCTCACCCTGCTGCGCCAGCGCTATGGCCGCTCGGTCATGGGCGAGGTGCTGGAGCGCACCGTCAACGACAGCAGCGCCGAGGCGATGCGGGAGCGCAATCTGCGCCCGGCGCTTCAGCCCAAGGTCGAGATCGTCAATTTCAACGAGGGCGCCAATCTCGAATACAAGATGGCGGTAGAGATCCTGCCCGAGATCCAACCGATGAACTTCGCCGAGCTGTCGCTCGAGCGGCTGAAGCCCGCCATCCCCGACGAGGACGTGACCGCCGCCTTGGAGCGCCTCGCCAAGGGCCAGAGAAAACAGGAAAAGGCCGAGCGGCCGGCGCAGAAGGGCGACGTCGTCGTCATCGATTTCACCGGCGCGAGCGACGGCACGCCGATCCCCGGCGCCGCCGCTACCGACTATGCGCTCGAGCTGGGCTCGGGTGGCTTCATCCCCGGCTTCGAGGACCAGCTCGTGGGCGCCTCGGCCGACGAGGAGCGCGCCTTCGACATCACGTTCCCGGCGGATTACGGCAGCGCGGATCTCGCCGGCAAGGCGGCGCGCTTCACCGTCAAGGTCAAGGAGGTGCGCGGGCTCGCCGAGCAGGCCGTGGACGAGGGGCTCGCGACCGCGCTCGGAATGGAAAATCTCGACGAGCTGCGCAAGACGGTGCGCGAGCAGATCGAGCGCGACTATGGCCGGCTCGCGCGTCAGAAGCTGAAGCGCGACCTGCTCGACCGCTTGGCCGAGCGGCATCATTTCCCCGTGCCGGATGGCATGGTGCAGATCGAGTTCGACACGATCTGGAAGCAGATCGAGGACGAGCGGAAGCGCCAGAAAGAGGCCGCGGCCGCTCCGGCTGCCGGCGCGGGCGACGCGCCGCCGCCCGAAGCCGAAAAGCCGCCCGAGGAGGATGACGAGACGCTCAAGGCCGAATACCGCGCCATCGCCGAGCGCCGCGTGCGCCTTGGCCTCCTTTTGTCCGAGGTCGGGCGCGCCAACAACATCACCGTGACGCAGGACGAGCTCAACCGCGCGCTTCTGGAGACGGCGCGGCGCTTCCCCGGGCAGGAGCGGGCGGTGGTCGATTACTACCGCAACAATCCGTCGCTGCTCGATGGGCTGCGCGCGCCCATCTACGAGGACAAGGTCGTCGACTTCATCCTCGAGCTCGCCCAAGTGAGCGAACGCTCGCTCGCGCCCAAGGAGCTTGTCGCGATCGCCGAGGCCTTGGAAGACGACGATGCAAAGCCCAAATCAGAGGAAAGCCCGCCTTCGTGACGGGCGGCAGGAGACGGCCAGCATGAATCCCTATGAGTTCCAGATGAACAATCTCGTGCCGATGGTGGTCGAGCAGACCAATCGGGGCGAGCGCGCCTACGACATTTTTTCCCGGCTCCTCAAAGAGCGCATCATCTTCCTGGTCGGCCCGGTGAACGACGGGGTGGCGAGCCTCGTCTGTGCCCAGCTCCTGTTTCTCGAATCGGAGAATCCGGGGAAGGACATCTCCTTCTACATCAATTCGCCGGGCGGCGCGGTCAGCTCGGGTCTCGCGATCTACGACACGATGCAATATATCCGCTGCGACGTCGCCACCGTGTGCATCGGCATGGCGATGTCGATGGGCTCGCTGCTGCTCGCGGCCGGCGCCAAGGGCAAGCGCGTGTCGCTGCCCAATTCGCGCATAATGATCCATCAGCCCTCGGGCGGCGCCCAGGGCCAGGCCACCGACATCGAGATCCAGGCACGCGAGATCCTGTATCTGCGCTCACGGCTGAACGAGATCTACGTACGTCACACCGGGCAATCGCTCGACACCATCCAGGCAGCGGTCGAGCGTGACAAGTTCCTGTCGCCGGCCGAGGCCAAGGAATTTGGCATTATCGACGACGTGATGGCCTCGCGGCCGCCGCGTGCGGACGAGGTTCGCGCCGCGGTCCGCGCCTGAGGGTGCGGGCGCAATGCCCGGTCCGGCGTGTTCCGCCCTTGTTCACGGGGCGGTTAACACCACATTTAACTGGTCATTGATCCTCGGGCAGTAGATATTGTTCAATTAGAAAGCTATGTGCCGAGCGGCCGGGGATGGGGCGACCTGGGGGCGGCACGGGCGAGCGTGGTATCAGGGGTCACTGGCTGACGGTGACGGAGAGCCCATGACGAAGTCCAGCGGCGGCGATTCAAAGAATACGCTCTACTGCTCCTTCTGCGGCAAGAGCCAGCATGAGGTCAGGAAGCTCATCGCCGGCCCGACCGTCTTCATCTGCGACGAGTGCGTCGAGCTCTGCATGGATATCATCCGTGAGGAGCACAAGACGACGCTGGTGAAGTCGCGCGACGGCGTGCCCACTCCGCGCGACATTTGCAAGGTGCTCGACGACTATGTCATCGGCCAGGACCACGCAAAGCGCGTGCTCTCGGTCGCGGTCCACAATCATTACAAGCGGCTGGCGCACGGCGCCAAGAACAACGACGTCGAGCTCGCGAAGTCGAACATCCTGCTCGTGGGCCCGACGGGCTCGGGCAAGACGCTCCTGGCGCAGACCCTGGCGCGCATCATCGACGTGCCCTTCACGATGGCCGACGCGACGACGCTCACCGAGGCGGGCTATGTCGGCGAGGACGTCGAGAACATCATTCTGAAGCTGCTCCAGGCGGCGGACTACAACGTCGAGCGCGCGCAGCGCGGCATCGTCTATATCGACGAGGTCGACAAGATCAGCCGCAAGTCGGACAACCCCTCGATCACGCGCGACGTGTCGGGCGAGGGCGTGCAGCAGGCGCTCCTCAAGATCATGGAAGGCACCGTTGCCTCGGTGCCGCCCCAGGGCGGGCGCAAGCATCCGCAGCAGGAGTTCCTGCAGGTCGACACGACCAACATCTTGTTCATCTGCGGTGGCGCCTTCGCCGGCCTCGAGAAACTGATCGCGCAGCGACGCCAGGGCACGTCGATCGGGTTCGGCGCCGAGGTGCGCGGCCCCGACGAGCGCAAGACCGGCGAGATCCTGAAGGATCTCGAGCCTGAGGATCTCCTGAAGTTTGGCCTCATCCCCGAGTTCGTCGGCCGCCTGCCCGTGGTGGCGACGCTCGACGACCTCGACGAGGGCGCGCTCGTCGACATCCTCATGAAGCCCAAGAACGCGCTGGTGAAGCAGTATCAGCGTCTGTTCGAGATGGAGGATGTGAAGCTCGAGTTCCAGGACGAGGCGCTGCGCGCGATCGCGCACAAGGCGATCAACCGCAAGACCGGCGCGCGCGGCCTCCGTTCGATCATGGAGGCGATCCTTTTGGAGCCCATGTTCGAGTTGCCGGGACTCGACGGGGTGACCAGCATGGCGATCAGCAAGGAGGTGGTGGAGGGCCGCGCCAAGCCGCTCTACATCTACTCCGAACGGCGCCAGGACTATCTCGAGCGCCGCGGCGAAGGCGCCGGAGCCTGAGTCGGGCACATTTTGTCGCAGCTTGCGGTCCGTGGCGTTAACGAACGCGTGCTCCTCGCGTCGTTCCCCTTGACGCAACTCCAAGCCGGTCCACCTAATAGGTGTTGAACAAGCGGCGGCCCATGGCGGCCGCTGCAGTGCCGGGCACGGTCACCCGCCGGCCCGGCTCGTTAAGAAAGGGGCGCCATGTTCGAGATTTCCCGCGGTACGGTTTATCCGGTCCTGCCTCTTCGGGACATTGTCGTGTTCCCGCACATGATCGTGCCGCTGTTCGTCGGCCGCGAGAAGTCGGTGCGCGCGCTCGAAGACGTGATGAAGGACGACAAGCAAATTCTCCTCGTCACGCAGAAGAACGCGGCGCAGGACGATCCCGGTCCCGCCGACATCTACACCGTCGGCACGATCGGCACGGTGCTGCAGCTGCTCAAACTGCCGGACGGCACGGTCAAGGTGCTGGTGGAAGGCGGCCAACGCGCGCGCATCGTCCGTTTCACGGACAACGAAGCGTTCTTCCAAGCTTTCGCCGAGGGCGTGCCCGACAAGACGGGTGACCAGCAGGAGCTCGAGGCGCTGGCGCGCACCGCGGTCACGCAGTTTGAGCAATACATCAAGCTCAACAAGAAGATCCCGCCCGAGGTGCTCGTCTCGATCAACCAGATCGAGGACCCCTCGAAGCTTGCCGACACGCTCGCCTCGCACCTGGCGCTCAAGATTCCCGAGAAGCAGGAGCTGCTCGAGGCCGAAACGGTGTCGGAGCGGCTCGAAAAAGTGTTCGGCTACATGGAGAGCGAGATCGGCGTCCTCCAGGTCGAGAAGCGCATCCGCTCGCGCGTGAAGCGCCAGATGGAGAAGACGCAGCGCGAGTACTACCTCAACGAACAGCTCAAGGCGATCCAGAAGGAGCTGGGCGAGGGCGAGGACGGCAAGGACGAGCTCGCCGAGCTCGAGGAGCGCATCAACAAGACCAAGTTCTCGAAGGAGGCGCGCGAGAAGGCTCAGGCCGAGCTCAGGAAGCTCCGCACCATGAGCCCGATGTCGGCCGAGGCGACGGTCGTGCGCAACTATCTCGACTGGCTCCTGTCGATTCCGTGGCAAGTTCGCACCAAGGTGAAGCGCGACATCAAGGCCGCCGAGAAGGTGCTGAACGACGACCATTACGGGCTCGAGAAGGTGAAGGAGCGCATCCTCGAATACCTCGCCGTGCAGCAGCGCATGCGCAAGGTGAAGGGGCCGATCCTCTGCCTCGTCGGGCCGCCGGGCGTCGGCAAGACTTCGCTCGGCAAGTCGATCGCGCGCGCCACGGGCCGCAACTTCGTTCGCATGTCGCTCGGCGGCGTGCGTGACGAGGCCGAGGTCCGCGGCCACCGCCGGACCTATATCGGCTCGCTCCCCGGCAAAGTCATCCAGGGCATGAAGAAGGCGAAGTCGTCGAACCCGCTCTTCTTGCTCGACGAGGTCGACAAGCTGGGCCAGGACTGGCGCGGCGATCCGAGCTCGGCTCTGCTCGAGGTGCTCGATCCCGAGCAGAACTCGACCTTCCAGGATCATTACCTCGAGGTCGATTACGACCTGTCTGACGTGATGTTCATCACCACGGCGAACACGCTGCGCATGCCGCAGCCGCTCCTCGACCGCATGGAGTTGATCCGGCTTCCCGGTTACACCGAGGACGAAAAGGTCGAGATCGCCAAGCGCCATTTGATCCCGAAAGAGATGAAGGCGCACGGCCTCAAGAAGACCGAGTGGTCGATCACCGACGATGCGCTCCGCGATTTGTGCCGCTACTACACGCGCGAGGCGGGCGTGCGCAATCTCGAGCGCGAACTCGCGAACCTGCAGCGCAAGTCCTTGAAGGACATCTCGATGCGTCACCTCAAGAAGGTGACGATCTCGCGCCGCAACCTCGACAAGTATGCGGGTGTCCGCCGGTTCCGTTTCGGCGAGGTGGAAGAGCACGATCTCGTCGGCGTGACGACGGGCCTCGCTTGGACCGAAGTCGGCGGCGAGCTTCTGTCGATCGAGGCGGTAACGCTTCCCGGCAAGGGCAAGGTTACGGCGACCGGCAAGCTCGGCGACGTGATGCGCGAATCGGTGCAGGCGGCCGAGAGCTATGTGAAGGCGCGCTCGATCGCTTTCGGCATCGTCCCCACCCTCTTCGACCGCAAGGACATCCACGTCCACGTGCCCGAGGGTGCGACACCCAAGGACGGCCCCTCGGCCGGCGTCGCGATGGTGACCTCGATCGTGTCGGTGTTGACCGGCGTCGCGGTCCGCAAGGACATCGCCATGACCGGCGAGATCACGCTCCGCGGCCGCGTGCTGCCGATCGGCGGGCTCAAGGAGAAGCTCCTGGCGGCATTGCGCGGCGGCTTGAAGACCGTGCTCATCCCGAAGGAGAATGAGAAGGATCTCGCCGAGATTCCCGATAACGTGAAGCGCGGTCTCACCATTATTCCGGTGGGAACGGTGGACGAGCTGCTGAAGCACGCCCTCGTGCGCGAACTGACGCCGATCGAGTGGAACGAAGACGATCGCCCGGCGATCCTGCCGAAGGGCGAAGAGGATGGCCGCACCGGCATCGTCACTCACTGATACGGAACTGGTTGCAAGCGCCGTCACCCCAAAGGGTGACGGCGTTTTCATTTGTGGAACGTGGTGAAAATCGCGGATCGCGCGATTGACGCGCTCGAAATTGCGGACTTACACTCGCATCCCTTGATCGAAGCGCGATTTTATCAAGGCGAACTGGGGGCCGCGGTGAACAAGAACGAACTCGTCGATACCGTCGCTGAGCGCTCGGGGCTCAAGAAGAACGAGGCAGAGAAGACGGTCGATGCCGTGTTCGACACGATTGCGTCGGCGCTGCGCGGTGGCGACGAAGTGCGTATCGTCGGCTTCGGCACGTTCAGCGTGAGCGAGCGTGCGGCGAGCGAGGGCCGCAATCCGCGCACCGGCGAGAAGATGCTGATCGCCGCCTCGAAGCAGCCCAAGTTCCGCGCCGGCAAGGGGTTGAAGGACGCGATTCGCTGATATAGTCGGCGTCGGGCGATTAGCTCAGCGGTAGAGCACCTCGTTTACACCGAGGGGGTCGGAGGTTCGAAACCTTCATCGCCCACCATTGCCGCAAATCCGCCAAGGTGTCGCGTCATGCTTGCGCATGAATGATGAAACGCGCGTATCCTTCGACGACGGGCAGACAGCGTGGAGCATCGCCGCGATGCTGGTCGAAAAGCACGGCATCCGCGCTGCTTCCTTCGCCGAGCACCAGGCGCTGAAGGCGCGCCAACGCGGCGAGCCCAGCTCGGTCGAGCGCTGGCGCAATGTCGCCGATGCCGCGGCCGCGATCCTCCGCGGCGAGGGATTCGACTGATCCTGTCCGAACTCGTTGCAGGACAATGAAATCCCGGGCCCATTCCTTGACACATCGTTAACGGCCGGGCTAAGAGGCGAACGCGCGGTGATGCTGCCGCGGGGGCGTAGCTCAGTTGGTTAGAGCGCCGGCCTGTCACGCCGGAGGCCGCGGGTTCGAGTCCCGTCGCTCCCGCCACTAAGCGGGTGACGATCCGCCGCAAACCCGGCGCGGGGACGAGCGATGAACAGCCTGGTAGGGGCCTATCTCCCGATCTTGATCTTCATCGGCATCGCCGTTGGGCTTGCGCTTGTGATCGTGCTCGCCTCTTTCGTCATCGCGCGCCAGCGTCCGGATTCGGAAAAGCTCTCGCCTTACGAGTGCGGCTTCGAGCCGTTCGCCGATGCGCGCAACAGGTTCGACGTGCGCTTCTATCTCGTCGCCATCCTGTTCATCATCTTCGATCTCGAGGTCGCGTTCCTGTTTCCGTGGGCGGTGGCGCTGGGCAAGATCGGCGTGTTCGGATTCTGGTCGATGGTCGTGTTCCTCGCCGTGCTGACGGTGGGTTTCATCTACGAATGGCAGAAGGGAGCGCTCGAATGGGAGTAGAGGCGCCGCCCCGGGAAGAGCTTCTCGCCAAGCTCGGCGAGGAGGTGCGCGACAAGGGTTTTCTGCTGACGACGCTCGATTCGTTGGCCAACTGGGCGCGCAGCGGTTCGCTCTGGCCGATGACGTTCGGGCTCGCCTGCTGCGCCGTCGAGATGATGCACACGGCGGCGAGCCGCTACGATCTCGACCGCTTCGGCGTTGTCTTCCGCCCGAGCCCGCGCCAGTCGGACGTGATGATCGTCGCGGGCACGCTTTGCAACAAGATGGCGCCGGCGCTCCGCAAGGTTTACGACCAGATGGCGGAGCCGCGCTGGGTCATCTCGATGGGCTCGTGCGCCAACGGCGGCGGCTATTACCATTATTCCTATTCGGTGGTGCGCGGCTGCGACCGCATCGTGCCGGTCGATGTCTACGTGCCAGGCTGCCCGCCCACCGCCGAAGCGCTGCTCTATGGCGTGCTGCAACTCCAGAAGAAGATTCATCGTCAGCGCACGTTCGCGCGCTGACCGCGTGAGAGGACTATGACGGCAACGCTCCGCGAGCTCGGCGATTACGTGGCGGCGGCCTTCCCGGGTGACGCGACGAACCCGCGCATCGCCCATGGCGAGCTCATGCTCGACGTGCGGCGCGAAGGGATCGCGCGCGTGCTCGCCTATCTGCGCGACGATCCGAACTGTCTTTTCACGATCCTCGCCGATCTCTGCGGTGTCGACTATCCCGAGCGGCCGGAGCGCTTCGACATCGTCTACAATCTCTTGAGCCTGCGCCACAACCGGCGCATCCGTCTCAAAGTGACAGCCGACGAGGAAAGCCCGGTTCCGTCCGCCGTCGGCGTCTACAGCGCCGCCGGCTGGTTCGAGCGCGAGGCGTGGGATCTTTTCGGGATATATTTCTCCGATCACCCCGATCTGCGGCGCATCCTCACCGACTATGGCTTCGAGGGCCATCCGCTGCGGAAGGACTTTCCGCTCACCGGCTATGTCGAGCTGCGCTACGACGAGGATCAGAAGCGCGTCGTCTACGAGCCGGTGAAGCTCAAGCAGGAATTCCGCAGCTTCGATTTCCTGTCGCCGTGGGAAGGAATGAACCATGTGCTTCCCGGCGACGAGAAGGCGAAGGAGGAGAAGCCGTGAACGGCGATCCTCAGGCGCAACTCAAAAGCTTCACCATGAATTTCGGGCCGCAGCATCCGGCCGCGCACGGCGTGCTACGTCTCGTCCTTGAGATGGACGGCGAGGTGGTGGAGCGCGCCGATCCGCATATCGGGCTGCTTCACCGCGGCACCGAGAAGCTCATCGAGTACAAGACCTATCTCCAGGCCGTGCCCTATTTCGACCGGCTCGACTATGTCTCGCCGATGTGCAACGAGCATGCCTTCGCGCTCGCGGTCGAGAAGCTTCTGGGGATCGATCCGCCGCCGCGCGCCAAATATATCCGCGTGCTCTTCGCCGAGATCACGCGCATTTTGAACCATCTCCTGAACCTCACGAGCTTCGCGCTCGACGTCGGCGCCATCACGCCGCTCCTCTGGGGCTTCGAAGAGCGCGAGAAGCTCATGGAGTTCTACGAGCGCGTCTCCGGCGCCCGCCTTCACGCGGCATATTTCCGGCCCGGCGGCGTGCATCAGGACATGCCCGCGGGGCTGGCCGACGACATCCGCGCCTTCGCCGCGGCCTTCCCGCAGCGCGTCGACGATCTCGAAGAGTTGCTGACCGAGAACCGCATCTTCAAGCAGCGCACCGTTGATATCGGCGTGGTCAGCGCCGAGGAGGCCATCGACTGGGCTTTCGCCGGGCCGATGCTGCGCGGCTCGGGCATCGCCTGGGACCTGCGCAAGGCCCAGCCTTACGATGCCTATGAGGAGATGGATTTCGACGTGCCGATCGGCAAGAACGGCGATTGCTGGGACCGCTATCTCGTGCGCATGGAAGAGATGCGGCAATCCTTGCGCATCATCAATCAGGCGCTCGACAAGATGCCGGGCGGGCCGATCGCGGTCGACGATCGCAAGGTGATGCCGCCGCCGCGCGCCGAGATGAAGCGCTCGATGGAAGCGCTCATCCATCACTTCAAGCTCTATACCGAGGGCTATCACGTGCCCTCCGGCGAAACCTACACGGCGGTCGAGGCGCCGAAGGGCGAGACCGGCGTCTATCTCATCGCCGACGGTTCGAACCGGCCCTATCGCTGCAGGCTGCGCTCGCCCGACTTCCTCTTTCTCCAGGGGCTCGACTTCATGGCGAAGGGTCACATGCTTGCCGACCTCGTGGCGATCATCGGCTCCATGGACATCGTCTTCGGAAGCATCGACCGATGAGCGACGACCACAGCCTTCCCCCCGTCGAGCAGCCGGCGAGTTTTGCCTTCACGCCCGAGAACCTCGCGAAGGCGAAGGCGCACATCGCCAAATATCCGCCCGGCCGCCAGGCGAGCGCGGTCCTGCCGCTCCTCGACCTGGCGCAGCGCCAGCACGACAACTGGCTGCCGCGCGCGGCGATGGATCATGTCGCCGAAATCCTTGAGATGGCAGCGATCCGCGTCTACGAGGTCGCGACTTTCTATACGATGTTCAACCTGCGCCCGGTGGGCCGCTATTTCTTCCAGATCTGCACGACCACGCCGTGCTGGCTCCGTGGCTCGGATGATGTGGTCGCCGCGTGCCGCAAAAAGCTCGGCATCGATATCGGCGAGACCACGCCCGACGGGCTTTTCTCGCTGCGCGAGGTGGAATGCCTCGGCGCTTGCGTCAACGCGCCGATCATCCAGATCAACGACGATTTCTATGAGGATCTGGATGGGCCCGCGACCGAGGCGCTGATCGACGCCTGCAAAAGCGGCAAGGTCCCGGAAAAGGGCTCGGTCAAGGGCCGCCACGGCTCGATGCCCGCGGGCGGCGCCACGACGCTCACCGATCTTGCCTTCAAGGATTGAGCATGCTCGCCGACAAGGACCGTATCTTCACCAACCTCTATGGCCAGTTCGACTGGCGCTTGGCCGGCGCGCGGAGACGCGGCGATTGGGATGGCACGAAGGAGCTCATCGCCAAGGGGCGCGACTGGATCGTCAACGAGGTGAAGGCCTCGGGCTTGCGCGGCCGCGGCGGCGCGGGCTTCCCGACCGGCCTCAAATGGTCCTTTATGCCCAAGACGAGCGACCGGCCGTGCTATCTCGTCGTCAACGCCGACGAGAGCGAGCCCGGAACCTGCAAGGACCGCGACATTCTCCGCAACGATCCGCACAAGCTCGTCGAGGGTGCGCTCATTGCTTGCGTCGGCATGGGCGCCTCGGCGGCCTATATCTATATTCGCGGCGAATTCTATAACGAGGCGCAGCGGCTCCAGGCGGCGATCGACGAGGCCTATGAAGCGGGGCTCGTCGGCAAGAACGCATGCGGCTCGGGCTATGATTGCGAGATCTTTCTCCATCGCGGCGCCGGCGCCTATATCTGCGGCGAGGAGACGGCGCTCCTGCAAAGCCTCGAGGGCCAGAAGGGCCAGCCGCGCCTCAAGCCGCCGTTCCCCGCCGCGGTCGGGCTCTATGGGTGCCCCTCGACCGTCAACAACGTCGAGACCATCGCCGTCACGCCGACGATCCTGCGGCGCGGCGCCAAATGGTTTGCCGGTATCGGCAATCCCAAGAACGAAGGCACCAAGGTCTTCTGCATTTCGGGCCATGTCGAGCGCCCGTGCAATGTCGAGGAGGCGATGGGGATCCCGCTGCGCGAGCTGATCGAGCGCCACGCCGGCGGCGTGCGCGGCGGCTGGGACAATCTTCTCGCAATCATCCCGGGCGGCTCGTCGGTGCCCGTCATCCCCAAATCCGTTTGCGACGAAGTGGTCATGGATTTCGATTCGTTGGTGAAGGTGAAGAGCGGCCTCGGCACCGCCGCCGTCATCGTCATGGACAAGTCCACCGACATCGTGAAGGCGATCGCGCGGCTCTCGAAATTCTACAAGCACGAAAGCTGCGGCCAGTGCACGCCGTGCCGCGAGGGCTGCGGCTGGATGTGGCGCGTGATGGAGCGCATGGTGACGGGCGATGCCGCGGTCGAGGAGATCGACGCGCTCCTCGACGTGACCTACGAGGTCGAGGGCCACACGATCTGCGCCTTGGGCGATGCCGCGGCTTGGCCGATCCAAGGGCTCCTGCGCCATTTCCGGCCCGAGCTCGAGCGCCGCATCGCGGCGCGCCATGCCGCTCCCGCGAAGGCAGCGGAGTAGCCCCATGCGCATCGAGAACAAGCAGGAGGTGCTGATCGCGGAGAGCGCCGATTTGTCGGGCTCGCGCTTCCACGACGTGAATCTTGCGGGCGCTGCGATCGACGATTGCAACCTATCGCGACTTTCTATCACGCGCGCCAATCTCTCGGGCGCCGCGATCGACGATGTGGCCATGCAGGATGCGCGCTTCCACAATGTCAATTTTGGGGGCGCCGTCATCGAAACTTCGCGCCTTGCCGGCCTCGCCATCCGCGACCGCAATCTCGATGGCATGACGATCGATGGCGTCGCCGTCACTGAACTCTTGGCGGCCTACCGGGGCGCGAAATAATGCCGAAGCTCACCGTCAACGGGATCGAGGTCGAGGTGCCGCCGGGCACGACGGTGCTGCAGGCATGTCAGCGCGCGGGCGTCGAGGTGGCGCATTTCTGCTACCACCAGCGCCTCGCGATCGCCGGCAACTGCCGCATGTGCCTCGTCGAGCAGGAGAAGGCGCCGAAGCCGATCGCGAGCTGCGCTATGCCCGCCGCCGACGGCATGGTGATCCACACCGACAGCGCCAAGGCGCAGAAGGCGCGCAAGGGGGTGATGGAGTTCCTGCTCATCAACCACCCGCTCGATTGCCCGATCTGCGATCAGGGCGGCGAGTGCGATCTTCAGGACGAAGCTATGGCTTATGGCTTCGACCGCGGCCGCTTCAAGGAGAACAAGCGCGCCGTCCGCGACAAGGAGCTGGGGCCGCTCGTCAAGACGAGCATGAACCGCTGCATCCACTGCACGCGCTGCATCCGCTTTCTCGACGACGTGGCAGGCGTCTCCGAGCTTGGCGCCACGAGCCGCGGCGAGGACATGGAGATCGGAACCTATATCGAGCGCGCGCTCACATCGGAGCTTTCGGCCAACATCGTCGATCTCTGCCCCGTGGGCGCGCTCACGGCGAAGCCGTACGCCTATATCGCGCGGCCGTGGGAATTGGCGAAGACGGAATCGATCGACGTGCTCGATGCGCTCGGCAGCAACATCCGCGTCGATTCGCGCGGGGGGCGCGTGCTGCGCGTCTTGCCGCGCCTCAACGACGACGTGAACGAGGAGTGGATCTCCGACAAGACGCGCCATGCCCATGACGGGCTCGCGCGCCGCCGCCTCGACCGGCCCTATGTGCGGCGCAACGGCCGGCTCGAGGAATGCTCCTGGCAGGATGCGTTCCATGCGATCACCGAGCGGCTCGCGCGCGTCAAAGGGCCGCAGCTCGCTGCCATCGTCGGCGACCTCGCCGATGCCGAGGCGATCTGCGCCTTGAAGGATTTGATGGCGGCGCTCGGCTCGCCCAACCTCGATTGCCGTCAGGATGGCGCGGCACTCGATCCCGCATGCCGCGCCGGTTACATCTTCAACACCACGATCGCCGGCATCGAGCAGGCCGACCGTTGCCTGCTCGTCAGCACGAACCCGCGCATGGAAGCGGCCGTCCTCAACGCGCGGCTCCGGAAGCGTTGGCTCCAGGGCGGCTTCCGCGTCGCTTCGATCGGTCCGGCGCTCGATCTTACATATCCCGTCGCCTCGCTCGGCGCGGGGCCGGAAACGCTGGCCGAGCTTGCGGCCGGCCGCGGCGAATGGTTCGAGGTGCTGAAATCGGCAAAGCACCCGATGCTGGTGCTGGGCCAAGGCGCGCTCGCGCGGCGCGACGGCGCGGCCGTGCTCGATCTCGCGCGCACGCTTGCCGAAGCGGCCGGTCTCGTGCGCGAGGACTGGAACGGCTTCAACGTGTTGCACACGGCCGCGGCGCGCGTGGGCGCGCTCGACCTCGGCTTCGTGCCGGGGCAGGGTGGCCGCGACCTCGCGGGCATCCTCGCCGGCTGCGCTTCGGGCGAGATCGGCGCGCTCTATCTTCTCGGCGCCGACGAAATCGACACGGGGTCGCTCGGCTCGGCCTTCGTCATCTACCAGGGCCATCATGGCGACCGCGGCGCGCGCCGCGCCGATGTGGTGCTGCCGGGCGCGGCCTATACCGAGAAGGACGCGACCTACGTCAACACCGAGGGCCGCGTGCAGCGCGCCAACCGCGCCGTCTTCCCGCCGGGCGACGCGCGCGAGGACTGGAAGATTCTGCGCGCGCTTTCGGGCGCGCTCGGGAAGCCGCTGCCGTACGACTCGCTTCCGGCGCTGCGCGCGCGCATGGCGGAGGCAAATCCGGTTTTCGCGCATCCCGACGAAGTGACGCGTGCGACGTGGGGCGCATTCGGCCGGAAAGGGCCGGTCGAGCGTCAGCCCTTCGTTTCGCCCATCGGCGACTTCTACCGCACCGACGCGATCGGCCGCGCCTCGCCCACCATGGCGGACTGCGCGGCGAGTTTGGGCAGCGTCAAAGGCGTGCCGCACGCGGCGCCGAGGTCCGGCACGCATGGCTGAGTTCTGGACCGAATACGGTCTCCCGACCCTCCTCCTCATTATCGAGATCGTGGTGGTCGTGGTCGGCCTTCTGATCGCGGTAGCCTATCTCACCTATGCCGAGCGCAAGGTGCTGGCGGCGGCGCAGCTCCGCATGGGCCCGAACGTCGTTGGCTGGTTCGGGCTTTTGCAGCCGATCGCCGACGGGGTGAAGCTGCTCCTGAAGGAGACAGTGATCCCGAGCGGCGCTAACCGCGTCGTCTTCGTGCTGGCGCCGATCCTGACCTTTTCGCTCGCGCTCGTCGCCTGGGCAGTCATCCCGTTCGACGCCGGCGTCGTCATCGCCGACATCAACGTAGGCGTCCTCTATCTCTATGCGATCAGCTCGCTTGGCGTTTATGGCATCATCATGGCGGGCTGGTCGTCGAACTCGAAGTACGCCTTCCTCGGCGCGCTGCGCTCGGCCGCGCAAATGGTGTCCTACGAGGTCTCGATCGGATTCATCATTGTGTGCGTCCTCCTCTGCGCCGGCTCGCTCGACCTCCAGGCCATCGTCGAGGCGCAGCGGCATATCTGGTACTGCATCCCGCTCTTCCCGATGTTCATCGTGTTCTTCATCTCGGGGCTCGCCGAGTGCAACCGCTCGCCGTTCGATCTGGTCGAGGGCGAATCAGAGCTCGTCGCGGGATTCTTTGTCGAATATTCAGCCATGACGTTCGCGCTCTTCTATCTCGGCGAATACGCCAACATGATCCTGATGAGCGCGATGACGACGATCCTGTTCTTGGGCGGATGGCTTGCGCCCTTCAACATCCAGCCTTTCACGGGCGTGCTCGCCCATTTCTGGTCGGCGGCGTGGTTCTTCGCCAAGATCGCCTTCGTGCTGTTCTGCTTCCTGTGGGTGCGGGCGACTTTGCCGCGCTTCCGCTACGACCAGTTGATGCGGCTCGGCTGGAAGGCGTTCCTGCCGCTCTCGCTCGGCTGGCTTGTCCTCACCGCCGGCGTGCTCGTCTCCACCGGCTGGGTCCCGCGCTAGGAGTCTCTGATGGCGTTACTCGACCGCAGCGCGCGCTTGGTGCTCCTCTCCGAGGTGGTGCAAGGCCTTTGGCTCACGCTCCGCTACATGTTCAAGGAGCCGGTGACCGTCAACTACCCCTACGAGAAAGGGCCGCTCTCGCCGCGCTTCCGCGGCGAGCACGCGCTGCGCCGCTATCCCAACGGCGAGGAGCGCTGCATCGCCTGCAAATTGTGCGAGGCGGTCTGCCCCGCGCTCGCCATCACGATCGAGGCCGAGCCGCGCGCCGACGGCAGCCGGCGCACCACGCGCTACGACATCGACATGACGAAATGCATCTATTGCGGGCTGTGCCAGGAATCCTGCCCCGTCGATGCGATCGTCGAGGGCCCGAATTTCGAGTTCGCCGCCGAGACGCGCGAAGAGCTTTTCTACAACAAGGAGAAGCTCTTGGCGAACGGCGACCGCTGGGAGGCCGAGATCGCGAAGAACCTCGCGCTCGACGCGCCCTACAGGTGACGCGATGATCGTGCAGGCCATCTGCTTCTGGCTCTTCGCCGCGGTGACGGTGGGCGCGGGTGGGCTCGTCATCCTCGCGCGCAACCCGGTCCATTCCGTGCTCTTCCTCATTCTCGCCTTCTTCAACTCGGCCGGGCTCTTCGTGCTGCTGGGGGCCGAGTTCCTGGCAATGATCCTCGTCATTGTCTATGTCGGCGCGGTCGCCGTTCTTTTCCTTTTCGTGGTGATGATGCTCGACATCAATTTCGTCGAGTTGCGCCAGGGGTTCCAGCGCTACCTGCCGATCGGCGCGATGATCGGGTTCGTGCTCTTCCTCGAGCTGTTTCTCGTGTTCGGCGCCTGGGTCGTTGCGCCGCACGTCGCGACCACGATGGCCGCGCCGATGCCGCCGCCCGCCACGGTCTCGAACACCGCCGCCTTGGGCGCGCTCCTCTATACGCGCTACGTCTATGCCTTCCAGGCCGCGGGCGTCGTCCTGCTCATCGCCATGATCGGCGCGATCGTATTGACGCTGCGCTCGCGCGAGGGCGTGCGGCGCCAGCGCATCCTGCAGCAGATCGGGCGCCGCCGCGAGGACAGCGTCGAGGTGGTGAAGGTGCGGCCGCGCGAGGGAGTGTCCTGACATGCTCGAGATCGGGCTTGCCCATTACCTGACCGTCGCCGCGATCCTCTTCACGCTCGGCATCTTCGGCATCTTCCTCAATCGCAAGAACGTCATCATCATCCTCATGTCGATCGAGTTGATGCTGCTCGCGGTCAACATCAATTTCGTGGCGTTCTCGGCATTCCTGCATGATCTCGTGGGCCAGATCTTCGCCATGTTCGTCCTGACCGTGGCGGCGGCCGAGGCCGCGATCGGGCTCGCCATCCTCGTCGTCTATTTCCGCAACCGCGGCACGATCGCGGTCGAAGACATCCATCTGATGAAAGGCTGAGCCTTGCCGGTCGCCGCGATCTTCCTGCCGCTTTTGGGCGCCTTCATCGCCGGCTTCTTCGGCCGCATCATCGGCGACCGTGGCGCGCAGCTTACGACCTGCACTGCGCTCGTCGTGTCGGCCATTCTCGGCGTCATTCTTTTCTTCGAGGTTGCGGTCGGCGGCCACGATCAGAGCGTGCGGCTCTGGACCTGGATCGACACGGGCGATCTCCAGGTCGATTGGGCGCTGCGCTTCGACACGCTCTCGGCCGTCATGGTCGCGGTGGTGACCGTCGTCTCCGCCATGGTCCACATCTATTCCGTCGGCTACATGGCGCACGACCCCGGCGTCCCGCGCTTCATGTCGTATCTCTCGCTCTTCACCTTCTTCATGCTGATGCTGGTGACGGCCGACAATTTCGTGCAGCTGTTCTTCGGCTGGGAGGGGGTTGGGCTTTGCTCCTATCTGCTCGTGGGGTTCTGGTACGACCGGCCTACGGCCAATGCCGCCGCGATCAAGGCGTTCGTGGTGAACCGCATCGGCGATTTCGGCTTCGCGCTCGGCATCTTCGCCGTCTACGAGATCTTCGGCTCGCTCCAGTTCGACACCGTGTTCCAGGCGGCGCCTGATGTCGCGCACAACACGATCCCGTTCTTCGGCCACGAGGTCGACGCGCTCACCTTGAGCTGCATCCTCCTCTTCGTCGGCGCCATGGGGAAATCGGCGCAGATTGGCCTCCACACCTGGCTTCCCGACGCGATGGAAGGACCGACGCCGGTCTCTGCCTTGATCCATGCCGCCACGATGGTGACGGCGGGCGTCTTCATGGTGGCGCGCTTCTCGCCGCTTTTCGAATATGCGCCGGTGGCCTTGGGCGTCGTCTGCGTCATTGGCGCCACGACGGCGATCTTCGCCGCCTCGGTCGGCATGGCGCAGAACGACATCAAGAAAGTCATTGCCTACTCGACCTGCTCGCAGCTCGGCTACATGTTCTTCGCCGCCGGCGTCTCGGCCTATAGCGCCGGCATCTTCCACCTGATGACGCACGCCTTCTTCAAGGCGCTGCTGTTCCTCGCCGCCGGCTCCGTCATCCACGCGCTCGCCGGCGAGCAGGACATGCGCAAGATGGGTGGCCTGTGGCGTCACATCCCGTGGACTTATGCGCTGATGTGGATCGGCAGCCTCTCGCTCGCCGGCATCGGCATTCCCGGCGTCTTCGGCTTCTCCGGCTTCTACTCGAAAGACGTGATCGTCGAAGCTGCGTGGGCCGCCGGAACTGGCGTCGGGCTTTATGCCTATTGCATCGGCGTGGCGGCGGCTTTCCTCACCGCTTTCTATTCCTGGCGCCTCATCTTCCTCACATTCCACGGCACGCCGCGCGCCAGCGCCGAGACGATGCATCACGTCCATGAATCGCCATGGGTGATGATCGGGCCGCTCCTGGTGCTCGGAACGGGCGCGATCTTCGCCGGCATTTTCGGCTTCCACCTCTTCGTCGGCGAGGGACGAGCGGAGTTCTGGCGCGATTCGATCCTCGTGCTGCCCGGGCACGATACGATCGAGGGCGCGCATCACGTGCCGTTCCTCGTTTCGATTGCGCCGCTCGTCGCGGGCCTCATCGGCATCCTTGTCGCCTATTACGCCTATATTGCGCGGCCGGAATTCCCGGGCCTCGTCGTCGCGCGCTTCCGAGCCCTTTATCTTTTCCTTCTCAACAAATGGTATTTCGACGAGCTCTACGATCTCCTGATCGTGCGGCCGGCGATGGCCTTGGGCTTCGGTCTCTGGAAGAAGGGCGATGGCGCCGTCATCGACGGGCTCGGGCCCGACGGCATTTCGGCGCGCACGCTCGACATGTCGGTGCTGACGAGCCGGCTGCAGACCGGATACCTCTACCATTACGCCTTCGCGATGCTGATCGGCGTGGTGGTGCTCGTGACCTGGTACCTCCTGCGGCTGGCCGGGTGAGCCATGGCGAACTGGCCGCTGCTCACCCTCGTGACGTTCGTGCCGCTCGCCGGCGTCCTCGGCATTCTCGTGCTGCGCGGGGCGGAGGAGGATGTCGCGCGGAACGCGCGCTGGATCGCGCTCTGGACCTCGCTGGTCGATCTGGCGCTCGCGATCGCGGTGTGGGCCAATTTCGATCCCGCCCGCGCCGATTTCCAGCTGCTCGAGGAAGCGCCCTGGCTTCCCGATTTCAACATCAGCTACCGCATGGGGGTCGACGGGCTTTCGCTGTTCTTTGTGCTGCTGTCGAGCTTCCTCATCCCGCTCTGCATCATCTCGGCCTGGGTTGCGGTGAAGACGCGTGTGCGCGAATACATGATCGCGTTCCTGGTGCTCGAGACCTTGATGGTCGGCACGTTCTGCGCTCTCGACCTCTTCCTCTTCTACATGTTCTTCGAAGGCGTGCTCATTCCGATGTTCCTCATCATCGGCGTCTGGGGCGGGCCGAGGCGCGTCTATTCCGCCTTCAAGTTCTTCCTCTACACGCTCGCGGGCTCGGTGCTGATGCTCCTGGCCATCATCACGATCTATTACGAGACCGGCTCGAGCGACATCCGCGAGGCGCTCGCCTTCAATTTCCCGGCCGGCCTCCAGACCTGGCTGTGGCTCGCCTTCCTCGCTTCCTTCGCGGTCAAGATGCCGATGTGGCCGGTCCATACGTGGCTTCCCGATGCTCATGTCGAGGCGCCGACCGCGGGCTCCGTCATCCTCGCGGGCGTGCTTTTGAAGATGGGCGGCTACGGCTTCGTGCGCTTCTCGCTGCCGATGTTTCCGATCGCATCGCAAAATCTCGCGCCGCTCATTTTCGCCCTCTCGGTCGTGGCGATCATCTACACCTCGCTCGTGGCCTTGGCGCAGGACGACATGAAGAAGCTCGTGGCCTATTCCTCGGTCGCGCATATGGGCTTCGTGACGATGGGCATCTTCTCCGTCACGTCGGAGGGGCTCCAAGGCGCCATGATCCAGATGCTGAGCCACGGCGTCGTTTCGGCCGCGCTCTTCCTCGTCGTCGGCGTCGTCTATGACCGCATGCACACGCGCGAGATCGCGCGCTATGGCGGCGTCGCCGACGTGATGCCGAAATACGCCGCCGTCTTCATGGTGTTCATGCTGGCCTCGGCGGGGCTTCCCGGCACATCGGGTTTCGTCGGCGAGTTCCTCTCGCTCATCGGCACGTTCCAGGTCAACACCTGGACCGCCTTCCTCGCCACGACCGGCATGATCCTCGGCGCCGC
>Ga0335078_10002561_pt1 | contig 27457 bp, 28 predicted proteins | sample Lox_Sample_32_FD_206711 | JGI IMG/M metagenome (GOLD analysis project Ga0335078, IMG submission 206711) | Soil microbial communities from Loxahatchee National Wildlife Refuge, Florida, United States - Lox_Sample_3.2 | ecosystem: Environmental > Terrestrial > Soil > Wetlands | place: USA... | reverse complement strand
GCTTCGCCGTGTACCGGAACGTCGCGGAAAGCATCAACGATCATGGCCGGCTCCTTGCCACCAGTGGGTACTACACGAAGGCGATGACCGCCCGGCACTCGCCGAACGCGTTTGCCGAGGCGCTCACCGGGGTGTACGCGACCGATCCGGGCTACGGCGCCAAGCTGATCGGCCTGATGCGCCAGTACAACCTGTACCGGTACGACGTGGCGGGCCGGGCCGCGGCCACGGCCACGGCCAGCCAGCCGGCCTGGCCCGGCGGCGGTGGCCCGCAGACAGCCGCGGCGCCCGGTGGGGCGAGCATCCCGGGGCTGCCGGGCGCTCCGGCCGGGCCGGTGGGCAGCCCGGCTCCGCGCCGGACCCCGGCCCGGCCTGCCCGGCCGGCACCCAGCGCGCCCGCCCGGCCTTCGCCCGCCCCCTCGTCACCCGGGCCAGCCACACCGGCGCCCAGCACGCCCACGCCCGTGCCGAGCACGCCCACGCCGGTGACCAGCACGCCCACCCCGGTGTCCAGCACGCCCACCCCGGTGTCCAGCAGCCCCATCCCGGCGGGAAGCACGCCTGCGGCTGGCCGGTTCACGCCGGGCCCGGCCAGCCCCGCGCCGGGCAGCTCGGCGCCGGCCTCTCCCCCGGCCGGATCCCCTGCCCAGGCGGCGGCCACGGGTGGCTCCGCCACCCGGGCGAGCTCACCGGGCACCGGCAGGCCGGCCGGCGGCGCGGTGAGGCCGGCCCCGGTCCCGGCCGCACCCGTCGCGTCTGCGGCGGCACCGGTGCCGGCCGCCAGCGGCCCAGCTTCCGGCGCCTCCGGGATCGGCGACCCGGCGGCGCAGCCCGCCATCCCGGGCATTCCGCCCGCCGGTGTGCCCGCTGGCGCGCCCGCAAGTACGCCCGCCCGGACACCCGCTCAGGCACCGCCGGCGGCCGCCACCCGGGGCGCCAGCCGCGCCGCGCCAGCCGCGGCCGTGCGGTCGGCGCATGTATCCGCCGCAGCGGGGCGGGCCGCCGCCAGCCCGGACACCCGGGCCGGGGGCTCGACGGCCCCAGCCACCGCGAGCGCAGCGGCCGCCGAGGAAACCGTGGCCGTCCGCCCGCTGGCCGGGCCAAACCCCGCCCGGCCCCGGCCGCCGGCCACCCCCCGGCCGTCGGCCACCCCCCGGGCGCCGGCCACCCCCCGGGCGCTGGGCCCCGCGCGGGCCGCGGCGCCCACCCGGACGCCGGCTCCGGGCCGCGCCGTGACGCCCACCCGGACGCCGGCTCCGGGCCGCCCCGTGACGCCCACCCGGACGCCAGCTCCGGGCCGCGCCAGCGGCCCAGCAGCCAGCCCGGCCCGGGGGCCGGCCGCCGCCTGGCCGCGCCGGGTCACCGCGCGCCCCGCGTCTCCGGCCCGGCGGGACTACCAGCACCGGATGCCGACCGCGGTGAGCAACGGGGTGACCCTGGCCCGGGTCCAGCTGAGCCGGGATGAGCCGCTGTACCGGGACGTGGCCAGGCACCGCGACATCAGCTGGAAGCTGCTCGCGGCGGTCGACTGGATGCAGTGCAAGGCGCGGCCGGGCTACTCGGCCGTGCTGGGCGAGAAGCTCGGCACGGTCAACCCGGACGGCACCATCTACCTGACCAGGTCGGAGGCCTTGCACCAGTGCGCGGAAGACCTGGCTGACCTGGCCCTGGCCGTGTACCAGATCGACCTCACCACGCGGCTTCCGCTGTCCGTCGGTGAGCTGGCCAACGTGTTCGCCGCGTTCCGCTGGGGCGGTCTGCTGCAGGCGCACCACACCTCGGCCATGGAGTTCCCGTACTCGGTAGCCGGGCTGACCGAGCAGCACCTCAACATGCGCTGGCCCCGGATCGCCGAGCCCAACAGCCCGGACAAGCCCGGCGCCCGGTTCCGCAAGCCGTTCGGTGCGGTGCCCCTCGTCCTTGGCCTGCGCTACCCGGCGACGGTCTAGCCGGCCGCGAAAGAAGGTGGACCCAGTGTTCCGGTTCCTGCTCAGCCTGCTCGGGCTCGTTGTGGCGGGCAAGACGGCACGGCCCGCGCTGGCCGCGGCCACGCCGACCGTGCCGCCCGGCCCGGTCTCGCCGCCGGCCGGCCACCCCGGCCCCGGCCACCCGCCCGCGGGCTATCCGCCGCCCGGCCACCCGCCCGCGGGCTATCCGCCGCCGGGCCACCCGGCCGCGCCCTACCCCGGCCCCGCACCAGGCGGGTGGCCGGCCCAGCCCAGCAGCGGATCTGGCGGCGGTGGCCCCCAGGTCCGCCGCATCCGCCGCCGGGTGCTCTGGATCGCCGCGCTGCTGGCGGCCGGCCTGATCTTCCGGCGGGCCATCGCCGCCGTGGTGCTGATCGCGCTGTCCGGCGTGCTGCACCTGGTCGGGATCAGCGCCCACCTGCCCAGCGTGCGGTTCGGCTGGCCCTGGTCGGGCCTCACCGCGGGCACCACCACCAGCACCGACCTGGGCCCGTGGGTGCTGCAGAAGATCGAGGGAATCTCCCGGCCCGCGCTGGGCCAGGCCAACTTCAACTTCGTGTTCACCCGCAAGGTGGCCAGGAACATCGGCATCTGGCCGTGCTGGTACGCGAGCACGTTCTACGCCGTGGGCCACGCCTCGGCCACCGTCAACCTGAACCCGGGCCCGGCGTGGTGGGCGCCGGGCACCGGGCACTACCGGCTGCAGATGCTCAGCCGCCCACAGGGCAGCCAGCCGGGCCGGGTCAGTGTGCAGATGGTGCTGCCCCGGCCGCAGCTCCCCCAGTCGGTGCACGACGTGACCATCGACAATATGCCGTCCCGGCCGATCTCGGTCCAGCACAGCTGGACCTACCCGGGCTTCGGCTGCGGCGTGCTGCTGCGCCCGCAGTTCGCCCAGTCCGTGCTGTATGCCCAGGCCCAGCAGATCGCGTTTTACAAGGCCCGGCACGCCCCGCAGGTCACCCAGCCACTGATCAGCAGCGCGGAACGCCAGGCCAGCCTGACCATCCGGGACAATTTCATCCAGCCCACGGCGAACGCGTTTGGGTACACACTGGGGCGGTTCACCATCCGCTGGGCGGCCGGCCCGTGACCGGCCGCGGGCTGCCCCGCAGCCGGCCCCCGGCCCGGCGGCCCGCCGGTCACGCGGGCGTGATGATCACCTTCAGCGCCGAGTTCTCCGCCGCGTTCTTGAACACGTCGTAGGCCTCGTCCATCTGGTCGAAAGTGAATGAGTGGGTGCCCATCTTCTCCGCCGGGATCCGCCCGCTGGCCACCATCTTCAGCAGGGTGGGAATGGACACCGTGTCCACCAGGCCCATGCTCAGCGTGACGTTCTGGATCCACATGTCCTGCATCGGCAGCTCGACGGGGACGCCGTGCACGCCGACGTTGGCGATGCTGCCGCCCGGCCGGACCAGGGCCGCGGCGGTGAGCAGCGTCTCGGGGTAGCCGACCGCCTCGATCGACACGTCCGCGCCCTGGCCGTCGGTGAGCGCCCGCACCTGGTCGACCACGCCCGGCCCCGCCTCCACCACGTCGGTGGCGCCGAATTCAAGCGCCTTGTCCAGCCGGAACTTGTTCGCGTCGATCGCGATGACCCGGGCCGCACCCCACAGCCCCGTGGTCAGGATGGCCGCCAGCCCGACCGCGCCGGCCCCGACCACGGCGACCGTGTCGCCCGGCCGCACCCGGCCCGCCAGCACGCCGACCTCGTACCCGGTAGGCAGCGAGTCAGCCAGGAAGATGGCCTGCTCGTTAGTGACGTGCGCGGGGATCTGGTACAGCGAGGTGTCGGCGTACGGCACCCGGACGAACTCAGCCTGGGTGCCGTCGATCAGGTGCCCGAAGATCCAGCCGATGCCGCCCACCGTCTGGCAGTGCGAGGGCATGCCACGGTCGCAGTACTCACAGCGACCGCATCTGGTGATGGCGGGCACCAGCACGCGGTCGCCCGCGGCGTAACCCTTCACCGCCTCACCGACCTCGGTGACGGTGCCGACCGCTTCGTGCCCGAGGATGCGGCCATCAGTCACCGCGGCCACGTCACCCTGGAGTATGTGCAGGTCAGTCCCGCAGATCGTGGTCGTGTCCACCCGCACCACCACATCGGTGGGTTCCCGGATGGCTGCGGCCGGGACCTCTTCCCACGACTTCTGCCCAGGTCCGTGGTACACGAGCGCCTTCATCGCCTACCTCCGTTGATCACGGTCGGGGGGTACGACGCGGACGCGCCGCACCGGATGGCCCCCACGCTAACAGCCGGTCGTGTGCCCGCTGGTTACCGAGCCGGACGGCCCGGGCGCCGGCCCACCGCGGGCTGGCCGCGGGCCCGCAGCACCTCGATGAGGGCTGAGTCGTCCTCGCCGCCCAGGCCCGCATCGTGACCGCGCTGGTACAGCGCGCGCGCCGCGGTGGCCATCGGCACCGCTGCCCCGGCCTCCTCGGCCGCCGCGCTGACCAGGCCCATGTCCTTGACGAAGATGTCCAGCGCGCTGCGCACCGGGCCGCCCGGCCCGGTCACCATCCGGGCCCCGCGGTCGGCGAACATGAACGACGCCGCCGCGCCGTCCCGCAGCACCTGCCAGCAGTCCGCGGCAGACAGGCCGAGTGCCTCGGCGAACGCCAGGGCCTCAGCGGCCGCCGCGATATGCACCCCGCACAGCAGCTGGTTGACCAGCTTCATCCGCTGCCCGTCACCGGGCTGCGGGCCGACCACGGGCGCGCTGCGGGCCAGCACATCGAGCAGCGGCCGGACCCGGGCCACCGCGCTGGCCCGGCCGGACACCATGATCAGCAGATCGCCGCCGGCCGCCCGGGCCACGCCGCCGGACACCGGCGCGTCGACCACTGCGATGCCGCGGCCGGCGAGCCGGCCAGCCGCGCTGGCCACCGCCTCCGGCCCGGCTGTCGCCATGATCAGGACGACCGCGCTGGGCGGCAGCACCCGTGCCGCGCCGTCCGCGCCGAACAGCGCACTGGCCAGCTGCCCCGGGGTGGCCACCATCACCGCGGCCACGTCCGCGCCGCGGACCGCCGCGCCGATGCTGGCCGCTGGGTGCACCCCGGCCCGGCCCGCCGCCGTGACCCGCCCGGCGGCCACGTCGTACCCGGTGACCTGGTGGCCCGCCCGGGCCAGGCACGCCGCCATCGGCGCGCCCATCGCGCCGAGCCCGAGCCAGCCCACTCGCATCAGGCACCCTCCTGCTGATCGTTGAGCATCGCCACCACCTCGGCCAGCGTGCCATCGTCACCCACGTTGCCCGCGAACACCACGAAGGGCAGGCCGACCGCCTCCGGCGCCGCGTCGACCGGCCGGAGCACCGAGATCACCCCGGGGAACAGCTGCCCGGCCACTTCAGCCCGGCGGATGCCCAGCCCCGCCGTGGCCACGTCGTGCGAGGTGATACCGCCCTTGGCCAGCACCCAGGCCGGGCGGGCGGCCAGCGCCGCGCGCACCACGCCGGCCAGCGCCGCGGACACGGTGCGGGCGATGGCCAGGCTGGCGGCCCGGTCCCGGCCCGCTTCCACCGCCCGGCTCGTGTACAGCAGCACGTCCGACTGGCGCAGCGCCGCGGCGACCTGCGCCCCGACCGCGGCCGCCGGGCCGTCGCCGCGCAGGACCGCCGGCACGTCAAGCTCGAAACTGGCCACGCCGCCCGCCGCGCGCAGCGCGGCCAGCTGCCGGCTGGTCTGGCCGACGTGCGACCCGACCACGATCAGGCCGTGCCCGGCGCGCCGCGGGCCGCGCAGTTCCGCACCGCGCAGCGGCGGCCGCGGGCCGAGCCCGCTCAGCGCACGCACAAACGACGGCCCGGTGCGGAACAGGAACGACTGCCCGCCGCGCTCGGCCAGCAGCACCCCGCAGGCCACCGCCTCCAGGTCGGCGTAGTCGGTGGCGTTGACCACCACCCACCCCCCGTCCGCCACGGTGGCCAGCAGCTCGCGGACCCGGCCCGGCCCGCCGGACCGGATGTCGCGGATCCCGATACTCGCCACCTGGTCCCGCCGGATCGCGCCGTTACTTTTTTCCTCAACGAATACCCGCAGGTCAGATGCCTCATAACCGAACGCGGGGTCACGGGCGAACTCGGTCTGGCCGACCGGGACCAGCCCGGCCGCGGTGCGTGCCCAGTGGATGTCCCCCGCGGTCACCCGGCCCGCCTCCAGGAACGCGGGGACCAGCAGCACCCCGTCGAACCCCCACCCGGACAGCTCGCGGCGGGCCGCCTGCACGGCGGCCACCTCGGCCAGCACGTGACCGCGCAGCGTCGAATCGCTCCGGCTGACCAGCTGAATCCGCGCGCCGCGCCGCGCGGCCACGGCCAGCAGGCCGCGGGCCGCCTCGGCGGCGCGCTCGGCCGCGGCCGGCTCGTCCAGGCTGCGGGTATTAGTCAGCACGAAACAGGTAGCCGCCGGGCTGTCCAGCGCCGCCGCGTAGGCGCTTTCCGAGCGGACCGTGACCACCTGGACGTCATGCACGGCCTGCGATCCGGTCGGGTCGTCGTCCAGCACGCCGAGCAGCAGGCCGTCCGCGGCCCGGATAGCCCGGACTGACGCGCGCAGGGCCGCGCCGTCGGTGCGCGGTGGCGGCAGCCCAGCCAGCACCCCGGCTGCGGCTGGCTGGCTGTCCGGCACCAACAGGCCCTTTCCGCTGGTGGCCGGGGGCCATCAGCAGCTGCCGATGATCGAGGACGTACGATCACCCTACGCCGACCAGCAGTCCGCCTGAGGACGGAGCCGCCGTGCCTGACGTAGTTATCACCGGCGGGGCCGGCTTTCTCGGCGCCCGCCTGGCCCGCGACCTGCTGGCCACCGGCACCCTCGACGTGGCGGGCGGCGGCCCGCAGCCGGTGCACCGGCTGACGCTGATCGACCAGCTGCCAGTGCCCGCGGACCTGCGCAATGACCCCCGGGTCGGCGAGGTCACCGGTGACGTCGGCGGGCTGCTGCGCCCCGGTGCTGTGGGACCCGGCCCGCGCGCCGCGCGGCAGGCGGTCAGCACCGCGGGAGTCATTTTCCATCTGGCCGCCGCGGTCAGCGGGGAATGCGAGGCCGACTTCGACCTCGGTATCCGGGCCAACCTGCGGGCCACCGAGGCGCTGCTCGCGTGCGCCCGGGCGGCTGGCACGGCCCCGGTCGTGGTGTTCAGCAGTTCGCTGGCCGTGTACGGTGCGTCGGCCGATCATCCGCTCCCGGCGGTGATCGGCGACCAGACGCTGCCCAACCCGCAGACCAGCTACGGGGTGCAGAAGGTGATCGGGGAGCAGCTGGTGGCCGACTACACCCGCAAGGGGTTCGTGCGCGGCCGGGCCATCCGGCTGGCGACGGTCTGCGTGCGGCCGGGGCGGCCCAACGCGGCCGCGTCCGGCTTCATGTCCAGCATCATCCGGGAGCCGCTGGCCGGCCAGCGTGCCACCTGCCCGGTCGACCCGGGAACCGAGGTGGCGCTGGCTTCACCGGCGCGGACCATCACCGGGCTGCGCTGCGCGGCCGAGGTGGCCGACGCGGCCTGGGGCGGCCGCAGCGCGGTCACCCTGCCCGCGCTGACCGTGACCGTGGCCGAGATGGTCGCCGCGCTGGAACGGGCGGCTGGCCCGGCCGCGGCCGCCCTGATCGACTGGGTGCCCGATCCGGGGGTGGCGGCCATCGTGGCCAGCTGGCCGGGCCGGCTGCACAGCGAGCGGGCGGCCCGGCTCGGCCTGGCCGTGGACCCGGACTTCGGCTCGATCATCCAGCAGCACCTGGCCGAGACCCCGGGGGCCGCACCGGCTGACCGACAGTAACGAGCAGCAGGGAGACGGCCGGCGCATCGCCGTGGCCGGCGCCACCGGCCACCCGGTCACCCTGCCGCGGCCGGGGCCTGGCCGTTCCCGCCGGACGGCTCGGCCAGCAGGGACAGCCCGATGCCGAGCATCCACACGTCCTTGCTCACCCCCACGCCGGCCTGGGTGGGCCACACACTGCCCGGCTTGTGCAGCGCCTCGGTGCGCAGGTACAGGCCGAGCAGGCCGCCAGCGAAGGCGGTGAGCGCCGCGCCGGCCAGCCGGTTCGGCACTACCGGCAGCAGCAGCGCGGCACCCGTGCCGATCTCCGCGGCGGCAAGCAGCCGGAGGAACTTCTCCGGCGGGACCCGGCCCAGGACCGGGTACGCGCCGGTGGCCATCCGGTGCACACCGGTGGCCCGCTCCGGGGTTCCGTTCCACTTCTCCAGGCCAGCGTGCAGGATGTAGGCACCGGTCGCCAGCCGGGCCGGGACGTTGCGCAGGTGCAGCCGCATAACGACTCCTCCGGGGACGCATCTGACGGCGCACGCGGCCGGGGACGCGGGACGCGGGCGCTGGTTGCTGGGCTTTCCGCGGGTAACCGGGGGCAGGTGCGCGGAAAGCCCGACCCTAGCAGAAATGGGGACTCTTCCTCGCTTAGCGGTAATCTGCTCAGGTGGCACCGGCGCAGGCGCGGGACGTCCGGTTGCGGGCCGACGCGGCCCGCAACCGGCAGGCGATCATCGATGCCGCCCGGCAGCTGTATGGCCGGCGGGGGCTGGACGCCCCGCTCGATGAGATCGCCCGGCTGGCCAGGGTGGGCAACGCCACCTTGTACCGGCACTTCCCGTCGCGCTGCGCCCTCGCCGCCGCCGTGTTCGCCGACACTCTCCAGCGGGTCATCGACGCGGCCGGCCGGGCGCTGGCCGACCCCGACCCGTGGCACGGGTTCGCTGCGCACGTCCGCTTCCTGTGCGAGCTGCAGAGCACCGGCCGGGGAGTCGCCGACCTGCTGATTACCAGGGTCAGCGGCGCGCCCGAGCTGGAGGAACTGCGCGAGAGCGCGTATGCCAGCCTGGTGGCGATCGCGGCCCGGGCCCAGGCCAGCGGCGCGCTGCGGGCCGACTTCGTGCCCGAGGACCTGGCCCTGCTGCTGATGGCCAACGCCGGGCTGGTCAGCCGGACCGCCGAGGCGGCGCCGCAGGCCTGGCGCCGGTTCACCGACCTGGCCCTGGACGGCCTGCGCAGCGCCGCGGCGACCGGGGCCGCGCCGCCGCCGGGCCGCGCCGCGGTGCAGCGGGCGATGCGCGCCCGCGGTGATGACCTGGGGTACTCCTGACAGCGAAGGCAGGTGACGGGTGACTCGGCGGGGCTGGGTGCTGTTCGCGATCATGTGCGTGGTGTGGGGCATCCCCTACCTGTTCATCAAGGTGGCGGTGCGCGATGTCTCGGTGCCCATGGTCGTGTTCACCCGGTCCGCGCTGGGTGCCCTGCTGCTGCTGCCGCTGGCGCTGCGGTCCGGGCAGCTGGGCCGCCTGCGCCGGTACTGGCGGCCGCTGCTGGCGTTCGCCGCGCTGGAGATCATCGTGCCGTGGGGCCTGCTGTCCAGCGCGGAAGAGCGGCTGCCCAGCTCGCTGGCCGGGCTGCTGATCGCGGCGGTGCCGATCATCGGCGTGGTTGCCGCCCGGCTCACTGGCGGCACCGAGCGGCTCAGCCCGCGGCGCTGGACCGGGCTGCTCGTCGGCCTGGCCGGGGTGGCCGTGCTGGCCGCCCCGGACCTGGGCAGCGGCAACGGCTGGGCCATCGGTGAGGTGCTGCTGGTCGCGGTGTGCTACGCCAGCGCCCCGCTGATCGCCACCCGGAAGCTGGCCGACGTCCCGGCCCTGCCGATGACCGCGGCCTGCCTCACCCTGGCCGCGCTCGCCTACACCCCGGCCGCCGCCGCGACCTGGCCGCGCCAGCTGCCGTCCGGGCAGGTCCTGGCCGCACTGGCCGGGCTCGGCGTGATCTGCACGGCGTGCGCGTTCATCGTGTTTCTCGAACTGCTGAAAGAGGTCGGCACGTCGCGGGGCATGGTGTTCACCTACGTCAACCCGGCGGTCGCGGTGGCCGCCGGGGTCACCCTGCTGGGCGAGCCGTTCACCGCCACCATCGCGGTGTCGTTCGCGCTCATCCTGGGCGGCTGCCTGCTGGCCACCGCTGCCCAGCGGCCCGCTGCCGGGCCGGCCGCCCCAGCTGAGCCCCGGCCCATCCGGGCCAACCGGCCCTAGGTCCGTGATCATGACTTCGGGCCGGATCTATTAGCCCCGAAGTCATGATCACGATCTGCTAGCCCGGAGTCATGATCACGCCCGGCGGCGGGCTCTGGTCAGGCCAGGCAGGTGAGCGGGGCGCCACCGTTGTAGGCGACCATGTCGGCCAGGGCGGCCGGCACGTCGATGGGGCCGCCGCGCGGTGTGCCCGCCAGCTCCGCGCAGGCGCGGTGCAGGTTGCCCACGATCCGCTCGGCATCCGGCCAGTCAGCGAACCGGCCCAGGCTGGTCTGCTGGGCTGCCCGCAGCGGGGACAGCCCGGCCTGCCGGGCGCGGGCGGCCACGTCGAGCACGAACCGGCAGTAGTCCAGCGTGGCCTCGACCGGCGCTGGGCCGCTGAACACCGGGCCGTGCCCGGGCACGATGGTCTGTGCGCCGAGCGGCACGATGACCTGCTCCAGCACCTCGATGGCCCCGGCGACCGAGCCCATCAGCAGGAACGGCGTGCCGCCGTTGAAGATCAGGTCGCCACAGAACAGCACGGACCGCTCCGGGATCCAGACGATCGAGTCGTTGGTCGTGTGCGCGGCGGTGCCCACGTACCGGACCTGCACCCGCAGGTCCCCGGCGTGCACGGCGATTTCGTCGGTGAACGTGATGAACGGCGGGTCCAGCCGCAGGTCGCCCCAGTCCGGGCCAGCCCAGGCCGGCAGCGGGCGGGGCGGGCCGAACGCGATGGCCTCGGCCCGGGCCCGCTCATGGGCCACGATGCCCGCGGCCGGGAACAGGCAGTTGCCGAAGGTGTGATCGCCATGGTGGTGCGTGTTGATGACAGTGCGCACCGGGGCCGCGGTGATGGCCGCGATCGCGCCGCGGTAGGCCCGGGTCCGGCGCTCGGTCGAGCAGGTGTCGATGCTGATGACGCCCTGCGGCCCGGTCAGGAAACCGGTGTTGTTGATCCACCAGGTGCCGTCGGGCTGCACGTAGGCATAGACCCCGGCGGACAGCTCGGTGACCTGCGGCCGTCCCGGGGTCGTGATGTCATCGGGTGAGCTGGTCATCGGGGCTCCCTCCGCCGGGCCGGGCCAGCCCATCATCGCGCGCGGGCGGCGGGGCCGGCCTGCCGCATTCCGGGTTAGCCTGGCTAGCAGGGGTTTGGCCGGCCGCGAGGGAGGCACGGGATGCCTCGCAATATCAGGTACTGGGTGGCGTTCGCGGCGGCCGCCGCCGGGCTGGCCTGGGCGGGCTGGCCCGCCGCGCCGTCCACGGTGACCACGGTGATCAACCGGGTCGATGTGGTCGTGGCCATGCTGCTGCTGGCCGGCCTGCCCAGGCTGGCCCGCCGGGTGCTCGGCCCGGCCAGCACCCGCTGGCCGGCCCGGCTCCTCCGGGCCGGCGGGTACGCGGCGCTGTTCGCGCTGCTGGCAGCCAAGACGGGGGCAGCGCGGGCGGCGGGTCCCGGGCTCGCGGGCGGCCCCGCCCTGGCCGGGGTGGTGGCCGGGGAGATCGTCTTCCTGGCCGTGGTGGTGGTTTACCTCGGCTGGGTGCTCGCGGTGACGTCGCGGCGCGCGGTGGCCAGCCCGGCCGCGCTGGCCACCGGCACTGCCGCGGGCGCCGCGGCCGGGGTGCTGATGTTCCTGCTGCCGCCGCGGGGTGGCCTGCTGCACCTGCACGCCTCCTGGCAGGCCGATCTGTACCGGGCCGGGCAGGTGCTGGCCATCCTGCTGGCCCTGGCCACCGGGATCGCGGCCGGGGTGCTGACCGCGCGGCGCACCGGGCGCCGGGACCGGGCCGGGGCCGCAGGCGGGCAGCTGCCGCTGCCCGAGACGCGCGCCCGGCAGGGCCTGGCCGCCGGGCTGTGCGCCGGGCTGACCGCGGCCCTGGTCGCCTCGGTGCTGCACACCGGCTCGGTCGCGCTGCTGCCGCACCAGGTGCAGCCGCTGCACTGGGTATTCAATGCCGCCGACCAGCGGCAGCGGCCGGTCACCATCAAGAGCGTGACCGACAACCTGAACCAGCTGGAGCCCGCGTTCCAGGCCAACGGCCTGGTTGATTTCGAGATGAGCCTGGCTGACACGGCCGCCGGCTACCTGCTCGTGCTGATCTTCTTTCCGCTGTTCGGCGCGGGGCTGGGTGCGTGGGGTGCGCTCGGCGCCGCAGGCCGCCCGGGCCAGCAGCCCGGGGGTGGCGGGGGCGGCGGGGGCGGCGGGGGCGGCGGCGAGCCGGAGCCCGCCGCACCACCGCCGGGCGGCGGGCGCCGCGCGGACGAGGATGGCCGGCCGGCCATCCTGCGTGGCTACCTGAAGGATCTGCCACCCGGCCACGGCCTGCCCACCGGGCCCGGCGAGGGGCGCCGCGCCACCGGGCGCCCGGGCCAGATCCCGGCCGGGCTCCGGGGCCGGCCCCCGCCGGGGACAGCAGCCGGGCCTGGGCGGTCACCGTAACGGCCGGGCCAGCCTGGCTGCCCGCGGGCGTTATTTCCAGGCGAAAACGGGCTGCTCGAAGTGGGCCACCCTGATCATGCTGGCGTGCAGGGCCACCTGGCAGAACTGGTAGATGATCGCGGCCGTGGGAGCGTGCAGGTACCCGCCGAGCAGCGGCAGCTGGATGACCGGGGCCGGGGACTGCGGGATCCGCACCAGCCGCGGGGCGACGTCGAAGTCGGCCAGCGGGATCACGTGGATCTCGGCCACCTCCGACTCCGGGCCGCGCAGCCCCGGGGCGACCGGGCCGCCCCACACCACGACCGGGGTGATCAGGTAGCCGGACCGGGTGACATAGTCATCGAGCAGCCCGAGCACGGCACCTTCGGGCACGCTCAGGCCGGTCTCCTCGGCCAGCTCCCGCCGGGCCGCATCCTCAGCCGGCTCCCCCGGGTCCCGGCGGCCGCCGGGCAGGGCCCACTGTCCCGGGTGACTGCGCAGGCTGTCCGCGCGCCTGGTGATCAGCAGTGCGGGCACCTGCTGCTGGCGCACCACGCACACGGCGACCGCCGCCGCCGTCAGCCCGGTCCCGGGCCGTGCCGCGCGCTGGAACCGGCCCAGGTTCGCTGCGATCGCGTCCCGCGCCGCGGCATCAGGTGCGGCGGGCATGGCCCCAGCCCGCCCGGTCAGCCCGGGCGGGCGTGCCCCACAGATCGGTGATGGCCACCCCGAGGTCGGCCAGCATCCGGCGCAGCAGCGGCAGCGACAGCCCCAGCACGTTGGTCGGGTCACCGTCGATCCCGGCCACGAACGGCGCGCCCCGCCCGTCGATGCTGAACGCGCCCGCCATGGCCAGCGGCTCGCCACTGGCCAGGTAGGCGGCCAGCTCACGGCGGGTGGGCTCGGCGAAGCGGACCACGGTCCGGGCGACCGCGCGCAGCCGCCGGCCAGTGCGCCCGTCAATGAGGCAGTGCCCGGTGCACAGCGTCGCCTCCCGGCCGGACAGTTGCTGCCACATCCGCCTGGCGTGCTCGGCCGAGACCGGCTTGCCGAACGCCACCTGATCGACGTCCAGCAGCGAGTCGCACCCCAGCACCAGCGCACCCGGGCGCTGGCTGGCCACGGCCGACGCCTTGCGCTCAGCCAGGACCTCCACCGCGGCCGCCGTGCCCAGCCCGGCCTCGAAGGTCTCCGGCACGTTGCTGGCGATGACTTCCGGATCTATCCCGGCCCCCCGCAGCACGCGCAGCCGCGTTGCTGACGAGGACGCCAGGACCAGCGCAGCCGCCGCGTCTTGCCCCACCTGGCCAGCCTAACAACGCCCGCCAGCCGCGGGCCGGCGGAAGAGCTGGACCGAGCCGAGCGGGACGAACCCGGCCGCCAGCAGCGCACGGACGCTGGCCGCGTTGCCGGGAGCGGCCGCGGCCACCGTCAGCTGGCCCGCGGGCACGGCCGTCAGCGCCGCGCGGACCAGGTCCGGCCCGGCCCGCTGGCCGCGGCGGGCGGGTTCCAGCTCGAAGCTCAGCTCGGTCAGCCCGGCCAGCCCCCGGCTCAGCGTGACCAGGGCCGAGCGGGCCGGATCCGGGTAGCCCAGCACCCGGGCCTGGTCACGGATTCCGGCCGCGAACCGGGCCCGCGGGTGGCCGGCCAGGTCGGGCCGGCCGACGAGCCGGGGCGGGGCACCCGGAAGCCCGCTGCCCTGGCCCGCCAGCAGCATGTCCAGGCAGTCGATCCAGCCGTCCGGCCCGGCCAGCGCCGAGATCAGCCGCGGGTCATGGGCGCCGCCGAACCCATCCGCGCCGAGCGAGTGCAGCCGCTCATCGGGGATGTCCGGGCCGACCGCGAACACGGCGTGCCCGGTGAACGAGATGACCGCCTCCAGCCCGGGGCGCCAGGGCGGCAGGCGCTGCCAGCCCCCGTCCGGATCGGGGAACTGGCCCGCCGCCGCCACGGTGATCAGCCGGGCCAGCGGATGCTCGGCGCACACCCGGCCCACCGTACCGCCGCCCGCGCCCACCCCGGCCGCCGTGCCTAAGCTGGCCGGGTGCAGCTTATCCTGGCCACCATCGTGGTCGCGGAGTACGACCCGGCGATCGACTTTTTCGTCGGTGTGCTCGGCTTCGAGCTGGTCGAGGATTCCCCGGCCGTGACGACCAGGAGCGGCCGCCCCAAGCGCTGGGTCGTGGTCCGCCCGCCGGGCACCGCCACCGGCCTGCTGCTGGCCCGGGCCGAGGGCGCCGAGGAGGCCGCCGCCGTCGGCCGCCAGGTCGCCGGGCGGGTTGGCTTCTTCCTCCAGGTTGACGATTTCGAAGCGGCTTACCAGCGGATGTCCGCAGCCGGGGTCCAGTTCACCGGGCCGCCCCGTACTGAGCCGTACGGCCGGGTAGCGGTGTTCGCCGATATTGCGGGCAACCGGTGGGATCTGCTCGGCCCGGCATAATGGAATAAAGCCGGCCAGAATTCAAGGACATGGCGGCCAGAATCGGCGCAGGCTGGCCGTAAGCTGGCAGCGGGTCACCATAAACCGCGCCCGGGCGCGACGGTTTCATATCCGGCCAGCCCAGATACCAGCAACTGGGCGCACGGGGAATGAGCCGCTTACCGCGGGGACAGATATGCCGCCGGGGCAGCGGGATGCCCGGTCATCCGCAGCGTGGCAGCGGCCCGGACGCGGCCGGGCGCGGCCCGGGCGCGGGCGGCCATGCCAGGCTTGCCCCATGACGTCCTACCAGCCAGCCGACTGGCATGACCTGTTCGTGGCCAGCGCGGGCGCGGCCGCGGCGCTGACCGGGCTGATCTTCGTCGCGGTGTCCATCAACCTGGCCCAGATCCTGTCCGACCGGAGGCTGCCGATCCGGGCGGCCGAGACCCTGGCCATCCTGGTCGGGCTGGTGCTGCTGTCGGTGTTCATGCTGGTGCCCGGGCAGGGCCGGGTGGTGCTGGGCATCGAGATCGGCGGCCTGGGCGTGCTGCTCGGTGGCCCGCTGCTGGCCAAGCGGCTGCAGCTGCCCCGGGAGCCAGGTGAGCCGCGGATATGGAGCATGGTACCGCTGATCGTCATCCTGGCCGCCACCGTGCCGATGATCGTGGCTGGGATCAGCGTGCTGGCCACCGCGGGCGGCGGCCTGTACTGGCTGGTCCCCGAACTGCTGCTGGCCTTTGCCGGGACGATGCTCAACGCGTGGATCCTGCTGGTCGAGATCCAGCGTTAGCCCAGGCCCGGCTGGGCAGCCGCGGCCAGACGATCATTAAAGGCGCACTGAATGCTTGCCAAGCGCAATCTGCTTCGCTACTGTCATTTTGATATGCGTCGGTCCAGGGGGGACCAGCGTGCATTTCGCGCTAGGGGGCATCGGTGCGCAAGTTCATTACGGCTGCATGCACGGCAGCATTTGGGATCTCACTCAGCCTGACCGGGGCTGTACCGGCTCTGGCCAGCTCCGTCCAGCAGGCAGCGCCATCGTCGATTATCGTCGTATCGCCCGGGCAATCCATTCAGCGGGCGGTCAATCACGCCCATCCGGGAGATACCATCCTGGTCCGGCCGGGCGTTTACCGGCAGACCGTGCAGATCCGCAAAAATGGTATTACTCTGCGCGGTTCGGGCGATTCGCTGCACGGTACGGTGCTGCGGCCGCCGCACCGGAGGCCGCACACCGTGTGCCGGAGCGCGTTCGGTGTCACCGGCGTGTGCATCCTGGCCAAGAAGATCGACGTGACCACGGGCCGGGTGTTCAAGCGGGTGCGCAACGACACGGTCACCGGCCTGTACGTGGCCGGGTTCCCGGACAACGGCGTGTTCGGCTACGGCACGGATGGCCTGACGGTGACCAACGTGACCGCGGTCAACGACGGTGGCTACGGCATTTCCCGCTTCGTGTCCCGGCGGACGCTGTTCGCCGACGACGTGGCGATCGGCAACGATGAGGCGGGCTTCTACGTGGGTGACTCGCCGCACGCCGACACCGTGGTCCGCGACAACATCGCGATCGGGAACCAGTTCGGGATCTTCGTCCGGCACGCCCGCCACGTCACCGTGTTCCACAACCTGGCCACCCGGAACTGCGAGGGCATCCTGGTGCTCGACGACGGGCAGCGCGGCGGGGCCGGGAACGCGACCATCACGGACAACACCGTGCTGCGCAACAACAAGTTCTGCAAGAAGAGCGAGGAAACGCCGGTCAACCTCCGGGGCGGCGGCATCCTGCTGCTCGGCGCGACGTTTTCCCTGGTCGCGCACAACGAGGTCACCAGGAACCACGGGCGGCAGGTCAACTCCGGCGGCATCGTGGTGCTGAGCGCCAAGAAGCTCACCCACGGCCACAACCCGCGGCACGACACGATCCTGGGCAACGTGGCCTTCCATAACCGGCCCGCCGACCTGATCTGGGACGGCCGCGGCAGCGGGATCCACTTCGTGGCCAACCACTGCGGCCGGTCCCGGCCCATGGGGCTCTGCCACTAGGACGATCCGCTGGCACGACGGCCGGGAGGTCACCGGGAGGTGGCCTCCCGGCCGTCGGCTGCTGGGGCCGGGGCTTCGGCCTGGGCCCACGCCCGGAACTGGTCCTGGATCAGCTGGCCGGCGCCCTGCCCGGTGACCGACCCGTCGCACTTGTAGCTAGCCAGGATCTGGGTGGGCTGCCAGGTTATGTGGTCCACGACCAGCACCCCGGGCCGCAGCGACCAGACGACCAGCCCGCACACCCCCAGGCCGGTGAGGTAGTTCAGGAACGCCGGCACGTCGGTGCTGGCGTCCGGCCAGCACTCGGCGTTCTTCTTCGCGTAGTTGGTCCACTCGCCGACCACGACCGGGATGCCCTGCCCGACCAGGTAGCCGAACTGCTGATCCCAGTTGGCGGGGGTGTGCGGGCCCTGCGGGTGATGCATCGAGTAGACCAGGTTGCTGTCCGGGTCGGTGAGCTGATGGTTCCCGGCGGTGCCGTTGATGCCGGCCAGCGTGCCCGAATGGCCGCAGCCCTCGACCCAGAACGTGCTGGTCAGCCCATAACTGCGCAGCTGGCTGACCAGGCTCTGGAAGCCGGTGTACCGGACCCCGTCCGAGCCGACGCCACCACTGTGCCAGCCCGGCCAGGGGGTGGCGTACAGCGCGGCCGGGGTGGGCTCGTTGAACAGGTCACAGATCACGTCCGGCCCGTAGTGGTCGTGGATGATCTTCCAGAACGCAATGTCGTTGCCCTCGGGCATGGCCGTGTTGTCCAGGTTCTCGTGCTGGGCGCAGAGCACCACGGCCAGCCCCAGCTGCTGGGCCAGGCCCACCGCCTGGTCCAGGTAGGCCAGGAAGTCGGTGTTGTAGTGATTGCCGTTCAGCGTGCCGGTCATCCCGTTGCCCGGGGTGGCCAGATAGCTGCGCAGCGCCGCGACCGGCCCGCCGCCCCGCCATGACGCGGTGGCGTTGGACTTGCCGCGCAGCAGCGGCACACCGACCTGCACGCGCACCGTATTAGCGGACCAGTCGTCGTGCGCGTGCTGGATCTGGTCCAGTGGGCTGTCCGCCCCGGACCGCCAGCGGACGCTGGCCAGCCCCGTGATCGTGACCCCCCGCGGGACCGGTCCGGCCGTTAAGGCACGCCGCGGCGGATGATGCGCATTTTCGGCCATGCTGGGAGGGTACGCCTCCGGGACCTGGCCTAGCGCAGGCTGGCCGCCCAGTCCGCGATCGTGGTCACCTCGGCCTGGCGCGGGAACACCTTCTCCAGCAGCACCCGGTGCACCTCCGGGTCGCCGTCCAGGCAGCCGTCGGACAACACGGTGAGCCGGTAGTCCAGGTCGGCGGCCTGCCGCAGGGTGGACAGCACCACGCCGCTGGTCGCGATGCCGGCCAGCACCAGGTGCCGGACGCCCTGGGCCCGCAGCACGACCTCCAGATCGCTGCCGGTGAAGGCGGACACCCGCAGCTTGTGCACGGTCACCTCGCCCGGGGCCGGGGCCACCGCGGGCGGCACGCCGGTGGCCGGATCGGCGCTGGTGAACCGCCCGGTCCCGGTGATCGTGGCGAAGGTCCGGTTGTGCTCGCTGATCTCGGGGTAGCCCGGGCGGAACGCGACCGTCACGTAGATCACCCGGACCCCGGCGGCCCGGGCCGCGCTGATCGCGCTGGCCAGCCGGGGCAGGTACGCCTCATCGCGGCCGAACCGGTCCACGATGCCCTGCTGGACGTCCATGACCAGCAACGCAGTCGTGCTCACGCTGGCTCACTCCTGGCGATCGGGGATGCGGCGCGGGGCGGTCCCGGGCCAGAGAATACAGTGAGCCCATGGACCAGTGGCCGCCGGGCGCGTCCCGGTAGCACCCCCATGTGCCGCCTGTTCGGGCTGCACGCCGGCCGGGAGACCGCGCCGGCGACGTTCTGGCTTCTCGACGCCCCGGACAGCCTGGCCGCGCAGAGCCACCGCAATCCCGACGGGGCGGGCGTGGGCGCGTTCAGCCCCGGCGGCCAGCTGACACTGACCAAGCAGCCCATCGCCGCCTGGCAGGACACCGCGTTCGCCACGGCCGCCCACGAACTGCGGGGCAGCACGTTCGTGGCGCACGTGCGGTACGCCAGCACCGGCGCGCACACCGCCGAGAACACCCATCCGTTCCTGCTGGACGGCCGGCTGTTCGCGCACAACGGCGTGGTCCAGGGCCTCGGCCAGCTGGACCGGCGGCTGGCCGACCTGAACGCGGCGCAGCTGGTGCGCGGGCAGACCGACAGCGAGCGGGTCTTCGCGCTGATCACCGCGGAAACCCGGCGCCGCGGCGGTGACCTGGCCGCGGGCCTGGTCGCCGCGATCCGCTGGATCAGCGGCCGGCTGCCGCTGTACGCGCTCAACCTGGTCCTGGTCACGCCGGCCGAGCTGTGGGCGCTGCGTTACCCGGCGACCCATCAGCTGTACCTGCTGGACCGCCCGGCCGGCGGGGCCGGCCGGGCCGGCGCCCTGGACGCGGTCAGCCACCGGATTCACACCCGGTCGGCGCACCTGGCCGCGCACCCGTCGGTGATCATCGCCAGCGAGCGGATGGACGACGACCCGGGCTGGCGGTTGCTGCCTGCTGGCGAACTCGTGCACGTCAGCGCCGACCTGTCCATCGCCACCAGCAGCCCGTTCCGGGCCGCGCCGGCCCACCTGCTGCGGCTGGCCGACCTCGGGCCGGCCGCGGCCGCGTCGCAGCATCCAGAGGCCGCCCGGCCGGGGCCGGCCGGGGCGCGAGCGGCCCGCGGACGGCCGGGATCGCCCGGGCCGTAAGGGGTAAGGACCAGGCTGTACCAACTGGACAAAACAGGCACCCGTCCCAGGAGAACTGTCATGACCAGCGGTTTCTACGGGCCAGAAGACCGCAGCCCGTTCGATGACTTCCTTGCCCGGCTCTACGGCACGCCCGGCCCGCAGCCGCCCGCCCGGCGGGTGGACATCACCCGGCTGATGAGCGGGCCCGCCCGCGAACTGCTCGGCGCGGCCGCGGCGCACGCGGCCGACCAGGGCCGCGCGGACCTGGACACCGAGCAGCTGCTGTGGGCCGCGGCCCGGCTGGAGCCCACCCGCGAGCTGCTGGCCCGGGCCGGCGCCGACCCGGACAGCCTGATCCGCGGCATCGAGGAACAGGACCAGGGGGCCGGGCCCAGCGGTGAGCCACCGCAGCTCACGCCGGGCGCCAAGCGCGCCCTGCTGGACGCGCACCAGATCTCCCGCGCGGTCGGCTCGACCTACATCGGGCCGGAGCACATCCTGTTCGCCCTGGCCGTGAACCCGGAGTCCGGGGCGGGCCGGATGCTGTCCGCGGCGCGGGTCACTCCCGAGACGCTGCAGCGCGCGCTGGCCGGCCAGGGCGGGCCGCCCGGCCCTGGCGGCCCGCGGCCCAGGTCGGCCACGCCGACCCTGGATGACTTCGGCCGGGACCTGACCGCCCTGGCCCGGGAAGGCCGGATCGACCCGGTGATCGGCCGGGACGACGAAATCGAGCAGACCGTGGAGGTGCTGTCCCGCCGGGGCAAGAACAACCCGGTGCTGATCGGCGAGGCCGGCGTGGGCAAGACCGCGATCGTCGAGGGCATCGCCCAGCGCATCGTGGACGAGGACGTGCCGCAGACGCTCGCGGGCAAGCGGGTGGTGCAGCTCGAGCTGTCCGGGGTGGTGGCGGGGACCCGGTACCGCGGCGATTTCGAGGAGCGGATGAAGCGGCTCGTCGACGAGATCCGGGAGCACGGCGATGAGCTGATCATCTTCATCGACGAGCTGCACACCCTGGTCGGCGCGGGGGGCAGCAGCGAGGGCGGGATGGACGCCGGCAACATGCTCAAGCCCGCGCTGGCCCGCGGTGAGCTGCACGTGGCCGGCGCGACCACGCTGGATGAATACCGCAAGAACATCGAGAAGGACGCGGCGCTGGCCCGCCGGTTCCAGCCCATCCTGGTACCCGAGCCGACGCCGGACGACGCGATCATCATCCTGCGCGGGCTGCGCGACCGCTACGAAGCCCATCACCAGGTGCGCTACACCGACGAGGCGCTGGTGGCCGCGGTCGAGCTGTCCGACCGGTACATCACCGACCGGTTCCTGCCGGACAAGGCGATCGACCTCATCGACCAGGCCGGGGCCCGGGTCCGGCTGCGCACCAAGACGCCCGGCCGGGACGTGCGCGACCTGGAGCGCCGCGCCGAGGAACTGCAGCGGGACAAGGACCAGGCGGTGGCCAGCGAGCAGTACGAGCGGGCCTCCCAGCTGCGTGACCAGATCACCGAGGTCCGGCAGCAGATCGAGCAGCTCGGCGGTGACCAGCCGGCCGTGCCGCAGGTCACGGCGGGCGACATCGCCGAGGTCGTGTCGCGGGCCACCGGTGTCCCGGTGACCCAGCTCACCGAGGAGGAGAAGGACCGGCTGCTGCGCCTGGAGCAGCACCTGCACGAGCGGGTCATCGGCCAGGACGAGGCGGTCAGCGCGGTGGCGGAGGCGGTCCGCCGGTCCCGGGCCGGGCTCGGCGACCCGGACCGGCCGGTGGGCAGCTTCCTGTTCCTCGGCCCCACCGGGGTGGGCAAGACCGAGCTGGCCCGCGCGCTGGCCGGGGCGCTGTTCGGCGCGGCCAGCCGGATGATCCGGCTGGACATGAGCGAGTTCGCCGAGCGGCACACGGTGAGCCGGCTGGTCGGCGCGCCGCCTGGGTACGTCGGCTACGAGGAAGCGGGCCAGCTCACCGAGGCGGTGCGGCGGCGGCCGTACTCCGTCGTGCTGCTGGACGAGATCGAGAAGGCGCACCCGGACGTGTTCAATATCCTGCTGCAGATCCTGGACGACGGCCGGCTCACCGACGGCCAGGGCCGGACGGTGGATTTCAAGAACACGGTGCTCATCATGACCAGCAACCTGGGCTCCGACCTGATCACCCGCCGGGCCGGCCCGCTCGGCTTCGCCGGGAACGCGGCGGCCGCCACCGGGCAGCAGGGCGGCCTGCAGAACCAGCTGATGCGGCGGCTGCGGGAGTCGTTCCGGCCCGAGTTCCTGAACCGGATCGACGAGATCATCGTCTTCCGCCAGCTCGACCAGGCCGAGCTGCGGCAGATCACCGAACTGCTGCTGGACGAGACCCGGCGCCGGCTGCGCGGTCAGGACGTGACCGTGACCTTCACCCCGGCCGCCGTGGACTGGATCGCCGGGCGGGGCTTCCAGCCCGAGTTCGGCGCCCGGCCGATGCGCCGGGTCATCCAGCGCGAGGTGGACAATGAGCTGTCCCGGCGGCTGCTGGACGGGCAGATCAGCCCGGGCCAGGAAATCAGCGTCGACGCCACCGGCGGGCGGCTGACGTTCACCACCCACGACCAGCCGGTGGGCACGGCCGCCGGGCCGTCAGCGGCACCCGGCACCCCCGGCTCCTGAGGAAGGCAGCAGATGGAACGTGGCAGCGACAAGCACAGCCCGCGGCTCGATGACGAACTGGAACGCGAGGACCTGACGATCACCCGCAGCGGCCAGCCGCCGCACACCGGGGAATCACGGGAGACCGAGCCATTCGAGGAACCCCTGCTGGACGAGGAACTGCCCGCGGGCACCGCGCCTGGCACGCCAGCCGGGATGACCCCGGCCGACGTGGAGCGCCGGTCCGAGGTGGCCCGCTGGCTGGAGCCGCACAAGTTCCCTACGGACCGGGACACGATCCTGGGCTATCTGCAGCGGGAGGGCGCCCCCGACGAGGTGACAGACGCCATCGCGGCGCTGCCCGCCCGGCGGACCTTCAGCCAGACCAGCGACGTGATTCATGCGCTGGGCATCCCGACCGAGCGGGGCCGCTGACCCGGCCGGGCGGAACCCGGGTTACCGGTACCGGAAACCGTCGAGAAACCGGCGGAACACGCCGCCCTCGCGGGGCAGCGGCGCGGCCGGGGGTGGCGTGGCCGAGCGCTGCCGGGCGATCGGCTGGTCATAGTCAGTCCGCGCGATGGCGTCGACTACCTGTGCCTCGTCGAAGTCCTCGGAACCCTCGATCTGCGGGACGTAGCCAACCAGCATCCCGTCCCGCATCACCTGGGCCTCCAGGCCGGCCGTGCCATCGGTGTCCCACTCCGCCTGCCGGCCGTCCGGCAGTGCCACGCGCACGCCGTACTGGCTCACGCCGGCCTTGGCCAGATGCCCGTCGATGCCACGGTCGCGGAGCGCATCGACCACGCGCCGGGCCCGGAATTCGTCCATCCGGTAAAACTAGCCGCAGAATCTGGGTGCCCGCTCCAGCCCAGCTGACTGTGCGCTGGGTCAGCACCAGGTCAGCGCCGGGTAACCGCACCGATGATGGCGAACAGCACCAGCGGGATGAGGGCGATCAGCAGCCCGGACTGCCAGTGGCCCCGCGCCGCCGCGGCGATCACGACGATCAGGGCGGTGATCACACCGGTCAGCAGATAGCCCTGCCAGCTCTGCGGGCGCAGGCCGTAGCCGACTCGCTTGGGCCCGAACCACGGCCGCCGGCCCAGCCGGCTACCCCACTGGTCCTGCCCTGCGCCGCGCTGCTTGACTTGCCTGTTCATGTGCCTTCCATTCGCGATTTCAGTTAACTGGCCGGAGACCGGACGAACAAACCAAGGATCTTGCCGTCCGGGCCGAAGCTGACCCGCCCGGTCCGCTCGCCGGCCTCGAACGACAGCGGGACATCCACCACGGTGTTCTCGCCCACCGGGAAGGCCAGCGGGTCGCCGGTCCGCTCCAGCCGGCCAACCGTGCCGGCCACCTGTGCCCACCCGGCCGCGAGCCGGCCGTCGTCGAGGGCCGCGATCATGGCGTCGCTGAACTCATCGCGGGCCGCAGTCCAGCGGCCCTCGGTAAGCAGCCTGATCAGCGCGACCGCCCGGTCTTCCGCACCAGGCAGCGTGACGCGGTTCATCGGCTGGCCGGTCCGCGGGTCGACGGGCCGGCCGAACCGCTGGAACGCGGCCTGCCGGGTGGTCTCCAGCACCGCACCGATCTCCCTCCAGCTGTGCCCGGCGGCCCGGGCCCGGTCCACCGCCGCCTGCTGGCCCGCGTAGCTGGCGGCCGACAGTTCCCGGGCGGCGGCTACCGCGCCGAGCGGCGAGCCTCCCCCCGGCCGCGCTAGTTCGGCCAGCAGATGACGGGCGGCGTCGCGGACCCGGATGGCCACCGGGTCATCCGGGCCGGGGTCCCCCGGCACAATGTCAAAATTGTCATGACGGCTTGGATGTGTCAAGACTTTATTAACAAACCTGCCAGCGGTGCGCGCGGCCCGTTCCCGCTGACGGCGGCCCGCACTCCGGCAGGTGGCGTTGCAGTACCGGCGACGGCGCCCTGTCCCCTGCTGAATGGGTAGCTCCTGGCCACAGAACGCGCATGCCAGCGCCCCACGCCTACCAGCCATGCGAGATTCACCCAGCCCATTCCGTGCTATCAAGCATTCGCACGTAATTATAGAACGTGCCAGCCGGCTTTGGCACGTAACTCGCCAGCGCGGAGGTTGAGCTCGCGCTGCACCGCGGCGACCAGGTCGGGGTGCGCGCTCAGCCCCCACAGCACCTCGGCCGGGATGCCGAGCTGCCGGCTGGCCTCGGCCACCACCGGCTGTGTCATGTGCAGCGCCCGGGCCAGCCGCTCGTCGCGCTGGTAGGCCGCTGGCAGGTCATCCAGGGCGAGCGCGGCCGGGCGGCGGAACGTGCCGTCCGGCCCGGGCAGCCAGGCCTGGCTGGTCGCCGCCGCGCCGATGGCCGAGGTCACCTCGTCCCGGGCGGCGTCGCGGAACTGGTCGCGCGCTGACTTCTCCACCACCCCCGCCACCAGCTGCCGGTTCGGCACCAGCAGGGCATTCCACACGTACTCGGAGCGGACGTGGCCCGGGTGCCGCAGCGCGAACTCCAGGCCGTCGATCTCCGCACCGGGGTCGAACCCGTCCAGGCCGCGTTCGTGCCGGGCGAATTCATCGGCGATCATCACGTGGCCGTGCGCGTCGCCGCGGCGGGCCCGGATGCGCACGGCGTCCCGGACGCCGAGGCCGCGCAGCTGCGGCAGCCATGGCCCGTAGGTGTCACTGGCGAACCACGCCGCTGGGTTCCCGTCGAAATAGCTTTCCAGCTCCCTGGTGCGCTGGTACAGCCCGGGTGGCGGCAGAAAGCGCTGCTCCCCGGTGGCGGCGTTCTCCCCGATCAGGAACGCGGTGCCGCGGACCTGCTGGAGCAGCTGGTCCCGCTGGCCGGCCGGGACCGCGTCCAGCGCGCGCGCCACGGTCTCCACGTCCGCCTGGTGCTGGGCCAGGTCGAGGCGGGCCACGTCCAGGCCGGCCGCCTCCGGGCCGGTGTACCGGGGCAGCACCACGTCCAGCACCTCGGCCACCAGGTCCGGCTCGGTGAACCCGAGCGCGGCCAGGAACTCCCGGGCGGCCGGGTCCGCCGCGACGGCCCGGCGCACCACCGGCAGGCGGCTGCGGGCCGGGCCGGGCAGGTAGGCGGCCGGGCGGCCGGCGTCGTCGAACGGCGCGACCTGGCGGCCGTCGGCCAGCCGGATGACCGGCGCGGACCGGGCCGGGCCGGCTGGCCCGCCGCCGGGCTGGGCAGCCTGCCACAGCGCGGCCCGCCGGTACAAGAACGCGTAGTACCGGGCGATCCAGTCATCGGGCTGGGCCGCGAGGAAATCCTGGCCGGCCCGCCGCACCAGGGCCGCGGCGGTGATCTCGGCGACACCGATCTCGTCCCGCAGGCAGCGCCACAGCAGTGGCGCCCGCTGCTCGCCGATGGACTCGTCCGCGAAGGCGAGCGGCTGGCCCGCCCCCTGCAGCGCGCCCAGCTGTTCCGGGGTCAGCAGGTCACCCAGGCCGGGATCGGACATCAGGGCCAGCTCCCGGGCCGCGCGGTAGCCGCCGCCGGCGGCCGGGATGATATCCAGGCCGGACAGCGCGGCCTGCCCCGCCGCATACAGCGGGCGGAACATGCTGCCGGGCGGGAACCGCGCCGGGTCCAGCGGCAGCGCCTGCAGCACGGTCACCGAGAGCAAGCCCTCGTCGCGCAGCTGGCGGAGCACCCCGGTGAGCAGCGCGCCGGTCTCGGCGACCAGCGCCTGGTTGGCCGGGTCGCCCTCGGGCACGTTGTCCCGGGCGGGTGTGGTCCGGTACGGCCCCTGGACCAGGAAGCCGAGGAAGGTCTCCTTCTCGGTGGGAAAGAACACGACCAGCGGCGACCCGGCGCAGCTGGCCAGCTGCCCGCCGGTGCCGGGGGCGACCGGGAAGGCGATCTCGGCCTGCTGACCGGGATGGCCGAGGCCATCCAGCGGGCGCGCCCAGACCAGCCAGTCTTCCCGGTGGCCGCCGCCCTTGGTCAGCGTGACCTGGCGGCTGGCCCCGGGCCCGGGCGCCACGGCGCGGCGCAGCACCCCGCCGGTGACCCCCTGGCCGGCCACCCGCACCTGCTGGATCTGGCGCAGGAACAGCAGAGTGCGCGGGTCCAGCCGGTCCAGCGCGGCCGCGATCTCCGCCGCGGCGGCCGGCGCGGGCACGGTGTCGTGGTCGAACGGGAACACGAAGCGGGTGCCGGGCACCGGCTCGCCTGGCGGGTCCTCGGGGTAGGGCCGGACGTAGTTCTCGATCCGGAAATGCTCGCCACCGCTGTCCACCCGCGGGGTCCGCGTGTAGGCGTAGACCGACTTGAAGCCGATGCCGAACTGGCCGATCTGGGTGAAGTCCCCGGGCTTCCTGGTCTCACCGACCCCGCACACGCCGCGGACATCCGCCGCGGTGAACGGCCGCCCGTCGTGCGTCAGTTCCAGGCGGTTTGCGTATAGCGTGAACGACAGCTCAGTCGCGGCGGCATCCTCGGCGTTCTGGATGAGCTCGAAGATGAAATGGGTCCGCTCGCTGTACAGCTGGCCGAGCAGGTCGAGGACGGCCGTGTCCCAGCCGTAGCGGGCGATGTTCTCCGCGCGGATGGCCGCGTAGTCAGCTGGCACCGATGACCTCCGAACCCGATGGTGCGCGCCCGGCGCTGCCGCACGCCGGGCCGGTCCCAAGCTAGGGGATGGCCGGCCCGCCCGGCGGGCGGGTGCGCGGCCACCGCGCCGGTATGCGGCAATACTGGGGTTATGTCACACCGGCGCCGCGGCGCGGCCCTCCGGCAGCCGGTCGATTCGGGCCTGGCCGAGCTGGTCGCCGACCCGGACCGGCCGCGGGCCTGGACGCTGCGGGTGAACGGCATCCCGCAATCCCACGTGGACCTCGACGATCCGGAGTACCTGAGCTTCGAGTACATGCGGCGGCTCGGGCACCTGGCCGACCTGGCCGCCCCGGCCGGCCAGCCGCTGCGCGTGCTGCACCTGGGCGGCGGCGGGCTGACCCTGGCCCGGTACGTGGCCGCCACCCGGCCCGGGTCCTGGCAGCTGGCCGCCGAGTCGGACCCGGCCCTGGCCGGCCTGGTCCGGCGGTGGCTGCCGCTCGCCCCGCCGGGCCGGGCCGGCCGGGTGCGGGTCCGGGTCGGCGATGCCCGCGCCGTGCTGGCCAGCGTCCCGGCTGGCTCCTTCGACCTGGTGGTGGCGGACGTGTTCGCCGGGGCGCGCACCCCGGCCCACCTGACCTCG
>Ga0335078_10002560_pt1 | contig 27458 bp, 24 predicted proteins | sample Lox_Sample_32_FD_206711 | JGI IMG/M metagenome (GOLD analysis project Ga0335078, IMG submission 206711) | Soil microbial communities from Loxahatchee National Wildlife Refuge, Florida, United States - Lox_Sample_3.2 | ecosystem: Environmental > Terrestrial > Soil > Wetlands | place: USA... | reverse complement strand
GCAGGGTCCAGGCAGGCAGGGTCCAGGCAGGCAGGGTCCAGGCAGGCAGGGTCCAGGCAGGCAGGGTCCAGGCAGGCAGGGTCCAGGCAGGCAGGGTCCAGGCAGGCAGGGTCCAGGCAGGCAGGGTCCAGGCAGGAGGGTTGCCCATGTCCGCGAGTCCGGTCATAGGCGTGCTCGCCCTGCAGGGCGACGTGCGGGAGCACCTGCGAGCACTGCGCGGAGTCGGTGCGCAGCCCGCCGCGATCAGGCGGCCGTCCGAACTCGACGGGGTCGACGGCCTGGTGCTCCCCGGCGGTGAATCCACCACCATCTGGAAGCTGGCCACCGCGTTCGAGCTGATGGAGCCGGTGCGTAAGCGGATCGCCGCGGGAATGCCCGCGTTCGGCTGCTGCGCCGGGATGATCATGCTGGCTGATCGGCTCGTCGACAGCGCGGCCGGCCAGCAGACGTTCAGCGGCATCGACATGACCGTGCGGCGTAACGCGTTCGGGCGCCAGGCGGACTCATTCGAGACAGAGCTTGACGTGCAGGGCATCGAGGGCCCCAGGCTGCGGGCGGTCTTCATCCGCGCTCCCTGGGTCGATCAGGCGGGTGCGGCCGTCGAGATCCTCAGCAGGGACAGCTCCACCGGTAGGATCGTGGCCGTCCGGCAGGGGCCGCTGCTGGCCACCGCGTTCCACCCGGAGCTCACCGCGGACGACCGCATCCATCGGCTCTTTGCCGACATCGTGAAGGGGAGATCATGAGCGGCCATTCCAAGTGGGCCACCACCAAGCACAAGAAGGCGGTCGTCGACGCCAAGCGCGGCAAGCTCTTCGCAAAACTGATCAAGAACGTAGAGGTCGCGGCCAGGACAGGCGGCGGTGACCCATCGGGCAACCCGACGCTCTACGACGCAATCCAGAAGGCGAAAAAGAGTTCGGTTCCCAACGACAACATTGATCGTGCCCTGCGCCGCGGCGCAGGCCTCGAGGCGGGCGGCGCAGCCTACGAGACCGTCACCTACGAGGGCTACGGACCAAGCGGCGTCGCGGTGCTCGTCGAGTGCCTGACAGACAACCGCAACCGCGCGGCGTCCGACGTCCGCACGGCGTTCAGCCGCAACGGCGGCTCAATGGCCGACCCAGGTTCGGTGTCCTACCTGTTTCACCGCAAGGGCGTTGTTCTTGTGCCCAGGGCGGACGGGCTGACCGAGGATGACATCGTCGCGGCGGTGCTTGAGGCGGGTGCCGAGGAGGTGACCGACCTCGGCGAGTCGTTCGAGGTGGTGAGCGACGCCAGCGACCTGATCACCGTGCGAACGGCCCTCCAGCAGGCCGGGATCGACTACGACTCGGCGGAGGCCGCGTTCCTGCCCACGATGGAAATCCCGCTCGACGAGGAGAACGCCAAGAAGGTGTTCAGGCTGATCGACGTCCTTGAGGACTGCGACGACGTGCAGAACGTCTACGCCAACTACTCGGTCAGCGACGAGGTCATGGAGAAGGTTGGCTGACAGGTAGCTGGCATGGACCTGCAGATCCGCGAACTCGGCCCTTCCGATGACCTGGATGAGCTGCTCGATCTGAGCGTGCGGGCGTTCGGGCCGATGCCGCCCCCGCGGCGGCAACGTATGTTGGCACGGCAGGTCGCCGCCATCGCCGAGCGCAGATACCTGGCCGCTTTCGCGGGGACCCGGATGGCCGCGGCCGCCGGGTTCCACCGTACAAGCCAGTGGTGGCTGGGCCGTGACCTGCCGATGGCCGGGGTCTACGGCGTCGCCGTCGCGCCTGAAGATCGCGGCAGGGGCATCGGACGCGCGCTCATGACCGCGCTACTTGACCACATCGCGGTGGCCGGTTACCCGCTGTCGATGCTGTACCCGGCGACGATGCCGATCTACCGGTCACTGGGCTGGGAACTGGTAGGTCATACGTACGCGGCCGCGATCGAGGCGCGCTCGCTGCATACGATCACGGCGCCGCAGACCTCAGCGCTGCGCCGCGCCACCCCTGACGACGCGGCGGCGGTGCGCCGGATTCATGCCGAGGTGCACGCCGGCGCGCGCGAGTGCGGCCCGATCAGCTGGGACGACGCCGTCGTCAGGCAGTGGCTCACCGACGACGAGCTCTTTAGTTACCTGGCCGCCGACGGGTTCGTCGCCTACCGCTGGCTCGGCGGTCACGGCGAGATTCATGCCGAGCGCGTGCTCGCCGGATCGCAGGAAACCAGCAGGGCTGTGTGGGCGTTGCTCGCCTCGTCCTCGTCTGTGGCGAGTACCGTCCGGGTGCGGGTCAGCCCCGCGGAGCCGTTCGGGATCATGATGAGAGAACGTGACTTGCAGCTGACCAGCGACGACCAATGGATGCTGCGGGTGGTGGGCGCGCCGGCCGCGGTGGCGGGTCGCGGCTTCCCGGCCGGCCTGCAGGTCGCCGCGGCGCTCCGGCTGCGGGATGCCGCCTGCCCGGGTAACCAGGGGGACTGGATGCTCACGGTCGGCGGCGGCAAGGGCACACTCGAAAGATGCCAAACGGCTGCCGCAGCGCCGCTCGTTCTCGGTGCGCGAGGTTTTGCGGCCCTTTACGCAGGCACAACGCTGCCCGTGCTGCGCCGCAGCGGGCTCGCGACCGGCGGAGACGAAGGGACTGACGCACTGTTCGACGCCGCGTTCGCAGCGCAGCCGTTCTGCCTGGACACGTTCTGACCTGACGCTTCCACGGCCCGCCTGGCTGCTGCCTTCGGCGGGACGCCGCGGCATCGGCGACACGCCGGGGCCGCTGCGAGTGACCGCGGGGCGGGCCAGGTAGCGTTCGTGCCGAACACGTGTTCGCCAGCAATCGGGATGGTGGCCGCCATGCGGGTTTTCGGGGTTGACCCGGGGCTGACCCGTTGCGGGCTTGGCGTAGTCGATGGTGCGCCGGGCCGGCCGCTCTCGCTGGCTGGCGCGGGCGTTGTGCGGACTCCGGCCAGCGACGACGTGGCGGCCAGGCTGCTCGCGCTTGATCTGGAGATCGGGGCCTGGCTGGACAGGTACGGCCCAGACGCCGTGGCGGTGGAGCGGGTGTTCAGCCAGCACAACCTGCGCACGGTGATGGGCACCGCGCAAGCGGGTGCGGTCGCGATCGTGTGCGCGGCGCGGCGCGGGATACCGGTGGCGCTGCACACGCCCAGCGAGGCCAAGGCCGCGGTCACCGGGAACGGGCGCGCAGACAAGGCGCAGGTGACAGGCATGGTGACCAGGCTGCTCCGGCTCAATGACCCGCCGCGGCCCGCCGACACGGCGGACGCGCTCGCCCTTGCCATCTGCCATCTCTGGCGCGGCGCTGCAGCGCAGCGGCTCAGCCGCGCCGTAGCGGCGCACGCGCCGGGGGGCGGCCGGGCGACAGGTGCCGCGGGCCACCCACAGGAGGCCGCCGTTTCACCGCGCCCCCGGAGGGCCACGGGGACCACGGGGACCCCGGGCGCAAATTCAGCAGGAGGTGCAATGTGATCGCCCACGTGGACGGGACGGTGTCGTCTGTCACGCCCGACGGCGCCGTGGTCGACGTGGGCGGCGTCGGCCTTGCCGTGCAGTGCACGCCCACCACGCTGGCCGGACTACGGCCCGGTGAGCGCGCCCGCGTGCCGACCTCGCTGGTGGTAAGGGAGGACGCGCTGACCCTGTATGGGTTCGCCGACGATGACGAGCGGACCGTATTCGAGCTATTGCAGACCGCGAGCGGGGTCGGGCCGCGGCTGGCCCTCGCGATGCTCGGCGTACACCGGCCAGACGCCCTGCGCCGCGCGGTCGCTGCCGAGGACCTCAATGCCCTGATGATGGTCCCAGGCATCGGAAAGAAGGGGGCGCAGCGGATCGTTCTCGAGCTCGCGGGCCGGCTCGGTGCGCCGGGGCCTGGCCTGAGCACTGATGGGGTCGGCGCAGGCGCTGCCGCGGCCCGGGCGGCGCTCGCGGCCGACGGCGGCCAGCCAGGCGGCTGGCGCGACCAGCTGCAGGCCGGCCTGACCGGGCTCGGCTGGTCACCGCGCGAGGCCGAGCAGGCGGTCGCCGCGGTGGAACCCGAACTCGCGGCGATGGCCGCGGCGTCCGCGGGTGAGCAGAGCGCGCAAGACGGGAACGGTCAGCGCGGGAACGGTCAGCGCAGCGGCGACCAGGGCCAGCCGGTCGACCTGGCGGTAGCGCTGCGCGTTGCCCTCCGGCACCTTGGCCGCTCGTGAGCGCCGTACCGCGCCGCGGCGCGGCAAACGCCGTGAGCACCACTGGTGACGCGTCCGCAGGAGTCACCGCAGACGCGGCCGCTGCAGTATCGGGAGAGGTGACCGCTGGCGTCACCGCAGACGCGGCCGCTGCAGTATCGGGAGAGGTGACCGCTGGCGTCACCGCAGACGCGGCCGCTGCTGGCTCCGGCGAGGAGCGCGTCGTCTCCCCGCTCGCAGACGCGGACGAGCGGGCGATCGAGGGCGCGCTGCGCCCCAAGCGGCTCGACGAGTTCATCGGCCAGGGGCGTGTCCGCGAGCAGTTGACGCTCGTGCTGCGCGGCGCGCAGCGGCGCGGCAGGGTGCCTGATCACGTGCTGCTTTCCGGTCCGCCCGGCATCGGCAAGACCACCATGGCCATGATCATCGCCGCCGAGCTCGGTGTGCCGCTGCGGATCACCAGCGGGCCAGCGATCGAGCGGGCGGGGGATCTGGCTGCCGTGCTTTCCACGCTCAGCACGGGTGAGGTCGTGTTCATCGACGAGATCCACCGGCTGGCAAGGCCGGCCGAGGAAATGCTTTACCTGGCGATGGAGGACTTCCGCGTCGATGTGATTGTGGGCAAGGGGCCAGGCGCGACCGCGATCCCGCTGGACATCGCGCCGTTCACCCTGGTCGGCGCCACGACGAGAGCGGGATTGCTGCCCGCGCCGCTGCGGGACAGGTTCGGCTTCACCGCCCATCTCGATTTCTACGAACCTGGCGAACTCGAGGTCATCGTCCGGCGCTCGGCCGGTTTGCTCGGCGTGCCGCTGCGCGCGGACGGCGGTGCGGAGATCGCGCGGCGTTCACGAGGTACCCCGCGGATCGCCAACCGGCTGCTGCGCCGGGTGCGCGACTATGCGGAGATCCGCTCCGACGGCGTGGTGAGCAGGCCGACCGCGCGCGCCGCGCTCGAACTCTACGAGGTGGACGAGGACGGTCTTGACCGGCTCGACCAGGCGGTACTTGACGCGCTGCTCCGGCGGTTCAACGGCGGCCCGGTTGGGCTGTCCACGCTGGCCGTCGCCGTCGGCGAGGAACCAGAGACGGTCGAGGTGGTCGCCGAGCCGTTCCTTGTCAGGGCCGGGCTGCTCGCAAGGACGCCGCGGGGGCGAGTCGCCACCCCTGCCGCGTGGGCACATCTGGGCCTTGCTCCCCCGCCAGGACCGCGGCCCGGCGGCGGCGTGTCGTGGCAGGCGGCGGGGGAGCCCGAAGGGCCGATCCTCTTCGACCTCATGCCTGATTAGTGGCTTGCGCGACTCGATTGCCCTGGCCGGCCACGTGGGGGCTTCGAACGCCCACAGAATGCGTGACCATGTTCCGGGCCCGGGTGTTCTTCGTTTGCATGCGTTTGCCCCGTTGGCGACACGAATCGCCGGCTTCGCGCCGCCGGCTGCGGCGGCCAGCGCGCGTGGGCACGAGCCGCTTACAAAGGACGAGCCCCTTGCAGAGCACGAGCCACTTGGGGAGCAGAAGCCAGCCACTTGGGGAGCAGGAGCCCCTTGCGGAGCACGAGCCCCTTGCGGAGCACGAGCACAGAGCAAGCGAGTCGCGCGTCGGCGGTGGCCGCGCGACCGCGGTTCGCGTCACCAGATGGGCTCATTTTGGCTGTGTTCGTGTACGTTGCAGGAAAGGAGGCGCCCGGATCCCTGATACGGGCGGCCGGAATACCCGGTATCGTGCGCACCGCTATGCACCGGGCCCGCTACGATCACGGGCGCGACACAATAGTGCCCGGGAGGCCGTAGCCTGTTGGAGCGACGGTCACCGGTCGCTACACTCCGACAGTCGGTCACCGGCTGTACGTTGGCGCTAGAGCTCTTCGAGCTTCTGGCCGCGTGACCGCGTGCATTTGAACCAGATGGAAGGATGCCCCCTGATGGGCCCTATAGCAACTACAGCACCTATAGCACCTGCGGCGGCCCCGCTCGCGGCTGCGAAGTCGAGCTCGGGTTCACCGTTCACACTGATCATCATCCTTTTGCTGATCGTCGGCGTTTTCTACTTCCTGATGATCAGGCCGCAGCGTAATCGCCAGCGCCAGGCCATGCAGACTCAAAGTGGTGTCGTCCCTGGCCAGAGGGTCCGTACCACGGCGGGACTGTACGGCACGGTGACCGCGGTGGAGGATGGCGACGTGGTGATCGAGGTCTCGCCAGGCGTCGAGGTCCGCTTCCTCAAGCGCGCCATCATGGACGTCCTGAGCGACGCGCCCGATGATGGATCCGGCACCACCTACGGTCCGGATGGGGCTGCTGGTCTGGACGGCACCGCTGGCGGGGACGGCATCGCTGGCAGGGACGGCACGATCGACAGCACGGGCAACGGCGCGTACCCGGCGGCTGACGATGCGGAGCCTCAGCCGCCGGCCACGCGGCCAGCGGCCGATGCGGGCACCGATGGCGGCCGCGACGGTCAGGCGGCGGAGAAGTAGCAAACACGCGGACCGGACCGTAATCCGTAATGAGGACAGGCGGAAGTGGCTCCCCCGAAAAGTAACGTCCCGAGGCCGGGACGCACCCTCGCGGTGCTGGCGGCGCTCGTTGTCGTGCTGCTCATCGCGATCGTTGGCAAGGACGCGTTCAGCCCTGGCCAATGGCACAAGGGCTTCAAGGTAAAGCTCGGCCTCGACCTGAGCAGCGGCACGACCGTGACGCTCCAGGCGGTCACCGTCCATGGCGGCAAGCCGCAGCAGCCGAGCATGCAGAAGGCGCTGCAAATCATCCGTGATCGGGTGAATGGCACGGGCGTCACCGAGGCTCAGGTGACACAGGAGGGCAGCGACATCATCAATGTCGCCGTCCCCGGCGTTGGCCAGCAGAAGCTTGTCAGCTTGGTCGGCAAGACCGCGGTACTCCGGTTCCGCCAGGTGCTGCTCGAATCGTCGAATACGCCTGCCCCTGCTGTGACGCCGACGCCGACACCGTCAGGCACCTCCTCCGCGCCTGCGACTCCGTCGCCCAGTGGCTCGTCGAAAGCCAAGTCGACAGCCAAGGTGTCGCCGTCACCGACTTCGTCCTCACACGCACTCGGTGGTTTCGACCGGGGAGCCGCGGCTACCGCGGGCTCCGGCGGCACGGCGCTCGACCATGGTGCCGCCCGCCTGACCGCCGCTACTTCGCCCGCACCCACACCGGCGGCGTCGGGCGCGGCTGCCGCCGCGACACCTACGCCGTCACCGGCCGCGTCGTCCTCCTCGTCGGCGGCGCCGCAGGGCGAGTCGACCGCCGGCATCGACCCGAAGGTGCTCGCGCTGTTCTACAAGCTGGACTGCAGCAAGCCAAACTGGCAGCAGCAGGTCGGATACAACCCGAATGCCGAGGACAACCCGAACTCCCAAATCGTCTCCTGCTCGCAGGACGGCGCGACCAAATACCTGCTCGACGTCGCGAAAGTCGAGGGCAGTGACATCCACGACGCATCCGCGGGACTGCCCACCTCCGGTACGTCCGTCGGGAGCCAGTGGCAGGTCAACTTCACCTTCAACAGCGCGGGCGGCGCAAAGTTCTACACACTGACCTCGCAGATGAACAGTCAGTACGGCAACAACGGCAACCCCACGTCGGTGCGCGATCAGTTCGCGATCGTGCTCGACGGGGTCGTGATCTCCGCGCCCAACGTGGACCAGGGAGCGATCCCCTGTTGCAGCTCCCAGATCACCGGGAACTTCACTCAGCAGAACGCGACTGACCTCGCGAACGTGCTGAAGTACGGTGCGCTGCCGTTGAAGTTCAACACCCAGGCGGTGAACACCGTCACGCCCACCCTCGCTCGTAGCCAGCTTGACGGCGGTCTGATCGCGGCGGCGATCGGCTTTGTGCTCGTCATCGGCTACTTGCTGCTGTACTACCGCGGCCTCGGCCTGGTGGCCATCTCCAGCCTGCTCATTTCGGCGCTGCTCACCTACCTGTCTGTGCTCACCCTTGGTAGGTACATGGGCTTCGCCCTGTCCCTTGCCGGGATCGCGGGCCTCATCGTGGCCATCGGTATCACCGCCGACTCGTTCGTGGTGTTCTTCGAGCGCCTGCGTGACGAGGTGCGCGACGGTAATACGCTGCGCACGGCCGTGGAACGCGGCTGGAAGCGGGCACGGCGCACGATCCTGGTGTCGGACACGGTGTCGTTCCTGGCCGCGGCGTTCCTGTACTACTTCGCGATCGGCGACGTCAAGGGATTCGCTTTCACCCTCGGCCTCACCACCATCATCGACGTGGTGATCGTCTTCCTGTTCACCAAGCCGATGATCACTCTGCTCGCGGGCACGCGGTTCTTTGGTGGCGGTCACCCGCTCTCCGGGCTCGACCCCGCCAGGCTCGGCGCGCGAAGGTCGTGGCGCGCATCGCCACGGCCGGTCGCTCAGTCACCCACGGGCACGGGCGCGGGAACCGCCCGCGCCGCCACGGCGCCGCCGAATGCGGGCGCACCGCCGCGAAGCGGCCAGGCCGGGTCCCGTACCAGTCCGAAGGAGGCATAATGTCGCGCCTCGGTGACATTGGCGGCCGGCTTTACCGCGGCGAGGTCTCGTTCGACTTCATCGACAGGAAGCGTGTCTTCTACCTGATCTCGGCCTCTTTGATCGTGATCAGCCTGGTCGCGCTGCTGGTGCGCGGGCTCAACTACAGCGTCGAGTTCAAGGGCGGCACGCTCTTCCAGTTCAAGGCGGCGAACACCACGGTTAGCGACGTGGGCGCCACAGCGAAGGCGGGCGGGGCACCGGACGACCCGATCGTCCAGCAGCTGACGGGTGGCGGTGTGCCCGGCTGGCAGGTGCAGACCCAGCCGCTGACGGAAAAGCAAGTGACGAGCATTCAGGACGCGCTCTCATCGCGGTTCCACGCGCAGGTCAGCATCAACTCGGTGGGCGCGAGCTGGGGAAAGGATATCTCGCAGAAGGCGCTCGAAGGACTGATCTTCTTCCTGGTCGCGATCGTGCTCTACCTGACGATCGCGTTCGAGTGGAAGATGGCCGCGGCGGCGATCATCAAATTGCTGCATGACATCTTGATCGCCGTCGGCATCTACGCCCTTATCGGCTTCGAGGTGTCACCGGCATCGGTGATCGGCCTGCTCACGATCCTCGGTTACTCCCTGTACGACACCGTGGTGGTCTTCGACAAGGTCCGGGAGAACACCGCCGGCTTGCTCGGTGGCGCCAGGATGACCTACAGCCAGTCCGCCAACCTCGCGGTGAACCAGACGCTTGTCCGCTCGATCAACACGGCGATCATCGGCTTGCTGCCGGTTGCGGCGATCTTGTTCGTCGGGGCTGGCCTGCTCGGCGCGGGCACCCTGAAGGACCTCGCTCTGGTGCTGTTCGTCGGCATGCTCCTCGGCACCTACTCGTCCATCTGCATCGCCACCCCGCTGCTCGCGAGCTTCAAGGAACGGGAGCCGCAATACCAGGCGCTTGCCCGCCGGGTGGCGGCACGCGAGGCCAGTGCGCGCGCGGAGCGGCGGCAGGCGAAGAAAGCGAAGGCCGGGGTCGCGGTCGCCGGCGTCACCGCCATCGGGTCCGGCGAGGTGGGCCATTCCGCCGCCGCGGTCGAGGGCGACGGCATCGATCAGGGACCGGTGCCCGCGGCGGCGACTGGCCCGCCAAGCGGCGGATCAGCCCGTGGCTCGGCGCCGCGCGGTCAGCAGGGCCAAGGCCGGCAGGGTCAGCAGCGCAGTGGTGGAAGCCAGCGCCAGCAACCTAGGCGTTCGAGCGCGGCTAAGAGACGCCCCAGCGGCAAGAAGAAGAGGTAGCCCGGGTGGACCCGAGCAGGTGCCCGCCCGCGGCCGACCTCACCGCACGCGCGGCGGACGGCGCGCTGAATGACCTGATCAGGGCGCGGATCCGGGACGTGCAGGACTTCCCGAGCCCGGGCATCGTGTTCAAGGACATCACGCCGCTGCTTGGCGATTCTGCCGTATTCGGCGCGGTGGTCAGCGCTCTGGCGGCCGGGCACGGGCAGGTGGACAAGGTAGCCGGCATCGAGGCACGCGGATTCATACTCGCCGCGCCGGTCGCGTGTGCCCTCGGGGCCGGTTTCGTCCCCGTGCGCAAGCAGGGCAAGCTTCCTGCGGCGACCCATGCGCAGACCTACGAACTCGAGTACGGCATGGCGACCGTCGAGGTGCACACGGACGCCTTCGCATCAGGCGACCGGGTGCTCATCGTGGACGATGTGCTCGCCACGGGCGGTACGGCGCGGGCGACCGCAGAACTCATCCGCCGCTCGGGCGCCGATGTCACCGCGGTCGCCGTGCTGCTCGAACTCGGCTTCCTGAGCGGCAGAGACGGCTTGGCCGACCTGAACATCCGCCCGCTGCTCACGGTATGACGGCGCCATCCAGGGCTGCCGGTCCAGGCCAAGCCAGCACCGCACGTCAACCACAGACGGCTGCGACGCAAAAGCCGCAGCGGCCGATCGAAAGTGACGGGCTGGGCCCGTCACCGAAGCCATTCGGTCAGCGCCTGCCGCTTTGCGCTGCATCCGGCGAGCGGTTCACCCCGCCATTGGGGTACCAGCGAAGGCGCGAGCGGTGGCGCCTGCCACGCCGCCGCCGCCGCCCGGACAAGCTGATCGGCCTCGGCGCGGCGCGGGTCCGCGGGCAGTCGTCCCGTCTGGATGAAGCCGGCGATGAGATGCGTCGCCTCCTCATCATCGAGCAGGTAACCATGCAGCCGCACGACCACGCCTGACGGCGCGGCGACGCGCGCGGTAAACGGCGACGCGACCGCATCGGCGAGCGAGAAGAGCACGGCTTCCCGCACGCCCTGGGGCGGGCAGGTGAACAGGCCTTGCAGAACCGGCCCGTGATCGTCTACGGACCTGATGAACGGCCCATCGGCGTCGATGTGCAATGGCGTCGTCGCGCCAATCGCTGCGCTGAGGCCCCGCAAGATGGCCCCGGTTGCGACGCCCCAGCCCTGTGCGTTCGCGGGCGGGAAGTAGCCTCGTCCCGGATCGACCAGCGGATCGAGGAGGACGATCTTGCTGACCGGCGCGCCGGTCACGGTCGCCACGTAGGTCTGCACGGCAAGCGAGCCCTCGCTGTCCGCCACGATCGCTACCCGGTGGCCTGTGTGCCGGTAAATCGTCTCAACCTGCGCGGCAAGGAGCCTGACGGTGCGGCTCAGCGGTTGCTGCGTTGCCTTCGGCGAGTAGCGCAGCGGATAACCGCCCGCATCTAGTCCACGGTAGGAGAAGCGCTCGACAGGCAAGGAGCCGATCGGCATTGGCGTCGACCCGTTCCACGCGCTGTGGTAGCCGCTGACCAGAAGCACCTCGGCGCTTTCCGGCGTGTCGCTCGAGACCTGATAGGTGGCATGATCCGCGGCGCCGCCAACCCGGATGGCAAAGGAAATGCTGACCACCACGACGGCAGCCATGGCCGCCAGACCGATCGGGGCGAGCGGGATCGGGAACGAGTTGCGCTGGGTGACGCACGCCCGGGCGATGCCCGCATATGCTCGCGCGCTGAACAGGCCGGTGCAGGCAGCGGCCAGCGGGGCCGCCCAGGTCGGTACCGCAGCCGCCACCGCACCTCCTGCGGTGATCACCGCGAACGTTCCCAGTGACCACATGACAGCACGCACCGGCGGCAGCCGCCGCCACCACGAGTTGACCTCGCCATGGCAGGTGAGGGTGGCGATGATGACCGCGACCGGCATGCCGGCCAGGAACAGGTCGGAGACCGGCATGACGTCCATCGCCGACACAGCGGCGGCGGACGGCAACAGCAGGATGGCCGCGACGCCCGTGAAGACGGCCGTTCGGCGCAGGACGGCGATCCCCGCTGGCCGCGGCTGACCGGCGGGCCAGGCTAGCTGGATGAGGGCACAATCGAGCGCTGACCGCCAGCAGAGCATCGCGGCGGCTTCCGCCGCGAACGCGGTCCACGAGGAATGGTAAGTGAGCAGAAAGCGCAGGTCGTGATAGACACCGTAGGGCGCGGGTGCGGTGGCCCCCGGAGCAAGCGGAACCGATCCGCGCAGCCCGACGGCGATCAGAACGACTGCCTCAAGCCCAGGTAGGCCTGCACATATCAGCACTAGCCACGCGCGTGTCCCTAGGATTGGCCGGCGGCCTGGCCCGATCATACGAAGACCCTGCTGATGGCGCGGCGGCCACCGGCGGGCAGGCCGAGCAACAGGCCGAGCAACACTGACGCTGCGGCGTTCATGCCGTTCGCGGTCACGGACATCGTCCTTCCCGAGGTCCATTACTGACGATATGCCCGCTCGGGCCGGCGGGCGATGGGCAGGCTCCGTCGCCATCGTCCGCATCATCTCGACTGCGCGATGGCAGCGGAAGCAACCGGAATGACCGCTGTAATGCCCGCTGGTGACCCGGCGCTCTCGACCCTGTGTGCGGGCCGAGGGCACGCCGGGAATCCGGTGCTGTCATGCTGTTGTTGCGCAAGCAAAGGCGTGCGCCGCCGAGAACGGGTTGGCGGTGATCCCGCAGGCGTGCCCGCCGACCGGCAGGAAGACCGCGTTATATGCCGCACTGGGAAATGTCCTGGCAGCTCGCCGCGATCGTGGCCGCGTGCCTGTTCGCTGTCGCAGGGCTGGCCTGGTTGCCGCATCGGCGCCCCCTCAGCCGCGCGGTGCCGTTCGTTCGTGAAGCCGGTCTTGTCGTTGGCCTGTTCGCGCTCTGGCAATACGCAGGCAGTTTCTCGGTGATGGGCACCGAAGGTGCGATGCCGCGGGCGTGGTGGATCTGGCACACTGAGCGCGCATGGCACCTGCCGAGCGAAGCCACCGTTCAACATCTCGTGCTTCCGTTCCCGCTCGTCGTCCAGGCCTTCAACATCTACTACGCGACGATGCACTTCACGGTACTGATCATCTTTCTGATCTGGCTGTTTGTCAGGCACCGCGACCGCTACAGGCAGATCCGCATCACACTGGTCGTGCTCACGGCCGCCTGCCTGCTCATCCAGCTCATGCCTGTTGCCCCCCCGCGCATGTTGACCGGCGTGGGGCTGGTCGACACCGCGCGGGTCTACGGCCAGTCGGTGTACATGCTTGGTGGGAGGATGACCGATTCGCTCTCAGCGATGCCCTCGGTCCATGTGGGGTGGGCCATGCTGGTCGCGATCGGCACCTGGCGGGCTACCGTCAGCCGCGGCCGCTGGGTCGCTGTCGCGCACGCGGTCCTGACCTGGATCGTGGTCATCGTCACAGCCAACCACTTCTGGCTCGATGGGATGGTTGCCGTAGCGCTCCTGCTAATTGGCCTGCTCGCGGCGGCTGCAGCGCGTGCCTTGCGGCCCGTTGTGCCCGCGTGGACCGCGGAATGGCGCCGCGGGCTGGCACCGACAGAATCGTCCGCCGATAAACTGAGTACCTCGGCGGACGTGAGGAGAACGGGTGTCCGGTGACGTTGTGGCAACCGGCATGACCGGTGCCGACGCCGCCGCGAACGGGATTGCGAGCCCCCTAAGGACTGATCTGGGAGATTCCGGGCCCGCTGGGTCCGAGGTGCTCGACGACGGCGCGGCGGGGTCTGGCCTGCCTGCGCCAGGGCGCAGGCCTGGTGCGGGCGCGGCCAAGGATGCCGCTGCGGGCGCGGCCAACGATGCGGCTGCGGGTAAGACCGCCGCGGGGGCGCCGGACCTTACCGCCGACGTGCCTGGCCATGCCGCAACCGATCAAGCAGCACCAGGGCACATAGCGCCAGGCCAGGCCCCCGCGCCAGGCCAGGCCCCCCCGCCACAGCAGGCCGAACCGGACCAAGGGACGCCAGGCAGGCAGCGGCTGGGCCACGGCAGGCCACACCAGCGCCCGGCCGAAGGTGATCAGGCCGGGGAGCGCAGTGGCGGCGACCCGGCCGGGCCGGGCGAGGCGGGCGCATCGCCTGGTGGCGCGGCTGAAAGCCGTCCTGGCGGCGCGGGCGGCCACGCCGGAGTGCGCCGCAGGCTGGCCAGGCTCGGAGCGCAGCGGACGAGCACGATGAACCCGGTGCTCGAACCGCTGATCAAGACGGTGCGCGCGACCCACCCGAAGGCCGATGTCCGCCTGATCGAGCGCGCCTACGATGTCGCTGCCTATTGGCACCGCGACCAGCAGCGCAAGAGCGGCGACCCGTATATCACCCACCCACTGGCCGTCACGACAATTCTCGCCGAGCTTGGCATGAATCCCGAGACGCTGTGTGCGGCGCTGCTGCACGATACGGTCGAGGACACTCCGTACACGCTCGCCCAGATCCGTTCGGAGTTCGGTGCGGACATCGCGGCCCTGGTGGATGGTGTCACCAAGCTTGACAAGGTCAAGTACGGTGAGGCCGCAGAGGCGGAGACGGTACGCAAGATGGTCGTCGCCATGTCCCGCGACATCCGGGTCCTGGTGATTAAGCTCGCCGACCGGCTGCACAACATGCGCACGCTCAGGTACCTGCCACGCGTCAAGCAGGAGCGCAAGTCCAGGGAGACACTGGAGATTTTCGCGCCGCTCGCGCACCGGCTCGGCATGAACACGATCAAGTGGGAACTCGAGGACCTCGCGTTCGCGACGCTCTACCCGAAACGGTACGACGAGATCGCGCGCATGGTCTCCGAGCGGGCGCCGCGCCGCGACGTCTTCCTGCAGGACGTGGTCACGGACGTGTCCGCCGATCTGCGCGAGGCGAAGATCAAGGCGACCGTCACGGGCCGACCCAAGCACTATTACTCGATCTATCAGAAGATGATCGCCCGCAACGTCGAATTCGACGAGATCTACGACCTTGTGGGCATCAGGGTTCTGGTCGACTCGGTCCGCGACTGTTACGCGGCGCTTGGCACGATCCACGCACGATGGAATCCTGTGCCCGGCCGCTTCAAGGACTACATCGCGATGCCGAAGTTCAACATGTACCAGTCGCTGCACACAACCGTGATCGGGCCGGAGGGCAAGCCGGTCGAGCTGCAGATCCGTACCTGGGGCATGCACAGGCGTTCGGAGTACGGCGTTGCCGCGCACTGGAAGTACAAGGAGGACACGGTCCTCGGCGGCCGCGGCAAAGAGGGCAAAGAGGGCAAGCACAGCAGGAACGGCAAGGGCGCGGCCGGAGACATGGCCTGGCTGCGCCAGCTGGTGGACTGGCAGAACGAGACCGCCGACCCGGCTGAGTTCCTCGAGTCCCTTCGCTTCGATCTCGCCGCCTCCGAGGTGTACGTCTTCACCCCGCGCGGCAAGGTGATTCCCTTGCCGCAAGGGGCGACGCCCATCGATTTCGCGTATTCCATCCATACCGAGGTCGGACACCGCACCATCGGCGCGCGCGTCAACGGCAGGCTGGTGCCGCTGGAGAGCGCGCTCGACAACGGCGACACGGTGGAGATCTTCACCTCGAAAGCGCAGGAAGCCGGGCCGAGTAGGGACTGGCTGGGTTTCGTCAAAAGCGCTAGGGCCCGCAACAAGATCCGGCACTGGTTCTCCAAGGAGCGCAGGGAAGCGGCGATCGAGGCGGGCAAGGACTCGATCGCGCGCGCCATGCGTAAGCAGGGCCTGCCACTGCAGCGGCTCGCCTCGGGTGACAGCCTGCTCGCGCTCGCCAGGGACCTGCGGTACAACGACGTGTCGGCGCTCTACGCGGCGGTCGGCGACAGGCACATCAGCGCTCAGGCTGTGGTAGCTAAGCTCGTCCGGGCCGCTGGCGGGCTGGCTGGCGCGGAGGAAGACCTCGCCGAGGTGACGCTGCCGAGCCGCGAGGCGAAGCCCAGGCCCGCCGGAGACCCAGGCATCGTGGTTGAAGCCGCGCCCGATGTGTGGGCCCGGCTGTCCAAGTGCTGCACGCCCGTGCCTGGCGACGACATCGCCGGATTCGTTACCCGCGCCAGTGGAGTGTCCGTGCACAGGAAGGACTGCGTGAACCTGCGCCACTTGCAGGAAGCGCAACCCGAACGGCTGGTGGGCGTCCGCTGGTCACCGACCGACGACTCTGTGTTCCTCGTTGCCATCCAGGTCGAGGCGCTTGACCGGACCCGGCTGCTGTCGGACGTGACCCGGGTGCTTTCCGATCAGCACGTCAATATCTTGTCGGCGTCGGTCACCACGACCAGGGACCGGGTGGCCGTGAGCCGGTTCACCTTCGAGATGGGCGATCCCAAGCATCTCGGTCATGTGCTCCGCGCCGTCCGGCAGATCGACGGCGTCTACGATGTCTACCGGGTTACCGGCTGACACCCGCAGCGGGTGGCGGTGGCACACGATGGCCACCGGGTAACGATTCTGGCGCCTGCTGGGCCATCGTCTTGCTAGCGGCAGCGGGCCGGGAGACCCGGTTCTCACGGACCACTGGGTCAGCCGCTGAACTCCGACAGCGTCCGCTCCGCCTCCGCGAGCCAGGACCGGCGCGCGGTGAGCGCCTCGTCCGCCTGCTGAGCCGTCCTTTCGTCGCCGCGCTCACGAGCGCCCGCGAGCTGCTTCTCGAGTCCGCTGATGGTTGAACGCAGTTGCGCGACGGTGCCCTCGGCGCGGGCACGTGCCTCGGGGTTGACCCGCCGCCACTGGGTGTCCTCCGCCTTGCGGACCGCCTCCTCGACCCGGCGCAGCCCCGACTCGAGGCGCTCGCGCGACTCACGCGGCACCGGTCCGGCCTCCTCCCAGCTTTCCTGAATCGTGCGCAGCGCCGATCGGGCAGCGCGGACGTCCTTCACCGGCAGGAGGCGTTCGGCCTCGGTGATGAGCTTCTCCTTGACGGCCGCGTGTTCGCGCAGCTCAGCGTCGCGCTGCGCGAACAACTCGCTGCGGGCCTTGAAGAAGGTGTCCTGCGCGGTCCTGAAACGGTTCCATAGTTCTTCCTCGACGCCGCGCGCCGCGCGGCCTGCCGCCTTCCACGAGCGCATGAGCTCGCGGTACGCGTTGGCGGTGGCCGTCCAGTCCGTCGACGACGCGAGCGCCTCCGCCTCCGCGACCAGGTTCTCCTTACGGGCCCGCGTGCTCTCGCGCTCGGTTTCCAGGCTCGCGAAGTAAGCCTTGCGGCGCTTGGTGAAGGCATTGCGCGCTGCGGACAGCCGCTTCCACAGGGCGGTCTCGACGGCGCGCTCCGCGCGCGGTGCCACTTTCCATTCCTCAAGAAGCTGGCGCATCCGCTCGCCGCTGATCTTCCAGTGCGTGGCTTCCGCGGCGATGCGTTCGGCCTCCGCGACGATCCGCTCCTTGATCTGTCTGGCTTCCTTGCGCGCATCCTCACGCGCCGCCCTGAACTCCGCACGGCGGTGGTCGACCAGGCCGCGCAGGCCCTCGATCCGGGCACGGAGGCCGTCGAGGTCGCCTATCGCATGTGCGTCAGTAACCGCCTCGGTCAGCCGCTCGATCCCGGCCTGCGCGTGCGCGGGTGACAGGTCGGTGGTGGTGATTCGCTGTTCGAGCAGGTCCACCTCGGTCACGAGCGCGTCGAACTTGCGCTTGAAGAACGCGAGTGCCTCGGCCGAATCGCCCGCCTGCCAGGAGCCAATCGCCCGCTCGCCGTCGGCAGTCCGCACGAATACGGTGCCGTCCGCGTCAACCCGGCCCCACGGATCGTTCGGGGTGCTCACCGCAGACCTCCTGGCTCAGTCCGGTCAAGGCCCTACCGTCGACGATTTCGGCTCAAGCCCTCTTGATGCTCACGCTTTCGATGATGACGCTCTCCTTCGGCGGCCCATCGCCAGGGCCGCCCGCAGCCGAGGCGACACCCGCCTTGGCCACGCGCTGAATGACACCCAGGCCCGACGTGATGGTGCCGAACGGCGTGTAGTCCCGCGGCAGCGTCGTGGTCTTGTACACGAGGAAGAACTGGCTGCCGTTGCTGCTTGCCTGGCTGGAATGTGCCATCGCCACGGTGCCCGCCGGGAAGTCGGCGCTGGCCGTCGCGGAATCGCCCACCACTTCGTTGGCGAAACGATATCCAGGGCCGCCGGATCCCGTTCCGGATGGATCGCCGCACTGCAACACATAGATGCCACTAGTGGTAAGCCTGTGGCACTTGGTATCGCTGAAGTAGTCCTTGCCTGCCAGGTAGACGAAAGAATTGACGGTACACATCGCTTTGCCGTCCGCGAGCTTGATGACGATGTTCCCATGGTTTGTCCGGATCGTCGCCTCGTACTCGGCAGTCACGTCCGGCGTGGCGGGCGGTGTGCCGACCTCGCGCGCCGCAGGCGGTGCGGCGATGTAGCCGCAGTGGGATACCGACGCGGCGGGCTCCACCGTCGCCCCGGGTGCCTGGCTGCCCGGTTTCGCTGACGGGGTGGCTGAGTGCGGTGGCGCCGCCGCCGGGGTACCGCCGGTGGGCGCGAAGACGAAGTAGCCGATCACGGCGAGCACGATGACGGCGATCCCGGCGGCGCTGACGACGGTCCACTGCCGCGCCCGCCGTGACCGCGCGGCGCGGCGCTGTATCTGGCGCTCGTAGCGCTCGCGGGCCAGCCTGCGCTGCCGATCCTGCTTTCCCACCCGTCCAGTCCTCCTTGTCCTGGTTGTACCGTATGCGCTGCAGGGGCAGTCCTGGTTGGCTTATTTCCATCGCTGACGTGACCGGTCGCCCGGGCATAAGGTGTGCGCACGCACTATATTGAGCCAGCCTCCGTGCCTGCGACTACTCCTTGTGTCCTATCACCCAGCGTTATTCACCCAGCGTTATTCACCCAGTGTCAATCACTGCGTCCCGCAAACCCGGTCACCCGGCAGGCTCCGCCGTTGCGCCGCGGCAGCGGAAACCTGGCAGGTAAACTTCGCGAATCGTACCGGCCAGCGGCTCATTTCGCTTGATCCGTTATCGGTTCGCGGCCCCACGGTCATCCTCGATACCCTACGAGCGTGCTCATCACAGGTTTTCCCGCAGGCTCGTTCGCCGCCAACTGCTACCTGGTGGCGCCGGAGCCCGGTGCGGAATGCGTGATCATCGACCCCGGCCAGGACGCCGAACAGGGCATCGACGAGCTGTTGCGTGAGCATCGGCTGAAGCCGGTCGCGGTACTGCTCACCCACGGCCACCTCGATCACGTCTGGTCAGTCGCGCCCGTGTGCGGCGCCAAGGATGTTCCCGCCTATATCCATCCAGGCGACAGGGAACTGCTGTCCGACCCGGCCCGCGGTTTTTCGCTCGGCCCGGGTCAGCAGCTGTTCGGCGGGCTGACGCTGTCCGAGCCCGACGACGTCAGGGAACTCACGGATGGCCTGACGCTCAGCGTCGCAGGCCTGGAGATCACCGTGGACCACGCGCCTGGTCACACCCCTGGCTCGGTGGTATTCCGCCTCCCTGGCGAGCCAGCAGGCCGGGTAGCGTTCCCCGCAGCCCACGACGATGGTGACCGGGCGGGTGTGCTGTTTTCTGGAGACCTGCTGTTCGCAGGCTCCATCGGGCGCACCGACCTGCCGGGCGGCGACTACCAGACGATCATGGAGAGTCTTGCCAGGGTGTGCCTGCCGCTGCCCGCTGACGTGGTCGTGCTGCCTGGGCACGGCCCAGACACGACCATCGGAGCCGAACGCGCGACCAATCCTTTCGTGCTGCCGCTGGTGCGCGCGGAGGACAACGCCAAAGGCGCCGCGGCGGGCGAGAGGTCCTCCGAGTCGCAGTCGCAGGCCGGCCGGGCCGCGGAGAATACCCGGACCAGGAGGCTGTAGGGGCGGCGGTGAGCTCCGCGCGGCCGTTAGGGAAATGATCCGTTGAATGCCCGCGGGCAGTCGTCTCGCAGGGGTTCGTGAAGGAGATGTGTTCGTGATCCGCACTCATGAGGCGGGAACGCTACGGGCGGAGCAGGTCGGCCAGCAAGTGACGCTTGCAGGCTGGGTCGCGCACCGCCGCGACCACGGCGGCGTGGTCTTCATCGACTTGCGGGACGCCTCGGGCATCGCCCAGGTCGTGATCAGGGATACCGCAACCGACAGCGGCGGCGTCGTCGCCGACCTGCGCGCGGAATACTGCGTTAAGGTCACCGGCCGGGTGGGCGAGCGGCCGCCGGGCAACGAGAACCCGGACCTGCCCACCGGCGAGATCGAAGTCGCTGCCGACACCGTCGAGGTGCTGAGCGAGAGCGCACCGCTGCCGTTCCCGGTCGAGGGCGCGACGGAGCTGAGCGAGGAGATCCGGCTCAAGTACCGCTACCTGGACATCCGCAGGGCCGAGACCGCGCGCGCGCTGCGCATCCGCTCCACGGCCACGTACCTGGCCAGCGAGGTGATGCGGGCGCATCGTTTCGTCCAGGTCGAGACCCCATATCTGACCAGGTCCACGCCGGAGGGGGCGCGCGACTTCCTGGTGCCTGTCCGGCTGCGCCCAGGTCACTGGTATGCGCTGCCGCAGTCCCCGCAGCTGTTCAAGCAACTGCTGATGGTCGGCGGTATCGAGCGCTACTACCAGCTCGCGCGCTGTTTCAGGGACGAGGACCTGCGCGCGGACAGGCAGCTGGAGTTCACCCAGATCGACCTCGAGATGAGCTTCGTCACCCGCGAGGACGTGCTCCTGGTCGCCGAGGATCTCCTGCAGCGGCTGTGGGCAGAGATCACCGGGTACGTGATTCCGCGGCCGATCTCGCGGATGACCTACGCCGAGGCGATGGACACGTACGGCTCGGACAAACCGGACCTGCGGTTCGGGTGTGAGCTCATCGACCTCACCGGGTATTTCGCGCAGACGCCCTTCCGGGTCTTCCAAGCACCTTACGTAGGGGCCGTGGTGATGCCGGGAGGCGGCGCTCAGACCAGGAAGGAACTCGACGGCTGGCAAGAGTGGGCCCGCGCCCGTGGCGCCCGTGGGCTCGCCTACGTGCTGATCGGGCCAGCAGGCGAGCTCGGTGGCCCGGTTGCGGGGAACCTGTCGGAAGGCGAGCAGGCGGGCCTGGCCGAAGCAGTCGGCGCGGGGCCAGGCGACTGCGTGTTCTTCGCGGCGGGCAAGCCCGCGCAGGCAAGGCAGCTACTCGGCGCGGCGCGGCTCGAGATCGGCCGTCGCTGTGGCCTGATCGACGCGAGCGCGTGGGCCTTCACCTGGGTCGTGGAAGCGCCCATGTTCGAGGAGGACGGCGAGGGCGGCTGGACCGCGGTGCACCATCCGTTCACCGCGCCACTGCCCGAGTGGGTGGACAAGTTCGAGTCCGCGCCGGAGAGCGCGCTCGCCGACGCCTACGACATCGTCTGCAACGGCAGCGAGATAGGTGGCGGCTCCATCCGTATCCATCGTGGCGAGATGCAGCAACGTGTTTTCGACGTGCTTGGCCTGTCACGCGAGGAGGCCGGGTCCAAGTTCGGCTTCCTGCTCGAGGCGTTCAAGTACGGGCCGCCGCCGCACGGCGGTATCGCGTTCGGCTGGGACCGGGTCGTTGAGTTGCTCGCCGACAGGCCCACCATCAGGGACGTGATCGCGTTCCCGAAGTCCGCGTCGGGCAGCGACCCGCTGACGGGTGCGCCTACCCCGATCACCCCGGCCCAGCGGCGCGAGGCGGGCATCGACGTAATTCCCCAAGATTCTCCTGATACGTGAATCGGCGGATTCTCATCCGGCAGTGAGCGGGCCGCTACAGTCTGCGGGGGGATCCCGGGGGGCGTCCTCCCCGCGGCAATACAGTCCTAACGGCCGCGCCGAATGGCGGCACTCTCACCACGCGCGGCACTCTCACCACGAGCGGCACTCTCACCACGAGCGGCACTCTCACCACGGGCGGCACTCTCACCACGGGCGCCACTCTCACCACACGTGTCGGGGTGCGGATCCCTGGCGACCTGATGGCGCGAACCATGCGCACGATTGGCACCATCCACAACACCTGCGCCTTCCGCCAGGCCGTCGTCCGTTGCGGCCGGGGGAGCGGCGGGCAACCTGACGACTGCGCGCAGGCCTGGGGCCGCGCCTTCGAGCCAGACAGCGCCGCCATGCGCTCGGACGATGGCTTGCACGATTGCGAGGCCGAGACCCGAACCGCTCTGTCCGTCGTCATCGCGACCGCGCGCGTCGTCCAGCCGGGTGAACCTGCCGAAGACGCGTTCTGCCTCGGCTGGCGGGATGCCCGGCCCGTCGTCGGTGACGGCGAGCAGCACATCCGCGCCGTCCCGCCACGTCGCGACGGTAACGCCGGAGGCCGCGTACCTGACCGCGTTGTCGATCAGGTTGAGCAGCACCCTGGTAAGTCCGTCCGGGTCGCCGCGGGTCAGCACCGGCCCGGCCGCGCCCTGCGCGGCAGATGTGGGGGTGGCACGTCCGGGCGTGGCACGTCCGGGCGCGAGCGCGACGCAAACCCGGGCGCCTTCGTAGCGAGCGGCGGCGTTGCGAGCGAGCACCGTGAGGTCCGTGGTACGGGTCGTGGCACGGCCGGCCGGCCGCTCATCGAGGCGGGCGAGGACAAGCAGATCCTCGGCCAGCCTGGCCAGCCGCGACGTGTCGGCGAGCACGCCCTGCGCGGTCTCACGCCAATCCTGGCTATCCGGATGATCGACCGCGACTTCAAGCTGGGCCCTGATGCTCGCGAGCGGGCTGCGCAGCTCATGTGCCGTGTCGGAGACGAAGGCCCGCTGGCGCTCCTCGGCCGACGTGAGCCGCGTCAGCATGTCGTTGAGGGTCACGGCGAGGCTATGCACCTCATCGCTGGTCTGCGGCACCGGCAGCCGGCGCGTGCCGACAGCTCCACTGATCTCCTGAGCGCCCTTGCGCAGCTCCGCGATTGGCCGCAGGGCGCCCCCGATGACCAGCCAGTTCACCCCGGCGAGGAAGATCAGGAGCACGGGAGTGCCGACGAGCGCGGCGTGCCACAGCTTTGTGATGCTGCCGCTCACCTGGGTGAACGAGACAGCCGCGATCACCATCTGACCGCCGCGCGCAGGAACCGCGACCACTCTGAGCAGGCCAGGCAGCCCGTAAGGTCCGCCGTCAAGCAGGACCGAGTGCCCGCTGCGTGCCGCCGCTGCGAGTGTCCGGCCGGAAAGCAGCGGTACGAGCCTGTCGGCGCCGGCTGAGGCCGCGACGATACGGCTACCGGGGCCGAGCACCTGTACCGTGACGGTGCCTCCTGCCACCGGGACCGGATCGGGCAGTCGGTCGGCGTTCACAAGCGCGGCGACGCCCTGCGCCCCTTGCCGCGCGGTCCCGTCGAGCCCGGTGACGAGCGAGTCGGCGAGAGCGCGGGTGCCGAGCACAGCGCCACCGGCCAAGGCGACGGCAAGCCCGGCGGTAGCCGTTATGGTCAATCGGGCCCGCAGGCCCCGCCGCCGCCACCAGACGGCCGACCTGGACCACACTCCGTTAGCCGCCATCGGTGGCCAGCCGGTATCCGGCGCCCCGCACCGTCTGCAGGCCGCGCCGTTCGAACGGCGCGTCGATCTTGCGGCGGAGGTATCCGACATAAACCTCGACGGCGTTCGGGTCGGTGGTGTCCGCCGCGTCCCAGACGTGCTCGAGGATCTCGGTCTTTGACACCACGTCCCCTGCCCTGCGCATCAGGTACTCGAGCAGCGAGAACTCCCTGGCGGTCAGCTCCACCTGTGCGTCACCACGGCGCACCTCCCGCCTGCCAGGGTCGAGCACCAGATCGCCGGCGCGCAGCTCGGCTGGGCGCCGCTTGGCGCCGCGGCGCAGCAGGGCACGCAGCCGGGCGGCGAGAACCACGTAGGAGAACGGCTTGGTGAGGTAGTCATCGGCGCCGAGATCGAGGCCGTCTGCCTGGTCATACTCGCCGTCCTTCGCGGACAGGATGAGAATGGGTACCCAGTTCTCTTCCGCGCGCAGCTGCTCGCACACGCGGTAACCGGAAACCCCTGGCAGCATCACATCGAGCACCACGGCGTCGTAGCCACCCTCCCTGGCCAGGTGGAGGCCGTCGTGGCCGTTGTGGGCGAGATCAACGGCGAAGCCCTCTGCCTGCAGGCCGCGCCGGACCGCGGCGGCGAGCCGCTGTTCGTCTTCGACCACAAGCACCCGCATGGCCCGCCTTCCCGTTTGTCGGCGTTTACCTGCATTGTGCAGGCTTCCAGTGTCGCTCACCGGTCGTGCTCACCGTCACGACAGCCCCTCTCAGCGTCAGCACAGCGCAGCCGAGGCAAAGTGGTATCAGACATAACAAAATCCCAGCGCGTCAGCGTGCGCCTGGCGCCCGCACCGCGTCAATCGAGTTCACGAAGAGGTCACATGTCACCGTCGACGCGACGTACCCGCCGTCTCAGGTGGGCGGTACCGCTCGGCGCCGTCGCCGCTACATTCGGCGTGCTCGTCGCGTCGCTGGTTTCCGCGGCACAGGCGACGCCCCAGTTGCCGAGCCGCACGCCCGCCCAACTGCTCGCGGCCGTCGCCGGGCGGACAGGACCGATTCCCGCGCTGACAGGGACGGTCGTCGAGACCGCCTCGCTCGGGCTGCCGGATCTGCGAGGCGCAGGCGATCCCACGTCCCTCCCCTCGCTTCTCACCGGTTCGCACACGATCCGGGTCTGGTATTCCGACCAGCAGCACATCCGGCTGGCGATACCCGGCCAGCTGAGCGAGACCGATGTGATCCGTAACGGCCAGGACGTCTGGATGTGGTCCAGCGTGAAGAACACGGCCACGCATGTTCGGCTTCCCGCCGGCGGTGCATCCACGCCTGCGCCCCCGCAGGCGCCGCCGACGCCGCAGCAGGCCGCGAAGGAGGTGCTCGCCGCTGTCGGGCCGACGACCAGCGTGAGCGTCGCCAGCAACGTGACGGTGGCGGGGGAGGCATCGTATGAGCTTGTCCTGGCGCCAAAGGACAGCCGTTCGCTGGTCGGGCAGGTGCGCATCGCGGTCGACGCCGCCCGGAACGTGCCGTTGCGGGTACAGGTCTTCGCGCGCGGGTCGGCCACCCCGGCGTTCCAGACAGGCTTTACCTCAATCGCTTTCGTCCGTCCAGCGGCGGCCAATTTCGCGTTCACCCCGCCGGCTGGGGCGAAAGTGGTCCAGGAGAGCCCTCCCGCCACGCATCGTCAGGCATCGACCGCCAGCAGCGCCAGTACCGCCAGCAGTGCCAGTGACTCCAGCCAGGCGAGCTCGGGCAAGCCAGCCGCGGATGGCTCCGCGGATGGCACTGTCGTGGGGCAGGGCTGGCTCGCGGTAGCGGTGCTCCCCGCGTCGTCGCCGCCGGGCGCTGCGGGCGGCAAACCCGGACCGGGCAGCGAAACGAGCGGCGAGCTCAACGCCCTGCTCGGCGCCGCGTCCCCGGTGAGCGGTGCCTGGGGCAGCGGCAGGCTGCTGCGGACGACACTGGTCTCGGCGCTGCTGACAAATGACGGGCGGTTGCTGATCGGCGCGGTGGCTCCCGACGTTCTTTACAGCGCGGCAGCGAAGACCGGGCAGCTCGCCGGTCTGGCCGGCCGATGAGCGCGGCGCGCATTCTGGGTGCGGTGAGCACAGTCGGCGGGCCAGCCCAGGCGGGCGGCCCCATGGCCCAGGCGGGCGGCCCGCTCGCGGCGGACCGTGACCCGGCGGATCCGGTGATCCCCGCGATCTCTACGAATGGGTTGACCAAGCGTTTCCGCAGCGGCCAGCTCGCCGTCGACTCCATTGATCTCAACGTGCCCCAGGGCACCGTCTACGGTTTCCTCGGCCCCAACGGTTCGGGTAAGACCACGACGATCAGGATGCTGCTCGGCCTTATCTTCCCGACAAGCGGCAGCCAGGCGCTGCTCGGTGCGCCGATGCCAGCTACCGCTGCGAGCGTGCTGCCCAAAGTGGGCTCCCTGGTCGAGGGCCCGGCGTTCTTCCCCTTCCTTAGCGGCTGGGCCAACCTGGCGCGCATCGATGCGGCGGACCGGACAGCGGATCCCTCGACGGCCGCAGCGCGGATCGACCGTGCCCTGGAGCGGGTCGGCTTGCTTGCCGCCGCGAAGAAGCGCTACCGCCTCTACTCCCTCGGCATGAAGCAGCGGCTGGCGATCGCGGCCGCGCTGCTCCAGCCGCGCGAGCTGATCCTGCTCGACGAGCCCACCAACGGTCTCGATCCACAAGGAACACGCGAGGTCCGAGGCCTGATCAGGGAGATCGCCGCCGACGGGGTCACGGTGTTCGTGTCGTCGCACCTGCTTGCTGAGGTCGACCAGATCTGCTCACACGTCGGCGTGATGCGGACCGGGCGGCTGGTGTTCCAGGGCACGCTGCAGGAGCTGCGGGAGCAGGGGCCGCAGGCCGCGCAGCGGATCCAGGTCGAGACCGCGGAAGCGGAGCGGGCAGCCGAACTGCTCACCAAACTTGGCCTGACCGACGTCCAGGTGGTCGGCCGCCAGCTCACCGCGCAGCTTGGCGATCAGACACCCGAACGGGTCTGTGCCGACCTTGTCCACGCGGGGATCCCAGTGTCCGGGCTGAGTTCCCCGCGGCCCAGCCTGGAGGACCTGTTCGTCGAACTGACAGGAGAGGGCTTCGATGTCAGCGGCTGATGTGGTCGTAGCGGGCACCGCTGGGACGGTCGGGGCGGCGGGCACAAGCCAGCTGGCTGGCGACGGGCCTGAGGGGCGCGTCCCCGCGGCCGGCCGGGCGTGGCTCCGCTATGCGCGCTCTGAACTCGGGCTCGTGTTCAGACGGCGGCGCAACCTGGCGCTGCTCGCCGTGGTTGCCGTGGTACCTGTGATCATCGGTGTCGCGCTGCGGCTTGCCGGGTCACCGCGCGGCGGCGGTGGCGGGGGACCGGCGTTCTTCGCACAGGTGACTGGCAACGGTTTGTTCCTCAGCTTCGCGGCACTCACCGTGCTCCTCACGCTGGTTCTGCCGCTTGTCGTCAGCGTGGTTTCCGGCGACTCGATCGCGGGGGAAGCCGGCTACGGCACGCTGCGCTACGTGCTGACGGTTCCGGCCGGGCGTACCCGGCTACTGCTAACCAAATACCTGGTTGTCATCGTGTTCGCGCTCTGCGCCTGCGCCGTGGTGACCGTGTCGGCGGTCATCGCCGGGCTTGCCCTGTTCCCCGTCGGCCCGATGACCCTGTTGTCAGGAACAACCGTTTCGATCGCCGACGGTATGCTGCGCCTCGTATTCGTGGCGCTGTATGTGGCGGCGGCGATGGCTTCGCTCGGCGCTATCGGCCTGGCGATCTCCACCTTGACGGAGCATGCGATCGGCGCGATAGCGGCGACTGCGATCATCGCGGTGGCGAGCGAGGTGATCGACAACGTGCCGCAATTCGGCGCCGTCCACGCCTACCTGCCGACGCACTGGTGGACCTCGTTCGACAGCCTGCTGCGGACGCCGATCGCCTCGGCGGACCTGCTGCACGGCCTGCTGTCGTTCGCCGTCTACGCGGTGATCTTCTGCGGCGTTGCCTGGGCCAGGTTCACCGGTGGCGACGTCACCTGCTAG
>Ga0335078_10002557_pt1 | contig 27478 bp, 22 predicted proteins | sample Lox_Sample_32_FD_206711 | JGI IMG/M metagenome (GOLD analysis project Ga0335078, IMG submission 206711) | Soil microbial communities from Loxahatchee National Wildlife Refuge, Florida, United States - Lox_Sample_3.2 | ecosystem: Environmental > Terrestrial > Soil > Wetlands | place: USA... | reverse complement strand
GGGCTGCACGGTGGCGCTGGTCAAAACCGAAGCCGTCAAAGCCATCAGCCAGAGAATCTCGGCCGAATACAAGAAGAAGACCGGTATCGAACCAACCATTTTTGTCACCCGCCCGGCCGCCGGCGCGGCGGTGATCAAGGGCGGCAACTCGGGCAGTTCTTCGGTTCGCACGCAGCCCCAGCCTCAGCCGACCACCGGCCTTTCGGCGTCGGCCTGTATTTGATGCTTGGCAGGGACAGCGCGCGGTACTGTCCGGACGCCGCAGCGCGGCGTCTCTACCGGAGACAAACCACTCGAGGATTTTCTTAATCACCCAGGCACGTTCCCACGTGCCGTGCAGTTTCCACCCAGGAATGGTTCGGCGGAACGGTCTTCCGTTTCCCGGCCACTTTGACCAGCGGCACCGGTTCGGTACCGTCTCCGCGCGCGGCAACCATCACCCCAAAGACGTTTTCGTGGATGAGGTCCGCACACGCGCTGCCCAACCGCGTCGCCAGCAACCGGTCGGCCGCCGACGGAATGCCGCCGCGCTGGACGTAGCCGAGGATGGTGACCCGCGATTCGAGGTGGGTCATCTCCTCGAGTTGATGGGCGAGCCGCAGGGTATTGCCGGCGTGCTTGGCTTCCAGCGCCGCCAGTTCCATCTTGGCTTCCGTGCGCTCCCGCGGGCTGCGGGACCGGTCCCGCCGGGTTTCGGCGGCGGCAAAAGCCCGCGCATCTTCGGCGCTCATCGCGCCTTCCGCCACGGCCACAATGCTGAAATTGGTCCCGTGCCGGCTGCGCCGGCGAATGGCTTCAGCGATTTTATCGACGTGGTAGGGAATTTCCGGAATCAACACCACGTCCGCGCCGCCGGCGATGCCCGCGCCCAGGGTCAGCCAGCCGGCTCGATGGCCCATGATCTCGGCAACCACAATGCGATGATGGCTGTGGGCCGTGCTGTGCAACCGATCGATCGCATCGGTCGCAATATCCATGGCGGTGGCAAAGCCGAAAGTCGCATCGGTCATCGCCACGTCGTTGTCGATGGTTTTAGGAAGCGAAATGACATTCAGGCCGGCTTCCGCGAGACGCAGGGCATTTTTCTGCGTGCCGCCGCCGCCCAGGCACACGAGCGCGTCGAGACCGTATTTTTTGTAATTCTGGACGATGACCGACGTCATATCGCGCGAGCGGCCGTCGATCTTCATGCGATGCGGCTTGTCACGGCTGGTGCCGAGGATGGTGCCGCCGACGGTGAGAATGCCGGAGAGGGTGGTTTTGTCGAGCCGCAGCCGGCGATCGGTGACGAGGCCGCGAAAGCCGTCGCGGAATCCGATAATCTCCATGCCGTAATACCCGAGGGCGGTTTTGCCCACGCCCCGGATGGCGGCGTTCAGGCCGGGGCTGTCGCCGCCGGCGGTCAGGATGCCGATGCGTTTGGTTTTCGCCATGATCTCCGCCACATTTGAATCCGCAAAACGGGACGGTTTGTCGAGAACAACTTTTTGCAAACTCAAAAAAAGCGCATCTCGATTTTGGCGGGGCGGACATCCCCGTCTGCCGGATTCCCGGGATGTCCAGCCCGGGAAGGAGCCTGGCGATTGGAAGTCGCCCGAACCGGCCGGCGGGAAACCCCGTCCCACACTTCTATTTGCCGATAATGTGCACTCCTCAAAAAAGTGTGTCCGGTCCCGGACGCGCCGGCCGGGTCAACGTCGATCGCCACCCTGTCAGGAAGAGGCAAATCAGGCAGTTGATCCACAGGCAAACCGAAATCGCCGCGCCGATCTCAAATGCGCGGTCTGCGTAGGCAAGATGAATCTGATGCCGGCCGGCCGGAATTTGAACGGCTTGAAACGCGTGATTGGCCCGCAACAGCGGTATCGGCTGCCCGTCCACCCAGGCCCGCCAGGAATGATAATAGGTTTGAGAAATGACCACGAGCGCCGGCCGGGGCGACTCCGCGTCCAGATCAACGCTCTGCGTTCTGAAACTGGACGCGAGGATGCGGGCTTCCGGCCCGTTGGTTACGGTGACGAATGATTTCGCGGATGGCGGAAGGTAAACGGTAGCACGCGGATCAAAATCCGGCCGCGTCAGCGCGCGCAACGTATCCGCCTCGCCGAGAAAAACCGGATTTTGCCCGGCAGTCACCAGCGGCAGAAACGTGGGACGGGGCTGCCAGTGGAAAACCTGGTCCGTCGCGGTGATCTGCGACACGCCCAGAAAATCCTCCAGACGGGGAAAATCGGCGTTGGTGGTGGAATAAAACAGCGACAGGATGTCGTCGTTCTCGCGCGGTGCAAGGGAAAAGAATCCATCGACCTTTGGCACGCCGTCGAGCAGGTTGCAGTTCGCGCAATAACCGAGCCGTTTGGCCAGGAAATTTTTTGCCGGATCGCGCAGGGCGAAGTTGAGGAATTCCGATTCGGCCATGGGCGAAATCATCGCCCGGGATTCGCCGGGTTCCGGCTGCGGCTTCATTTCCAGCCGGGCCCGCGCCAGATCCGGCTCGTAGACACCGGGCGATACGGTCGGATTTTGCGTCGGTCCCTGGGTGAACAGATCGAGCCAGGCGATGAAAATCAGGGCCAGCAAGGCCAGGCGATGGGTTCCGGTCCGCTTTTCGCGCGTGAGCGCCAGCAGCAGCCCGCCGGTCGCCAGCAGGAACAGGACGCGGACCAATCCGTTCCATTCCGCGAGCGCAGTTTCGTCGCCGGGCAGGGGAAAACGCCACGCCCAGAACAATATACCAGCCAGCAGCGCAAGGAGAATTGACCCGGAAAAAAGGATCGGCTTCGGACGAGGCAATCCACGGGCAAGGACAAATGCCGCCAGCAATGGCGCCAGAAATGCCAACAGGATGACGTATTTAACCGGATACGTCATGAGACTGAGCAGCGGAAGGATTTTTCGCAGCGCCGGATAGACCGGCGTGTTATCGCCAAACGCAAAGATAAAGGCGACGGCGGCCACGGCACCAAGCAACCGCACGCGGCGTTCGCGCACCGTCCACATCGCCAGGAACGCCAGCCATAATGTGGCAATGCCGGTGTAGTAGGAAGATGTCCAATACTGGTTGTTTTGGAAAAATACGCCCTCGGTCAAGGTGCGGCCAAAAGCCGTCGGCACGAGAAAATTGGCCCAGCCGCGGCCCGGAATGGACCAGCGCAGGTCGGCGTAGCCGGCGCCGCGTTGGGAATGCGCGGCGAGATCGAGGAACGGCAGCAGTTGCGCCGCCGTCAGGCCAAGGACGAGAACCACGACGAGCGGAAAACGCCAGGCCAGGGAAATGCGCGACGATTCGCCCCGGACGAATTGTTGCAGCCACAGGGCGAGAAGCAGCATCCAGGTCAGCAGGATGATTTCCGGTCCGCCGGCCAGCATCTGGAGCGCGCCGGCGAAGGCGGCGAGGAAGATGTTCTGCATGCCCTCGCGCCAGGCGAGTTCGACGCCCAAGACCACCCAGGGCATCCAGCTGAACGTGGCAATATGGCTCGGCCACATGAGCAGGTTCAAGGTCAGGCCGTTGAAACTGAAGGCGACTCCGGCAAAGGCCGCCGCGAAGGAATCGCCCGTCCACCGGCGCGCCAGAAAAAACATGCCGAAACCCGCCCACCATAAATGGCCCAGGCAGAAGAAACTCAGCGACCAGGTCAGCGGGAACAGCAGATAAATCAGTGCCGGCGGATAGAGCGGCATCGTGTTCCACTGGGCCAGGAACGGAACGCCGCAGTTGTTGTACGGATTCCAGAACGGCAGTTCGCCGCGCCGGAAACATTCCTGCTGAAAATGGGCGAGGGGATAGGCGAAAAAACCGTAGTCACGGACGACGAATGTTTGCAGGCCGAACAGGACCTGGGGAAAGGCGGCGAAAATGAACAGGGCGAGCAGGAGGCCAAAGCGAAGGGGCGTAAACCAGCCGGCCGCGCGGTTTTCGGTTGTCTCGCTCATTGATGTCGCGCCAGCTTATTCACGAACGGAGAGCGCCAGCAAGACCAGATAAACCCGCCTGGGCGCAAAACGCTGAAAGAATCGATCCGGCGCCTCCGAGTTATGAGTGAAGGGATATGAAATCGATGGAAAAGAATGAAAAGCCGGTGCGAAAGCGCATCGGGTTTTTGTGCCTTTGGTGCTCGCTGTGGCCGCGTTGCTCGGCGTGCGATTTCTTCCATCGGCCGCCGCCGCGCCGGCTCGCTTCAGCCGCCGCCGGGAGGAGCGAAGTCCGGCAGTGAAACGGGCGGAAAATATTGGCCGATGAGCCGGCGTTTCCACCATTGGCCGGTGGCGCGGCGTTCGTCGGCGGTGGTGAAGTAATAGTCGTACAATTGCGCGCGGATGTAGCGCGGCGGCTTGTCCGGGAACGGATTTTTTTCCAGCAATGCCAGGACCTCCGGCGAGCCCTGCAGCAGCCGCTGGCAGAAATCCACGAACCACGGATTCTGACGATAATCACCCAGCGCCGCAAACCACATCTGCCAGTCCAGCCGCGGCTGGTGCGGCGCCACAAATGCCGGTCGGCGATTCAGCTCGCCGGGTTTGTATTTGAATTCGTAGGCGAACCAGTTCGCGCCATCGTTGCTGCCTTCCACGACGATCTCATGCCGTTCGGTGGTCATTACGGCAAACAAGCCGTAACCGCTGAACGTCCGCAACGGCGACAGCCAGACATCCGCCAGCGCCGCCGGAAACAGCCAGCCGGGTTGCCGTCCCATTGCCATCCAGACCTGCAGCAGATAAACGGCTCCCACCACCGCCGCGAGAGGAACAGTGACGATCCGGGGCCAGGACCGGCGAGTGACGGGTGGCGGGTGGTGGATGGCGGGAACCGCAGGCCGGCGCAATTTGGCGGGAATGAATCGGTTCAGCGCAAAATCGTCGAGCCAGAGGAGGCACAAGGCGAGCGTCAGCCAGTTGAAAAAGGTATAATTGCCGGTGAGCAGAATCAGGATTTGCAGAGTCGCAATCGCGGCGGCGCCGGTAAAACGGATTCGACGCGGGCCGAACAACAGCCAGGGCGCCCCCAGTTCAATGCCGAACATTACGGCGCAGGAAATTTTCTGAAACCAGGCCGGCAACTGGTTTGCGTACCAGCCAATCCAGGTCGGCAACGGCTGGGTGTAATAGTGAAAGGTCAGCGCGGTGAGATGGCGCCAGGCCGGATCGCCGCTCGCCAGCTTCACGCAGCCGGAGGAGAACACGAGCTTGAACAACAGCAGCCGCAGCAGCCAGAGCGCAATGCGAGATGGCGGCGCATCGGATTGGGAATATGCCAGCCACCGCCACGGTGCGAAAAAGATGGCCAGAAAACTGGTTTCGAGCAGCAGATTGTCCCATTGAAATCCCAGAAAATCGCGGCCGACCGTCACGAGTGAAAGATAGAGCAGCCAGAGCAGCGCCAGGCACAGCGCCGGCGCGATGCGGAAAATCAGCAGCAGGGAAAGGCCGGCACCGGCCGCACATTGGAACCGGAGAAAGCAGTCGGACGAATTGATCCAGCACAGCGTCGGCAACAGATAATACCGGCCCAGGGCAATGCCCTGCTGGTCGCACTGCTGCCGGGCGGCGGCCATGAACTGGTCGGTGGGCAGAATGCCGTTGTGCCCGATCAAACCGCCGATCTGCATCCAGAGCGAGGCGAACGCGATCAAATAAATCGCGCCCAACGCGGTGAGAAACGCCGAGCGAACTTTGAAATACGCCGGTTGCTCAACGTGCCGTCCCCAGAACCAGCGCGTGAGCCGGGAGAAAAAAGTCCGGTGTCCGGCGATGAACCCATAAACCCATTCCGTGAAATCGGCAATCCCATCCGATTGCTGGTAGACCTGCAGCGGCCATTGGCGGTTTGGATTTGCGGCCAGCGTTCGGAACACTGCTTCGGCGCCGGAATAAACCGAGCCGTCGGGTTCGATGAGTTGAACGGCGGTGTCGAAGTCTTCGCGCGGGATTTCCGGAAATTGTGCCAGGATGGCCGGATCCTGCGCCGGCAGATATTCCACGGCGTCGCCGGTCATCTGCTGCCAGCGGCGGATCCACAACATGCAAAAGTTGCAGTCGCCGTCAAACACCAGAAGCGGTTTGAACGGCGGCCGGGCGACACGGATGCCGCTTTGCATGGATTGACCTTAAACCAGCTTCGGGATGGCGTCGAGCCCGCTGCCACCGGGTGCCAAAAGGCAGGGACCCGCGCTGCGCTGTCCGGAGAACGCTGCAGCGCGGCATCCCGCCCCCTACCCAATAATACCACCGTTTTCGCCCTGCTGGTTGACGCTGCCCGGTGTAATGCTTAGGCTGGAGAACGCTTATGAGCCAATTGCACGATTCGCTGCTGGAACTGATCCGGCGCACGTCGGCGGAAATTCCCGACGATGTCAACCAGTCCATCCTCGCCTCATTGGAAAACGAGAAGAAAGGCACCATTGCCGAAAGCGCGCTGAAGATCATCGACCAGAACATCCAGCTGGCCAAACTGAAGTCGCAGCCCATTTGCCAGGATACCGGCAGCATCCTGTTTTACGTGGATTGCCCGGTCGGTTTCGACCAGGTGGCATTCGAGGAAACGGCGAAGGAAGCCGTGAAGCTGGCCACGAAGAAAGGTTTTCTCCGCCAGAACTCCGTGGATTCGCTCACCGGGGTCAACGACGGCACCAATGTCGGGCCCGGCGCCCCCACGTTCCATTTTCATCAGCATCGTTCGCCCGAAACGGCCGTGCGGCTGGTGCTCAAGGGCGGCGGTTGCGAAAACGTCGGCGCGCAATATTCGCTCCCGAACGAGAAACTCCAGGCCAACCGCGACCTCGACGGCTGCCGCAAGGTGATCCTGGACGCCGTATTGCAGGCGCAGGGCAAGGGTTGCGGGCCCGGCATCCTGGGCGTATGCATCGGCGGCGACCGCGCCACCGGCTACGAGCTGAGCAAGACGCAGTTCCTGCGGAAAATTCCCGATCGCAATCCAAATCCCGAACTGGACAAGCTGGAGCAGGATATTTTGAAGACGTCGAACGAACTCGGCATCGGCCCGATGGGCTTTGGCGGCAAGACGACGTTGCTGGGCGTAAAAATCGGCGTGGCCAACCGCCTGCCGGCGTCCTATTTCGTCAGCATCAGCTACATGTGCTGGGCCTACCGCCGCCAGGGCGTAACGCTGGACGCCGAGGGGAAGATCGGCGGATGGCTGTATTGACGTCAAATCGTTGAATTATGACCAAACTAACTTTTCCTTTTACGGAAGATAAAATCCGCGCGCTGAAAGTCGGCGACGAGGTGTTGATCACCGGCGTGCTGTTCACCGGGCGCGATGCCGTCCACAAATACCTGCACGAAGGCGGGCAACCGCCGCCGGAAGTGAAATTCCGCGACGGCATCCTGTACCATTGCGGCCCGGTCGTGCTCAAGCAGGCGGACGGCACCTGGAAAGCCACCGCCGCCGGGCCGACCACTTCAATCCGCGAGGAACCCTACCAGGCGCAGATCATCCGGGATTTCGGCCTGCGCGGTGTCATCGGCAAAGGCGGCATGGGTGACAAGACGCTGGCGGCGTGCAAGGAATACGGTTGTGTGTATCTGCACGCCATCGGCGGGGCGGCGCAGGTGCTGGCCGAATGCATCAAAAAGGTGCGCAACGTTTACCTGATGGAAAAATTCGGCGCGCCGGAAGCCATCTGGGAATTTGAAGTGCAGGATTTTCCGGCCGTGGTCACGATGGACTCGCACGGCAATTCGTTGCACAAGGAAGTCTTCGCCCGGAGCCAGGCTGAGTTGGCGAAAAGACTATAGGAATTGAACCGCGAAATACGCGAACGGGGTTTTAAAAAGTATTTTCGTGTATTTCGCGGTTAACTCGGTGGTTGTGCGTAACGGCCCTTTTCAGCCACAATCCGTTCGACCTGAGCTTTGGGATAATGGCCGAAGTTAATCAATAATCCGAGTCTCAAGCCGGTTGCCTTCAGATAGTTTTGCGCCTGCGCACGATATTCATCAGTGATCTCGGTCACTGCTTTGAGTTCCACCACGATCTTTTCGTGGCAGATCAGATCCGGTTCATATTTCGCGCGCAATGGACGGCCTTTGTATTCCAGCGCCAGGGCTTTTTGTGGTACGAAGGGGATGGCCTGCAGCCACAACTCGATTTCCATACATTCCTGATAGACCGATTCCAGGAAGCCGCAGCCTTTCTCGCGATACACTTCGAACGCGGCGCCAGCGATTTGGTAACTTTCTCTCGGGTAAACGATTTCCGTTTGCATACAAGGAGAGTGGATAAAGCATGACCATATTCAATATATAAATGTCGCAGCAAGATCCGGCAAGGCTGTGCTGCCGACTTCTGAAGAAAAACTTTTCGTGTATTTCGCGTATTTCGCGGTTAATCCAATCCGTTGCGGTCTAAAATTTATAATTCCATTCCCGCGTGGTGTATTTCTCCCGGGCCAGCGCCGCCATCATTTCGTCTGGAAAATCCTTCAGCGGTTCCTCCGCTTTCCAGGCCTGGCGAAGGGCCGCTTTGACGGCCTTCACCGGCACGTTGAGGTTGGTGAGAAAATCAGCGTGGGGCCGGCTTTCGCGGTAGTCGGGCTGCTTCGACGGCATTGGCAACAGCTCGCTGATGAGCGACAGGTCGAAGCCGAGCAGGAAGGTTCCGTGGAAGAGCAGGAAATGTTTGCGGCGACGCTGGGAATTGCCGGAAAATTTCCGGCTGCCCGCCGCCAGGTCGGTGTGGCCGCGAACGGCGATGGCGGGGTGGGGAACGGGAAGGGCGGACTGAAGCGCAGTGCGGTTCCGGCGCATGATGAACTGATTGGCGACGCTGATGGTGTGGAACGGGCCGTCGCCGGCGATGGGCAGCACCAGCGCATAATTGAGGCAACCCGGGCCCTGCACAACCGTGCCGCCGCCCGAGCAGCGGCGGAAAACCGGAATGTTCCGCGCCCGGCACGCCGCCAGGTTGACCTCGGTTGCAATTTTATTCGCGTAGCCGATCACCACAAACGGCTCGCGCGCTTCCCAGAAACGCAACGCGGCTTCGCCCTCGCCGGCTTCGCACCAGTCCAGCAAGGCCTCGTCCGCCGCCAGATTTTCGGCGGGCGAGGGGAACGTCAGGTCAATCTGTTTCATGGGCGATGGCGCGGGGCCCTGGCGATGCATTCGTCGGTTTCAGAATTAATCAGGCTACTATTCTGATTTCACTGGCGTTAGGTGTAAAGGTTTGCTTTATTGTTGGTGGCGTTTTTTCGCTTTAGGAGAATATTGAAGCAAAACATTGAAAACTCACGAAAAAGAAACTTACGGTTCCCGCTCTCCCGGTAACGGAGCGCAGCGCGGCGGCGGCAACGGTGACAAATGGTCCGAGTCGCTGCAGTCGGTATTTGAGCTGGCGCTGGAAAACCAGGGACCGGAACGCACCGCGCAATTGCTGGAAAAACTCGCCGACCGGCTCCGGTCCGCGTCCCACGACGGCGCGCGCGGCTTCAACACGCCCTACGTCAACACGATCCCGCCGGACCGGCAGGCGCCGTTTCCCGGCGACCGCGACATCGAACGCCGGATCAAGAGTTACATCCGCTGGAACGCCATGGCCATGGTGGTGAAAGCCAACTCGACCACGAACGTCGGCGGCCATATTTCCACGTACGCCTCGGCGGCGACGCTGTACGAGGTGGCGTTTAATCATTTTCTGCGCGGACGCACGGAACAGTTTCCCGGCGACATGGTTTATTTTCAGGGCCACGCGGCGCCGGGCATTTATGCGCGCGCCTTCCTGGAAGGACGGCTCGAAGAAAAACACCTGCAACATTTCCGGCAGGAACTCGCCGAAGGCGGCGGGCTCTCGTCCTATCCGCATCCTTACCTGATGCCGGACTTCTGGCAGTTCCCGACGGTATCGATGGGCCTGGGCCCGATCCTGTCGATCTACCAGGCGCGTTTCAACCGTTACCTGCGTGCGCGCGGCCTGGCCCCGGGCCAGGAAGAGCCGAAGGTGTGGGCCTTTCTCGGTGACGGCGAATCCGACGAGCCGGAAACGCTCGGCTCCATCACCCTGGCGTCGCGCGAGAACCTCGACAACCTGGTCTGGGTCATCAATTGCAATCTCCAGCGGCTGGACGGTCCGGTCCGCGGCAACGGAAAAATCATCCAGGAACTGGAAGCCGCCTTCCGCGGCGCCGGTTGGAACGTCATCAAAGTCATCTGGGGCTGGGAATGGGACGAACTGCTGGCCCGGGACAAATCCGGGCTGCTGGTCCGGCGCATGGAGGAATGCGTGGACGGCGATTACCAGAAATACACCGTCGAACCCGGCAGCTACACGCGCAAACATTTCTTCGGCAAATATCCCGAACTGCTGGAACTGGTCAATCATCTCACCGACGAACAGATCCAGAAACTCCTGCGCGGCGGCCATGACGCCCGTAAAATGTACGCCGCCTACCAGGCCGCCATGGAACACAAAGGCCAGCCGACGGTGATCCTGGCCAAAACGGTCAAAGGCTACGGCCTCGGCGAAGCCGGCGAGGGCCGGAATATCTCGCACCAGCAGAAAAAAATGAACGAGAAGGAACTGCGCGAGTTCCGCGAACGCTTCCAGATCCCCATCAGCGACGATATCATCGCCGAAACGCCGTTCTTCCGGCCGCCGCCCGACAGTCCGGAAATGAAATACCTGCTGGAACGGCGCCGCGCGCTGGGCGGATTTTTGCCCGAACGCAAAGTGGCGACCGAATCATCCCGGCTGGAAGTGCCCCGGCTCGACCAGTTCGCCGAATTTTTCAAAGGTTCAACCATGGCGGCGTCGACGACGATGGCGTTCGTGCGGTTGATCACAATTCTGCTCCGGCACAAGGGCATCAGCAAAAATATCGTGCCGATCATCCCCGACGAGGCGCGCACGTTCGGGCTGGATGCGCTGTTCAAGGACATCGGCATCTATGCGTCCAAAGGCCAGTTGTATGAGCCGGTGGACAAGGCGTCGCTGCTGTACTATCACGAAGCCAAAGACGGCCAGATCCTGGAGGAAGGCATCACCGAGGCCGGGTCCATGGCGTCGTTCATCGCCGCCGGAACCAGCTACGCGACGCACGGCGTGCCGATGATTCCATTCTACATCTATTATTCCATGTTCGGCCCGCAGCGGGTGGGCGACCTGTTCTGGCTGGCCGGCGATATCCGGGCAAAGGGATTTCTTCTGGGAGCGACGGCGGGACGCACCACGCTCAACGGCGAAGGATTGCAGCATCAGGACGGCCACAGCCTGCTTCATGCGGGCACCATTCCGACCTGCCTGCCTTACGATCCGGCGTTTGGATACGAACTGGCGGTGATCGTGGCCGACGGCCTGCGCCGGATGTATGCCGAGGGCGAGGACATTTTCTATTACCTGACGCTGTACAACGAAAATTATCCCATGCCGCCCATGCCGGCAGGCGTCGAGGACGGAATCTTGAAGGGCCTGTACAGATTCAAAGCCGGCCCGGAAATTTCCCGGAAAGGTAGGGCTGACCTGCCGGTCAGCCAGGACGCGCAGCAGCGCGTCCCTACCATAAAAGCCCACCTGTTCGGCAGCGGCACCCTGATCAACTCGGCGTTGAAGGCGCAGGAAATCCTGGCGGAACGTTACGGCGTTTCGGCCGATGTCTGGAGCGCGACCAGCTACAAGCTGCTGCGCACCGATGCCTTGCGGTGCCAGCGCTGGAACATGCTGCATCCGACGGATTCGCCGAAGAAATCGTACGTTGAAACGGTGCTCGCCAAGGAATCCGGACCGTTTATCGCCGTGTCCGACAACATCCGCGCGGTGCCGGACCAGATTGCGCCGTGGGTCCCGGGCGGATTGACGACGCTGGGGACGGACGGTTTCGGCCGCAGCGACACGCGCGAGCGGCTGCGCCGGTTTTTTGCGGTGGACGCCGAATCCACGGTCATCGGCACGTTGTATGCGCTGGCGGAGAAGGGCGGGTTGCCGCGCGAAACCGTGGCGCAGGCGATCAAGGATCTGGGTGTCGATCCGGAGAAGGTGCAGCCGCAGATTGTTTGAAAGTGTAGAGTCGAGCCTGTGGCTCGGTCCTTGCGGGCGGCCGCTATCGGCGCACAGCGCCGATGCTACATTAATAAACCAGAACCAGCACCGCTGCGTCCTGTGCCGACTTCACCACTTCTTCAAACTTCCGGTCAGCCGTGACGGGCGCTTTGAGCTTGGCTGAAACTGCCGGCACGGCTTGCGGCGCTCTGCCGAGGCGCTGCTACGTCCGCGCTTTAATTCGACGCGACACCCCTCACGCCTGATACTTTCCGCTTTCCTTCCCGGTCACTTGTTATAAGTTGCCGGTCGCTATGAACTCCAAAACACTTATTGTCATCCTGCTGTCCGTCACCGGCCTGATGTTTGAATTGCCGGCCCAAACCCCGAAGGTGGATTTTCCGGCGCCCAGCCCCGCCTGTACCCTGAAACAGCGCGTCGGGCTCACCGACATCGAAATTTCCTACTCGCGGCCCAGCATCAAGGGGCGTGTCGTTTTTGGCGGCATCGTTCCCTATGGCCAGGTGTGGCGCACTGGCGCGAATGCGTCGACCAAAATTTCCTTCAGCACCGATGTCAAACTGAACGGGCTCAGCATTCCCGCCGGCAAATATTCGCTGTACACCATCCCCGGCGAATCGTCGTGGACCGTGATTATTTCCAAGGATCTCGCCGGAAATATTTTCAGCTACAGCCCGACCAACGACCTGCTGCGTTTCCAGGTGACGCCGGTGACCTTGACGGACAGCTCCATCGAAACCTTTACCATCGAGTTCAATCATATCCGCGACGAGTCGGCGTTGATCGACCTGATCTGGGACCGGACGGTCGTTCCGCTCCACCTGGACGTCGAGGTCACCGGCAAACTGGTGCCGCAAATTGAGGCCGCGATGGCGGCGCCGGGCAAAAAATCGGCCGGTTTCTATTTCCAGGCAGCGACGTTTTACTACAACCACGATCTGGATTTGAAGCAGGCGCTGGACTGGGCCAATGCCGGCCTGGCCGACAAGCCGGGGATTGCGTTCGAACTGCTTCACGTGAAAGCCCAGATCCTGGCCAAACAGGGCGACAAGGAGGGCGCGATTGCCGCCGCCAAAGAATCCAGCGAATTGGCGGTCAAAGCCGAAGGCACTAATAATTCCTTCGTGAAAATGAATGATGACCTGATCTCCAGCCTGCAACACTGACACGACCGTTACCTTTTCCCGAACCGAACCGTCCATCCCATGACAGAAAGGTGAGTCAGACTATGAATAAAATTAAAACTGCCCTTGTGATCACCGCCATGTTGTGCAGCGCCTTCCCGCTGATGGCCCAACGACAACGCACCAGCCCCCACGAAACGATCAGCTCAAAAATCGACGGCAACCGCGTCACCATTGTTTACGGCCGGCCTTATTCGGCGAATCCGAAGAACAAGGAGGAAATCCGCAAAATCTGGGGCGGCCTGGTGCCTTACGACAAGCGATGGCGGATGGGCGCGGACGAGGCCACGCTGCTGATCACGCAACAGCCGATTGATCTGGGCGGCACCACGGTTCCCGCCGGCGCTTATACGCTATTCATGATGCCTTCGGAAAACGGCACGTCAAAACTGCTCCTCAATAAACAGGTCGGCCAGTGGGGAATCGATCCCTATAACGAGCAATCGGAACTCGCGCAGATTGATTTGAAGAAGGATGCGCTGGACAATCAAGTGGACCAGTTCACGATTGCCATCGAGAAGAACCCGGCCGGCGGCGGCATCCTCAAGTTCACCTGGGAAAAGACGCAATTCTCGGTGCCGTTCAGCGTCAAGAAATAGCCGGAGCCGGACGCATTGCCGAATGAAAAGGAGCGCGGGTGTTTGGCCCGCGGCGGCCGAATTGCCGGATGATCATGCGAAATTCCATGAGTTTTAAACTGTTGAACGTGCTGCGGCTGAGACAGCCGCGGTCCACCGTCGCTCTGAACGTATTCCGTGGCTGCAGGCGTTGGTTTTTGTGCCTGGGGATCGCCGGACTGATTTGGCCGGAGGCCGCCGTTATGGCTCAGGCCGCCGAAACGCCGACTCCGGCCGCCATCCAGCAGGACCTGCGGAGTTTCCGCACCTGGGGCAGCGTGCTCTACATCGCCGCCCATCCGGATGACGAAAATACGCTGTTGATTGCCTACCTGGCCCGGGGCCGGGATTACCGCACCGCGTATCTGTCGGTGACGCGCGGCGACGGCGGCCAGAATGTGCTCGGTCCCGACTTCGGCGCGAAACTTGGCGTGGCCCGCACCCAGGAATTGCTCGCCGCGCGCCGGCTCGACGGCGGCCGGCAGTTCTTCACCCGGGCCATGGATTTCGGTTTTTCCAAGACCCACGATGAAACGCTGGGCATCTGGGACCGGCAACAAGTGGTGGCGGACATCGTCCGCGTCATCCGCACCTTCCGGCCGGACGTCGTCATCACGCGTTTTACGCCTACGACCGGAGGCCACGGTCATCACAGCGCCTCGGCGATCCTGGGTTTTGAGGCGTTCCGGCCCGCCGGCGATCCCAAGGCGTTTCCCGACCGTCTCACGCCGTGGCAGCCCAAACATCTGTTCGTGAACGGCCGCTACGGGACCAACGCCTGCGTGGTGCAGATGCCGGTGGAAGGCGATGACCCGGTGTCGGGCCTGTCGTTTTCCGAACTCGCCGGACGCAGCCGGGCCATGCACAAGACCCAGGGCTTCGGGAATTTTGGCGGCGGCCGCGGCGGCGGAGCGCGGTCCGAGACGTTTCAACTCATCGACGGCGATCCGGTCACCAACGATATCATGGACGGCGTTGAAACGACCTGGGCCCGCGTGCCCGGCGGCGCCGAAATCGGCAAGCTCGCCGACGAAATCATCGCCCAATTCAATCCGCAGAATCCCGCCGCCAGCGTTCCGGCGCTGCTCAAATTGAAAAGCAAGGTCGCCGCACTCGGCTCGACCGACCCGGTGGTGAAGGAAAAAGCCGCGTTGCTGGATCACATCCTCCAAAGCTGCCTCGGCCTGACGATCGAAACGGTGATCCCGTCGGCGGAAGTGGTGCCCGGCGAAACCTTGACGATGCGCCAAACCGCCGTCGTCCGGTCCGGCGTGCCGGTCCGCTGGCTGGGCGTGCGCTTTCCCGTAATCGGAAACGCGATCAACCAAACGATCGAACTGCATCCCGGCAAGCCGGCGACCCGGAAACTCTCCGAAATCCTGCCTGCCCACACCCCGATCAGCCAGCCGTACTGGCTGCGCGACGAGCCGACGACGGGAATGTTCCGGGTGACGGATACATCGTTGATCGGGCAGGCGGAAAATCCGCCGGTCTTTCCCATCGAACAGGTCTTTGAAGTGAAAGGCCAGAAGCTGATCATCCCGGACCAGCCGGTGCAAATCGTCGCCGGCGCTTCACCGGCCCAGGCCCGCCGGAAGCTGGATGTGATTCCGCCCGTATCACTCGGTTTTGATTCCGAGGCGGCTATTTTCGCGCCCGGCGCCTCCCACGCGCTGGAGGTGGAGATTACTTCCTGGCGCAACGACATGGCCGGCACCCTGCGCCTGGACGCGCCGGCCGGATGGAAAATTGAGCCGGCGAAACAACCGTTCCACCTCGGAGCGGTCGGCGATCGCGCCCGGGTGAAGTTTACCGTCACCGCACCGGGACAATCCGCCACGGCGAAAATCCTGGCGACGGCGGACGTCGGCGGCGCGCAGTACTCGAATGCGCGCGAAGAAATCAGTTATCCGCATATCCCGGTGGAGTTGCTCCAGCCGCCGGCCGCCATCAAGGCCGTCAGCGTGGAGATGGCGGTTCGCAGCCGCAAAATCGGTTACCTGCCCGGCGCCGGCGACAGCGTCGATGACAGCCTCAAACAAATGGGTTGCGACGTCACGACGTTGACCGACGAAGATCTTACGCCGGAAAAGCTGCAGGGATTTGACGCCGTGGTCATCGGCGTCCGCGCCTTCAACGTCCGGACCAATCTGACGGCGCACCTGCCCGGGCTGTTCGCCTATGTCGAGGCCGGTGGCACGGTGGTCGCCCAATACAACCGGCCGTCCAACTCGTCGGATTTCAAAGTGGCGCCTTACGATTTGCACGTGTCCCAGGACCGGATTACCGATGAAACTGCTGAGATGACGTTTTTGGCGCCGGACCATCCGGTATTGAACACGCCGAACAAAATCACCGCAGCCGACTTTGCCGGTTGGGTCCAGGAACGAGGCATATATTTTCCCGACACGTGGGACGAGCATTTCACGCCGATCCTGGCCTGCCACGATCCCGGCGAAGCGCCGCTGAAAGGCAGCCTCCTGGTGGCGCGTTATGGCAAGGGTTACTACGTTTACACCGGCCTGGTGTTTTTCCGCGAGCTGCCGGCCGGCGTGCCCGGCGCCTATCGCCTCTTTGCCAACCTGATTTCGCTGGGGAAATGAATGAAGCCCCTGCCGCCTGATCCGCCACCCGCCGACGAGTCGCCCGGCGTGCCGGGCTTCCGCACCTGGCGCGGCCTTTATCTGTTCGTGTTCGCCGCTTTCGTGCTGGTCGTGGTGCTGCTGGCCTGGTTCTCACGCCATTTCGCATGAATGCGCTCGACTGGATCATCCTGCTCGGCACGATGATTGGTATCGCCGCCTACGGCGTGTGGCGGACGCGCGACGTTCACAGCCTCAACACCTACCTCAAGGGCAGCCAATCCACCGGCTGGGGCACCATCGGCATCTCCGTCATGGTCACCCAGGCCAGCGCCATCACGTTCCTTTCCATTCCCGGGCAGGGGTACGAAAGCGGCATGGGGTTCGTGCAGAATTATTTCGGCCTGCCGTTGGCGCTCATCATCGTGTGCGCGGTTTTTCTGCCGATCTACCGCCGGCTCGGCGTTTACACGGCCTACGAGTTCCTCGGGCGCCGGTTCGACGCCAAAACGCGGCTGCTGAGCGCGGGACTCTTCCTCGTGCAGCGCGGGTTGGCCACCGGTGTAACGATCTACGCGCCGGCCATCATCCTTTCCACCGTGCTCGGCTGGCAGCTCAACCTCACCATCATCGGCACCGGCGTCCTCGTCATCATTTATACCGTCATCGGCGGCAGCGCGGCGGTCAACCTCACGCAGAAATGGCAGATGGCCGTCATTTTCGGCGGCATGGTCACGGCATTTTTTGTGTTGCTGGCCAGACTTCCGCCGGGCCTCGGCTTCGGCGGCGCGGCCCACCTCGCCGGCGCACTCGGCAAGCTGCAGGCCGTCGATTTCTCGCTCAATCCCGACCGCCGCTACACCTTCTGGACCGGCATGCTCGGCGGCACGTTCCTCATGCTGTCGTATTTCGGCACCGACCAGTCGCAGGTGCAGCGTTACATCGGCGGCGCAGCGTTGCGCGAGGGCCGGCTCGGCCTCATGTTCAACGCGCTGCTGAAAATCCCCATGCAGTTTTTTATCCTCCTGCTCGGCGCGCTCGTCTTCATCTTTTATCAGTTCGAAAAACCCCCGGTGTTCTTCAACCAGCCCGAATGGCGCCGGCTCGAATCGGGCCCCGACGCGGCAGAATTCCGCGCGCTGGACGAACGCTTCGATGCCGCCTTCGCCGGCCAGCAATCGAAAATCCGCGCCTGGCTTGACGCCCGCAACGCACCCGACCCCAACGCCGAACCCGCCGCGCGCGCCGCGATGATTGAATCGCAATCGCGCCTGAACGCCGTCCGCGCCGACGCCAAAAACGCGCTCGCCGCCGCCGACCCGCACGCCAGGACGACCGATTCCGATTACGTGTTCATCACCTTCATCCTCGATCACCTGCCGCACGGTGCCATCGGCCTGCTGGTGGCCGTCATGATTGCCGCCGCGCTCGGCTCGAAAGCCGGCGAACTCAACGCGCTCGGCACCACCTCCACCATCGACTTCTGGCGGCAGTTCCGCCCGCTCGCCGCGCACGACGAGGCCTGCAACATCCGCGTCGCCAAATGGTTCACCGCGGTCTGGGGCCTGTTCGCCATCGCCTTCGCCCTCTACGCCGGCTTCACCGAAAACCTCATCCAGGCCATCAACATTCTCGGCTCGATTTTCTACGGCGTGGTGCTGGGCATTTTTCTGGTGGCGTTTTTCCTGAAACGCGTCGGCGGCACGGCCGTATTCTGGTCGGCCATCGCGGCGCAGGCGCTGGTGTTCGTCCTGTTTTTTGCGCTCTCCATCAGCTATCTCTGGTATAACCTCATCGGCTGCGCCGCGTGCGTGCTGTTGAGCCTGGCCTTGCATGCCGTGCTCGGCCCGGACGACAAACGTGCGGAAAATTTTTGAACCCGATGAATGCCCCGGTCATTTGCTTCGGCCAGCAGCCGTGCGGGTTTTTCCCGAAACGGTTTCTGGCCGCTAAAATCCTGACCGCGCGCCGGCTGCAACGGGAAATCGGCGGCGAGATCGTCTTTTTTTGCCACGACAGCGACCATGACCCGCGGGAAACGCAGACCATTCTGCGGCATCGCAAAACCAACGAACCGGCCCGGCTCAACTTTTCCTTCAAAAACCGGATCCAACGGAAATTCTCCCCGCTTTGCCGGAAACAAATCGCCGCCGGCTGGCACGACCAGACCGTGCTCCAGTTGCCGAATTACGTCGGCCACCCCCTGATCAATGTTTTCAAGAAAGTCGCCGCCGCCACGGTCGCCGATTTTTGCCTGGAAATGTACCGCAGCCTGGGCTTGCTCGAAGGCGTCCGCGTGGTGCGTTCGAGCGACCCGTCCGTCCGGCGCGCGGCCTGCGAGGTGACGGAATTTTTTGTGGACGTCGATTACGAGGGTGAAACGGTGCGCGCGCGTTTTGCGAAGGACGCATTGCTCCTGCACGAAGGCGGGGATTCGTTTATCACGTTGCCGATGACATCGTTCAGCCGGGAGCAGATCAGTCCCGCCCGGGACACCCGGCTGCGCTGGATGCAGTCGGTGGTCCATTGCACGCATTACATTGCCGGGGCCGGCGAAAAACTCTACCTTCGTCCGGAACAGGCGCCGGAAATCACCTTTGTCAATCGCGATACCATTGACCGTGCCGATGAAGCGTATGCTGAAATCAGTTCCTGAACGCAAACGCCGGACTCCGGAGCGCCGATCTCCTGATCGGCATGCTTCCATGGCGGCAAGCCGGTCCTTGCCGAATCGGAGTTCAGCGCTCCAACCTCTGCTGGCCTTCGGCGCGCATCCGGATGACATCGAGTTCGGATGCGGCGGGGTGATTGCCAAAGAAACCCGAGGCGGGCGCCGGGTTCATTTTGTCGTTTGTTCACGCGGCGAAGCCGGCACGCACGGAACGCCGGCCCGGCGAACTGCCGAGGCGAGAAAAGCCGCCGCCCGGCTTGGCGCCACAATCGAATTTATCCAGCTGGACGGTGATTCGCACCTTGAGGTCCGCGCTGCTCATGCCATCCGGCTGGCGGACATTCTGCGGCGGGTGCGGCCCGGCATTGTGCTGGCGCCAACCCTGGTGGAGAACCAGCATCCGGACCATGCGCGCCTCGGCCAACTGGTCCGCGACGCCGCCCGGCTCGCCCGCTACGGCGGATTGAAGGAATTACGGCGCCGGCAACCCCACGCCATCAGCCAGCTGCTCTTTTATGCGGTGACGCCGGATGCCGAACCCGCCGGGATTACGCCGGTGCTCGTGGACGTTTCGGCGCCGGAAATTGTCAAAACCTGGACCGGGGCGATGGCGGCTCACGTCTCGCAGGTATCCCGGCGGAGTTACATCGAGTTGCAACTGACGCGCGCCCGGTTGCGCGGCCTGCGCGCCGGTATCGGCCACGCGATCGCCCTGTTCCCGAACGACCCGCCGGTAATCGATTCGCTGGCCCAGTGGGGCAGGGGTTCGCGAAAATTTTGATTTGAATACGATGAGCACGGCTGGAATGTAAAGTCCTCCTCCTCGTCCTCGTTCTCGTAATCGAAAGACAATCGAGGACGAGGAGGAGGACGGGGACGAACGAAGAGCATGAAAATCGGCATCACCTGTTATCCAACGGTGGGCGGCAGCGGCATTCTGGCCACTGCCCTGGGCGAGGAGCTCGCGCGGCGGGGACACGAAGCGCATTTCATCAGTTACGAACGCCCGTTCCGCCTGCCCGAGAACGCGCCCCGATTGCATTTTCATCCGGTCGCCATCAACGATTACCAACTGTTCAAGTACCCGGATTACACACTGCCGTTGTCCGTCCGGATGGCGGAAGTCAGCCGGGACCATCAACTGGACGTTCTGCACGTCCATTATGCCGTGCCGCACGCCACCGCCGCCATCCTCGCGCAATCCATGCTCCCGGACGGGCGCCGCCCGCGCGTGGTGACAACGTTGCACGGCACAGACACGACACTGCTCGGCTGTGACCCCGGCTACGGTCCGGCAATCCATCACGCGCTGACGCGTTCGGATGCCGTGACGACAGTCTCCGGTTACCTGAAGCAGGAAACGCAGCGCGTGCTCGGTTTCAACGGGCCGCTGGAGGTCATTCATAATTTCTTCGAACCGCGTCCGCCGCGGCGGGCTCCGGGAGACGTCCGGCGGGAACTCGGCCTGCAAAACGAACTGGTCGTACTGCATGCGTCCAATCTGCGTCCGTTGAAACGCATAGATCTGTTGCTGGAAACTGCAATGCGTATCCAGCCGCGCGACGCCTTTAAACTGCTCATTCTGGCCGGCGGCGATTTTGCGCCGTTCCGGGACGAAGTGCGCCGGCTGGGCCTGGCGGACCGGGTCATCGTGCGCGAACGGGTCAATGACATCGAGGATTACCTGCAAATCGCCGATGTCGGGCTGTTCACGTCGGAATCCGAAAGCTTTTGCCTGAGCATTCTGGAGGCGATGTGTTTTGGCTGTCCCAGCGTCGCCTCGCGCGTCGGTGGAATCCCGGAAGTCATCGAAGGCGGCGTCAGCGGCATCCTCGTGCCGTTTGGCAAAGCGGAGGAATATGCGGCGGCGGTGACGGATTTGCTCCGGGATCCGGCGCGCCGGGCGGTGTTGGGCCGCGCCGCCGAGCACCGAGCCCGCGAACATTTTTCCGCCGCCGCCGTCGTCCCCCGCTATGAAAAACTCTATCGGCGCGTGTGCGGATAATGGCAGGGACGCCGCGTGGCGGCGGGCGCACTTCAATTTTCGTGGGGCACCATTCCTGCCTGCCGGTGCGGGCGGCTTTCGAGTCGCCCGGTTTTTTTCCGGGCTGGAAAGTCCGGAAACCGGCAGGTTGGAAAACCTGCCCCACACCCGACCTATTCAATTTGCGATTTCCGGGAAATTGGATTAAAACGATTGTGCTGTGACTTCCCATTTTTCCATATCGCTGTTCATTGTGGGTTTGGCTGTGTTCACGGCCCGGGCCGGGGACAGCAATTTGCCGCCGTCGCAGTCGGAAGCGCCGCGAAAAGGCCGGCAGACTGCGACGATCGACAACACGGTGCCGCGACGAGACGCGAATGGGCAGATCATCGATGCGCACGATGGCTGCCTCCAGTTGTTTGGTCCGCATTTTTATCTCTACGGCACCGCTTACGGCACCAATACCGGCTATACCGCCGCTAACCGCTTCGTCGTTTACACTTCGCCCGACCTCCAGGAATGGGCACCGGCCGGCCAACTGCTGGCGGATCCGCCCAAAGGAGTCTATTACCGTCCGTATGTGGTTTTCAATCCGACAACGCACAGATATGTGCTGTGGTACAACTGGTATCCGGACCAGTGGAACGGCCAGACGGGAGTGGCGGTGAGCGATACGCCGGTGGGACCGTTTACGATCGTCAGTACCAATGTGCTCCTGTCCTGTGCCCATGCCGGCGATGGCAGCCTGTTTGTCGACGATGATGGAACGGGGTATTACATTTACACGGCCATTGACCGGGGCTACGCCGTTCGAGTGGAGCGCCTGACGCCGGATTATCTCCATGCTACCGGCGAAACCAGCCACCTGTTTGTTCTTGGGGCGGAAGCGCCGGTGCTCTTTCGGCGGGAGGACCTGTACTATGTTTTTTGCGGTCCGCGCTGCGCCTTTTGTCCGGAAGGCAGCGAGGTCTTGGTTTACATTTCGATTTCTCCGACGGGCCCGTTCAAGCGCTGTTCGAATTTCAATCGCCAGATGGAAAGCGCGGCTCCAACCGTGGTGACGCAATCCACGGTCAGTGTCAGCGGACCGAAAGGAGATTTTAACTACGCCCTGAACAGCAAGGCCACGTCCCAAAACAATGCTCCGATCATCCCGGCACAGGAAACCTGGGTGGCAAAAATTCCGACGACGAACGGGCCGGCTTTCATTTGGATGGCTGACCGCTGGCAATCAACACCCGACGGCATTAAAGGTCACGATTTCCAATTCTGGAGCCCGCCGCTGTCATTCAATTCCTACACTCATGCCGTTCTGCCGCTCAAAGATTCGAGCCGGTGGAGCCTCACGTTGTCATTGGACGGCCGGTGAAGGTCGCCAGGCGACCGTTCATGCCTCGCGTAGCGAGGCTTGGCCTGATATCCCGTCACCTGTCACGCGTCACTTATAGGTACTTTTCCGCCACAGCAATATCGGCGACTGAACCGGTCTGGAACCACTGACCGCAGTGCGGCAGACAAAAGAGACGGTTTTGCGCCAGCGCCTGCTGCCAAAGAATCTTCACGGTGAATTTCCCGTCCGGCGCACGGGTCAGGACGCGGGGATGAAGAATCCCGATGCCGGCGATGATGTAGGGCGCTTCCCGCTCGTCCCAGCCGATCGTGTTGCCGGCTTTCACGAACAAATGATCTTCGCCTTTGTCATGGCCCACGGCTCTGGCTTTGGACTGCACGAGCAGCAGGAAATCCATTTTAGCATCGTCCCAATGCCGGGTAAGGCGGTCCAGGGCACTTTCGTGTTCGTCGCGCCAGATGATATCGCTGTTGATCGTGAAAATCGGTTGATCGCCCAGGAACGGCAGCGCTTTTTTCAACCCGCCGCCGGTTTCCAGCGGCTCGGTTTCCTCGGAAATTCTCACCGTCAGACCCGGGCAATGGGCGAGATATTCCATCAAAGGCCCTTTGAGATGCGAAACATTGATGACGACTTCGGTGATGCCGTACGCCCGCAGTTTTTCCAATGCGTAATCAATCATCGGTTTGCCGGCGACCGGGACGAGCGGCTTGGGCAGCCGGTCGGTCAACGGCTTCAACCGCGTGCCATATCCGGCGGCCAACACCATCGCTTTTTTAATCCTGCCATGCATGGCGTTCCATCCAGCGTTTGACATCGGCCAGGGCAGGGTGGGCCAGGGCCCGGCGCAACAACCGTTCCACCCGCGGCGAATGCAGCGTTTTATATTCCGGCCTGGCTCCGTGCCGATTCAACCGCTCGAAGATCGCCAGCACTCGCGTGTGCCGCAATGCCGCCAGAATGGCCGCGGAAGTTTCAAACTGGTCACGGTCCAGGGCGGGAAACTGCCCCAGGTAGCGGGCGGTCATTTTTTCCCAAAGCTCATCCGGCACATCCCGCCGGGCATCTTCGAGCAGCGAAACCAGGTCGTAAGTCACCGGTCCCTGGTAGGCATCCTGAAAATCCAGAAGCCCGGCCCGGCGTATCCCTTCGCGGTCCCGCAGCAACATCAGATTCGCGACATGATAATCCCGCAGCAGGAGCGAGCCGGGAACCCGGTGGGCCATCGGTAATACGTCCCGCCAGACGCTCCGGAATTCCGCCCGGGCAGCTTCGGAAACCGCCGGCGTGCGCCATTCCAGGAACAATTCAATGTCCGCCAGCATTTGTTCGGGATGATACACCCGCAGTCCGGCCGGAACCGCCTCCAGACGCCGGTGCAAGGCGATCAGGACATCGGTGGCCAGCGCATAAAGCGCTTCCGCCGCGCCGCCGCTGTCCAGCAGGCGCGCAAAAGTGTCATCGCCAAAATCCTCCAATAACAGGAAACCCCGCCGGTCGTCCCGGGCCAGAATCGCCGGCACACTGAAGCCGAGTTGCTGAAGATGAAGGCTGATCCGGATATACGGCGACACGCTCTCCAGATTTTTCGAAGCATCCATCAGAACGACGCTGCGGTCGCTTTTGCGCAACCGGAAATATCTTCGGGCCGAAGCATCGCCGGCCAGCGGTTCGCCTTCCGCGCCGCGCCAGTCGGTTTGATTCAAAAATTCGTATGCGTTTGGATCGGAACTTTGGACCACGGATGGACTCGAATTAACACGAACTCACGCCAATTGAAAGCCCGAAGGGCTGAGTGTGTCAGGTGTCAGGTGTCAGGTGACATGAACTTCGACGTTGAGCGTTGAATGTTGAATGTTGCCCCTTTTGGCCTTCCACCTTCCTACTGGCTGCTGCCTGCTGCCTGCTGACTCCTGTCTCCTTCTCCCCAATGCCAGCCGGCGAGCAAAATGATCGCCGGAAGCGCATGCAACATCAGCCGGTCCAGCGTCAGCGGCATCAGTATGCTGAGATTCCATGGCGTCACGCTGTAAACCAATGCGTAGCTCAGCCACTGCATTCCCACCAGAATCCACACCGCCAGCACCGTTCGACGGCCAAATGCCCGCCATCCCAGCAATGCCAGACCCCCCGCTGTGATCCAAAGCAGACCCCAGTTGTGTGGTTCTGTCGCCAGTGCGATCATGGCCGGAACGATTTGTTTCAGCGCCGACAAATGGGTCAGCACCTCGGCTGACAACAGTTTCGACCCGTAATCTTCATCGGTGCGGGGCAGGTCCCGGCTCCAGATCAACCACGCCGCGTCGATGGCGAGCAACCCGCCGAAAAAGAGCAGGGCGCCCAACCACCGGCGGTTCCGCAAATCGGCAAGCCCGAACCCGAGCATCACGACACCATTCATGATCGCCAGGATCAACCCCTCGTTTTTCGTGAACGCCATGAAGGCGCTGAACAGGACCGCCAGGAGCAGGTCCGGGAGCCGCTGCTGGTCGATCCAGCGGGCCACGAACCAAATGCTGCCGGCATAAAACGTGGCCAGCGGCAGGTCCGCGCAACCGGTGCCCGCGTAGCGAAACAGGACGGGCAACAGGACCAGCACCACGCACAAACACATCGCCGGAAGCCGCCGCAATTTCCAGCGCAGGCCCAGATAGACCATCGGCACAAGCAATAGATCCAGAAACACCGAAACCAGTTTGCCGGTCTGATCATCCACCGTACCCATGGCGGCGTACGCACCGGAGATCAGCAATGGTACCAGGAGCGGATATTCGAGGTGACTGTAACTCAGGCTCAGATCCTGGAAATACAACGGCGCCGGCCGCAACGCTTCGTGGGTAACCACTTTGGCTTTGAAACCCCAGATGGCAAACGCGTCCCATTCGGACAACGGAGTCGAAACGGCATTGATCACCATGATCGCCACCGCCGCCGCAATCACGGCCAACGGCAAAAACATCCAGCGATCATCCGGTTGCCATTTGGCCGGGCGAAGTTCAATGCGGGTCAATTGGTTTTGAATTCTCAGGACGAGCAGGCCGGCGGCAGCCAGGCCGCCGATGACCGCCAGCAGGCCGCGCGAAGGAGCAAACCCAAGCAATGATGCCCAGAACAGCAACAACCCCACCGTTCCCGCACCGACGGCTGGAGTCAGCCCGGCCAGTTGCGCAAGCGTCAGGCGGCCGTCCGGTTGAATGGCCGAAAGCACGGTGTATCCCGCCAGAACAATCAACAGCAAATATAGGCAACAGGTGAACAGCGCCATCATTTGCCTCCGGAAGAATCGGATGGCGCCGCTAACCCATTGCCGTCCGCCGACAAGGATTTCAAGAGGGGTGGTTCTCCGGCGGCGTGATTATTGCCAAAAATCAGCTCCCACTGAACATGATGCTCGCGCAACCAGTCGCCGTCGGGATTGAAGTCCGCCCGCATAATGTCGCGGCCGTTGTTGATCACTTCATCGTTCGGAGCGGCGTAAATCCGGCGGGGATACAACTCGTAACCGGCCCGGAAATACAGGTAGCCCAGCGAATTTTCAACCGCCGGATTCGTGGCCGCATACCCGGCCAGTTTCAGCAGGACATTGCCGTCACCGGTTTGTTCGGCAATCCAGTCGTAACGATCCTCCGCTGGCGCCGCAGTATGATCTGCCGAGGATCGGGTCGCCAGCGCCCTCAGGCAATGCAGTTCCGATTCCGGCTTCCGCTGCAACCAGCACAAATGCGCCAGCGTCAACAGCACGATACCCCATGCTGCGTACGTCACTTTATTGCGGTCGGCGAAAATGCGCTGGTTCAAATTTGCCTCAAGGTGCCGCGGTTCCGCCGAAAGTGTGACCGCCCGAACCCATTTTGCGCAAGGCAATTCCGCCCCGATACATCATCCGGAAAGGCGAGTTCCCCGGCCCCAAACTTGACCGCGAACCACACCAAACGCGCGAACACATCCTTTACAGGAAATAACAGGGGAAACAGACGGACGCGGATTTCACGAATTAACCCCAATTGAATTTTCGGAAGGACGAACTCCGCGAGTCCCCAGTTCCCCAGTTGACTGGCAACCAAAACTTCGACGTTGAGCGTTGAATGTTGAATGTTTCCCTTTTTTCAGTCGTAGCCGCCGACGGGAGAAGGCTCCATCTTCGGCGGGGCATGACTCCCTTGAGCCATTTTTTGGACTGCGGCGACACGTCGCCGCTTTCAAAGCACGAACATGTCCGCGCACTCCAAAAATCGAAGAAACCAAGCCAATCCTCGCCTTCGATGTTCAGCGTTCAGCGTTCGATATTCAATGTTTACTTCAGCCTTTGGAATTCAGCCTCAGCCTTCGATTCAGATCCTGTCCAACGGACTTCTCACCCCAATCCCCGGCTTCTGCATGACGTGCAGGTAAATTTGCGTGGTACTGATATCTTTGTGCCCCAGCAACTCCTGGACGGTCCGGACATCATAACCATTTTCCAGCTGATGCGTCGCAAACGAGTGCCTCAAAGTATGGGGCGTCACCGGTTTGAACAGCCCGGCCCCTCTCGCCGCCAGCTTGATGGCGTTCTGTACTGCCGCGTCAATCACATGATGTCGCCGCCGCACCTGGGTCTCCGGATCTATACTCAATTCCCGCGAGGGAAATACCCATTGCCAGCCCCATTCCCGTTCGGCATTGGGATACTTCACCCGCAACGCTCCCGGCAGCCACACCCGTCCGTAACCGGCCGCCACGTCCTCCTGCCATATTTTTCGCACCGTTTCCAAATGCCGTTGGAGCTCTGACTTCAGCTTCTCCGGCAACATCGTTACCCGATCCTTGTCCCCCTTGCCGCCATGCACCGTGATCTGGCCACGCCCAAAATCCACATCCTTCACCCGTAACCGCAGGCATTCCATCAACCTGAGCCCCGTGCCATACAACACTTGCCCGATTAAAAGTTGCGTCCCGCTCAAGTGCTGCAACAATCCCCGGACCTCCAACTGAGTCAATACCATTGGCACCCGATCCGACCGTCTCGCCCGCTCAAACCCGTCCACCGACGCCATTTCTCCACCCACAACCTCCCGATATAGAAATAACAACGCATTC
>Ga0335078_10002556_pt1 | contig 27478 bp, 23 predicted proteins | sample Lox_Sample_32_FD_206711 | JGI IMG/M metagenome (GOLD analysis project Ga0335078, IMG submission 206711) | Soil microbial communities from Loxahatchee National Wildlife Refuge, Florida, United States - Lox_Sample_3.2 | ecosystem: Environmental > Terrestrial > Soil > Wetlands | place: USA... | reverse complement strand
CCGGTCATCGGATGGGTCATATCGGGCACTATCACGGCCTCGGTTACGCTTTCGGCGGGCGCCCTCTGGTGGTGGGCGTGCGACACCGCCTACCGCAGCGGCAAGTCTCCGGCGACCGTCCTCAAGGGAGCGATCGGCTAGCTCGCACACCTGTAACGTCGTCGCGCCCGGCGAGGACATTCAGCAATCGTCAGGGCGCCGCTGAGTAGTCCACCTGCCAGGGCAATGCCAGCTGCCAACGCGGCGGCACTGCCGTCGAGAAGATGCAAGTAGTGCCTTACCGTCCGTCAGGGGCTTGACCTGCCCGCTACTGAGGCCAGATCCCGTAGAACTTTAGTTCACCTTTTATCTGCATGAGATTTATATAATCGGGGCTGTCCTCGATCCCTTCGAGACTGTCGTTGAGCAAATTCCAGTGATTCATGATCTCTTTTTTGAGTTCTTGACGCCGAGCGGCACTGGCTTGCTTGAACCGCTCGATCTTGCGCCTGATTTCGGCTTCCCGCTCGGGCGACCCGATTGGATAGAGGTTCTCGCCGACGTCAATTGGATCCCTCATCGCGCACCCCTTAGGTGGTGTGATTGTTCTGCGAAACTCATTCGAGCCTAGAGCGAGACCAGGCTGACCGCTAGACCGATACTGGCTGCGACTCCACGGCGCCCAGAACCTCGCCCCCCTCGCGGGCTGAGCAGGGCGGGGAGGGCTCAAGTGCAAGCACGGCGCGTCCCGCGCTGCCGCCACGTTACGCAGCGAGTGTTTCCCGGACATGACGGGGTGATCCCTATCGGTAACGCGCGCCGGATGCAGGTTGCGCGGTGGCGGAGGCCGGTTTCGGCATAAGGTCGGTGTCGTGGCTTATCCGGATGCGGAGGTACTTGACTGGGCGTCGGCGGTCCTGGGCTCCGAGGTGAGGGTTCTGCGCGGCCTGCGCCAGGGCGGGTCGCCGTGGCTGCTGCGGGCCGGGCGCCGCGAGGTTGTCCTGCGGGTCGCGCGTGGCGAGCAGGCGGCGGAGACCGCGACTGAGGTGGCGGCGATGGCCCAGGCGGCGCGGGCCGGCGGCACCGTGCCGGTCGCGGAGTTGCTCGCCTACGACTGCGCGGAGCAAACGGGGTTCGGGCTCGTGCTCACCGCCCGCGTGCCGGGGACGAGCGTGATCCCGCCGGGACCCGATCAGGGAAAGCTCCGGGCGCTTGGCGCGGTCGCGGCGCGGATCAGCTCGATCGAGCTCGCCCCAGCGCCGGCGCTGCCGGTCAGGAGCCGGCCGATCGAGGCCGAGGACTTCGCCGGCATGCGCCGCGAGCGGGGCGCGCCGGACCTGGTCCGTGCGGCTGAGGCGGCGGTGGCCGCGGCCCGGCCGGGCGACGGCCGGCTCGGCCTGGTGCACGGTGACTTGTGGTATGGCAACACGCTGTGGGATGACGGCAGGCTGACCGCGGTGCTCGACTGGGACTGTGCCGGCGTCGGGCCGGCCGGCATCGATCTCGGCTCGCTGCGTTGCGACGCGGCCTGGTGCCACGGCGTCGAAGCCGCCGAGCACGTCCTGCGCGGCTGGGAGGCCGAGGCGGGCAGGCCCGCCAGCGATGTCGCCTACTGGGACGCCGTCGCTTCCCTTGCCTCCCCGCCGGACATGGGCTGGTTCCCGATGTCGATGGCCCTTCAGGGGCGCCCCGACCTCACGCGCGAGGTCATGCTCGAACGCCGCGACGCCTTCCTCAGCGCCGCGCTCAGCCGGCTAAGCGCGGCCGGCTAAGCGCGGCCGGTTGCGAGGGGAGTCATGCGGGGTGCATGTCGGTGAAGGCTGTGCGAAGGAACCGGAGGGTCTGCTGCCACTACCTGGACCTGGCCGCCGGGAAGGCCGCGGCCGCGGCTTCGGCCTGCTGCGCTACCGGGCGACCACCGATCATCCCGAACGAGGGCGTGGCTTCGTAGCTAGCCGTCTTCGCTACCGCCGCTTCGTCCCTGTCGCCTCCGCCTGCGACGCCCGGAATGACCACTTTGCATAGCCGGGGACCACGATCTGGCACCTTTGCATAGCGGGCGCCCATGATCACCGTCGATTTGCGGCAAATGTCCAACCACCGGCTATGCAAACATGAGGATCGGTGGTCACCAGTTATGCAAAGAGGTCGATGGCCGCGTGTGCGTCCGCCTCCATGGCATGAGAATGGGCCATTCACGTATCAGCGTCCTCAGCCCGGGGGAAGGTCGCGCTGAGGTAGAGATTCCCGTGACTGCTGTTGCCGACGGGAAAATGTGAGGACCCCACGGTCAGCGGCCCGGGGGGCCCGGCCCCGTTGCCGGTTCCTGGTCAACGAGCCGTCCGACTGATCACTGAGACCGCAGCTAACCGGCCTCGCCGCGAGCGGGCGCTGGTCCGCCGGCTACAGAGACAAGGCGGCGAGCTTGCGGAAGTCCCAGCTGACCAGCTTCTCCGGAGTGAGCCGCAGCCAGGCGTGGCGGCCGTCCGGCGGGACCCTGACCCCGTCGGCGTACTTGTCAGCGAACAACTGCTCGACCTGGTCGAGAACCGGATCGGCGGCGCCGGTGCGCGGGATCTCGCCGACCGGGACGACCTCGCCAGACAACTCCGCCCCGCGCAGCTCGGCATACTCCACGCCCGCGTCGATGACGACGGCGACCCGGGGGTCGCGCATCAGGTCGGTCCACCGCTGGCTGCGCACCACCGAGGTGAGCCACAGCGCGGTGCCGTCCCAGACGAACCACAGCGGTACCACGTGCGGCCGGCCGTCCTTGCCTGCGGTCGCCACCCGGCAGGTCCGCTCGGCCGTCAGGAACTCATCGACCTCCGCCGTCGTCATGGCGATGGCACGGCCGCGGCGCTGCTCCCGCTTGGTCATGGCCGCTCCGCACCCTCCGCGCCGGCCCGGCCCCCTGCTTCCGCGCCGGAGCGGCCCCCTTCCTCGCCGGGGCGCCGCGGAACGTAGTTCAGGAACCCCGTCTCCCCAGGCTTCGCGTCCGCCTGCCTGCTGTTGCGCTCGAGGGCGCCCGCCAGGGCGGCCAGCCGTGCCTCGAGAGCGGCCCGCCGCTCCTCGGCCGGGTTCTCCCGCAGTGCCGCCTCCGTCGCCACGATCTCGTCCCGCAGCCGGATGGCGGACTCGTTGAACGTCAGCAGGTCGTGGTCTTCCTCGTCGCGAGCCAGCTCATCCCCCACGCGCGCCTCCCTGCGTCGTCGCCAGTCATCCTTTACCAGATAGCACAATAGGTTATATGATAGACCCACTGTTCGAAAGCGAAGGATGGGCCGATGCCGCTTCAGGACCACATGCAGATCATCTCGGTGGACGACCATCTGATCGAGCATCCCCGCGTGTTCTCCGACCGGCTCGCCGCCAGGTACCTCGCCGAAGGTCCGCGCATCGTCGAGGACGAGAAGGGCCGTCACATCTGGCATTTCGAGGACAAGGTCTTCCCCTACATCGGCCTCAACGCGGTCGCGGGTAAGACCCCCGAGCAGTACGGCCTCGAGCCGCTGCGCTTCGACGACATGATCCCCGGCTGCTACGACCCGGTCGAGCGGGTCAAGGACATGGACGTCGACGGCGTGCAGGCGGCGTGCTGCTTCCCCTCCTTCCCCGGCTTCGGCGGCCGCGTCTTCCTGAACGCGGCCGACAAGGACCTGGCGCTCGCCTGCCTGCGGGCATGGAACGACTTCAGCATCGACGAGTGGTCCGCCGCCGCCCCCGGCCGCTACGTGCCGCTGGCGCTGCTGCCGATCTGGGACGTCGATGCCTGCGTGGTAGAACTAAAGCGCGTCGCCGCCAAGGGCGCGCGGGTCGTGTCGTTCCCCGACAGCCCGGTGCCGCTCGGCCTGCCGTCGTTCCACAGCGACCACTGGGGCCCGCTGTGGGACGTCTTCGAGGACACCGGCGTGGTGGTCAGCCTGCACTTCGGTTCTGGCAGCTTCGTTCCCGGCTTCTCCGCCTCGGCCAAGATGCTCTCACCGAACTACCGGGGCGGCGAGTTCAAGTCGGTCTCCGCCCGCACCGGCGGCAACGCGGAGATCAAGGATGACGACGCCCCGACCTGCACCTCGTTCGCCGTGTACGCGACCAACCTGATGTGGACCGCCTCCGACCTGGTCTTCTCCGGGCAACTGCAGAAGCACCCCAAGCTCAAGTTCATGCTCGCCGAGGGCGGCATCGGCTGGTTCCCCTACATCTGGGAGCGGATGGACCAGGTCTGGGCGCGGCACCGCTACTACCAGCCCATCGACTTCGACGCACGGCCGAGCGACCTGTTCAAGAAGCACTTCTGGGGCTGCTACATCGAGGACGAGTTCGGCATCAAGAACCGCCACGAGATCGGCATCGACCGCATCTGCGTCGAGATCGACTACCCGCACTCGGACAGCAACTGGCCCAACAGCCGCAAGCAGATCGCGGAGTCGCTGCGGGACGTGCCGGACGACGAGGCGCACAAGATCGTCGAGCTGAATGCCCGTGACGTACTCAACTTCCCGCGTCTGTAGAGGAACCAGCCATCCAGCGACCTCTTCCCCAGCCCAGCCTGGCAAGCGCCGAGTTCTGGACCGCGGGCAGCGACGGGGTGCTGCGCATCGCGCGCTGCGCCGGCTGCGGTGCCTACACCCACCCGCCGCTGCCCCGCTGCCGCTCGTGCCGCGGCGACCAGATGACCATGGCCCCGGTATCCGGCCGGGGCGTGGTCGCCGGGTTCACCGTCAACCACCAGCAGTGGCTTGCGGACTTCCCGCCGCCTTACGTCATCGCCGTGGTCGCGCTTGCGGAAGACGACGGGGTGCGGCTGACCACCAACATCGTCGGCTGCCCGGCCGGCGACGTGCGCGTCGGCCTGCCCGTCCGTGTGCTGTTCGAGAAGGCGGGCGACGTGTACGTCCCGCTGTTCGAGCCCGACCCGGACCAGGCAGGCCAGACGCTTGCCGTCCCCGCTGTCCGTGACGTCGGCGCGCCCCGCCCCCGGGTTTCCGCCGGTAAGTTCGAGGAACGGGCGGCACTGACCGGGGTCGGCCAATCGGCCGTCGGCCGCAGGCTCATGGTCGACCCGCTCCGGCTGACCGCGGACGCCTGCCTGGCCGCGGTGGCGGACGCGGGGCTCACCCTGGACGACATCGACGGGCTCTCCACCTACCCGAGCCGGGTGGGATCGCCCGGCTTCTCCGAGGGCGGCATCGGGCCGCTTGCCGAGGCGCTGCAGCTCAAGCCGACCTGGATCAACGGCGCGGGCGACACCCCCGGGCAGAGCGGCGCCATCGTCGCCGCCATGCTCGCGGTCGCCTCCGGGCTGTGCCGCCACGTGCTGTGCTTCCGCACCCTGTGGGAGTCGTCATTCGCGGCCCTGGTCCGCGAGGGCACGTGGGCGCAGCCGCCGTCGCGCGCGACCGGGATGACCGAGTTCCTCGCCCCGTTCGGCGCCGCATCGGCCGCGAACTGGATCGCGGTGCACGCGTCGCACTACTTCCACCGCTACGGCGGCGACCGCGAAATGCTCGGCTGGGTCGCGGTCAACGCGCGCGCCAACGCCGCCCGCAACCCGGAAGCGGTGTACCGCGAGCCGATCACCATCGACGACTACTTCGCCGCCCGCCTGGTGACCACGCCGTTCGGGCTCTACGACTGCGACGTGCCGGTCGACGGTGCCGTCGCGGTGGTCGTCTCCGCGATCGAGACCGCCGCCGACCGGCCACGTCCGGCGGTGCTTGTCGAGGCGGTCGGCACCCAGATCCTGGAACGGCTGAGCTGGGACCAGGACACGCTCATCCACGAGCCGCAGACCAAGGGGCCGGCCAGGCACCTGTGGACAAGGACAAGCCTGCGGCCTGACGACGTGGATGTGGCGCTGCTGTACGACGGCTTCACGTTCAACGCGGTGTCCTGGCTCGAGTCGCTCGGGTTCTGCGAGCCGGGCGGCGCCCGCGACTTCATCGACCGGGGCCGTGGCATCGCACTCGACGGCGGCCGCCTGCCGCTTAACCCGCACGGCGGGCAGCTGTCGGCCGGGCGGCTGCACGGCTTCGGGCACGTCAGAGAGGCGATGCTGCAGTTGCGCGGCGAGGCGGCCGGCCGCCAGGTGCCGGACGCCCGCACCGCGGTGGTAACGACAGGGGGCGGCGCGCCCGGCGGCGCGCTGCTGTTGAGGAGGGACTACTGATGCTGCAGCCGATGCAAGGCGTGCGCGTCCTCGAGGTGGCCCAGTTCACCTTCGTGCCCGCGGCGGGCGCGGTCCTGGCGGACTGGGGAGCCGAGGTGATCAAGATCGAGCACGCCGAGCGTGGCGACGGTCAGCGCGGCCTGACCACCGTCCTCGGGGTGGACGCGATCATGAAGGGGAGCCGCTTCTCCCCGATCTTCGAGGGACCTAACCGGGGCAAGCGCAGCGTCGGCCTCTCCCTGGAGGTGCCCGGGGCCAGGGCGGTGCTTGACGAGCTGATCAAGCGCAGCGACGTCTTCCTCACCAACTTCCTCCCCGAGGCGCGGGCCAAGCTGCGCATCAACGTCGAGGACGTACGCAAGGTCAACCCGGACATCATCTACGTCCGCGGCTCCGGCTTCGGCGCGCGCGGCCCCGAGGCGAACAAGGGCGGCTACGACATGACCGCCTTCTGGGCGCGGGGCGGCAGCGGGGCCGGCGCCACGCCGGCCGGCGCGGACCGGCTGTCCCCGATGCCGGCCGGCGGTTACGGCGACAACATCGGCGGGATGACCATCGCGGGCGGCATCGCCGCCGCCCTGTACGCCCGTGCCACCACCGGCGAGACCTCCGTCATCGACGTGTCGCTGCTCGGCGTCGGCGCCTGGACCACCCAGTTCACCGCCAACCTGGCCATGCAGGCGGGCGGCGTGCCGCCGCGGCCGCCGGTGCCGCGGCACGGCTCGGCAAGGAACCCCCTGGTCGGCCCGTACCGGACGGCGGACGACCGGTGGATCTTGTTCTCTATGCTGCAGCCCGGCCGCTACTGGCCCGAGTTTTGCAAGGTCAGCGGGCACGAGGAGCTGATCACCGACGAGCGGTTCGACACGGTGGAGAAGCTGATGGCCAACGCGCCCGCCGCGGGTGAGCTGGTCGCGGGCATCATGGCAGAGAAGACCTTCGAGGAGTGGCTGGCGATCCTGGCCAACGTCGAGGGCCAGTGGGCCACCGTACAGGACTCCTGGGGCGTCGCCAACGACGTGTCGCTGCGTGCCAACGGCATGATCGCCAGCTTCGACGACGCCGACGGCATCCGCCGCGAGCTGATCGCCAGCCCCGTCCAGTTCGACGAGACCCCGGCCACGCTGCGCCGCGGCCCGCTGTTCGCCGAGCACACCGACGAGGTGCTGCACGAGCTCGGGCTCACCGACGAGCAGCTGGTCGAGCTGAAGATCGCCGGCGCGATCACCTGACCGCGACCGGACCAAAGGGGAGCCTGATTCATGAACGAGCCGTTTTTCCACATAGGCATCCTGGTCAGGGACGTCGAGGCGGCCCGCGCCGACTTCACCGCCAAGCTCGGGTTGGAATTCGAGCCGATCCGCAGCCAGCCGATCGCTACCGGCGAGACGACGCGGTTCTGCTACTCGCTGGCGGGCCCGCCCTACCTGGAGCTGGTGGAGATGACAGGAACAGGGAGCTGGTCGGCCGAGCAGCCCGAGGGCTTCCACCACATCGGCGTCTGCGACCCGAGCGTGCCCGCCCGCTGCACCGCATTCGGCGGTCAGGTCGACCTGATCGCGCCCGGCGAGGACGGCGCGCCGCGGGTGGTCCTCACCCGGCCTGAGGCGCTGCACGGCATCCGCGTCGAGTACTTCGACGCGGGCATCGCGGCCTACTTCCTGCGGTACCTGAGCAGCCGGACCGTCAGCTCCTGAACCGGACCGCGAGGCAGCCAGGCCCGCACCGGCGGGTATGCCTGGCCCGCCGTCGGTCACGGGCCCGGATTTTCCGCCCGGCGGCCCCGGCCGTCCAGCGCCGGTCCCGCCCAGCGGAATCCGGGTCACCGCGTTTTCACCGCAGCCTCTTGACAGCCCGGCTCGGGAAGTTGATTATGAATAGAATACTGATTAATCTAATTTTCAGCTAGGGGGCTCAAGCTGTGCCGGTGACATCGATCATCGAGGGGGCAGAGCCCCTGGCAACCGCGATGCGGCGGGTGCGCGCCGACCAGAGCGACGGCCGCCCGCCACCTGAGCACACGGTCCTTGGCCGGAGCGCGTGCATCATGGAGGCGTTCAACGGCGGCAGGCAGGTGCTGAGCCTGGCCGACCTGAACAAGCGAACCCGGCTGCCGAAGTCGACCCTGCACCGCCTGGTCGACCAGCTGTGCCAGGTCGGCTGGCTGGAGCGCGATCGCGGCGGCTACCGCGTCGGCCTGCGGATGTTCGAGCTCGGCACCCTCGCCGTCGAGGGGAACCGGTTCCACGAGGCCGCGTTCCCGCACCTGCAGTCGCTCGCCTCGCGCACCGGGCTGGCCGCGCAGCTGGCCATTCTCGACCACGCCGAGGTTGTGTACCTGGAACGGATCGTGGTGGGCCCGATCCGGTTGCCCACCAGGCGCGGCGGCCGCAAGCCCGCCTACTGCACCGCGCTCGGCAAGGCGATGGCCGCCTACGACGAAGACGCCATCCACGCGGTCATCTCCGCCCCGATGCCGCGAAAGACGGCCAAGACGATCACCGAGCCGATCGCCCTGTCGGCGGAGCTCAAGCGCGTCCGCGAAGCCGGGGTGGCATACGACCGCGGCGAGGCCTACGAGGAGCTGGTGTGCGTCGCCGCGCCGATCCGCAGCTCCGGTCACCCGATCGGGGCGGTCTCCGTCACCGGGCCGGCCGACCGGATGCGGTGGAGCGTGGCGGCCGAGGCGGTGCGCGGCACGGCGGCCGCGATCTGGAACGCGAACCTCAGCCTCAGGAGCCCAGGCGCCACCCGGCGGTGACCGCCGTCCGTCAGGCCTTACCCGCTCCGTCCCGGCAGCACCACCCGTGCCGTCGGCCTCATGGCAAAGGCCGGCGGCATGCTGCGTTTTGGCTCAGGGTTCCCCCGAACCAAAACCTTATTGGCTCAGGGTTCCCCCGAACCAATCTAGGCGTATCGGGGTTCCCCCGAGCCAGTACCGCCGCTCAGATGTCGTCAGTAGCCCTCGATCGTCACGCGGCGGGTGTGGGTATTGGCGTGTCCACCTACTGCCGGCTCATTGCCACACTCATCCGGCCCGCACGCCGCGGCCAAGCCGTCCGGGCTCGCCGGGACCTGGGCTACTTGAGCAGGGCGCCGAGGTCGACGGGGAGCGGCACGCCGGTGATGTACCTGGACTCGTCGCTGACCAGGAAGAGGATCGCGTTGCTGATGTCCTCGGGCTCGACCCAGCCGTGCGGCAGCACGTGCATGAACTGCGCGATGATCGGCTCGACGTCGGCCGCGGTCGGGTGCTCCAGGTCGGGGCGGAACATCGCGAACGCGCCCTCGTTCATGAACATCGGGGTGTTCACGTTGGTCGGCAGGACCGAGTTGACCCGGATGTGGTGCGGGCCCAGTTCCACCGCCAGCGTCCGCATCAGCCCGATGACGCCATGCTTGGCCGAGATGTAGTGGCTCATGCCCGGCATCGCCTTCGCGCCGCCCACGGAGCTGGTGAGCACGATCGCGCCGCCGCGGCCGCCCGCGATCAGGTGCGGGATGGCCGCCCGCGCGGTGTTCCACGGGCCGGTCAGGTTGATGTCGATGGTGTGATGCCAGTTGTCCACGCTCATGTCCTGCACCGTGCCGCCGATGCTCGCGATCCCCGCGTTGGCGACCACGATGTCCAGCCGGCCGAGCTCCGCGACGCCGGCGTCCACCGCTGCCTTGACCGCGTCGAGGTCGCGCACGTCCGCCTGGGTCGCGATGATCCGCCGGTCCTGCGCCTCCACCAGCTTGACCGTCTCGGCGAGGTCGTCGGCCGTGGCCATCGCCAGGGCGCCCTCGACGTCCTGGCAGATGTCGATCGCGATGATGTCGGCACCCTCGGACGCCAGCTTCACCGCGTGGCTGCGGCCCTGTCCGCGGCCGGCGCCGGTGATGAAGGCGACCTTGCCCTCGAGTCTTCCTGGCATGCTCTGTTACCTCGCTTCTTCGTTGGTGGTGCCGGGGTTGACGGTGCCGGGGTTGACGGTGCCGGGGTTGACGGTGCCGGGGTTGACGGTGCCCGTGTTGATAGACCCGGCGGTCGCGCGGACGGCGGCCAGGATGCCCTGGTAGCCGGTGCAACGGCACAAGTTGCCTGACAGCGCCTCGCGGATCTCCTCGTCCGTGGGGCTAGGGTTGTCGCGCAGGAACGCGGTCACCGAGGTGACGAAGCCAGGGGTGCAGAAGCCGCACTGCAGCCCGTGCTGCTCACGGAACGCCTGCTGGACGGGGGACAGCGTGCCGTCGGGCGCGGCGATGCCCTCCACGGTCGTGACCGAACCGCCGTCGGCCTGCACCGCGAAGACGAGGCAGCCGCGCACCGCCTGCCCGTCGAGCAGCACGGTGCACGCGCCGCACACGCCGTGCTCGCAGCCCAGGTGGGTGCCGGTGAGCTGGCAGCGCTCGCGGAGGAAGTCGGCCAGGGTCAGCCGCGGCTCCACGACCGCCCGCCTGAGCTGGCCGTTGACGGTGACCACGATGGCGATGTCAGCCACTGGCTGCCTCCTTGACGGCCCGTGCCCAGGCGCGGGCCACCATGGCCGCGCCCACCTTCCTCCGGTAGCTGGCGGTGCCGTGCAGGTCGGACGGGACCGCGTCCAGGTCCGCCACGGCGGCCCGCCCTACCTCAGCCGGATCGATGTCGTCGGCGACGCTGCCAAGAACAGCCGCCTCGGCGGTCGCGGCGCGCGCCGCGGCCGGGCCGAGCCCGAACAGGCCGATGCCGCTCGCGCTGACCCGGCCGCCTTGGTCCAGCCCCACCGCGACGGCCGCGCCCGCCACCGCGAAGTCGCCGTGACGCCGGGCGAACTCCTCGATCGCGAACCCCTGCCGGCCGCCCCGAATGCCGGCCGCCGCCGGGAAGGTAACCCCGGTGAGCAACTCGTCGGGCGCGAGCGCCGTGGTCCAGATGCCGGTGAAGAACTCCGCCGCGGGGATCGTCCGCTGGCCGCGCGGCGAGAGCGCCTCGATGCATCCGTCTAGGGCCAGGGCCACCGCCGGGTACTCGGCCGCCGCGTCCGCGTGGGCCAGCGAGCCGCCGATCGTGCCCCGGTTGCGGATCTGGAAGTGGCCGATCAGCGGCGTGGCGCGGGACAGCAGCGGCACGCGCCTGGCGATCAGTTCCGAGCGGCCGATCTCCGCCTCGGTGGTGGCCGCCCCGACCCAGACGGAGTCGCCGCGCTCCTCGATGCCGGCCAATGCCGAGATCCGGCGGATGTCGATGAGGTGGTCGAAGACGGCGAGCCGCATGGCGAGCACCGGGACCAGGCTCTGCCCGCCGGCGATCACCTTCGCGCCGTCGCCAAGCTCGGCGAGCAGGCCGACGGCGTCGGCGGCGCTGTCCGGTGCGTGGTACTCGAACGGTGCCGGTTTCACTGGCTGCCTCCCGCGTTGTCGATCAGCCCGTTGTCGATCAGCGCGACGACGGCCGCCGGGGTGAGCGGCAGCCTGGTGATCGTCACGCCGAAGGGCGCCAGGGCATCCGCCACCGCGTTGACGACGGCGGGCGGCGCGCCGATCGCGCCGCCTTCGCCGACGCCCTTGTACCCGCCGGGCCCGGGGCCTGGCGCCGTCTCGACGTGCGCGTACTCGATCACCGGCACCTCGGTCGCGGTCGGCAGCAGGTAGTCCATGAACGTGGTGGCGACCGGGTTGCCGTCGGCGTCGTAGGCAAGCTCCTCGAGCAGCGCGCCGCCGATGCCCTGCACGACGCCGCCGGCGATCTGGCCCTCGACGACGGCCGGGTTGATCATGTGGCCGCAGTCCTCGCCGACGATGTAGCGCAGCAGCGTCACCTTGCCCGTCGTGACGTCGACCTCGCAGGTGCACACGTGCGTGGCGCACGCCCACAGGCCCATGCCCGTCGCCGCGTACCGCGCGGACGCCTCAAGCCCTGGCGCCATCCCCGGCGGCAGCGCGTACGGCTGGAAGTAGGCGATGTCGGCGAGTTCGGCGAAGCTGACCCCGGCGTCCTGGTCGCCCTTGACGGACGCCCGGCTGTGCGCCAGCTCGACGTCCGCCCCGCTCGCCTCCAGCTTGTGCGCGGCCAGCCTGGTGAGCTTGTCCCGCAGCTCACCGGCCGTGACCCCCACCGCGCCGGCGATCATCGAGCCGCTGCGGCTGCCGCCGGTGCCCGCGCCGAACGGCGTGACCGCGGTGTCGCCCTGGATCGTGTGCACGTCGGCGATGTCCGCCCCGAGCGCGTCCGCGGCGAGCTGCACCGCCGTCGTCTCCAGGCTGTTGCCCGTCGAGCCGCCGGCCACGTACACGTTGACCTTCCCCGACGGCTCGATCCGTATGGTCGCGCCCTCGGTCGCGTAGACGCCGAACGCCGGCGCCGTCGGCTCGGCGTAGCAGGAGATCCCGACGCCCAGGTAGCGGCCCCGCGCACGGGCCGCGGCCTGGCCGAGCCGGAACGCGTCGTAGTCAAGGACCGCCAGGGCCCGCTCAAGCGTCTCCAGCGGGTCCATGTGGTCGTACGGCATGCCGGTCGGGCTCGAGTACGGCATCTCGTCGCGGCGCAGCAGGTTCCTGCGGCGCAGTTCCGCCGGGTCGACGGCCATCCGGCGCGCCGCGATGTCCAGGGTGACCTCGCGGGCCAGCGTTTCGAACGCCCATGGCCCCCGGTAGGCGATCCGGCCGGGGGTATTCGAGAACACCGAGGCGTGGGTAAACGTCCCCGCCGCGACCCGGTACGGGCCCGGGAAGATCATCCCGGTCGCCGCGCCGGTCATGACCGGCCACGGCGTCGGGTACGCGCCGACGTCCTGCACGTGGTCGAGCGAGGCGGCGAGGAGCGTCCCGTCGGAGTCGAAGGCGAGCCGCGCCGTGCCGTGCTCGTGCCGCGCCGTGCCCGCGGACTGCAGGTTCTCCCTGCGGTCCTCGATCCACTTGACCGCGCCGTTCAGCTTGCGCGCCGCGAGCAGCACGCAGATGTCCTCGCGCAGCGGCACCACCTTCTGCCCGAAGCCGCCGCCGACGTCGCGGGTGATCACCCGGACGCTGTGCTCGGGGATGGCGAGCAGCCGGGCGGCGAACATCCGCACCTCGTGCGGTGCCTGCGTGCCCGCCCAGACGGTCAGCTCGCCGCTGCCCCGTGACCACTCCGCGACCAGGCCGCGGGTCTCCATCGGGACGGCGCCCTGCGCCTGCTCCCATACCGTCTCGCTGACCACGTGCGCGGCCGACTCGTACGCGTCCGCGATCGTGTCCGCGGGTGCCCCGGCGAGTTCGCCCGCGAGGTTGCCCGGGTAACCCTCGTGCACGAGCGCGGACGCCGTCCGTGCGGCCGCGTAGTCGGCGACCGCCGGCAGCGGCTCGTAGTCCACGTCGACAAGTTCGGCGGCGTCCTCGGCGAGGTAGCGGCTGTCCGCCACGACCAGGGCCACGATGTCGCCGGCGAAGCGGGCCTCGCCGACGGCGAGCGGCGGCCGCGGCGTGTCGGGGACCATGTTCCCCGTCCCGGTGTACCAGGCCTCGGCCACGTCGCCGTTGAGGTCGTCCGCCGTGAACACGGCGTGCACGCCGGGCAGCGCAAGCGCGGCCGAGGCGTCGACTCTCGCGATGCGCGCCCGCGGGTGCGGGCCGCGGACGAAGCAGGCGTGCAGCATGCCCGGCCGGGTGACGTCATCGACGAAGGTCCCCGCGCCGGTCAGCAGCCGCGCGTCCTCGACCCGCTGCACGCGGCTGCCCGCGTAGCGGGCCGCAGCGGTCCCGGGGAGCGGCGTGGCGGTCATCCCACCACCAGCGGCAGCTTCTCCCAGCCGCGCACCGATGAGGTGTTCTGCATCTTGGCCCCGTCCCAGTCGACCTCCCAGGACGGCCAGCGCTTGAGAATCTCCTCGAGCGCGACCCGGCCCTCAAGCCGGGCCAGGGCGGACCCGAGGCAGTAGTGCGGGCCGAGGATGAAGGTCAGGTGCATGTCCTTCTTGCGGTGGATGTTGAACGTGTCCGGGTCGTCGAAGCGCCGGGGATCACGGTTGGCCGCGCCCACCATGCACAGCAGCGCGCTGCCCGCGGGCACGGTCTGCCCGTACCACTCGACATCCCGTGTCACGTAGCGGGCGTTGAACGGGCCGGGCGGCTCGCAGCGCAGCACCTCCTCTACCGCGCCGGGAACCAGCGACCGGTCCGCGGCGAGTTCCGCCCGCTGCCCGGGGTGCTTCGCCAGGGTCGAGCCCATCCAGCCGATGAGCCGGCCCGTCGTCTCGTTACCCGCGCCGCCGATGACCGTGACGTACATCAGGACCTCGTCGCGGGTCAGCGTGCGGGTCACGCCGTTCTCGTCCATGAACTCGGCCTTGATCAGCTCGGTCATCACGTCGTTAGACGGGTGGGTGTACCGCCAGTCGATGTACTCGCCCATCGCCTCGTGCGTGAGGACGACCTCCTCGCTGAAGTCGATCTTGCCGCCGTCTTCTGTCAGGATCTTGGCGTTGGACTCGTTACGGAAGGCGACCTGCCCTTCCTCCGGGATGCCGAGCAGCATGCCGATGACCTTCATCGGCATCTCAAGGCCCAGCTTCTCGATGAGGTCGAACCGGGTCTCGCCGACCAGCGGGTCCAGGCAGGCGGCGCAGTACTCGCGCACCAGCGGCTCAAGCTCGGCGATACGGCGCGGCGAGAACACCCGCGCGAGCAGCTGCCGGTGGATGTTGTGTACCGGCGGGTCCTCCATGATGAGGGTGCCCGGCGGTATCTCCATGTTCGCCTTGATCAGCTCGAGCATGACCCCCCGCGCGGAGGAGTACGTGTCGGTGTCCGTCAGCACCCGCTCCACGTCGGCGTAGCGGCTGACCGCGTAGAAGTCGTGCGGCTCGTTGTAGTAAAGCGGGGCTTCCTCGCGCATCCGGTTGAACAGCGGCCAGGGATCGGCGGCGAAGCGGGCGTCGTACGGGTCCCAGTAGAGGCCAGCGGAGTCCACGCGAAACCCTCCCGTCGTCGGTGTAAGCGGTCACTCATCTATATAAATCAGATTCCGAACGATGGCAAGGTGTCACTGACACTCGTCAGTGACCCTTGTCAGTGGCGGTCGTCAGTGAGCGGCGTGTACCATCGGGCTGCGATGGCAACTGGGGAAGGCAAGCCCAACGGGCGCGAGGCGCGCCGGCAGGAGACCCGCCAGCGCGTGTACACGGCGGCGGTGGCGGAGTTCAAGCGGGTCGGCATGGCCGCGGCCGACGTTACCGTCATCGCCAGGGAGGCGGGGGTGGCCCGCGGCACCTTCTACTTCCACTTCCCGGCGAAGGAGCACGTCCTCGCCGAGCTTGAGCGGCACGAGGAGGCCCGGCTGGCCGCCCAGCTGGAGAAGTTCCTTGCCCGGCCGCATGACCTGGCCGGCGCGCTTGCCGAGACCGTCAGGCTGATGGCCCAGATGGAGCGGCGGGTCGGCAAGGTGCTCTTCCGTGAGATGCTCGCGCTGCACTTCTCCCCGAGCCGCCCCGAGGCGCTGCCCGGCACCGACCAGTGGGCCGACTATCCCATGATGACCCTGGTGGTGCGGGAGATCGGGCTCGCCAGGGACCGGGGCGAGGCGTACCCGGGGGCCGACCCGCTGCGCACGGCCCAGTTCTTCATGCTCGGCCTGTACGCGGTGCTGATCACCAGCCCCGATCACTCGCGGGCGGCGCGCGGAGACATCCTCGACAACTTCGTCGCCACGGTGCTGCGCAGCGTGGAGGCCCGTTAGCCGCGGGCGGGCGTGCAGGGGCACGTGATGCGCCAGCCCGCCGCGCCGCCGGACTTACCGGTAAACAAATCACAACCGGTAAAGAAAAGACGCCTAGAACGCTTTTTCTTTACCTCGGACGAAAAATTTACCTGTTATGAAAAGTTTACCGATAAAGCAGTGTGAACAGGGACGCGTGATGCGTCAGCCGTCAGCCGTCAGCCGTCAGCCGTCAGCCGTCAGCCGTCAGCCGTCAGCCGTCAGCCGTCAGTGTCGAGGCCGAGCGCCGCAAGCTCGCGCTCGGCGAAGAAGACCCGGCCGGTGTACTCAAGCGGGTTCTCGCAGGCCGCGAAGTAGGCAAGGATCCGGGCCGGGACGTCCATTGAAACCATCTTCGCGTCCTGCCGGTCACCGAGATCGTGGTTCGCCTCCGCGCTCTCGGTGGCCACCCACCCGGGCATGACGCCCATGATGAACACGTTCCTCGCCACCAGTTGCGGCGCGAGGACGTTAGACATCCGGTCAAGCGCCCGCTTGCTGGCGAAGTAGGCCGGCGACCACAGGGCGGGGATGTCCATGCTGGCGCCCGGGGCAGGTATCCCGCCGGTCTCGTCTCCGTGGTAGTACCGGACGCTTGACGCGGGCGACGGCTCCTCCACCAGGCGGTGCGCTTCCGCGCTGCCGGTAGTGACGTTGAGTATCCGCCCGCCGCCGCGCGCTTCCATGCTCGGCACCACCATCTGCATCAGGGTGAACGGGGCGTGCACGTTGACCGCGAAGTGGTGCAGCCAGTCGGCCCTTGGCATCTCGAGCAACGGCGCCGACCAGTTGTGACCGACGGTCACGGCGGCGTTGTTGACAAGGATGTCGACGCCGCCGAAGCGGTCGACGGCCGAGTCGATGACCTCCTTCAGGTCCTCCTCGTCCGCCAGGTCGGCGGCGACCGCGATCGCCTCGGCCCCGAGCGACTCGATCTCCTCGACCGTCTGGCCGATGGTGCCTGGCAGGGCGGGCGGGCCGGGCAGGGCGCCGCCGGACTCCTCGCCGCCGGACTCCTCAACGGTGCGCGCGGTGACCACCAGCCGCGCGCCGCGGCGGGCAAGCGCGAGCGCGGTGCGCTTGCCGATGCCGCGGCTCGAGCCGGTGACGATCGCCACCTTGCCGGAAAGCCCGGCCTCGTGCTGGCGTTCCATGAGCTCTCCTGCGCGGGGCGGGGGGTTGGGGGCTGGGGCGGGGGGCTGGGGCGGGTTGGGGGCTGGGGCGGGGGGGGGCTGGGCTGGGGCGGGTTGGGGGCTGGGGCGGGTTGGGGTGGCGGTCCGGGCTAGCTGACCGGGATCGCGATCGCCTTGGACTCGAAGAATTCCTCGAGCCCCGCGGCGCCGCTCTCCCGTCCGACACCCGACTGCTTGTATCCGCCGAACGGCACGTCGGGGCCGAACCAGGCGCCGCCGTTGACGCCGATGGTGCCTGTCCTGATCCGCCGCGCGACCGCCAGGGCCCGCTCTTCGCTGCCGTACACCGCGCCGGACAGGCCGTAGACGGAGTTGTTGGCGATCCGCACGGCGTCGTCGTCGCCGTCGTGCGGCATGACCACGAGCACCGGGCCGAACACCTCCTCCTGCGCGATCTCGCTGTCCGGGTCCACGTTGGTGAGCAGGGTCGGGGTGTAGAAGTAGCCAGGGTCCACCTTCTGGCCGCCGGTCGCGAGCACGGCGCCGGCCGCGACCGCCCGCCGCACCATGCCGTCGACCTTGTCCCGCTGCCGCTCGCTGATCAGCGGGCCCATGTAGTTGGCCTGGTCGGCCGGGTCGCCGTAGGTCACCTTGCCGAGCGCGGCCGTGACCTGCTCGACGAGTCCGTCGTGCAGCTGGCGCGGCACGAGCATCCGGGTCGGGATCGCGCACCCCTGGCCGGCGTGCGAGCAGGTCGCGAACGCCGCGACGCCGATCGGGCCGGCGAGGTCGGCGTCGTCGAGCACGACGAGCGCGGACTTGCCGCCGAGCTCGAGGAACACGCGCTTGACGGTGGCGCTGGCGGCGGCCATGATCCGTCTGCCGGTCGCGGTTGACCCGGTGAACGTGACCGCGTCGACGTCGGGCGAGGTGGTGAGCACCTCACCGACGGCCACGTCGGCGGAGGAGATCACGTTGACGACGCCTGCCGGTATGTCGGTGTGCTCGGCGATCAGCTCGCCGAGCGCGAGCGTGATCAGCGGCGTGTCCGGTGCGGCCTTGAGTACGACCGTGCAGCCGGCGGCGAGGGCCGGCGACATCTTGACAAGCGCGAGGTGGTTCGGGACGTTGTAGCCGATGATCGCGGCGACGACGCCGACGGCCTCCTTCTCCACCCAGCGGCGGTGCCGCTGGCCGCGGAATTCGGTCAGGCCGAGGTCCTCCGTCAGCGGATAGCAGGGAAGCAGGTCGGCGTAGTACCTGACGAGCTCGATCGGCTGGTCAAGATGCGGGCCGTAGGTCATCGCGCGCGGGGAGCCGGCGTCGGCGATCGTCAGCTCGCGCAGCGCTTCTTTTTGCGAAACCAGCGCCCGGTGCAGCTGGTCAAGGCAGCGGGCGCGGAACTCGGTGTCCGTCGACCAGCTAGTAGTGTCGAAGGCGCGCCGCGCCGCGGCGACCGCGGCCTGCGCGTCGGCGACCGACGCGTCCGGCGCGTGGTCGAGTACCTGCCCGGTGGCCGGGTTGACCGACGGGTAGGTACGGTCGGCCGTGACCAGCTTCCCGTCGATGAGCATGCGGTGCATCCAGGTCTCCTTAGTCACGCCGGCGTGAGGGCTTCCGTAAGAGTATAATCAGAGTACTATTCATCCTTGTAGTAATGATTGTGCGCTAGCTTCTTGCGGCAAGAACCATCCAGGCTTGTTGCATCAAGGAAGGGATACCGATGGGACGCGTCCAAGGCAAAGTGGCCTTCATCACCGGGGCCGCCCGCGGTCAGGGCCGCAGCCACGCGGTGCGGCTGGCGGAAGAGGGCGCGGACATCATCGCCGTCGACATCTGCCACGACGTCGACAGCCTCCCCTACCACCTGGCAAGCCCGGACGACCTGAAGGAGACCGCCCGCCTGATCGAGTCCCTGGACCGCCGGGTGGTCGCGGTGCAGGCCGACGTGCGCGAGCGGGCGCAGCTCGTCGCGGCGGTCGACCGCGGGATCGCGGAGCTTGGCAGGCTGGACATCGTGGTGGCCAACGCCGGCGTTATCGGCCAGAAGAGCAAAGAGCCGCTGCAGGCCTGGACGGACGTGTTCGACACCAACGGGCTCGGCATCATCAACGCCGTCCACGCGGCGCTGCCGCACCTGCGGGCGGGCGCCTCGATCATCGCGACCGGCTCCACCGCCGCCTTCATGAACACGCTGCCGATGCGGGACGTGGGTACCGACTCCGGCGGCATCGCCTACATGGTGGCCAAGCGGATGGTGTCGAGCTTCATGCACGACCTGGCCCGCGAGCTTGCGCCGCGGCAGATCCGGGCCAACGTCGTGCACCCCACGAACGTGAACACCGACATGATGCGCGTCGAGCCCATGTTCCGGTCCTTCCGCCCTGACCTGGAGCACCCGACCCTGGAGGACGCGCTGCCTGCCTACCGCGTGCAGCAGGCGATGCCGATCCCGTGGGTCGAGCCGGTGGACATCAGCAACGCGGTGCTGTACCTCGCCTCTGACGAGGCCCGCTACGTGACCGGCGTGCAGCTGCGGGTGGACGCCGGCGGGTACCTCAAGTGGTACGACTACCACGCCTGACGAGAAGCGGGACGGCACCGCGGTCAGCCGCGCCCGTTCGGACCAAAAGAAGGGAAACCAACGTGAAGGTGCGCGTCGACCCGGAGCGGTGCCAGGGGCACACGCTCTGCTCCATGATCGCCCCCGCCCTGTTCACGCTGGACGACGAGGACGGCCACTCGACCGCCATCGACGGCGAGGTACCGGCCGATCAGCAGTCCAAGGCGGCCGAGGCGATCCGCTCGTGTCCGGAACAAGCAATCTCGGTCATCCCTTAGCCGGGCAGGAGGCACCCCATGACCACCGAACCCGTCGTCGGCGACGATACAGGCCGGAAGAAGAACCGCTACCACTTCGACAGGCACACGCCCGAGTACCGGCAGCAGTTCGCCGACGTCACCGCGGAGATGCTGGACAAGTGCCCGGTCGCGTGGAGCGACACCTACGGCGGCCACTGGGTCGCGGCAGGCCACCCGGAGGTTTTCGAGCTGGCCAGGTCGGCCGATTACCTGTCCAACGACCACGACCCGGCCGGCGAGCGGCGTGGCTACAAGGGCATCTCGATCCCGACCCCCGACGTGGGGTTCCGCGGCGGCTTCCTTGAGATGGACCCGCCCGAGCAGCGGCACTACCGGCAGCTGCTCAACCCCTACCTGTCGCCGGCCGCGGTGGCCCGGTGGACGCCGCTGGTGGACGAGCTCGTGCGGGCCAGCCTGAACGAGAAGATCGAGACAGGCCTGATCGACTTCGTCGACGACCTGGCCAACATCGTGCCGGCGGTGCTCACCCTGGGGATGCTCGGGATGCCGCTGAAGAACTGGGACATCTACGTCGAGCCGATCCACGCCTCGGTCTACACCTCGCCCAACTCGCCTGACATCGCGCGCATCCAGGCGAGCAGGCTCGCCATGCGCGACGACATGATGGGCCAGCTCGCGGGGATCAGGGCGAACCCGAGGCCCGGGCTGATCAACGCGCTTGCCACGGCCGAGATCAACGGCACCGTGCCGCCGGACTTTGAGTTGCTCGGGGTGATCTCGCTGCTCATGGGGGGCGGGTTCGACACCACCACCGCGCTGACCTCGCGGTCACTTGAGTGGCTTTCCGAGCATCCATCGCAGCGGGAGCGGCTGTCTCGCGAGCGCGACACATTGCTCGACTCCGCGACCGAGGAGTTCCTGCGCTACTTCACCCCCGCTCCAGGCGACGGGCGGACCATCTCCGCCGACTGCGTACTCGCCGGGCAGGAATTCAAGGAGGGCGAGCGGATCTGGCTGTCGTGGGCGATGTCAAACCGCGACCCCGAGGTCTTCCCCAACCCCAACGAGGTTGAGCTGGACCGCACCGGCAACCGGCACCACAGCTTCGGGCTCGGCATCCACCGCTGCATCGGGTCCAACGTGGCCCGCATGGTGTTCAAGCGGATGGTCACCGCGGTGCTCGACCGGATGCCCGATTACGTCTGCGACCCCGCGGGCGCCGAGCACTACCAGACGATCGGCATCATCCAGGGCATGAAGCACCTGCCCGCCACGTTCACCCCCGGTACCCGGATCGGTGACGGTCTTGCGGAGACCATCGCCCGGATGCAGGTGCTTGTCGACGAGGAGCGGCTGGCCGAGCCGGTCACCGCCCGCAAGGGCGCGTCCCGGATCGGGTAGCGAGCGCGAAGCGGGGCGGCCGCACGGTGCCGACGACAGCCTCGACCGCCACGCACCGGCGGTCGGCCCTCTCGACCAGCCGCTTCGTCTCCTGCAGGTCGTCCCACGGCGCCATGCGGCCAGGATCTCGAAGATAGCGGATGTTCGGGTACACCCGGGTGTACCCGAACATCCACTATGACAGGACGTCCGCAGGCTGCCCGGCGATATGCCCGGATTGTCCGGCAACGCCGCCGGCGCATCCCTCATGGGCCGTGAATAACCTTCGTGAATGGCCCATTCTCATGCCATGGAGGCGGACGCACACGCGGCCATCGACCTCTTTGAATAGCTGGCGACCACGATCGCGCGACTTTGCATAGCGGGCGCCCATGATCACGGCCGATTTGCGGTAAATGTCCAACCACCGGCTATGCAAACATGAGGATCCGTGGTCACCGGCTATGCAAAGCCGAATCATGGTCGCCCGCGAGGCGAACCGCGCGCCTCGCGCGTGCCAGATCTTGGCCTGCTCGACGCCCCGGCTGCCGCTCGGCGTTCCGATGACCGGGATGCGCCCGTTGACCCCGGCAAGGCGCCTGATTACGTTCACAGGCGATTGGCTCGCGGAAATAGAGCTTCCGGCCTGTCGTCCTGGGCAAGGGGGCCATGTGGGCAAGCTTGACGGTCAGGCTAACGGATGCAGGTACCACCGTTGACCGTCGCCTGCACCCGCGTCTATGTTAATACATGGAAGTCCGACTATTTGATATCCAGGTAACTGGCTCGAGGGAGAGACCTGCCGATGGCCCAGTACAAAGAGTTCCTCGTCTCGGGGGACTGCCACATCATCGAGCCGCCGGACCTGTTCAAGTCCCGGCTCCCGGCCAACATGCGCGAGCGCGCGCTGTGGGAAGAGGAGTTCACCCTTGAGGAGCCGATCGTCAAGGGCGGCCACACCGAGTTCAGGAAGCTGCACACCATCGGCTTCGACGGCTGGACGGTGTCCAAGTACCGCCAGTTCGAGGGCCACGACGGCACCACGCCGGGCTGGATTCCGCAGGACATCCTGGCCGACATGGACATGGAGGGCGTCGATGCCGCCGTGTACTTCCCCAACCTGGCGCTGTTCGTGCTGTTCACCGACGACCACGAGCTCTCCATCGCCCACGCGCGGGCGTGGAATACCTGGGTCGCCGAGACCTACCTTCAGCACAAGGACCGGATGCGCCCGGTCGCGGCCATCCCGCTGACCAACATCGCGGACGCGGTGGACGAGATCGAACGGTCGGTCAAGCTCGGCCTGCAGGCGCTGATGCTGCCGGAGATCCCGCCGGAGCCGTACTGGTCGCGCAGGTACGAGCCGGTGTGGGCCTGCGCCGAGGCGCACGGCCTGCCGATCTTCATGCACGTCGCGACCGGCGGTGTCATGGTCAAGGAGGACGCGTCAAGGACAGGAAGCACGGTCAAGGGCATGATGACCGCGATGAACATGGGCAAGGGCCAGCTGACCGACGACATGGTGGCCGGCCGCACCATGGGCGGCGGCAACACCGCCGCCGCCAGCCCGTCGAAGATCATGGCCGACCTGATCGGCGGCGGTGTCCCCGAGCGGCACCCGGGCCTGCAGTTCACCCTGGTCGAGTTCGGCGCAAGCTGGCTGGTGTCGTACATGGCGTTCATGGACAAGTCGTGGCGCCGCGGTACCGGCCAGGACCCGAACTGGTGGCTCGGCTTCTGGGACGACGACAAGTCGCCCTACGAGCAGCCCGCCATGGGCCGCCTCTTCAACATCAACGAGAAGTGGCCGTACCCGCTCAAGCCGACCGAGTACGTGCGGCGGCAGTTCCACATCCAGTTCGCCGATGACCCGGTGGCGGTCCAGGCCCGGCACATCACCGGGGTGTCCACGGTGGTCTGGGGCAACGACTACCCGCACGCCGAGGGCACGTTCAACGGCACAGAGGAGGTCATCGCCGAGCACTTCGACAGCACGGTCTCGGATGAGGACCGCGCCGCGATCCTCGGCGGCACCCTGGCCAAGGTCGCCGGGTTCGACGCGAGCAAGAAGCTGGCGGTCGACCGGCAGCCGAGCAAGGCGGCGAGCTGACGCGCCCAGACGACCACGCCGACCGGGCGCCTGACGCCGCCGCGGTGGTCGTCCCGGCCACCGGGCAGCGGATCTCCTACCGGACCATGGTCGACCAGTCCAAGCGGCTGGCGAACGTGCTGCGGTCCCGCGGCCTCCGGCCCGGTGACCACGTCGCGATCCTCATGACCAACGTGCCCGAGTACTTTGAGGTCGTCTGGGCGGCCCGGCGGGCCGGCTGCTTCTACACGGCCGTCAACTGGCACCTCACCCCCGGTGAGGTGCGCTACATGCTGGAGAACTCGGAGTCCAAGGCGCTGATCGCCTCCGCGGACCTGGCCGGCCTGGCCGGGCAGGCCGCCGACGGACTGCGGGGGCTTACCCTGCGGCTGCTCGTCGGCCCAGTGCTGGCCAACACGGTGCTGGCCGACACCGTGCTGGCCGACACCGTGCTAGCCGACACGGTGCTGGCCAACACGGGCTGGGACGATTACGCGGCGGCGGTCGCCGCGGCCGGGACAGAACCGCGAGGCCCCGAGCTCGAGGGCCAGGCGATGCTCTACTCCTCGGGGACCACCGGCAGGCCGAAGGGGATCGTGCACGCCAAGATCGACGTCACCCGCCAGTTCGGCGACGTCGAGGGAGACATCCTCTGGGTCAACCGTTACGGGCTCGGCCCGGACACGGTGACGCTGAACGTGGGCCCGCTCTACCACGCCGCGCCGCTGGTGTCGGCCATGTCCACCCACCGCAACGGCGGCACGGTGGTGCTGCCGCCCCGGTTCGACGCCGAGGAGGCGCTGGCGGCGATCGAGCGCTACCGGGTGACGTACGCGCAGTTCGTCCCGACCATGTTCATCCGCCTGCTGCGGCTGCCCGAGGAGGTCCGCCGCCGCTACGACGTCAGCAGCCTGCGCGCGGTCGCGCACAGCGCCGCGCCCTGCCCGGTCGAGGTGAAGCGGCGCATGATCGACTGGTTCGGCCCGGTCATCAGCGAGTACTACTCCGCCACCGAGGCGGCCGGCCACGTCTCCATCCGCAGCGAGGAATGGCTCGCGCATCCCGGCTCTGTCGGCCGGGTCGCTCACGGCGAGGTGGCGATCACCGACGAGTCCGGGCGGGAACTGCCGCCAGGCGCGGACGGCATCATCTGGTTCACCCGGCCGGCCAACAGGTTCTCCTACCACGGCGACCCGGCCAAGTCCGCCTCGATGTACAACGACAGGGGCTGGGCCCAGATGGGCGACATCGGCCACCTCGACCCCGACGGGTACCTGTTCATCACCGGCCGCTCCGACCACACGATCATCTCGGGCGGCGTCAACATCTACCCGCGCGAGATCGAGGACCTGCTGATCGAGCACCCGGCGGTGGACGACGTCGCCGTGATCGGCGTGCCCGACGACGAGTACGGCGAGTCGGTCAAGGCGGTCGTCACGCTGCGCGACTCGTACACCGGCGGCCCGGCGCTCGAACGCGACATCATCGACTGGACCCGGGCGCGCCTCGCGCACTACAAGTGCCCCAGGTCGGTCACCTTCGTCGGCTCGCTGCCGCGCTCGGTGGCGGGCAAGATGATGAGGCACCGGCTCATCGAGCAGCTCAAGCGGGCGTCATGCAGCTGACCGAGCTGGCCCGCGAGCACGGCGGCAAGCCGGCCGTCATCATGGCCGGGTCGGGTGCTGCCTTGTCCTACGCCGAGCTCGACCGGCAGTCTAACCAGATCGCGCACCTCTTCAGGTCCCGTGGCCTGCGCCCGGGCGATCACATCGCGGTCCTCATGGAGAACCGGCCCGAGTTCTTCCCCGTCGTGTGGGCCGCTCAGCGCTCGGGGCTGTTCTACACCCCGGTCAACTGGCACCTGTCCGGGGCCGAGGCCGCCTACATCGTGGCCGACTGCGGAGCGCGCCTGCTTGTGGCCTCGGGCGAGCTCGAGGAGCTCGCGGCCGCCGCCGCCGCGACGGCGCCCGCGCTCGAGGGCAGGCTGACCGTTGGCCCGGCCGTCCCGGGGGCGGAGTCGCTGGCCGGCGCGATCGCCCCGCTGCCCGGCACGCCGGCAGCCGACGAGGTCGAGGGCAACTACATGCTCTACTCGTCGGGCACCACCGGCCAGCCCAAGGGCATCCTGCCCGTGCTGGCCCGCCAGCCGTTCGGTGCCGGGCTGAACATCGACCACACCATGAAGAACTTCTTCGGGTTCTCGCCCGCCACGGTGTTCCTCAGCACCGGGCCGCTCTACCACGGGGCGCCGATCGGCTGGACGCTCGGGACGATACGCAACGGGGGCACCGTGGTGGTGATGGAGCGTTTTGACGCGGTCCGCGCGCTGGAGCTGATCCAGCGCTACCGGGTGACCCACGGCCAGTTCGTGGCCACCATGTTCGTCCGGATGCTGAAGCTACCCGAGGCGGAACGGTCCGCGTTCGACACCTCAAGCCTGCGGCTCGTCGTGCACAGCGCAGCGCCGGTCTCTGTCGAGGTCAAGGAACAGATGATCGCCTGGCTCGGGCCGATATTGAGCGAGTTCTACGCGGGCAGCGAAGGCAACGGGTTCTGCCTGATCGACAGCCCCGCCTGGCTGCGTCACAAGGGCTCGGTCGGCAAGCCGATCGCCGGTGAGGTGCACATCTGCTCCGACGACGGCGACGAGCTGCCGGAAGGCGAGATCGGCACCGTCTGGTTCAGCGGCACGCGCCGGTTCAGCTACCACAACGACCCGGTCAAGACGGCCGGCGTGTACAACGACAAGGGCTGGAGCACCCTCGGCGACATGGGCTCGGTCGACGCAGAGGGATACCTGTACCTGGCCGACAGGCGCACCGACCTGATCCTGTCGGGCGGGGTGAACATCTACCCGCGCGAGATCGAGGAAGCGCTCGCCCTGCACCCGGCCGTCGCCGACATCGTCGTGTTCGGCCTGCCGGATGAGGAGATGGGGCAGCGGGTGCACGCGGTCGTGCAGCCCGCGGCGCCCGGCAGCGGGACTCCCGAACTGGCGGCCGAGCTGATCGCGTTCTGCCGCTCGCGGATCGCCCGCTACAAGGCACCCCGTTCGGTCTCGTTCGAGTACGAGCTGCCCCGGCTGCCGTCCGGCAAGATGCTGCGCCGCCTGCTGACGGACCGCTACCGCGCGGTCCCGCCCCAGTAAATTCCGGGCGGGACCGGGCAGCCACTGGGATAAGGCGGCCCAGATGGAGCTGATCGGGAGTGCCGTGAGCTTGTCACCGAGCGGGAAGGCGTGCGGTCCGGTGTGGAAGACCGCGCCGGCGATGAAGCGGTCTCCGAGTTCGTCGCGCAGCCATGTCAGGTGCCGTGCGTCGGCTGCGGTCACCGATGCGCCTGCCTTGATCTCAAAGCCGAGTACGCGCTCCCCGCCCAGTTCGGCCACGATGTCCACCTCGCGCCTGCCGTCCTGGTCGCGCAGGTGGTACAGGCGCGGTCGGGCGGGGCTCACCTCAAGCTCTCCGCGCAGCTGCTGAGTCACGAACGTGTCGATGACCCGGCCGAGGAGCTTGCCGTCGTGCAAGATCGCCTGCGTGTCCGTCCGGATGATGGCGGCCATCAGCCCGGCGTCCATGACGTAGCGCTTGGGCGCGAGCGCGAGCCGCTTGAGGCGGTTGGTCCGCCACGCGGGAAGTGACTCGACGACGAAGACGTTCTCAAGCACCCGCTCGTAGGAGACAGCTGTTCCCCGGTCGATCCCGGCCGCCTCGTAGATGTTCTTGGCCTCGGTGATGCCCGCCGAGTTCAGTGCGTAGGCCTCTAGGTAGCGCGACAGCCGCAGCGGGTCGCGCGCCCCGACGGTGCCTGTGGGGTCGCGGGTGATGATCTGCGCCGCGTACCCCTCAAGCCAGCGCTGCCTGGCCGCGGCGCTTGAGATAGATAGCGCCTCGGGGAAGCCGCTGCGCAGCGCCAGGTCGAGGTAGTCACGGATATCGAGGCGCTCGCGAGGCGTTGCGATGGGCTCGCCCTGCGCCATCCGGTCGATGACCGACGCCCTTGCCAGCTGGCCGTTCTGCTCCCGGACGGTCATGCCAAGGAGGCGGAGCCGGACAATGCGCCCGGTGCCGGCCGTGGTCGTCCCTTCGAGGTCGCCGTAAGCGGATCCGGTCAGCAGGAACCGGCCCGGTCGGGCCTCAGCGTCGATCGCGCGCTTCACCGCGGCGAAGGTCTCCGGTACCGCCTGCCACTCGTCGAGTAGCAGCGGCTCG
>Ga0335078_10002555_pt1 | contig 27481 bp, 33 predicted proteins | sample Lox_Sample_32_FD_206711 | JGI IMG/M metagenome (GOLD analysis project Ga0335078, IMG submission 206711) | Soil microbial communities from Loxahatchee National Wildlife Refuge, Florida, United States - Lox_Sample_3.2 | ecosystem: Environmental > Terrestrial > Soil > Wetlands | place: USA... | reverse complement strand
TACAACCGCGACATGCAGGAAGATAAAGTGCCGCTGTTCCAGGCAGCCGATGAAGTGGCGGGCGCGCTGGACATGGCGCGGGTGGTGGTGGAATCGGCGGTGTTGAATCCCGCCGTTCCGGCGGCCGCGGCGGAGCAAAGCTGGGTGGCTGCGACGGATTTGGCGGAGGCGCTGGCGCGCGCCGGGACCCCGTTTCACCAGGCGCATCAGCTCGTCGGCCGGTTCGTGCTGGAGAGCGTGCGGCGGGGGAAACAGCCCTCGGCCTGGACGGCGGACGAGATGCGCGCGTTCGCGCCCGAGTTCAGCGCCGACATGGCGGCGCTGCTTGATCCGCGCCGCGGCCTGGAAACGCGCGAGATCCCCGGCGGCACCGGGCCAAAGGCGGTGGCCGAGGCGCTTGTCCGAGCAGGCCAGCGCCTGAAAGAGATGGCATCATGACCAAGACATACAGGCAGGGGCAGATTCTCAAGCTGGTCCGCGGCAAGCGGATCAGCACCCAGGAAGAACTGGCGCAGGAGCTGAAGAGCCAGGGCATCGCCGCCACGCAGGTTACGCTCTCGCGCGACATCCGCGACCTGCGGCTGGTGAAGACGCGCGAGGGCTATAAGGAAATCGCCGATGAAGAGCCGGGGCCGCAGTTTTCGCTGCTGGCGGCCGAGTTCCTGCACGACGTGCTGCGCGCGCAGAACCTGGTGGTGCTCAAGACGTCGCCCGGCCACGCGAATTCGGTCGCGGTCGCGCTGGACGCCGAAAGCTGGCCCGAAGTGGTGGGCACGATCGCGGGAGACGACACCATCCTGGTGATCGCTCCCGACAATCCGACCGCCGAGAGCGTGCAGGAAAAGCTGCTGGAGCTGCTGGAACGCGGTTGAGCGAAAGTGGCGTCGGCCTGCAAGCTGCCGCGCCAGGACTGCATAGGGGTCCGCTTACCCGATCGCGGCCCTAGATGCCGGGGATCTTTTTCAGCACGCCCTGGATCTTCGCGGCCAGCGCCGCGGTTTCCCTGCTTTCGGGAATCGAGTGCAACGCAGCCTCGGCTTCCTCGCACATCACCTTGAGACGCTGCGGTTGGTCCAGCTTGTTGGAGCTGAAGATGTCGGACGCGTCGAAAAGCGTCTTGGCAGCGGCATAGAGAAAGGTGGCGCGGGGCGTTTTGACCTCATCCGCCCGGTACTTCTCGAGCACCTGGGCCGAGTCCTCGGGCGCACCGTTCACCAGGCACAGCACGCGGATGACGCCGCGCTCCAGCATCGCCGTTTCGAGTGCTTGCGCCTCGGCGTCCTGGAGAACCATGCCCGCATACGGTTTGCGGAGTGCAAGCGGCTCGACGACTGAGCCGGGCGGAAGGTCGAAGCCGAGTTGCACGTCGGCCGAAGGGTCCTGGGCGACGAACGAATGCACCGCCTGGGTGAAATCCATGGCGGCGTGGCCCGACTGCGCCCGCAAGTCGGTCACCTGCTTGTGAAACGGAAGCGAGTTCTCGCGGTTTAGACGCGCGCCGGAGGCGTAACCGTCGGCAAGCTCGGAATATCCTCGTGCCATGCCGCCCGCCAGCACAATTTGCCAGATCCGCGCCCGGGGGACGAAGACATTGTCGCTCTGCTGGATCTCTGAAAGGTCGTCGTTGGCCTTCGCCAGATCGCCGGCGTGGTACGTCTGGCGGGCGGCATTCCATAGAAAGGCCGGCGTCCCCGGCTCGGGAGGCGCAGGTCCGCTGGAACAAGCGGCCAAGAACACGGTGACTCCCAAAACCAACAGAAATGCCTGACTCCTCATTCGTTTCTCCGCGATAGCACCGGCCCTGGCTGCCGGTGCGGAAGCGCGCAGCACCTGTGCCGCTTCGTCCTGAGCCTCGATTAACTGCTGCGGTTCTTAGCCGGGGTCGTTAGATCCCGGAAATGGGGCCCTATCGTTTAATCCTTACTCCTGGCGAAGCGGATTTCAAGACTCTCAATGTGATAAATGCGGGGATAGCATTGTACTGTAGGTACCAAAATGAATGCCGGCCGCTGGGCCCTCACAAACCGTGGGCAATCACCGCCGCTCGCACCAGCGAAACCACGGCAGGTTGCTCCAGGGCGCGGAAATCAGCCATTTTCATGTGCAGCACCTCGCGATGCGTGCCGGCGTTGAAGGCGATGCGCTCCTCGCCGGTCAGGCTGCCATCCAGGTACACCGGCATCCGGTACAGGCTTCCAAAGGGCGGCATGGCGCCCAGTTCACAATCGGGAAAGAGCTTCCCGAGTTCGTCCTCGGTTGCCAGGCGCACCTGGTTCGAGTCCAGGGTGAGCCGGGCCTCCGGCAAATCCACTACCTTGTTGGCTGGAATCACCACCATGAGGTACTCGCCATCGCTGAAGAGCACGACGGTCTTCGCCAGTTCCCTGGGAGGCAAATGTTCGGCCACGGCGACTTCGCGGGCCGTGTAAGCCCTGGGATGAGCGGTGACGCTGTACTCCACCGAGTGGGATTCGAGGAAACTACGCAGTCGCTCGGAAAGCGGCATAGGAACCTCCGTCCGAATTGTACGCCTAAAGGAAAGCGGCGGCGAGGGGTATTGTTGCCGCCCGTCGATGGCGCGCTACCAGCGAACCAGACCCGCGGCGTCATCCACCACGGTGACTTCGTACTTCTCGATCATCGGCATCAGGATGCTCTCCAGTTCGCTCTTCCACAAATCACCTTCGTAGAACCTGGCTTTCATCGGCTCGCGCGAGGCGAGGTCGGGAAAACCGCGCATGAAGAAGAAGGTATCGGGGTCCTCGACAGAAAGAAAGGGACCCAGTATTTTCATTCCGATTTCTGCATGAGCCGGGATCGATCTGGACCGGAATATGTCGAGAAAACGGGCACGGCAACCGGGCTTGGTCTTATAGGTCCGCATTTCTATGATCATGGTCACGCCTCTGCATCCGGAACTTTCCGGGTGAGCCATCGCCGAACGTACTGCGGCGCCGGGACACCATCGGCGAGCCGGGGATCGGGTATTGGAGCTTGCGCCTCGAGCCTGACCGGAACAACGCCGGCCCAGACCGGCAGAGCGTAATCCTCGTCATCGTCCAGGGGCGGCCCGGTGCGACTCTTGGCCGAAGCCTCTTCGATCGAAAACTCGAGCACAGCGGTCGCTTTCAGCTCCATTTCGCTGGGCCCCCGCACCTCGCTCCAGCGGCCGGATATCAGGTGCTCGGAGATGATGCGAAGCGCACGCACTTTTTGCGCTTTCTCCTCAATCTTACGGGCTGTGCCAAACGCAACGACGGAGCGATAGTTCATGGAATGGTGGAACGCCGACCGCGCCAGCACGAGTCCATCCACCAGCGTCGCGGTTACGCATGCCGGAACGCTGGTTTCCAGTTCGCCGATCATCCGGCTGGCGGAAGAGCCGTGCAGATAGAGTTTGTCCCCTTCGCGGCCGAAGAGAGTTGGGATCACGAATGGCTGGCCGTTTTTCTGGAATCCCACGTGCGCCAGAAACGCGGCATCAAGGATCGCCCGAATGACTTCAGGGTCGTGTGATCCCCGGTTTGGCAACCGGCGGAGTTCACTTCGTCTATTTGGATTCATTGACCCTCATCTGATCCGCAATCCAGTTGACTTCCCACGTCTTGCCGCCATCGTCCGAGAAGGACTGCTCGAAGTGAGCCGAATCCGGCGTAATCTCCGACCAGACGTAGCGCACCAGGATCATTCTGCCGTTAGAAGGCTCCTGGTCGAAAAACTCACCGCGCCCGTTCTTGAACTCGCCGATCGTGGGAACGCCCAAGTTGCTGTCCTTGCTGTTGGCCCAAAAGAGGCTCCATTGGCGGGATTTGGCGCTGTACAAGCGCAGGGTGAGACCTTCGATGTGACCGCCCGGCCCATCCATCTCGAGTTCTTCCAAATTGGCGCGGCCGTTCCAGACTTTCCTGGTGACGCTCGTGCCGTCGAATTCCACCCACGCCGCCGAGCTCGTCAAGGGGTTGAGGAGCCGCTTCAAGTGCATCTTCCAGGTGCCGATCTCGAAGTCGAAATCGTGCTGCCCGTCGTGTTGGGCGGCTGTGGCGTGGGTTCCCGCCTCCGTTGCCGCCGCAGCCGTTTGAGCCGGCAGGCGCGCGGGATCGAGTACAACGGCCAGCGCGGCGAGCCAAACATTTCTCCGGGTAAGTCGTAGAGTCCGCATGGTTCCTTCAGCATGACGCGCGCCGTGGTATTTTAAAAGATCCACTTTCTGTGCCACTGACGATACCACTTTCCCGTGGGCGCGGGCCGCTCTTCCGCCAGGTCTACCTCGGCCTGCGCGAGGCGATTCTGTCGGACGCCTTTCCCGGCGGCCAGAAACTCCCCTCCACCAGAAGCCTGGCTGAGGAGCTGGACATTTCCAGAACGGTCGTGCTGCAGGCTTACGATCAACTGCTCGCCGAAGGGTTCGCGGCCGGCCGCGCGGGCTCCGGAACCTATGTCAGTGAGGATGTCGGTCGGCGCCGGCGGGTTTCGGCGGGCGACGCCGTAAAGCCGCGCCTTTCGCGTTTCGGCGCATCGGCGGATGCAGCCTGCCTGCGTATGAATTTCCCGCCGCGCAGCGCTTCCCTGCCCTATGACTTCGCCTACGGAGGCAGCGACCTCAGCACGTTTCCATTCGAGGCCTGGCGGCGCATCCTGCTGCGCTGTGCGCGGACGGCGCCGGTTTCGGATCACGATTACGGCCCCGCCGCCGGCAGCCCGCCGCTGCGGGAAGCCATCTGCGCTCACTTGCGGCGCTCGCGCGCGGTGGTCTCGGATGCATCGCAGGTGGTGGTGGTCAACGGATCGCAGCAAGCGCTCGACCTCATTGCGCGGGTGCTGATGGAACGGGGCGACCGCGCCGCGATCGAAGAGCCGTGCTATCAGGGCACGCGGGAAGTTCTTCGTGCCGCCGGAGCGCGTCTGGCGCCGGTGGCGGTGGATCGCGACGGGCTGAACCCGGCCAGGCTGCCCGCGCAGGCGCGCGTTGTTTTCGTCACGCCGTCTCACCAGGTTCCAACCGGCGCCACCTTTCCGCTGGCGAGGCGCCTCGAGCTTCTCGAGTGGGCCAGGCGCGGGAATTCGATGATCGTCGAGGACGATTACGACGGCGAGTTCTGTTACCAGGGCCAGCCGGTGGAATCGCTGCAAGGCCTCGACCGGGAGGGCCGAGTGATTTACATCGGGACCTTCTCGCGCACAGTCTTCTCGGCGCTCCGCATCGGCTATCTGATCGCACCCAAGGCGCTGGTGCCGGCGTTGACGGCGGCGAAGTGGTTGTGCGACCGGCACACCGCGACGCTCGAGCAGGAGGCGCTGGCGGAGTTTATCTTGAGCGGCATGTATGAGCGCCACCTGCGCCGCGTGCGGCGCCGAAACGCCGCCCGCCGCGATGCGCTGCTGGGTGCGATTCGCACCCATTTGGCCGGCTGCGTGGAGGTGAGCGGAGACGGCGCCGGCGCGCACATCGTGCTTTGGCCGAAACGTCCGATCGCCGAAGAAGCCGTAATCGCCGCTGCCGCCTCGCAGGGTGTCCGTGTCTATGGGATCTCCCGCTACTTTCTGAAGCAACCGGCGAGAACGGGAATCGTGCTCGGCTACGCGCGGATGAGCGAGCCGGAAATCCGCGAGGGCATCCGGCGCCTGGGCAAGGCCCTGCGAGGGAGTTCGCGATTTGAGCCGGGACCGCCCCGTGGCATACCATAGGCGTGAGTGCCTTCGACGCCCATTACCGTGCTGCTGGTGGACGACCACGCCCTGGTGCGCCGCGGGTTTCGCCGCATGCTGGAGGACGACGCCGAAATTGAGATCCTCGGCGAGGCCAGCGACGGCCATGACGCCGTCGAGGTTGCGGCCAAGCTCCATCCCGCCGTGGTCGTGATGGATTTCGCCTTGCCGAGCATGAACGGTGCGGTAGCCACCCGGCTGGTGCTGAAAGACAATCCGCAGACTGCGGTGCTGATTCTGAGCATGCATGCCGAAGCGTCCTACGTGCGCACCTGCCTGGAAGCCGGCGCGCGCGGCTATCTGCTCAAGAACGCCATGGACCTCGAACTGGTGCAGGCGGTGAAGCAGGTGGCTGGCGGGGCGCGCGTGCTCGATCCGCGGCTGGGCGCGGTGGCGGAAGTTGCCAATGCGGCTCCGGCCTTGAGCACGCGGGAGCTCGAGGTGCTGCAACTGATCGTCAATGGCAAATCGAACAAGGATATTGCCACCGTGCTGGGCCTGAGCGCCAACACTGTGGCGGTGCACCGCGCCAATATCATGCAGACGCTGGGCATTCACAACACGGCCGAGCTGGTGGTCTACGCCATCCGTGAAGGGCTGGTGAGCATCGCGTGAAGCGGCGGGAGTTCCTGGGCGGGCTGGCGGGACTGGCGGCGCCATCCTTCGCAGCGGTGGGCAGCGGGCTGGGGTTCCGGCTGGTGGACGTAACGGCCGCGGCCGGCATCGACTTCCATCAGAATAGCGGCGCGTTCGGCGCCAAGTATTTGCCCGAAACCATGGGCTCCGGGTGCGCGTTTTTCGATTACGATGGCGATGGCTGGCTCGATCTGCTGCTGGTGAACGGCATGGACTGGCCCGGCCGCAAACGCCGCCGCAGCACCCTCAAGCTGTATCGCAACAACCGCAACGGCACCTTCAGCGACGTCACCGAGCAGGCCGGCCTCGCCGTCGAGATGTACGGCATGGGCGTGGCCGTGGCGGATTACAATAACGACGGTTTCCCGGATCTGCTGATCACCGCCGTGGGCCAGAACCGCCTGTTCCGCAACACCGGGCGGGGCCATTTCGTCGATGTCACCGAGCAAGCCGGCTTGGGCGGCCGCTCCTCGTTCAGCACGTCGGCGGTGTGGTTCGATTACGATCGCGACGGCATGCTCGACCTGCTGGTTTGCAACTACGTCAAGTGGTCGCCGGAGCGCGACGTATTCTGCAGCGTGGACGGCCATCGCAAATCGTATTGCACACCGGAAGCGTATCACGGCGAGACCTGCTGGCTGTTTCGCAACCGGGGCAACGGCACATTCGAAGACGTGACCGCCAAAAGCGGCATCTTCGACAGCACCTCGAAATCGCTCGGCGTGGCGCTGGTGGATTACGACCGCGACGGCTGGCTGGACGTGCTGGTGGCCAACGACACGCAGCCCAACAAGCTCTACCACAACCTGCGCAATGGCACATTTGAGGACGTTGCCGTGCGCGCCGGAATCGCCTTCAGCGAGGATGGCAAAGCGCGCGCGGGGATGGGGATTGACGCGGCCGACTTCGATAACTCCGGCGCCGTCGGAATCGCGATCACCAACTTCGACAACGAAATGATGGCGCTCTACCGGGCCTCGCGGACGGGCGGCTACTCGGATGCGGCGCTCAAGGCCGGAGTGGGGCAAGCCTCGCGCGAGAGTCTGGGATTCGGCTGCGCCTTTCTCGATATCGATCTTGATGGCCGCCTGGACCTGGCCGCGGTCAACGGACACATCGATGAGACGGTGCGCCACATCCGCAGCAACGTGGGCTACGCGCAGCCGCCGCACCTGTTTCACAATGACGGCCAGGGCCGCTTTCGCGACGTGGCTGCCGCCGCCGGCCCGGGCTTCGCCGCTCCCAAGGTGGCACGCGGCCTGGCCTATGGCGACTTTGACCGCGATGGCGACCTGGACCTGGTGGTCACCACGAACCAGGGCCCCGCATACCTCTACCGCAACGATCTGATGAATGGCTTCCACCCGCTCCGCATTCATCTCACGGGCAGAAAGTCCAACCGGGATGCGATTGGCGCCGTAGTGCGCGTGAGCACGCCCGAAGGAACGCAATCGCGCATGGTTAAAACCGGGTCGAGCTACCTGTCGCAGTCCGAGCTGACGCTGACGTTCGGCCTGGGGCCGCGCGACACGGCTGCGCGCCTCACCATCGAATGGCCGAGCGGCGCGGCGCAGGAATTCGCCGCCGTTCGCTTCGGCGGCTATGAATGCGGAGAAGGCGAACCGCTCAAAAGGCTGGACGGCTATTGAGCGCGCGCAGCATGGCGCGGAGCGCCTGGCCGCGATGGCTGACGGCGAACTTGCGCTCGCCCTCCACTTCGCTGAACGTGCAGGCGAAGGGAGGGTAATAGAAAAGCGGGTCGTATCCGAAGCCGCGGGCGCCGCGCGGAGAATCGAGAATGAGCCCCTCCACGCTGCCGGTGTAGACGCCGGCGAGCCGCCCGTCATGCGCGACCGCGATCGCGCAGACAAACCGCGCGCGCCGGTCGGCCACGCCCTGCAGTTTCTCGAGCAGCAGGCGGTTATTAGATTCATCGGTGGCGCCGGGTCCGGAAAATCGGGCGGAAAACACACCCGGAGCGCCGCCTAGCGCGTCCACCTCCAGTCCCGAATCGTCGGCGAAGAGCAGGCCCGGCGCGTGCGCCCCGTAGTGGCACGCCTTGATGGCGGCATTTTCGGCGAAGGTGGCGCCGCCTTCCACGCAAGGCGGGATGGCGCCGAAGCCCGGCAGCGGCTCAATCGCAATGCGATCGCCGGCCGCCAGCGCGAACTCGCGCGCCTTGCCTGGATTGCTGGTCGCGCAGAAGAGGCGCAGCCGGGTCTGGCTCTCGCTCAAAGGCTCACCGCGCGCTTCTGCAATCCGACCAGGTGAGCGATGCCACCGCGGGCGAGCGCCAGCAGTTCGGCCAACTGGGCATCGTCGAATGGGCTGTGTTCCGCCGTGGCCTGTACCTCAACGAAGCGGCCCGCGCCGGTCATCACCACGTTCATATCGACGTCGGCCTGCGAGTCCTCTTCGTAGCACAGATCGAGCACGGCCGAGCCGCCGACCAGGCCCACGCTGGTGGCGGCCACATAATCGCGCACCGGCATCGACTCGAGCGCGCCGAAATCGACCAGGCGGCGCAGCGCCAGCGCGAGCGCCACAAAAGCGCCCGTGATCGATGCCGTGCGCGTGCCGCCATCGGCCTGGAGTACGTCGCAATCGAGCATCACCGTGCGCTCACCGAGCGCCGCCATGTCCATCACCGAGCGCAGTGAGCGGCCGATCAGGCGCTGGATCTCGTGCGTTCTGCCGGAAGGCCGCCCCTTCACCACTTCGCGCGGCGTGCGCTTGGCCGTGGCGCGCGGCAGCATGGAATACTCGGCCGTCACCCAGCCCTTGCCGCTGTTGCGCAGGAACTGCGGCACCGAATCCTCGATGGTGGCGGCGCACAACACCTGCGTGTGGCCGAGCTTCATCAATACCGAACCCTCCGCGGTCATCAGGTAGCCGGTGACGATCTCCGCAGGCCGCATGGCATCCGATTGCCGATTGTCGATCCGCATCATTCTATTGCCCCGAGCTTCTCAGCACCAGAAACAGAAACAGCATCAGCAGAACAATCCCGCCGATGATGATCACCACGCAGGGAAGAGCGCCCTGGGGGACAACCTTGCTTTCGCGCTTGCCCCTGGGCGGCTTGAATTTCGCCATCTATGCGATGGTAGCACCGCGATTTTCGCGCGCCACGCCAATGCCTCGGGCGGCAAGCCGCGGGCTGTCACTTTCCTCGGGACGCTCCCGCGCCGGTCTCTCCCCGGCTTGCCGTGCGGCAGCCGAACAAGTTTCCGCGCTCGATCAGAACCGCGGCCGCGGCGGGCACATAATCCGTCCAGGTCGCGTCTCCCACTTGAATCTTCCGCAGTGCGTCGCCGGGGCTGGCATGAAGCTGTGCGGTGGAGAACTCGCGCACCGGTTCGATAAAAGCGTTCTCGAACAGGTACGCATACAGGTGCTGCAGCTTCGCGCCGGTCGCGACTTCGCCGGCGGTTTCCAGCTTTCCCGTCAGGGCCGAGATGGTGGGATAGACCAGCAGTTTGACCGATCCGCCGAAGAGCCTGCCGAGGCCTTCGAGGATTCCGCCTTCCAATTCCTTGTAGTACTGCTCGTCGAATATCGCTCGCAGCGTGGGAACGCCGACAACCATGCCAATCCAGCTCTGTGTGTACTGGCGCAAACACGTGGTGACCTGGTCGAACCGGGTGTGGCTCGAGATCATGACCGTCTTGTCGAGCGCACCCAATGTGTCGGCGCGCGCCAGAAAATCCTGATGGTCGATGGCGGGGCCCGACATCAGATTGTGCAGCGTCATCTCCATCAGGACGACGGGTTCGCCGGCAGCGCCGCCGTAGTCCTGCCGCAGTTGTCCCAGTGCCGCGTCCAGCATACTCAACGTGACATTAGTCACCGGCCGAAAGCTGCCGCGCTCGATCACCACCGGCCGGCCATGCAGCGCCTCGGAAAGCTGAACCACCTCGCCATCCGCCGTGAACATCGCGGCGTCGGTGAGGCCGAGTTCCACCAGTTGCAGGCTCATGAGGCGATTGTCCACCCCGCGAAAGACAGGGCCGGAGAACTTGACCATGTCGATCTCGATCCGGCGGCGGTCCAACCCGTCCATCAGGCTCCGGATCAGGCCCACCGGGTCTTCGTGCGAGGTAAATGCTCCGTAGACGAGATTGACGCCAACCAGACCGACCGCTTCCTGCTGCCTGGCTGCGAACCTATCGAGCATTTCAAGGTGAATGATCACTTCCGACGGCTTTGCCCTGGGTTGATCCTGGAAGCGGATTCCCATCCACCCGTGCCCACCGCCCGAACGGGAGGACCCGTGCGTGGCCACGGTATCGGCGAAGACAAAGAACGCGTTTTTCGTTCCCCGCTTTTCGTCGAGCTCGCCGGCAAGTTGGCTGAACTCGCGCTCCAGCATGGCCTCCAGGCGGGCGCGGCTCACATAGTGCTGGGCCGCGCCGTATAAGCGGTCGCTGAGCGCCATATCGTAAGCCGAGATCGACCGGGCAACCGTAGACGAAGCCTTGCCCGCGCGAAAGAACCAGCGAGCCACTTCCTGGCCGGCGCCGATTTCCGCGAAGGTGCCGTACCTCACGGCGTCCAAATTGATTCTCAGAGCCTTCTCTTGAGCGCCGTGTCCGTCCTCAACCATCGGCGTCCCCTCTCCGGCATCAGAATACAGGTCCTTGAGGCGCCTTGCCCCTCTATTGCTATTTTATGCGATCGCGGCAACGGGGCTTCGCAGTCACGGTCTCACCAATGAGGCCCTGCTCCTCTCGGGCGTTTCCCGATTGCCGTGCAGAAGGCTCCGCCGGGCGCTCTGTGCGACGCGGCGCATCCAGTCGAAGGTCAGGCTGAAAAGGAAACGCAGCCCCCGCAGCATATGTCTCCCCAGCCACAGCATCCCCAACCCGCCCGCGGCAAATGTGCTCGCGAACAGGATCATCAACAGGCCTTGGTAAAAAGGCGGGAAGTTATCCAGGAACTCCCCCACCGGCCCGCCCATTTGGATATACCCGAGCGCTACCAGCCTGTCAAACAGTTGTGGCAGGAGGATTCGAGCCAGCCCCACCAGCATGGTCACCGCCCCGACCAGAAGCAAGCTGCCCGCAACCGCGTAATAAGCGGCCAAAAAGCCCGCCAGCGCGGCCAGCAGGCCCACCAGCACCCCGGCGCCCGCCGATCCCAGAGGAAGTCCGAATAAGGCGATGAATATCCCGCCCACAATGTAGAGCGGCAGGTTGTGCCTGGTCCCGGACCGAACCATCGCGCCGGGCAAACGGTCGGCCACCACTTCAGCCGGTTCGCCGAATTTCCGCAACACCTCGAGGATTCGCGCCACGTCGTCTTCGCCCGGCGTTTGTTGGTAGGCCTCGAGCAGGTGCGAGTCGATCTCCCTGAGAAACTCGACCTGCTCTTGAACCGAAACCAGCCGGAGCTGCAACTTCACGCGTTCCAGATAATCGTTGACAATCTTCGCCACTACTTCCGGATAGTTGCTCATCCTTCCTACCCCTTTCTGACGACCAGTTTCTTTCCGGCAGGCGCCGGTTGGTCCGCGCCCTTCCCCTTCTGTTGCACAAGGGAAACCAACACGTCCAGCTCCTGGCTCAGGGCGTCGAAGAGCTGTCTGCCGGACGGCGTCAGCGCGTAGTATTTCCGAGGAGGCCCCTGGTCGGACTCCACCCACTCCGCGTGCACCAGGCCGTCCCGGTCCAGGCGCGCGAGGATCGGGTAAATCGTGCCTTCCTTCAGCGAGATGGAGCTGCTTTCGGAGAGAACGCGGACCAGCGAATAGCCGTAATGCCGCGCCCCGTACAGAACTCCCATCACAGCCAATTCCAGGATGCCCTTGCGCAATTGGGTGATCCGCCGGTCTCGGTCCTCGTCTTGGTACCCCACAATGCATAGTATACGGCAATCGCAGCTACTTGGTTCCAACAGTTATCGGGACGCCCGCCGCGGCGGAAGACGCTTCAGACCGCCCGCGCCCCCATTTCCTTACTCCGCACCAGTGGTTCATCCGGTGTTTCCCGGCGAGCCTTCGACCAGAACTCTCGCGTCCATGTCAGAATCGAAGCTGATGACGAGGGCACTAATGGCGGCGGGCGCATGTTGCCTGTTCGCTGGTTGCCACACTACGGTAGCGGTTCCTCCCGGACTGTTTCCGGCCAACGCGGCAGGCGGATGGCGGCGCGTTGTGGCGCGCCAGGTTCCGGTTTCGGAGGCTCCCGATCCGGTGCCGCGCAATGAAATCGAGTGGATGGACGAGGGCCTGTACGAAGGCCCCGGCAAGATCGCTGCGCGCGTCTACGCGCTCTCTTCGGAGACCGTGGGTCTCGAGCTGAGCCAGCGCTGGCGGCCCTCGGCCGACACCGTGTTCTTCAGCCGCGGCCACTTCTTCGTGGTCGTCAAGTGGCAGTCGGCCGGGCGCCAGGCGCTCGAGAGCTTCATCCGCGAATTGCAGAGACGCCTTGGTCCGCCGGATTCGCCCCAGAGGAGCTGAGAACCCCGGGACGTGGATTTCCCCGCTTGCAGAGGCCGGCCTGCCCTGCAGGCGCGCGCCCACTATAATGTAAGGAAATCATGCCGGTTTCCGCTCTCGAGATGGCTGGCCCCGATGCGCTTGCTCGCTATGAGGCGGTGATCGGGCTGGAGGTCCACGTCCAGCTGGCCACGGCGACCAAGATCTTTTGCGGATGCCCGACCAGCTTCGGCGAGCCTCCGAACACCAACGTGTGCCCGGTCTGCCTGGGTCTGCCCGGCGCGCTGCCGGTGCTCAGCCGGCACGCCGTCGAACTGGCAATCAAGGGCGCGCTGGCGCTGAACTGCCGCATCCGTGCGGTTTCCCGCTTCGCCCGCAAGAACTATTTTTATCCGGATCTGCCCAAGGGTTACCAGATCTCGCAATACGACGAGCCGCTCGCCGAAGGCGGATACGTCGATATCGAAGTCGGGGGCACCCGCAAGCGCATCGGCGTGACCCGCGTCCACATGGAGGATGACGCCGGCAAGAGCGTGCACGAAGGCTTCAAGGATTCGGGCCGCGCTTCCTATGTGGATCTGAACCGCAGCGGCACCCCCTTGATCGAAATCGTCAGCGAGCCCGACATGCGCGGCTCGGAAGAAGCGTACGCGTACCTGACCGAGGTCAAGCAGGCGCTCCAGTTCATCGAGGTATCGAGCTGCGACATGGAAAAGGGCCACCTGCGCTGCGACGCCAATGTATCGGTTCGGCTGCGAGGAACGGAGAAGCTGGGCACCAAGGCGGAAGTCAAGAACCTGAACTCGTTCCGCTTCCTGAAAGAGGCGCTGGATTACGAGATTGCGCGCCAGGTCGCCGTGCTCGAGGGCGGCGGCACCGTGCAACAGGAGACGCGGCTCTACGATCCGGACCTGGGCGAGACCGCGGGCATGCGCAGCAAGGAACACGCGCATGATTACCGGTATTTTCCGGAGCCCGACCTGGTGCCGCTGCGGATTAGCGAGGCCTGGATGGCCGAGGTGAAAGCCGGGATGCCGGAGCTGCCGGCCGCGCGGAGGACGCGGTTCGCGGGCGAATACGGCCTCCGCGAATACGATGCCGGCGTGCTGACCCAGACGCGCGCGCTGAGCGATTACTACGAAACCGCGGCGCGCGTTTCCGGCGACCCCAGGACGGCCGCGAATTGGGTGATGGGCGACCTGATGGGCGCGCTAAAGGCCGATGGCAAGGAGATCGGCGAATCTCCCGTCAGCGCGGAAAACCTGGGCGAACTGGCACGCATGATCACTACGGGTGAGCTTTCCGGCAAGCTCGCCAAGGAAGTGTTCGCCAAGATGTTCTCGACCGGCGACCCTGCGGCGGCGATCGTCGCACGGGAAGGCCTGAAGCAGATCAGCGACACCGGTGCATTGGAAAAAGTGATCGCCGATGTGATCGCGGCCAACCCCAGGCAGGTGGAGCAGTATCGCGCCGGCAAGATCACCGTGATGAACTACCTGGTGGGCCAGGCGATGAAGGCCACGCGCGGGCAGGCTAGCGTCACCGTGGTGACGGAGTTGCTGAAGCAGAAGCTGGGGTGAAACATGTTGAAGGTTGGCGACAAAGCTCCCGATATCGCGCTGCGCACCGAGAGCGGCGAGGAATTCAAGCTCTCCGCGCTCAAGGGCAAACGCGTGGTCCTCTATTTCTATCCCCGGGCCGATACACCCGGCTGCACCATCGAAGCCTGCGAGTTCCGGGATGGCATCAAAAAGTTCGCGAAGAAAGGTGCGGCGGTGGTGGGAGTGTCGCCCGACAAGCCGGCCGCGCAGGCCAGATTCAAGCACAAGTACGATCTGCCATTCACGCTGCTGGCCGACGAAGAGAAAACAGCGGCCCGGACCTATGGCGTTTGGCAAGAGAAGAACATGTACGGCAAGAAAGTGATGGGAATCGTGCGCAGCACCTTTGTCATCGGCCCCGACGGCAAGATCGAAAACATCTACGCCAAGGTGAAGGCCAAGGGCCACGCCGCCGCAGTGCTGGCGGCGCTGTAAGGCCGGCGCAACAACCCATTCACTCCGCTATTGCGTTCTCCCCGCTGCCGCGTGAATCTCCTCGATCATCGGTGTGGAGTGCAGGCTCTGTGCGGGAAAACCGAATGTCTCCAGGATGCGCTCGACGTCGGCGACTCGGTCCCGGTAAGCGGGGAACTGCACCACCGTCTCGGGACCGTGGTGAATCTGCGGGTTGATGGGGAACGGCACCAGCGCCAAAGCCTCCAGTAAGGCCTCGAGGCGGCGCGGGTCAACGCGCACGGATACAGCCAGCAGCTCGCCCTCGCTGGTGGCCAGGTGGGAATCCGGCGACGCAGGATTCAGCCAGACGCTCATGGGTGCCCTCTCCCTTCACATCCAGCGATGGGGACGTTCGACAACAAAAAGCCCTGGAGCCCGTGGGCGCCAGGGTTCCCTTTGCGAACGAACCGAATCGCCTTTAGCATTTTTTTCCGTGGTTGCAATTAGCCGGGCGATACGCCCTAAATCATTCCACGCCGGTTTTAGCGTAGCACCGGCTGTGGCCCAGATCAATGGCATTCGTGGCGTGACCGGATGCGAAGCGCGCCTAAAGGCAAAGTTTACAAATCGCGGGAAGTGCTGAACGAACCGGTACTCTGTGTTCCGTAATACAATGGCAATCACCCCTCCTGCGCAGTTGGCCTTCGGCGATGCGCTTTGAGACGTCATAATAAGGGAACCAGGTTGCGCAGATCCATTTCAGCCCTGCTCGCCACCGCCGTGGTCGCGATCTGTTGTCACGCGCAGGAGCCGCTGCCCGCCGCTGTGGCCGCAGACATGGGCAACCCGCGCAGCGCAGCGGCGCCGGACGCCTCGGCCGTTTCGCCCGCTCCCACGGTGCAGGTGCACTCCTTCCGTACTTTTGTGAAGCGGCTGTACAGCGTGCGCGCGCTGACTTCGACTCTTCCGGCGGCCCTGGTGGAACAGGTGCATGACTGGCCCGATCAGTGGGGCAAAGACCGACTCGGCTTTGAGAAGCGCGTCGCATCGCTGTACGGACAGTTCGTGATCGGGGTGGGCCTGGAAGAAACCGTGAAGGCGATTCACTACGAAGACACGCGCTACCGCCGCTTGGGAGAGGGCAACTTCTTCCGGAGGACGGCGCACGTGATCACCGACACGGTGACGGCGCGGCGGCAGGATGGCTCGCGGACCGGGGCGTGGTCGCTGGCGGCCAACGCCTACGGCAGTTGGGCGATCGCCACGCTTTGGAGCCCTCGGCAGTACCGCACGGCGGCGTCGATCGCGGAATGGGGCAGCACCGGCATGGCCACGTTCGCGGTGAGCAATCTGGCGCGCGAGTATTGGCCCGATATCAAGGGCGTCTTTCACCGCAAGAAGGCAAACTGAGCCTCCCGCCGCGAAGGAGTGCCCAGAAACACCGGGATGCTCCGTTTCTGATCCGTGGATCGGTGATCATCCGCGGTGATTGGCGCTCTTTTTACTGCGGTTCCGCCGTGGTCCCGTGCGCCACGCGGGAAATCGCGTTGATCAGTTTGCGATAGGGAACCGCCGAGAGATCCTCGAATCCCAACCATTCGCCATCGCGCCACGTGGAGTAATACCACCGCGCGAGTAGCGCCAGCGATTCCTGCCGCTCCCGTGCGCCGAACTGCCGCGGCTCGAGAGAAGCCAGCGTGTCGCGCAGTTTCTGGTCGAGCGAAACGGGCTTCCCTTCCTCGACCTCGAAACCGAGACGTATCGGCGCCTGCAAATTGCCGCCGACGACAAACCACAGCTCGACCGCGGCGGCCGCGGCGGAGGGCAATACGGCAACACCATGCAGGCGATCGATGTCGCGCGCCAGTTCGTCGCGCAGCTTCAGCACTTCCTGGACCTTCTCCAGGCGCTTGTGCAGGCGAGCGGCCTCTTCGAACTGCATCTGCTCGCTCAGCGCGTCGCGCGAATGAACGATCGCGCCCACCAGCGATTGGCCGTCGCTGCGCAGGAATTCGAGTACTCGATCCACTTCGTGCCGGTACTCGGCTGGCCCCACAACCTGCTGGCAAGGCCGCAGGCAGAGATTCATCTCGCCATAGATGCATCCGGGATGCTGCGGGGAAGGCGCGAGGTCTTCCTGGCAGCGGCGCATCTGGAACAGGTCCAGGAATTGCGACTCAAACCGCTCCGCCGAGGCGCGCGAGCGGAACGGACCGAAATACAAGGCTGGCGCGCGCGAAACCTGTGTGGTGATGAGGCTGCGCGGGTAGTCGCTCTGCAGCACGATTTTCACGTACGGCGGCATGCGCAGCTTGAGCAGCTTGAGGTAGCGATCCGGAAAGAGCCGCCGCGCTTCCTGGTACAGCACCACGGCCGATTCGAACGCCGAGCCGGTGATTTGATATTCGATGCGGCGCACCGTCTGCCGTAGGTTGAGCATTCGCGATGGTCGCTCGCGCGCCGCCAGCAGGCGCAGGAGGCGTCGGCGCAGAACGCCGGTCTTCGAGAGGTACGGCTCGCCTTCCACCGGCCACAGCGCGAAAACCGCCGGGACGTTGGGCAGGCCGGACAGCAGCGCATCGAGCGCTGCCGCGTCTCCATCCGTTTCGACCGCGTGCGTCAGGTTTTCCATCCGGATGCCGTCTCAGTTGCAGGTAACCACAAAGCGGCGCCCTTTCACAACCGCGAAGCGCCGACAATAGGAATGGTGAGTAAACGGCTGCTGCTATTCGCGGCGACTACCGGGTACCAGATTCGCGAGTTTGCGCATGCGGCGCGCCGGCTGGGATTCGAGCTGACCCTGGCGACCGACCACTGCCATCGCCTGGAAGACCCCTGGGGCGACCGCGCCATTCCGGTGAAGTTCGACCGTATCGAAGAATCGCTGGCGCTCTTGCGCGGCCGCGAATTCGATGGCGTGGCGGCGGTGGGCGATGGACCGGCCGTGCTGGCAGCCGCGGCCGCGGAAGCGCTCGGCATTCCGTTTCATTCCCTGGCCGGGGCTCGCGCCTGCCAGGACAAGTTTCTGGCACGGCAGCTCTATCAGGCGGCGGGGCTGCCCGTGCCGCGGTTCTTTCGTGCGACCATTGATGAGGATGCGCGCGCGATGGCACGCCGCGCTCCATTCCCCTGTGTGCTCAAACCGCTGGGCCTTTCCGCCAGCCGCGGCGTGATTCGCGCCAACGGCGAAACCGAGTTTATCGCCGCGTTTGAGCGTATTCGCAAGCTGCTCGAAACCAGCCACGATCTGCGCCGCCGGCGTCTCCGGCACCTGCAGGTGGAAGACTACATTCCTGGCCGCGAATTTGCCATCGAGGGGCTGGTGACGCACGGCGAGCTGCGCGCGTTCGCGATTTTCGATAAGCCCGACCCGCTCGAGGGTCCCTTCTTCGAGGAGACCATCTACGTCACGCCTTCACGCCTGCCGGATGAAGTGCAACGCGCGTTGATGGATACCACGGCGCGCGCCGTTCGGGCGCTGGGGCTGCGCCACGGACCGGTGCATGCGGAGCTGCGGCACAACGAAACAGGCCCCTGGATGCTCGAAACCGCCGCGCGCCCCATCGGCGGCTTGTGCGCAAGGGCTTTGCGGTTCCGTGGCGGCACGCCGCTCGAAGAGGTCATTCTGCGTCATGCGGTGGGCGAAGACGTGGGAGCCGCGCCCCTGGAGGGCCCTGCGTGCGGGGTGATGATGATTCCGATTCCCGGCGGCGGCGTTTATCAGTCGGTGGAAGGCGTGGAGTCAGCCGCGGCGCTGCCCGGGGTCGAGGACGTCATCATCACCGCGCAAGCGGGACAGCGAATGGTCCCGCTGCCCGAGGGATCCAGTTATCTGGGATTCATTTTCGCGCGTGGCGTTTCCCCGGAGGAAGTGGAAACCGCGCTGCGGCGCGCTCACGCCGACCTGCGATTCCAGATCGCGACGGCGCTCGATACTTTCGCTTAGTGCGCCGTCCCGCGCGTTCGATCTCGCATTGATTCACCGCTCAGGCCGCGCATACCCGCCGCTGCGGAACGTGGTGAGCGTAATCGCCTACTTGGACCGCGGCGGCACGAAATCCGGAGGCAGCGCCGCGCCTTCGCCGAAGAAGTAGTTGTCCATCTGTTGAACCAGAAACTCCTGCGCCTGCTGCGTGCCCAGGTTGAGCCGGTACTCGTTCATCAGCATCTTCATGTGCTCGACCCACATTTTCCAGGCTTCCTTGGACACATTCTCGTAGATCTTCTGGCCGAGCGGATGCCCCTCGAACGGCACCTCGTCCAGACCCTCCATTTCGCGCTGGAATTTCACGCAATACACCTTGCGCGCCCCCGGCGGAATGGTGTTCTGGATCTGGTTGAACCCGCTGCCCCCGCTGCCGCACCCCATGTCGATGGTTGCTCCTCAGGTTCCAGCATACAACGCGGCGGGTCCGCAGACGATGCCGAGCCGGGCGCCCTTACTTCGCGCGCAGGACGGCCAGGAGGCGGCTCGCGTCTTCCACCTCTTCCTCGATGCGGACTGTCCCGTTCAGCAAATACAACAGCGCCAGCGGCAGCCCAATTATCGACACGCAAAAGAACCAGAAAAGCAGCCAGCTCCCCATGAATTCGTGGTGCGCGATCTTGGATTGGCGCATATGCCGAGGCTACTGGAACTCCTGAGCAAAGACAAGATATCGAGAGCGGCGCGCCCTCAAATCGCCCGCTCGCGCGCGTGGGGAAGGTCAGCGCGGCTGCGCTTCAGCGCATACATGGCGTGGTCGGCCTCATCCAGGGCCTGGCGCAACGGACGGCCGCGCGCCTCGATCACGCCCCAACTAAAGGAAATCGGCAGCACCCCGAATCCGCGGACCTGAAAATCGCGCAACCGTTCCTCGATTTCGGCCATGCGCTTGCCCGCCACTTCGGCGGTCTGGTTGAGGAACAGGATGACGAACTCGTCACCGCCCCAGCGATATGCCTCGTCCTCCTGGCGGATGGATCGTTCCAGAAGGTTGCCCACGTTGCGCAGGATTTCATCGCCCACCAGGTGTCCGTAGCGGTCGTTGACCTCCTTGAAATTGTCCATATCGCACACGGCCACCACGCAGTCCAACGAGTTGGGCTGTTCCACCCGCCGCGACAACGCCGCCTGATTGAGCAGGCCGGTGAGCGCATCCAGGTCGCTGCGGTGACCGCTTTCGCGTCGCAGGTCTTCGACTTCGGCAACCAGGCCGCGCAAGCGGTCCATCTGCGTCTCGCTCCACATCGCCATCGCGGAAAACGCCATCACGCAGTGGAGCGCGAAATCGTAATAGGTCTCGTGATGCAGGTAACGCGCCCAGGTGGGCGCATTGCCCTGGTTGTATACCCACAGGAAGACGACGGCGTGCTCGAAGAAGGCTGCCGACAGAACCACCAGAGACAGGCGGAAGATGCGAAAGCCCATCCCGCCCTGGCGCCGGAGCTGCAAAAACATGTAGAGGTAGATGAAGCCCATCAGCAGCGCATGGGACGAGTGGTAGGCTTGCAGCCGGGACACCAGGGCCACACCGTACACCAGGACGACGAACACGGGAAGCAGGGCAATCAGGCGCAGGATAGAGCGCCATTCGCGCAGACCGGTGCCGAAACCAGCTCGCGCCGCGGCGATCAGCACGATGGCGAAGGCAAAATCGAAAGTGGCGTAGGGCGCCAGCCAGCCCACCCAGCCGTTGGTCATCAACTCGAAAGAGAAGATCGCGGCAACGCCGCGCAGCCCCCACGCCGCGGACCACAGCCCGAAGTAGACCGCGCGCGACTGGCGCCACAAAAAGAGGAAGACCACGCAGAAGAGCAGCGCACCGACTTCTTGAATGAAAAACGCGGTGAAATCGACTGTCGGGTTTGAGGGATCCATCGGTCAATCTCCCCCGATTGCGTGGCGGCGCACGCCGCGCGCCTTGCCGGTGGCTTCGTCTACTTCGACAATTACCGCGTGCAATTCTGCCCCCCGCCGCGCGGCTTCCATGCGAACCGGCAGCGCCGTCAGGAAGCGTTGGATGATGATTCCAGCCTCCACACCGATCACCGATTCGTACGGGCCCGTCATGCCGCAATCGGTCTGGTAGGCGGTGCCTCCCGGCAGAATGCGGGTATCGGCGGTCGCGATGTGGGTGTGGGTGCCGATCACCGCCGAAATCCTGCCGTCCAGGTACCAGCCCATGGCCATCTTCTCGCTGGTAACCTCCGCGTGGAAATCCAGGAAGCGCACGCGAATCGCCGGCTCGAGCGCCGCCAGCATCTGGCTCGCTTTTTGAAACGGGCAATCCGTCGCCGGCATATGCGTGCGTCCCTGCAAATTCAGTACGGCGCACTTCACGCCGTTGCGCGCCTGTACGGTTACCATACCGCAACCCGGCCCTTCTGGGTAGTTGCCTGGACGCAACAAGCGCGGCTGGCGCGCCAGATAATCGTAAATTTCGCGTTTATCCCAAATGTGGTTACCGCTGGTTAGCACGTCCAGGCCCATGCCCAACAGCTCCTCCGCGATCGAAGGAGTGACGCCGAATCCGCCTGCCGCGTTTTCTACATTGGCAATGGCCAGATCGATGGCGTTGGTCTGAACAATATCGGCCAGATGATCTGCTACGATCCGCCTCCCCGGAGAAGCAAAAATATCCCCAATAAACAGAATATTCATCCTTGATTTCTCACCTTAACACGCTGGCGCGGCGAGAAAACCCGTGTCGGCGCCTGCCCGCAATTGGGGTTATTGCAGCCTGGGACGGTCCTGCTCGTTGAGAATGAGCCCGTCAAAGATGGCCAGAACTTGCTTGCGGTAGCCGTACACGCGGCGCAGGCTTTCCCGGAAGGGAATCTCAAAATCTTTGGCCTTCATCCATTTATCGATCGTGGAGCGGGGCACGTCGATATCCTGACGCAGGGTTTCCACGTCATGCCCGCGGAGGAAAAGGCCGTAGAAGAAGGCGGCCTCACGTTGCGGAGCCAGCGGATCGAAGTCGTCTCTCGCCGTCATACACCCTCAGCGAAAATGTAAGTATACATGGGGTCCGAACCGCACGGCAAGTGCCTGGCGCGTGTTTCCGCAGGGGCGGAACGCGGCGGTGGCGCGCTACCGCAAGCGCCCGATTTTATCCGGGGGCCAATAGACGAAGACGGCTTTTCCGTAGATGCTCTTGCGCGGCACGTAGCCCCAGGAGCGGCTGTCGCTCGATTGCGAGCGGTGGTCTCCCAGGACGAAATACATGTCCGGCGGCACCACCTGGTCGCGCGGTTCCGCACCGGACGGCCAGGAAATCGTGTCGCGGTACCGCGGGTGAACGTAGTCCTCTTCGAGCGGGCGGTCATTGACATAGACTGTGCCTGCGTTGATGCGCACGCGGTCGCCGGGCACGGCGATCACCCGCTTGATATAAGACCGGTTCTCATCATAGTGAAAGACCACGGTATCGCCGCGGTCGATCTTGCTGAGGCCGAAACGGTAGGTGAATTTATTGATAAAAATGCGCTCCTGGTCGCTGAGCGCCGGTTCCATGCTGGTTCCTTCCACTTTGACCGGCTGGTAGATGAAAACGATGAGCACGATCGCGATGAGCAGCGAAAATGCCAGGTCGCGCGCCCACGCCAGGCCCGCGCGAACGGCAAGCCGCCCTGGGCGCGCTTGGTCGGCAGGAACCGTAGGGACGGGGTCAGGGCTGGGTCCGTCAGGCATTCGGTAAGCATTATAGACGTTCCCGCCGGAACCGCGGTTGCCCGCGTGCAGCCCGGCTGCTTATACGGCGATCGGCCGCGGCCGGTGGTGACGCATGAAAGGCGAATAAACGGGCCGGGTTCGCTCTTGCAATTGCTCGATCTCGCGCATCACCAATACCCGGCCGGTGACAGCGCGGCGCTCTGCGGCGCGCGTGCCCAACAGGCAGCCCCAAAGAAGGGCGGCCAATACCGCCATCGCCGATAAGCCCTGTCCCGTTATCTTGAACAACGGCATCAATCCGCCCTCCCCGGCATCCGAAATGCAATCCGCTTACCATCGTCCAACCCTATCCATCGGCGGAAAGTCGCGCAGACACGAGTGTGCGCCATCCGGCACAGAGGGGTGGTCGCGGCACTGCGCCGCGGCGGGCCATTTGCGCCGGCGCCCCGGCGTGCGCAGTCTCACCAAATGGCGCATCTATTTTGGCCCATAATGAAGAGCATGACTCCTGAAACGGCCGCCCCAGCGGCCGCGCCGGCCGTGCCCCTCACCCTGGAGGGCGCCAGTGTTCTTCACCAGATGATGCGCTTCCGGCGCGCGGCGTGGCGAGCGCTGGCCGCCAGTGAGCGCACGGACATTCTGGCCGAGGCCACCGCGGCTTGGCGCGGCATGGAAACCCACGCCGATGGCAGCGAAAGCGCCCTCTATTCGTTGCTGGGTCATAAGGGCGACCTGCTGTTCCTGCACTTTCGGCGCAGCTTTGAGGATCTGAACCAGGCCCAGATCGCGCTCGCCCGGCTTCGCTTGGGCGATTACCTGGAACCGGCCGCTTCCTATCTTTCGGTGATCGAGTTGGGCCTCTACGAATCCACCGCGAAGGTTTACGCCGGCCTGGCGGCCAAGGGCATCGAACCGAATTCGCCGGAATGGAATACCGGAATTGAAGAGGTGCTCGAGCGCCAGCGCGCGGCTATGGCGCCGCGCCTGTGGCCGCACGTCCCCGAATCCAAATACCTCTGCTTCTACCCGATGGACCGGCGGCGCGGCGAATCGGTCAACTGGTACCGCGAGTCCATGGCCGAGCGCCAGCGGATGATGGCTGAGCACGGCCTGGTGGGGAGACGCTACTCCGGCCAGGTGAGGCAGATCATCAGCGGCTCGATCGGGTTCGACGATTGGGAATGGGGCGTCGACCTGTTCGCGGAAGATCCGCTCGTCTTCAAGCGGCTGATCTACGAAATGCGCTTCGACCAGGTGAGCGCGGTTTACGCGCTGTTCGGAACTTTTTATGTCGGGTTGCGTGTGCCGGCGGACGATCTCGTCGCGGTCTTGAGCTTCTGACCGCGTCTCGAAGGGAACACCTCCGAACCAGAAGCCGGCAGATCAGGGGATCTGCGCCGGCCTTGGGGCGTTGACCCGCCTCCCTCCTGGTCATTCGACGCGCGGACGGCGGCCGGACAGATGCCGGTAGAAGCCCAGGTCGGTTCCGGTGAGCATCTTGGTGGCGAACAGAATCTGGCCTGTGTGCATGGAGAAGTGCTCGACTACATGGTAGATGGCCTCGAGCACCGTGACCTGATAGCCCTGCACGGTAAGCGGCTCGGCCAGCCGCCCGGGAGGCAGCGTCGCGATCACCCCGGCCGCCTCCTCCACGGCGGTGCGTAAACGCGCGCTCAAATCGGCAAGGGAAGCGCCGCCGCGCGCGGCAAATTCACTGTCGCGGTCGCGCGTATCGGGCTGGCCAGCCACGCCCGAAACGATCCACTGCCGCAGGTTGCCGCACAGGTGCAATACCAGGTTGCCGATAGCGTTCTCATTCTCTCCTCCGCGCGCCCACACCTCTTCCGGTGTGAGCTTCGCCAAACAGATCTCGATGCGGGGCGCCAGCTCCTGCAGTCTGCGCAGCGAGCATTCGAGGAACAACCGCTCAGTCTCGGCCATGATTCTCTGAGTGTAGCGGTTCGACCGGCGGCGCGCCTCAGGCACGCTTCCAACGGTGCCCTGGAGCCTGCTGTATCTATAACTGACACAATGACTTATCAGGATTGTCGGCAATTGGATGGTTTCGCACCGTTTCGCTGCGCTGATAGTGTTATAATCTCACCTTATGTTCATCTCTTGATTGTCCAGCCCTGGGGCATTTTCTTAAGTCCCCATCCCGAACCCCTCGCCGGCATTTAGTTTCGCGACCATTTTGGCAGCCGGCACAAGTTATTCCAGTATAAGGAGTTCCAAGATGCTTAAGTTGGTATCCAGTGGTTTGGTCGTGTTTGCCGGTGTTGTCTGCGCCCCGGCCACCGTTTCGCCGTTGCAGTACACGCAGGGCTCTGAGGCGCGTCAGGACGCCCGTCTGGCTGCGGTCCGCGAGTTCTTCGGCAAAGGCGGGTGCCCGGCCCGCGAGTACTCGCAGGCGTTTCTCGACGCCGCCGACGGGTACGGCCTGGATTGGCGGCTGCTTCCCAGTATTTCCTTCGTGGAATCCACTGGCGGCAAAGCAGCGCCGCACAACAACCTCTTTGGCTGGGACAATGGCCGCAGCCGCTTCTCCAGCCCCACAGCGGCAATTTGGGGGGTGGCGTACCAGCTCGGGCAGTCGGAATTGTATCGTGCCAAGAGCCTCAATCAATTGCTCGCCCTCTATAATCCCGACCCCGCTTACGCTACCAAAGTGAAAAGCGTAATGCGTCAGATCGCGGTTCCCGAGTAGCCCGCTAAAGCTCCTTCGCCGGACCCGCTGCTGCCCCTAAAGCCTCTTTCACCTCCCGTCATTTTTTTCTTGACCAAGACTAGTTTGTGATACAGACTAAACTTCATGAAGGACCATTCCACAACGCAAATAGCTCCTCCAGGCCGAAAAGCTGCCGCTTATTGGTTTGTCGATGGCCTTCCCGACATTCTGGCTGGAATGACGCTGCTCATCTTCGGTGCCCTCGGGTTCTGGTGGTGCCTTCGTCTTTCCCGATCTGCGGCGCAGGTCGATGCCTTGTTCGTCGGCGCCGGTCTGGTCCTTCTGCTTGTGAAGGGCCGCGAGATTCTGGACGCTGTGAAGTCGCGCTTAACCTATCCGCGCACCGGCTATGTGCTGCCTCCGGAGGATGCTTGGGATCCTCCGCTCGGACACACCGGCGCCCTGCTTTCCCTGCCGCTGAGGCCGGCGCCGCCGCCGGATGAAAACGTGACCCATTACAATACGCGGACGATATACGTGGTTTTTATTTGGTGCCTCCTTTACGCCGGCCTCAACCCCTGGAAGCCTCTCTACTCGCCGCTCGCGACGGTCGCGCTGGGAATTGCGCTGTATGCGTGGAACCGGCAGTCGGAGCGTCCGTATCGCTGGTGGTCGGCGCTGATTCTGGCTCTCACCGGGCTTGCGCTGCTGTGGCTGGACGTTCCGCTGCGCATCCAGCCGCTGCTTCTTCCCTTGCTTGCCGGTGCGTGGCTGGTGGCCCAGGGCGCGTGCACGCTGGCCGGCTATGTGCGCGCGAACCCCCATCCACGCGTTCCCGCGGGCGCACGCGCATGACGCCGCGCATGCGGGAGATTTCCCAACTGGATCGTGTGATCCACGAACCAGCCCGCCTGGCGATCATGCTGATCCTCGGCGGTGTCGGCGAAGCGGACTTCCTCTACTTGCAGCGGGAGGGCGGATTCACGCAGGGGAACCTGTCCGGGCACCTGCTTAAGCTCGAGGAGGCCGGGTACGTCGCGATCGAGAAAAAGTTCAAGGGCAAAGTGCCGCTCACGGTTTGCAGTCTCACGGGCAAGGGCAAGGCAGCGTTTGCTGATTACTCAAATCGTATGTTGGGCGTCCTGCAATCCAATAGCTCTTCCGGCCATCCGAGGCCATAGAACCCCGGGTGCGCAGCGGACCTGGTCTGACCGGCTCACACGGCTCGATGCGACCCGGCAGCAGGTTTTGGAAAATCGCGCCGCGTCGCGCCGGAGCCCGCCAATATTACCCACATTGACAACCCTATCTTAACCGGCGTATATTTGCTAACATACTGATCTCTCAATGGTTGCGGTAGTTGGCCATGGTCTCGGTCGATCGTGTTTCGGGGGTTGACGTAACGAAGTCGCTACCACGTGCTTCGAACTTGCCGCAGCGACATCACCCCGGCAACCACCAGCGAATCAGCCACGGGCGGAAACTCAATGGCCGACGAGCACAATGACGCGCAACTGGACCAGGCAATGCCGGACAGCTACGAAGAATTGTTGGACGACTACAGCCATTTTGCGCCGCCCGCGGCCGACGAGGTCCTGCAGGGCACCGTTTTAAGCCTGACGGCTAAAGACGTCATCATCGATTTCGGATACAAATCCGAGGGCATTGTTCCGATCGAGCAGTTTCAGGGCCCTAACGGCGAAGTCACCGTCCGGCCCGGCGACGTCGTGGACGTGATGATCGACCAGGGCGAGCACGTGGAAGGCTACGTGCTCCTCTCGCATTCGCGCGCCGCCCGCCTGCGCGTCTGGGATAACCTGGAGAAAGCCTATCAGGAGCAGGCCGTGATCTCGGGCCGCGTGATCGGCCGCGTCAAGGGAGGCTTGGCGGTCGATGTCGGAGTCAAGGCTTTCATGCCCGGATCGCAGGCGGATCCGCGGCCGGTGCGCAACCTGGATTCGCTGGCTGGCCAGGATGTGCCGGTCAAAATCGTCAAGCTGAACCGGCGCCGCGGCAACGTCGTGGTCTCGCGCCGGCTGGCGGTGGAAGAGGAGATCCAGGGGCGCAAAAACGCCACCCTCGACCACATCGAGGAAGGATCGGTGGTCACCGGCGTAGTCAAGAACCTGGCCGAATACGGCGCTTTTATCGACCTGGGAGGCATCGACGGGCTGCTTCACGTGACCGATATATCCTGGGGACGCATCGCGCACCCTTCCGAAGTGCTGCACGTGGGCGACGAGGTTGCGGTGAAGGTGTTGAAATTCGACCGCGCCAAGGAACGGGTCTCGCTCGGCATGAAGCAGCTCGAGCCTGACCCCTGGGAGTCGGTGGTCGAGCGCTATCCGGTCAATAGCCGCGTACTGGGGCGCGTGGTC
>Ga0335078_10002554_pt1 | contig 27489 bp, 23 predicted proteins | sample Lox_Sample_32_FD_206711 | JGI IMG/M metagenome (GOLD analysis project Ga0335078, IMG submission 206711) | Soil microbial communities from Loxahatchee National Wildlife Refuge, Florida, United States - Lox_Sample_3.2 | ecosystem: Environmental > Terrestrial > Soil > Wetlands | place: USA... | reverse complement strand
AAGCGTCCTGGCAGTTGTGCGCGCCAGCGCCACACTGGGCAGCACGTATTCGAACCCGTTGCCCGCCCGCGCGGTGATGATTGTGGACGCGCGCGCCACAGCGGCGCAGCGCGCGGCGCTGGTACGCCTTGCGCAGGCCCAGGCTGGGCCACTCCTTTCCACCGTGGTGGCCGTGGAAGCCAGCCCCATTCGCTTTGAGTTGGGCGCGCAGCACGGCGTGGTTTCCGTGGAGGCGAATACCGTGCGCATCTCGACGCGCTCGGTGGCTCCGGGCGATGAAATCTGCCATAACGAAGAGGTCTTCTATCCGCCCCTCGCCTCGCACCTGACCCACGCCATGCCCGCGGTGACGCTCGAAGGCACCTACGATGGCAATCACCTGGGCGCGACCTGGCATGACGCCGGACGCCGCGGCGCCTTTGTGGGCCACTTCGCGGCATGATGCGCCGGATTTGGAGTGCGGCGGCTCGACGCCGCTTTTCCTCGCCTCTTCTTTCCGGAGCGCTGGCTCTTGCGCTCCTGGCTCTGTTGGTTTCCGTTCCAATCTCCGGCACGTTCACGCGTCCGCTGTTCGCCGCTGATTCCTACACGCTAGAGAAAGTCACCGAGGCCCCGCCCGCGGAGTTACCCGCGGCCCTGCGCGGCGCGGTGCGGGCAGACGCGCTGCAAGTGAAAGGTCCCGGAGGCTCGCTCTGCGAAATCTGGCTGCGCCTGTCGGTCCCGGTTGCGGCTGCGCCCTCCACGGAACTGGGAATCACCTTCGGCCAGATTGCAGAGGGCACCCTGCTCGGCGTGATGCGCATTGCCGCGCCTGCCACCGACTATCGCAATCAGAAAATCAAGCCGGGGCTCTACACCCTGCGGTACGCCGACAATCCCGTGGATGGGAATCACCAGGGCGTTGCTCCGCAGCGGGATTTCGCCCTCCTCTCCCCGGTTACGGAAGACGCCGATCCCGGCACCATCACGCGCGACGAAGCCATTAAACGGAGCGCGAAGACCACGGGAACAAAGCATCCCAGCGTCTGGAGCCTCTGGCCGGGGGATGACTCCGCCGCCGCGCCGGCCCTGCACTTCCAGGACGACATGCAGATCTGGCTGCTCAATTTCCGCTTGCCGCTGGCCGGCGGCGCGCAGCTTTCGATGGGTATGGTCGTCGTAGGCCACGCCCCCGAAGCCTGAAAAAACGGAAATCGAAATCCAAGAAACGAAAATCGGTAAACCGTGCGTTGGCAATTCGCGAGGTTAGCCTCAGAGGCTCTTGTCTCGCGCCTATCCGTTTTCGGCATGGCGCGCACCAATCTCAGCTAAACTAACCATCGGTAGGCAGTACGCGTTTTTCGAATTTCGATTTTCGAACTTCGTTTTTTCGCTCTTCATGTACACCTGCCCCGAATGCGAATACGAAATCAACACGGCGACCGAGGTGTGCCCGCACTGCGGCACAGACCTGGCCGCGCGCGCCGCGGAGCCTCCCGCCCCGCCCCCCACGCTGGCGCGGCGGCTAGGTGTGCTGCTGCTGTTTGTGGTGCTGATCGGCTCGGTTTGGGGGTTTCTGCTGTACATCGTGCCGGACCGCCGCGCGGCCAGCGCATCGCAGGCGGAGAGCCAGGCGGCCGCCTCCCTGCGGGAAATCAGCCGGCAGCTCGCGGCCTACGCGGAGGCCCAGGGCGGCCAGTTCCCTTCATCGCTCGAGAACCTGGGAGAAAAAGAGCGGCTCCCGGCGCAGGAAGCGAAACGCGAAGGCTACAACCTGACGTACACGGCAACCGAACTGGATGGCCGCATCATCCACTTTTCCCTGGTCGCCCAGCCGCAGCGCTACGGCTTCCGAAGCTTCTACCTCGATGAGTCGGGCGTGCTGCGGGCCACGCGGGAAAACCGTCCGGCCACCAGCGACGATCCGCCGGCCTGAGTAGACCCTTCCGGAGGTTCAGGCCGACCCGGGGAGCGAGCGGCGGGCTGCTCCGTGCATGCTATAATTTGCTCAGTGTGGCGGGCGCCGGGCGCGCATTCGCGCCGGCAAAACTGACGCACTTCGCGCGGAGAGGTGGCCGAGAGGCTTAAGGCGGCGGTTTGCTAAACCGTTGTACGCGCCAAAACGTGTACCGGGGGTTCGAATCCCCCCCTCTCCGCCAGAATCGATTCCTGCGCAAGGGGCGCGGCCGGCTGCCAGGCGTGGTCAGGGTTTCCATGGGCGATATCGAACGGAAAATCCGGAAGAAAATCGAAGAAGAGCTCGAGCGCGTGGAGTTCGAGCTGAATCACGATCTGCCGAAGGAGCTGATGAAGGCCCGCGCACACGGCGACCTCTCTGAAAACGCCGAGTACAAATACGCCAAGGAGCGGCAATCCTATCTGACTGCGCGGCTGGGCCAGTTGCAGCAGCGACTCTCCAACGTGTCGATGATGAACCTGGACAACCTGCCCAAGAACAAAGCCGCCTACGGCTCACGCGTGTTCGTGCTGGATGTGGATAAATCCGAGAAGGCGGAATACAAGCTGGTGACCAGCGAAGAGTCCGATGCCTCGCGCGGATGGATTTCCACGACCTCTCCCATCGGGAGAGCGCTGCTGGGCAAAGCCGTGGGCGATACGGTGAGCGTGATCACCCCCGCGGGGAAAAAGGAACTTGAAATCCTGAAGCTGCTGACGATTCATGATGAGGGGAATTGACCGCCGCCGGCGCGCGGGCCGGCGCGGAGAGCGCACCGATGAGCGACGCGGATGGCAAATTGGCTCGAGCCACGCTGGTTCAATATCTGGATCAGCTGGAAAGGCTGATGAAGCCCCGGGTGCAGTATTGTGTGTGCGGCCACAGCATCGCGGCTCACAGCTCCGGCCCATGCAGCGATTGCCCTTGTTCCGGGTTTTCGGATGAAACCAGGGCCGCCACGGCCCCATCCGAAGCTCAATCGAACGGCGGTCCGCACGCGTAGAGAGCGATGATTACGAGCAAAATCGGAAAGGCCGGCCACTGGCTGCTTTACAAGCTGGTGGACGCCATCGCCGCCACCGGAGTGCATCCCAACGTCCTCACCTTCACCGGACTGGTCATCAATATCTGGGCCGCGGTGCTGTTTGCGGCGGGACGCTTCCCGGCCGCGGGCGTGGTGATGCTGCTGGCCAGTGTGTTCGACATGACCGACGGCCGCGTGGCTCGCGCGCAGGGCCGGGTGACCCCCTTCGGCGGCTTCTTCGATTCGGTGATTGACCGGTACTCGGACTTGGTGCTCTACCTCGGCCTGCTGGTGTATTACGCCCGGGTGAACCGCTTCTTCTACGCCATCCTGGTGGGGGTGGCCATGGCCGGGTCCGTGATGGTCAGCTACGCGCGCGCCCGGGCCGAATCGCTCATCCCCAGTTGCAAGGCCGGTTTCTGGGAGCGCCCGGAGCGCATCGTGTTGCTGATTCTCGGCGCGCTGGGTAATCGCGTGGCCCCGGCGCTGTGGCTGCTGGCCATCGGTCCAAACATCTCCGTCATTCAGCGCATCGTGCACACCTGGAACGAAATCCAGGCGGGCCGCCTGGTGGACGTCATCCCGCGACAGGTTGCGGGAGAAGTCACCCCAGCCGTGGCGCCTGTTCTTGCCGGGGTGGCTGAACCTTTCGCCCCGCCTGCCGCCGTGCCGGCTGCTCGCGCCGCCGCTGCCAGCCAATCGCGCTCAGACCCCGCTTCGGGCGCTGAGTTCACGCTCCATCCGGCCAAACCACAGGGCGATTGAAACGATGTTTTTCTCTCGCAGCGTTTCTCGGTGAGCTCCGCGCCTCTGCGCGACCCTGGCCACATGCTGTTGTTCTCTTTTTCCTTCTTTTCCTTTCTCTCCTAGAATGTCTGCCATGCTCCCCTCACTCATTGTCCATGGCGGCGCGTGGGCCGTTCCGGACTCGTGCAAGGAATCCTGCAAGTCCGGCTGCCGGGAGGCACTTTCCGCAGGCTGGAAAATTCTGGCCGCGGGCGGCCCGGCGCTCGACGCGGTGGAGGCCGCGGTCGTTTCACTCGAGAACAATCCGGAGTACGACGCCGGCACAGGCGCGCACCTGAACCGCGATGGCCACGTTTCGCTCGACGCCATCGTCATGGACGGCCGCACTCTGCGCTCCGGCGCCGTGGCCGCCGTCGAACGCATCCGCAATCCGATCCGGCTGGCGCGCAAGGTCATGGAAGCGAGCCACCACATGCTGCTCGCCGGAGCCGGGGCCGAGCGCTTTGCCGCCGAACAGGGCCTCCCGCTTTGTCGCCCGGAGGAATTGATCGTGGACCGGGAGCGCCGCGCCTGGAAGCTATGCCTGCGCTTCGGCCACCAGCGGCAATTCCACGACCCGGAATTCCTCTTTTCCCCGGCCTACGCGGAGAAACTTGCCGAACTGCGCGATGCCGGAACCGGTGCCAGGGCGCAGGACGGCGGGACCGTGGGCGCCATCGCCATGGATCGCGCGGGAAATCTGTTCGCCGCCACCTCCACCGGCGGCACCTGCTGCAAAGTGCCCGGCCGCGTGGGCGATTCCCCGATGATTGGCTGCGGGTGCTATGCGGACGTGGAGGCCGGCGGCGTTTCTTCGACTGGCTGGGGCGAAGCCATTATGAAAATCGTGATGGCCAAGACCGCGGTGGAGATGCTCCGCGCGGGCCACTCCGCCGAGGATGCCGCGCACGAGTCCATCCGCCTGCTCGCCGCGCGGACCGGCGGCACCGGCGGCCTGATTCTGCTGGACCGGAGCGGCGCGCCGGCGTTCGCTTTCAACACTCCCCATATGGTCTGGGGAATCGCCACTCCGGATGGATCCTTCCGCGTGGGCGTGTAGGCGGTCCCAACCCCGGATTCCGTCGGCGGTGGATGTTCGGCTAGGGCTTTTTCTTGAGCAATCCGCCCAGAGCGCTGGCAGGGTTCTTGGTGTCAATGCCGGTCTTTCCGCTGATGGCCTGCTGGACGGCGCTGCCGGCCATGCCCTTCACGTCGGGAACAAACTTGGGATCCGAGGTGGTTCCCTCGATCATAAATGGGATGCCGCCGCCCTTGCTGCCGCTCTTCCCGCCCAAGCCGCCCAGACTGGCGACTTCCGTCATGCCGCCGGCCGCGCCGCTCAGATTGGCCACCATATGGAAATTAAGCGCATTCTCCGGGCTGATGGTTCCCGAGCCGGTCATGGTGCCGATGGAAGGCACATTCACATTGATGTTATCGAGCTTGCTGCCTTCCGGCGCCATGCGCGCGTCCAGGCTGGCGTTCTGAATCGTGGTGTCCTTGCTGGACGGCGCTTTGCCGCTCAGCATGGAAAGCGCACCCAGCTTTCCGCCCAGATCGAACCCCGCCAGGCTGGTGTTCTCGAGCTTAACCGGTCCGGTAATGACCAGCTTGTCAGTCGGCCCGGTGATGCCCAGATTGGCGGAAAGCGTTCCGCCCTTGAGCCCCGAACCCGACGGAAGCGTTACACCCATCGCCGGAAGCATAGGCTCGATCTCATCCACCGGAAGTCCCGGGGCATCGAGCTTCATATTCAGCACCGTCGCGGCGCCTTCGGTCTGATAGCGTCCGGTCAAGTGCGCCACGGCTTTTCCGATCGCGATGTCGCCCTGGGAGAGATTTCCAGCCTCCTTGACCGTCTCGTAGGTGGTGGCAAATTTCACGGTCACCGGCTTGCCGGCCGGTGTGCCCTTGGGTGAGAGCTTCAGCTTCTCCAGGGTCAGCGTGCCGTTGATTTTCGCGGTCTTGCCGTCCGAGGCGAGATTCCCATCCAGATCCCCGGTGCCGGCCAGTCCCACGCTCGGGTCCGCGCCGATCGCCGCCAGATTCAAACCGGAGAGTTTCAGCGTGGCATCCACCGGGGTTCCGGCCGGCGCGAGCGGGCCGGCCTTGCCGTCCAGGCTGAGCTTTCCGCTGCCCGCCAGCAGGGCGGAGAGCGTGAACGGGAACTGCGAGGTGGCCGAGAAATTCTTCACCACGATGTCCACCTTTTCAATGGTCAGTGGCTTGGCGGACGAATTCGTCTTGCCGATCACCAGTTTCCCATTGCTCACTTTCAGTTCGGCCACGGAGAAGGCGGTCGCTCCGCCGCCGCTCGAACTCGACGAGGAACCGGACTTCGGGGCTGTTCCCCCAAGGCTCTGGAAATTCCAGTTGCCCTTCGGGTTGCTGAGCACATTGATGGAAGGCTCCTCGAGGGTGATGCCGGTGACGTGCAATTCCTTGGAGAAGATCAGAGGGAGCAGCTCGACTCCGATTTTCAGCAGCTTCGCGGTCAGGAAAGGCGACTTGCTGAATGCCGGGTCGTCCGCGATGGAGATGTTTTCGGCGGACACGCTGCCGCCGAGAATGGACAGGCCCAGATTGCCCACCTCGGACTTGCGTCCCAGCGCCGTGCTCAACTCCGACTCGATTTGCGGCTTGAAACTATTCACGTTGATGAAGAACGGCAGCGCGAACAAGATCACCAGGATGACGGCAATGGCGATGGCGATGTTGCGAAGAAGCTTGCTCATGGCGGGACCCCCTCTCCGGCAGTATGGTGCGCCTCCACTCTAGGCAATCAGTGGGCGATACACCACTGTTAGTTTTAGCAGCCGGCCGAATCGCTTCTTTTGCAGTCATCCCGAGTCCGCCGCGGCGGGCGAGGGATCTGTTTTACATTGCATACAAGCGGGTTCCTCACCCTCCGTGGCGGGTTCGGAATGACAGTTTTCGGCATGGTGCGAGGGATATTCGGCGGCTGCAAATCCGGGCCCCTGCGCTCCGGTTGATGCGCCTGCGCGCCCTGTGCTAGCATCCGCCGTTTCGGCGCCGCACCGCAGGGATTACGGTGCCGCCCGCGATAGAGAGGACAGGCAGTCCCGAAGCTTCGGGATGCCTGTCTCACAGCCACCAGGGGACTTGAATGAAAGCATACGCCGGGGAAGCCATCCGTAACATCGCCGTGCTGGGCCACAGCAATACAGGAAAGACGCAACTCACCTCCGCGCTGCTCTATACCGCCGGGATGACGCCCAAGCTGACCAAGGTGGCCGAGGGGAATACCATCACAGACTGGGACGAGGAAGAAATATCCAAGAAGATTTCGATTTCCACGGGCATCGCCTACGCCGAATGGCAGAACACCAGGATCAACCTGCTGGATACCCCGGGCGACTCTACCTTTGTGAATGAGACCAAGGCTTCGATGATTGCCGCGGACGCGGCGCTGATTCTGGTGGACGCGGCGGCCGGCGTGCAGGTGGTGACGGAAAAGGTGTGGGACTACGCTACGGAGTACGACATTCCGCGCGCCTTCGTCATCAACTGGATGGACCGGGAACACGCCGATTTTGGAAGAGCGCTCGCCTCCCTGGAGCAGGCCTTCGGGCGCAAGGTAGTGCCGATTCATCTGCCCATCGGGCAGGAAAAAACGTTTCGCGGCCTGGTGGACCTGGTGACCATGAAGGCCCATGTATATGCCGCGGACGGCGACGGCAAGGCCAGGATCGAGGCCATTCCCGAAGACATGGCCGAAGAGGCGGACGCGGCGCATGCCAGATTGGTGGAGATGATCGCCGAGGGTGACGACAAGCTGATGGAGGAGTTTTTCGAAAAAGGCACGCTGCCGGAAGAGGACCTGCGCGAGGGTTTGCATCAGGCGATCATGGGGGAAAAGGTTTTTCCGGTGATGGTCAGCTCCGCGCTGCACAACGCGGGGAGCGAAGCCATCCTGAACTTCATCGCCGGGATGCTGCCTTCGCCGCTCTACCACGGCAAATTGACCGGCACGGCGGAGCCGGGTGGCAAGGGGAGCGAGGTGGAACGCAAGATCGCGGATTCGGCCCCGGTCTCCGTGTTCGTCTTCAAGACTGTGGTGGACATTTTTGCCGGGCGCATCAGTTTTTTCAAGGTGATGTCCGGCGTGGTGAAGAATGACGCCACGCTGCAGAACTTCTCGCGTAACGCGCCGGAGCGCTTTCAGCACCTGCAGGTGATGCAGGGCAAGACGGCGGCGGCCGTGCCGGAGCTGCACACGGGCGACATTGGCGCCGTGGCCAAACTGAAGGACACCTACACCGGCGACACCCTGGGAGACAAAGCGGCGCCGATTTACTACAAGACGGCCCGCATTCCCGAACCCTCCATCACCTTTGCGGTGGAGCCGAAGACGCGCGCGGACGAAGACAAGATCGGCACCTCCATCCACAAGCTGATGGAAGAGGACCTAGCCCTGCGGTTTTCGCGCGACCCGCAAACCAAGGAGTTTCTGCTGAGCGGATCGGGACAAAAGCACATTGAGGTGGTGGTCTCCAAGCTGCACAACCGCTACCACGTGGACATGACGCTCAAACCGCCCAAGGTGCCGTATCGGGAGACGATTCGCGGCAAGGCCGATGCCGAGGGAAAACACAAGAAGCAGACCGGGGGGCGCGGGCAATTTGGCGTGGCCCGGGTGCGCGTGGAGCCGCTGCCGCGCGGCACCGGCGTCGAATTCGTGGACGACATTTTCGGAGGCGCCATTCCCCGGAACTTCATCCCGGCCGTGGAGAAGGGCCTGCGCGACGCGGCCGACCGCGGCTTCCTGGCCGGGTTTCCGATGACCGATTTCCGCGCCGTGCTCTACGACGGGAAATACCACGACGTGGATTCCTCGGAACTGGCGTTCAAGCTGGCGGGATCGAAGGCCTTCCGTGAGTGCATGAAGCAGGCGCGGGCCTCGCTGCTCGAGCCCATCATGAATCTGGAGGTGTACGCACCGGAGCAATACCTGGGAGACATCGTCGGAGACCTTTCCGGGAGGCGCGGGCGGGTGAGCGGAAACGAGACGCGGGGATCGAACGTGATCGTCAAGGGGCAGGCTCCGCTCGCGGAACTGCTCAGCTATGCGAACACGCTGACCTCCATGACCCAGGGGCGCGCCAGTTACACTATGGAATTTTCGCATTACGACCACGTACCGGGAGAGTTGGCGCAGAAGATCATCGATCTGGCGAAGAAGGAACGCGGGATCACCGAGGAAGAAGAAGAGGAGTGAAGGTGCAGGGGCACGGCAGGGCCGTGCCCGTCCGGAACCGCCGCACTTCGCGCCGGTCCGGCCAGCCCGCAGCGCCGCGTGAGATTTCCGTCTCGCCCCGCGTATCTCGACTCCATCAGGAAAGGATTGCCCGATGAAGAAGAAACCGGACGCGTGGAAGCCCGCGACCACCGCCATCCATGCCGGAATCGAGCGCCACGGGGTCAACGCCGCGGTGGGACTGCCGATTTCGCGGACCTCAAACTTCACGTTCCGCAATACCGAAGAGATGAAGCTGTGGGCCGAAGGGAAGAGCTCGGCTTACATCTACACGCGCTATGGGAATCCCACGCTGGCCGTGGTGGAAGAGAAACTCGCGCAGCTAGAGGGCGGCGAGGCGGCCGTGGCCACCGCGTCCGGCGCGGCGGCAATTTCCCATACCCTGCTGGCCCATCTTGGCTCCGGAGACGAAGTGATCGCCTCGGCGCAACTCTACGGCGGGACGCTTCGCCTGCTGCGCGACATCCTGCCGCCGCTGGGAATCCGCGTGCGTCACGTGGGCTGCAACCTGGCGGGAATCGAGCGGCTGGTGACGCCGCTGACGCGCGTGCTCTACGTGGAGACGCCGACCAATCCCACGCTGCGCCTGGTGGACCTGGAGAAGGCGGCGGAGTTTGCGCGGCGGCATGGCCTGGTGGCCGTTGCAGACAATACTTTCGCCACGCCGCTGTTGCAGCAGCCGCTGAAGCTGGGGTTTCACGCCGTGGTGCACAGCGCGACGAAGTACTTGGGCGGACACAGTGACATCATTGCCGGAGTGGCGGTGGGCAGCCGCGAACTGATCGCGAAAGTGCGCAAGATGGTGATCTACTTGGGCGGCTCGATGGACCCGGAGACGGCGTTCCTGCTGGACCGCGGAATCAAATCGCTGGGAGCGCGCATGCCGCGGCACGAAGCGAACGCCAAGGCGGTAGCGCAGTTTCTGGAAAAGCACCCGCGAGTGGACCGCGTACACTATCCGGGGCTGAAATCGCATCCCGACCACGCCCTGGCCCGGCGCCAAATGCGCGGATTCGGGGGCATGATGGCGTTCGACGTGAAGGGCGGCCTGGCCGCGGCTCGGCGCTTCTGCGACCGCGTTCGCCTGTTCCTGCTGGCGGCGAGCCTGGGCGGAGTGGAATCGCTGGTGGTCCTTCCCGCGTTTACCTCCCACTACAACATGAGCGCCGGGGAACTTCGTTCCGCCGGGGTGGCTCCCGGAACGGTGCGGGTTTCCGTGGGACTGGAAGACCCTGACGATTTGATTGCAGACCTCCGCCAGGCCCTGGCCTGAGCGAGGGAAGCCGTGACGGACGGGCAAGGGCGGCGCGGCTGACCGTTGACCCGGGCATGACGCGCGGGTAAAATTGCGGAAATAATAGGCCGAAACGGGCGCTACACGCACCGCGCAGAACCTGCAGCGGGGCGCCCCGCCGGCGGCAGTAAGTCTTAAGGGCACTCCGCTCATACAATGCTTCGCCTCTACAGGGTCGCCATCTTCGCTGCCGTGCTGGCGGCGCTGGCGGGTTCGTTTGGATGCGATGACGGCGCCCGGACCGGGCGAACCGCCCGCGCCCCGGTCCCCGCGGATCGGTGGACCCCCTCCCTGGTAGACGTCTCGTTGCCGATCACCCCCCTGCCCGACACCTCAATCCTGCTGGCCTCGCAGTCCAAATCCGGTGCGGAGATACTGGCCGATGCAGTGGAGGCCGCCTGCGCTTCCGGCGAGCGCAATTTTCAGGCCGGGAATCTGGAGAAGGCACGGCAGGATTACCAGCGAGGCTTGAATTGGCTTTCCGCAAGCGGATTCAACATTGAGGCAAACCAGCGCCTTGCGGCTCTCCACTGGCGGTTGGTCACCGGGGAGAATGCCCTCGAAAAGGTCTCCACCGCCCAGAATGCAGCGCTCCCCGGCGCCGGCGTGGAAAGCGCGCCGCCCGCAGTGATTGACGAAATTCCTGAAAACGGACTTCCCGTGGCCCCGGGAGAGAAGGCGCGCGCAGAACGTCAATTGAAGTCTGTGCGGCACGATCTGCCCCTGACGCTCACCGATCCCGTGCTCTCCTATGTCAGTTTTTTTGAGACGCCCAGGGGCCGGGCAATTGTGGCGCGCGGGCTGCGGCGCTCCGGGCGATACCGGGAGATGATCGCCCGAATCCTGAGGGAGGAAGGAGTGCCGCAGGACCTGATCTTCGTGGCGCAAGCCGAAAGCGCCTTCGAACCGCTCGCGCTTTCCCGGGCGCGAGCGCTGGGAATGTGGCAGTTTGTGGCCGGGAGCGGCAGAAAATATGGCCTTGCGCATACCTGGTGGGTGGACGAGCGGCGCGACCCGGAAAAATCCACGCGGGCTGCGGCGCGTTACTTCCGCGACCTGTACGGTATGTTCGGAGACTGGTACCTGGCGCTTGCGGCGTACAACACCGGCGAAGGCAATGTGGCCAAAGCGGTGGAACGGACCGGTTACGCTGATTTCTGGGAGTTGCATCGCCGCAATGCGCTGTTGAAGCAGACGCGGAATTATGTGCCCATCATTTTGGCGCTGGCGCTCATCGCCAAGGATCCGGTCAGTCATGGAATCGAGGTGGAGGAGGATTCGCCGCGGCGATTCGAAGTGGTGAAACCAGGGCGTCCGCTGGACCTCCGGCTGGCGGCGGATGCTGTGGGAGAGCCCGTGGAGTCCCTGAAGGCGCTCAATCCGCAACTGCTGAGGCTGGTGACCCCGGGTGATCCGGACTTCGAACTGCGGCTGCCGGAGGGGACCGCGGAGGAATTCCGTTCCGGGTTGGCGAAGATTCCGCCTGAAAAATGGACCTCCTGGCGGCTCCATCGCGTGGAGGAGGGCGAAAGCCTTACTACCATTGCCAAGCGGTATGGGGTCACGCCATCCCGCATCCTGGAAGCGAATGGACTGGACGGCCCGGCAGGGCTCGAGAGCGGGAGAAACCTGGTCATTCCGGCAAATCGCCCGGCCCCCACAGGGCTGGGACAACTGGTCCGCTATCGCGTACACCGGGGAGACACCATGGCCGCGGTGGCCCAGCAGTTTCAAGTGACGCCGGCGGAGATCGAAGGCTGGAACGGCCTCTCCGCGGCGCAATTGAAGCCAGGTACCACCCTGAAAATCTATCCCGGGGGCAAACCGACTGGCCGGGCAACTGAAACTGCTCGCAAGCCATTGAATACAAAAACTATAGTGGCTACCCCTGGACCTCAGAGTGAAGTCTCGAGGACCGCCGCTGCTGGCCCAGTTACACACTCGGTACAAGCTGGGGAGACGTTGTGGTCCATCGCCCGCGCATACCATACAACCGTTGAGGCGCTGCGCCACGCAAACCGTTTCCTTTCAGACCGTCCGCTCCAAGTGGGCGATAATTTGCGAATCCTGCCGGGGTCGTAAGCCCCCACCCGGATCCTCAAGGTTATAAAGCCCTGGATTGGCCCCCTTTTCCTGCTACCTCATCGCCCGGCTTGACAAACGCGCGGCAGTCCGTTTATATCCGCGAGGGTTCCGCACCGGGCTTTCGAAGCAGCTAACCACGGAGGCAGGCATGTCCGACATGCTCGAGCACGAAAAAGAGTTCCCATTCGAGGACGATGAGGGCGGGATGGAGCACGACGAATTGGCGGCCGAAGAGGAACAAGAAGAGCAGGAAGAGGAAGAAGAGCCTATTTCGGAGCCCGAGTCGGCCGAAGCCTCCGAGCCTGCTCCGGCCGCTTCCAAACCCAAAAAACGGTCCGGGGGCCGCGGGCGGAAGCCGAAACGCAAGGCTGCCTCCAAACGGAAAAGGAAGCCAGCGCGGAAGAAGGTGGCTCGCCGGCGAAAGCCCGCCCGGAAGTCCAGCAAGCGCCGCGGCAAGCAGAAGCGCAGGTAGCACGCTGCTTTCTGGAAATGCTTCGGCCACAACGCCGACCCTTAGCCTTGCCGGGAGAACACCCCGGCACTAGCATACCGGCGTGCCTCTAGCTGTCGAACACGTGAGAAGGATGCGCGGAGGCGCGCAGTCCCACCTGATGCGCTGCGACGACGGCGAATACTACGTAGTGAAATTCCAGAACAACCCGCAGCACCGAAAGGTTTTGGCCAATGAATTGCTTGCTACCCGGCTGGCCGCGCGAATCAATCTGCCCACTGCGCCATCTGAGGTGATCGAAGTCCGGCGGGAGCTGATCGAGCAGACGGCCGAGCTCGTCGTACAGTTGGGGAACGCGCGGACACCGTGTACGCCGGGGCGGCAATTCGGATCGCGCTATCCCGGCCCGCCGTCGGAAGTCTCCGTGCTCGACTTCCTGCCCGACGAACAGCTCGGTGGCCTGGAGAATCTAGAGGCATTTGCCGGAATGTTCGTATTCGACAAATGGACCTGTAACACTAACGGACGACAGGCGATCTTCTTCCGGCAGACCGGCAGGCCAGGCTACCAGGCCTGGATGATCGACCAGGGCTTCTGTTTCAACGCGCAGAACTGGGACTTTCCAGATGCTCCCTTGCGCGGCCTTTACGCCCGCATCTGCGTGTATGACGGCATCCGCGGCATGCGGGCCTTCGAGCCCTGGATGGAACGCACCGAGCGGATCCGGGAGAAGGGCGCCTTCGACGAGGTCGCATCCGAAATCCCGGCGGAATGGTATGAGGGAGACTTGGACGCGCTCTATGCGCTGCTCGAGAGGCTGGAGCGGCGTACGCGCCGGTTGCCGGATTTGATTCAGGAGGCCCGCAACTCGTATCGCAAACCTTTTCGGAACTGGACGTGAACCATGGCGGATGAAAACTATCTCACCTGCACCTACCGCATCCTGCGCTATGTGCCCAATCTGCTGCGCGACGAATGGGTGAACATCGGCGTGCTGCTGGTGGATGCCACGGGGCGCCTGCGCGCGCGGCTACTCCAGGAAGAAGCAGACTTCGCACGCCTGCGGCGTCTCTACCCCGATACGGACGTACCGGTGCTGCGTTCGCTGGAGGGCGATTTCGAGCGTCAGGCCGCGCAGCCGACGGAGGCTGCGGCGCTGATGGCGCGGCTTGAGGAGACGCTCTCCAATGCCCTGCAACTCGGACCGCAGAAAGCGGTGCTGACCACCGAGGCGAACGGCCCGGCGGAGCTGGAGCGGATCTTCCTGGAGCAGGTGGCTCCTCCGCCCTTCCGCGCGGTGGGCGCGGACGCGCGCGAGCCGAACCGGGCGGTGATCCGCCGCCGCGCCGGAGACATTTTCCGCCGGCTGCGCTTCGGCGACCGCTTGCGCTACGGGGTCCAGGTGGAGGAATTCACAGCGGCCGGTGATCCCTTCCGGCTGGACTTCGGCTGGCAGAACGGCACGCGCGGCTTTCTCCACTCCGTGGCGCTGGGGCGGGACGCGGGGCAAGCCAAAGTGCTGGCGTTTACGGCGGAGGCCATCCGCGAGAAAATTCCGGACGCGGAATTCGCGGCCATCACCGAGGTGGCCCCCCAGGCGGGCAACCGAAGGCATGAGTTTGCGGCCGGCGTCCTGAAATCGAACGGAATTCAGGTGGTGCCGCTCACCGGCCTTGACGAATTCGCCCGAAACCTGCGGACCCGGCTGGTGTGAGGCGGGCGGCCGGGCAGCAATGGGTTACGCTCGTGCGGCGGCGCGTTTTGCCAGGAAGCGCGCGAGCAACTCGTCCACGCAGAACTTACCGGGGCCGAACACCAGCACTAGCAGCGAGACCATCAGAAACGGAAACGGCGTTGCAGCGAAAAAAGGCCCGGCGTCTTCGGCAAAAAAGGAGTGCCAGGCATCGGTATCCGCAGTGATGTAGGCGCCGATCATGTTGCCGGTGAGAATCAGAGAGATGGGCCTTGAAAAGAGTCCCAGCAGCAGTAGCGCGCCGCCCACGAGCTCGAGTGTCGAGACCGCCCGGGCAAAGAGCGGGGGAGCGGGAAGGTTTAGCGAGGTAAAGTAATCAACCACCATGCCCAGATGGTGCAGCTTTCCCCAGCCGGAAACCGCAAGCTGCCAGCCCCAAAAGACGCGGACTGCGAGAAGGAACGGCGACTGGAGCAGATCCAGGCACCAAGTGAATCGCGCGTAGCTTCTCTTCAAAAAGCCAGAATCGCTTTCCATCGGCAGATTCCTCTGACTTCGAAATTGCGGCGGAGGCCAGCCTCCGGTTGCTCGGGCCCGCGGCGGGAAGAATACTCTGGCAAGGGCTCCGCGCGCTAGGCGGCGGCCGGACCCGCGGCCGGCCGGCAGAACCACCCCAAGGCGGCCCAGAGCTCGAACCAATCGCGCACCGTCTCGGCGCGCTCGCCCACGGGCATGGCGCTATCGGTAAAGGCCTCGCCAACGGCGCCGGTAATTGTCTTCCCCTTCCGCAGGGCGGCCAGCAGCCGGTAGGCTTCAGGCTCGAGGCGGCGAAAATAGACGGAGTCGTCGTGGCGATGAACGGCGAGAAAGACCGGGTGCGGTTTGAGTACCCGGAAGTGGCGGGCGGAAATCTGCTTACGGCTCTCGGACATGGCATTGCTGGCGGATTCTTCGTCGCGGGCCTGCTCATTCACCTGCAGAACGAGATCATCCACCGGGTACTCAAATGCGAGTAGCGATAGATAGGGCTGAAGCCGCAGTTTCATTCGGGGATCGAAGCCCTCGGCCAGGTCCTGGGGCTGCAGGGTCGTTTCCTCCGGCCCGTCGAATGCCACCACCTGGGCCCATTCGAGACGCGCCATGTCCAGCGCCATCCGCGGGTGCGGCCGGGCAAACCGGGGATTGCGCTCGAGCCAGGCCGGCAGCCGGGAGCCGAGATTGCGCAGTGTAAAGGAGCGCGAAGGACATTCCGCGAGGTAAGCCTCAGCCAGGCGGTCGAAGCGCTTTTCGCCCAGCACGGCGCGCAGGCCGGGAAAATCGTCCGCAAAACAGGAGAGCACCCGGAACCAGTATTGCCGGTTATAAAGCTCCAGACGTTCGAACGAGGTGAGCCGGTCGTTGGGCTTGATGAACGATGCCGCGTAACGGCGCATGGAACCGCCGCTGGGCGCGTGGCGGCGCATCCGGTAGCCGGGCCCGAGCGGCGCCAGAACCGCGCGCGCCATTTTCCGTTGAATCTGGGCGAGATTCACGGCGTGACGAGCAGGCCTTCCGCGGGAGCAGACTGCTGCCTCGCCGGGCTCGCGGCGCCGATTGCCTGGAGAAAACGATTGGCCTTCAACGCCTCGGCATGTACTTCCTCGAAGGAAGGAATGCGGTCGTCCCATTCCAGCAGCGTGGCCGTGGGCCCGCAGCGGCGTATGGCGGTCTCGTAGAGCCTCCACACGGGATCGATCACCGGATGATCGTGGGTGTCCAGGATGTACTTTCGGTACTTCGAATGTCCGGCAATGTGGATTTGCGCTACGCGTTCGTGGGGCACATTTTCCACGTAGTCCATGGGGTTGAATCGGTGGTTCACTGAAGAAACGTAAATATTGTTTACGTCCAGCAGGATGCCGCAATCCGCCCGCTCGGCCACTTCCCTGAGGAATTCCCACTCGGTCATTTCCGAAACATGGTATTCCGCGTAACTGGAAACATTTTCCACGCACACCGGCACTTCCACGAAGTCGCGAACCTCCCGGATTTTCCGCGCGGTCAGCCGGGCAGCCTCGAAAGTGTACGGCATGGGCAGCAAGTCGTGGGTGTAGGTGCCGTCCACGCTGCCCCAGCACAGGTGGTCGGAGAGCCAGGGCGTTTTTGTCCGCCGGGCCAGAGTTTTCAGGCGGCGCAGGTGCTCCCGCGCCAACGGCTCCGCGGAACCGAAGTACATGGAGACACCGTGCTGCACCACGCGATAGTTGTCCAGGATCTGGTCCAGGACGCGTAGCGGCCGTCCCCCGTCCACCATGAAATTCTCAGAGATGATTTCGAACCAGTCCACGACCGGCTTGCGGGTGAGGATGTGGTCGTAGTGCGGGATGCGCAGTCCGATGCCGATGCCATATTCAGTGAAGCCGTTGAAGCGGTTCGCGGGCATACCCCTGCCTTAGGAGTAAAGAAGAGCCCGGTGAGGCCGGAGCGGGAGCCCCGGCCCCCGGGGTAGAACTCAGTACGAGAGTAGCGCGAAGATCAGCTGGGCTTCTTCGAGCCGTCCGTGGCGCAGCCGCCCTTGCCCTTGCAAGAGTTCTTGCCCTTGCAGCCGTTGTCGCCGCTCTTGCACCCGCCGTTGCCCTTGCAAGAGTTCTTTCCCTTACAGGCATGCTTTTCCGTCTTCTTCTTGGTGTCCTTGGTTGCGTCCTGTCCAGGTAGCGACTTGGACGCAGCCAGGGTGCTGGCGGCTGTGCCGGTGATCAACCCCGCTACTGCGGCGCCCACCACCAACTTTTTCATGTGTTTCGTCATCTCTTTATCCCTCGCTTGAAGAGTTTTTTTCCTCACGCGCCCGTGCCCCCGAACGGAGCTGGAATTCCACCCAGGTAGTCGCAGGCCCATCAGGAGTACGGAGGAAAGAGACGAGCGGATTCCTAGGGAAAGGACCCCCTCGCTGCCCCCTCCGGCTCGCGCCCCCCGAGTCCCCCGGCCGGATGCCGTACCACCCCACCCCGACCTGGTTCGCCGTTGGACCCGGAGAGACTAGGACAGAATTTCCCGAGTGTCCAGCGCGACTTTTTTCGGCACTCCCCATCCCCGGCACCCTCTCGATCCTTCAAGAATTGCGCGCACGCGGGGACTGGTCCTCTCGCATTTCCTCGATGGGGGGAGCCCAGCCCGCTTCGGGGGAACCTCAACCCAGTCCTTTACGTTTCACACCCCCGGGAACGATCCGGCCGCCTTGCGCGTGCCGGATTCCGGTCTGGGGGCCGCCGATGGAATCATTCAGCGAACCGCTTCGCCAGGTTCTACGCCGTTTGCGACGGGCACCCATGTTTACGGCGGTCACCTTGATCACCATCTCCGCGGGCATCGGGGCCACCGTGGCCATCTTCAGTGTGGTCAATGGGGTGCTCCTCAAACCGCTTCCCTACCCACAGCCGGACCGCTTGGTTGCCGTCTGGCACAAGGCTCCGGGCCTCAACCTCGAGGACGTGGACATGGCTCCGTCGAATTACTTCATCTACCGGGAGCAAGGCCGGGCCTTCCAGGATATCGGCCTCTATCAAAGCAGCGCGGCGACCGTCACCGGACTGGCGGAACCGGAGCGCGTGCACACGCTGAACGTGACCGACGGCATGCTGCCCATCCTCGGAGTCGAGCCGATGCTGGGACGGTGGTTCAGTCGCGCCGAGGACGCTCCCGGAAGCCGCGATACGGTCATCCTGACGTACGGATTCTGGCGCCGCAGATTCGGCTCGGATCCCTCCGTCGTGGGCCGCGCCGTCACCGTGGACGGCAAAGCTTGGGAAGTCATCGGGGTAATGCCGCAGAAGTTCACCTTTCTGGACATGGAGGAGCCCGCGCTTATCCTGCCGCTCCGCCTGGACCGCAACAAGACCACCCTGGGCCAGTTCAGTTACGAGGGCGTGGCGCGGCTGAAGCCCGGAGTCACCCTCCAGGCGGCGAATGCCGATGTGGCGCGGATGATCCCCATCGTGTGGCAGAGCTTTCCGGCGCCGCCCGGGTTCAGCCTTCAACTCTTCCTGAAAGCCAAACTCGGCTCCAACCTGAAGCCCCTGAAACAATCCGTGGTGGGAGACGTGGGCAAATTTCTCTGGGTGTTGATGGGGGGTATTGGCCTGGTGCTGCTCATTGCCTGCGCCAATGTGGCCAACCTGCTGCTGGTGCGGACCGAAGGGCGCCAGCAGGAGATCGCTCTGCGGTCCGCGTTGGGAGCCAGCCGCGGCCGCCTGGCCGGCGAGCTGCTCTTCGAGAGTCTGGTGATCGGACTTCTGGGGAGCGCGCTGGGACTGGCCCTGGCTTACAGCGCGCTGCGCCTGCTGGTGGCCTTGGCGCCTTCGGGTTTGCCGCGTCTGGGCGAAATCGGGATCGATCCCCCGGTGTTGCTGTTCACTCTGGCGGTTTCGCTGGCGGCCGCGCTGCTGTTCGGTTCCGTGCCGGTCCTCAAATACGCCAGCTCGCGCCTGGGCACCGGTCTGCGCGAAGGCGGCCGTTCGCTCAGCCAGAGCCGGGAGCGGCAGCGCGCGCGGAGCCTGCTGGTGGCTGTGCAGGTGGGGTTGGCGTTCGTTTTGATCCTGTGCTCCGGGCTGATGGTCCGCACCTTCCTCGCCCTCACCCGGGTTCAACCCGGCTTCGTGGCGCCCGCCGAAGTGCAGACGTTTCGGATGAATATTCCCTCGGCCGAAGTCCCAGGTGACCAGCCCTTGGTCCGCATGCAGGAAGCCATCCTGCACAAACTCGGGGAGATTCCCGGCGTGTCCTCGGCGGCGATGTCCAACTCGGTTCCCCTCGATGACAATCACTGGTTCGACCCGGTGTTCGCGGAAGACCGGAGTGCGAATGAAGGAGAGCTGCCCCCGCTGCGCCGGTTCAAGTTTGTATCCCCGGGAGCGCTTCGCACCCTGGGAACGCCCATCGTCGCCGGGCGCGACTTCACCTGGGCGGACACCTACGGCCGTGCGCCGGTAGCCATGGTCTCGGAGAACTTTGCGCGCGAATTCTGGCAGTCGCCCGCCCATGCCCTCGGCAAGCGCGTCCGGGTGAGCTCGAAAGACGACTGGCGCGAAATCGTGGGCGTCGTTGCCGATGTGCGCGACGACGGCATGAATCGGCCGGCTCCAACCACGGTGTATTGGCCGGTCTATCTGAAGCAGTTCGAGAGCGACGAAGTGCAATCGTTTCGCACGCTCACCTTTTTCCTCCGCAGTCCGCGGGCCGGCTCCGAGGGCCTGATGCAGGAAGTGCGCCAGGCCGTGTGGTCCGTGGACGCGAATCTCCCGCTCTCTTCCATCCGCACTCTGGACTATTACTACGCCCGTTCCCTGTCGCGGACCTCGTTCACGCTGGTGATGCTGGCCATCGCCGCGGGCATGGCCCTGCTGCTGGGGATCGTGGGCTTATACGGCGTCACGGCGTATTCGGTCTCGCAGCGCACCCGGGAAATCGGCATCCGCCTGGCCCTGGGAGCGCAGCCCCGGGAACTGGTTGGCATGTTCGTGCGCCACGGGCTCGCCGTGACCGCCGGGGGCATGGCCGTGGGATTCCTGGTGGCGCTCACCACCATGCGCGTGATGAGCTCGCTGCTCTTCCAGGTGAGCACCGCGGATCCACTGACCTATTTCCTGGCGTGCGCCGGGCTGGTGGCGGCAGCAGCCATGGCCAGCTACCTCCCGTCGCGCCGCGCCTCCGCCGTGGATCCGGTGGAAGCCCTGCGCGCGGAATGAGGGTGTTGCGAGGGATCGTAGCGCCGTGCGATTGCCCGTTTAGAGAATGCTCTCGGTCCAGTCTTCCAGCATAGTCTTCACTTTGTGCAGGAATTGGTGGGCCACGGCGCCGTCCACCACCCGGTGGTCGTAGCTCAGCGTCAGGTAGACCATGGAGCGGATGGCGATGGCATCGTCAATCACCACCGCGCGCTTCTGGATGGCGCCGAGCCCCAGGATGCCCACGTTCGGCTGGTTGATCACCGGCAGGCCCATCAGCCCTCCGAACACCCCGGGGTTGGTGATGGAGAAAGTGCTTTCCGCCACCTCCTCCGGCTTCAGTTTCTTCCCGCGGGCGCGCTCCGCCAGGTCGTTGATGGCGCGCTGCAGGCCCAGAAAATTCTTCTCCTCCGCGTTTTTAATCACCGGGACGATCAGGCCCCAATCGAGCGCCACGGCCATGCCGATGTTGCACTCCTTGTGCAGGACGATGTTGGTGCCGTCGAGCGAGGCATTCATCGTGGGATAGGCGCGCAGGCCCTCGATGGCCGCGCGCACAAAAAACGGCATGAAGCTGAGCTTGAGTTCATATTTGCGCTCGAATTCGCCCTTCACCTTGTTGCGCAGCGCGGCAATCCCGCTGACGTCCGCCTCTTCGACGGAATAGACGTGAGGCGAGACGTGTTTCGAAGCCAGCATATGCTCGGCAATTTTCTGCCGCATGGTGGTGAGCGGCTGGACCTCGTAGCGGCCGAAGTACACTCGCTCGCGCGGCACGGCCAGTTCAAACGCCGGGCGGTAGAGCGAGCCGGTGGCCGGGGGAGGCGGAGAAGGCGGCGCGGCAGCCGGTGTGGCCGCGGGCGCCGCGGGGCGCGCGGCCGGCGGGGGAACGGCTCGCGCAACAGCCTGTTCGGGATGCTCGATGAAATGCAGGATGTCGTCTTTGCTCACCCGCCCGCCGGCGCCGGTTCCGGGCACTTGCGCCAGGTCCACACCGTGTTCGCGCGCGAGCCTGCGAACCAGCGGGGAGCTGCGGATTTTCTCACCGTCCGTGCGCATCGCCGGGGCCGCGGGAGGTGGTGCGGCCGGGGCCGGAGTTGCTTCGAAATGAAGCGGCGCCTCAACCGGCGGCGGAGTCGGCGGCGGTGCCGCCGCGCGCGGCGCGGAAGGAGTGGTTGATGTAGCGGCCGGCAGAGAGGCGGTGGCTCCGGCCGGAGCGCCTTCCGCGTCAATCACTGCCACCACCGTCTGGATCGGCACGGTCTGACCTTCGTTGATCTTGATCTCTTTGAGCACGCCGGCCGCGGGAGCCGGGATTTCCGCGTCCACTTTGTCCGTGGAAATCTCAAACAGCGGCTCGTCCCGCTCCACGCGCTCGCCTGGCTTCTTCAGCCATTTGGTGATGGTGCCCTCGAAGATGCTTTCGCCCATCTGGGGCATGATGACGTCGGTTGCCATGGCATTCACCTCGATCTCTAGTAGTGCGCCAACTCCCTGGCCGCGGTCACCACATCCTTCGCCTGCGGCAAGAACCGTTCCTCGAGCGGCGGCGAGTACGGCACCGGGGTATCCAGCGCGGTCACGCGGCGCACCGGTGCGTCCAGATCCTCGAACGCCTTCTCAAAGACCAGGGCGGAAATTTCCCCGGCTAGGCCGCCGAACCTGGTGTCTTCATGGACCACGAGCAGTCGGTTGGTCTTTCGCACCGAACCCAGGATGCTCTCCGTATCCAGGGGCATGATGGTGCGCAGATCCAGGACTTCCGCCTCGATGCCTTCCTTGGCCAATTCCGCCGCGGCGTCCAGCGCGGTGTGGGTCATCGCCGCGTACGTGGCGATGGTCACGTCGCTCCCTTCGCGGCGCACGGTTGCCTTCCCCAGCGGCACCGTGTAGTCCTCGGCGGGAATCTCATCCTTCACGCGCCGATACAGGAATTTGTGCTCGAAGAAGAGCACGGGATTGTTGTCGCGAATGGCGGACTTCATCAGCCCCTTGGCGTCGTAGGGCGTCGAGGGGTAGACAATTTTCAGGCCCGGCGTGTGCGCGAAATACATCTCCGGGTTCTGCGAATGGAACGGGCCACCGTGCACGCCGCCGCCGGAGGGCGCGCGCACCACCATGGGCACCGGCGCGCCCCACAGGTAATACGACTTGGCCACGAAATTGGTGAGCTGGTTGAAGCAGCAGGCGATGAAATCCACGAATTGCAATTCGCACACCGGGCGCAGGCCCAGATAACTCATTCCGCAGGCCGCGCCGATGATGGCCGTCTCGCTGATCGGTGTGTCGATCACCCGCTCCCAGCCGAATCGCTCCAGCAGGCCGGCAGTCACTTTGAACGCTCCGCCATACACGCCGATGTCCTCGCCGATGCACACCACCGCAGGATCGCGTTCCATTTCTTCAAACAGCGCCTGGCGGATGGCCTCGAGAAAGGTGACCTGAGCCATGATTACCTCTTCCCCCGCGTGCTGGCCGGTTGCCTCGCCGCACGTTTGGCGGAGGCGCGGGCGGATTTCTGAGCGACCCCACGCCCGTCTCCACCTGCCCCATCATCCCCGGGCTTTCGCGGCAATGCCTGTGGTGCCGCCCCCGTCCCGGCGGTGCCCGCCCTCACGGCGGAGTCCGGTCCGCCGTGGCCATAGCCATCCACCATCCATTCAGGCCTGGCCGAGGAGCGCGGAGGGGTAACCTCCGCCACCGGACGCTTCCATTGCGGTTCGATGGGCAGAGGACCTTCACAGTAAATCGGGCTTTCGGCGAGTTCAGGCGGCGGAAAGGGTGAATTTTCCGCGAAGACAACGTCTTCCCGAACCAGGGCATCGATCCGCGCCAGAATCTCCTCTTTCTGCTTCCCGGTCAGAACTCCGCTGGCGCTCAGCCGCTTTTCGTAGCTCTCGATGGGATCGCGGCCCTTCCAATGTTCGAACATCGCCTTGGGAACGTATTCGGCGGGATCGTGTTGTGCGTGGCCGCGCATGCGCATGGTCTTGGCTTCGATAATCACTGGCCCCTGCCCCGCGCGGCACAGCCGCACGGCCTCGCGCGTGGTGGTGAACATGGCTTGCACGTCGTTGCCGTCGGCGATGAACGCGCGCACACCATACGCTTTGGCGCGGTCCGCCAGGTCCGTAATCGGAACCTGGCGCGTCACGGGCGTGGAATATGCCCACTGGTTGTTTTCGATGATCAGCACCAGCGGCGCACGCTGCTGCGCGGCCAGATTGACCCCTTCGTGAAACGCTCCGGTAGAGGTGCCGCCGTCGCCGATCCAGGTGAGCGCCACGATCTTCTGGCCCAGGTAGCGGCCGGCCATGGCCACTCCGGTCATCACCGGAATCAGGTCCCCCAGCATCGAGATGGGGGAGACAATGTGCAGGTCTTTCAAGTCCCCGAAGTGGCTGGTGCCGTCCTTTCCCTGCGTGGGAGAGGTAAAGCGCGCCATGTGCTGCGTGAAGATGTCGCGCGGGGGCACGCCTTTGACCAGCAGACCGCCGATATTGCGGATCATGGGCGCGATCCAGTCGCGCGGTTCCAGCGCGTAGACGCTGCCCACCGGAATGGCTTCCTGCCCCAGGGAGGAATAGAGTCCGCCGACAATCTTGTTCTGGCGGAAAAGATTCGTCATGGCGTCTTCCACCTTGCGGTTGAGCACCATGTAACGGTACAGATCGAGCTGATGCTCCCGCGTCACTTCCGTATTGAATGAGTTCGCCATGATCAATTGAGCCTTCGGGTCCGCTGACTCTTCCTCTTCTGCGCTCCCAGCTGCATCCCTCTGTGCACCCTACGCCCTGGGGTGAACTTCTCTCTCTTTCCTAGGAGGTGATCATCACTCCGGCACCTTCGCGTTCCCATGCCTCCACGCGAACCCTGAGCTCCCCCTGTCCGAAGTCCTCGAGTCGCAGCCCAAATACATCTCCCATGCCGCGCGCCAGCGCCCGCGCCGCCGCCGCCATCTCCACAGGCTCGCCCATCACTTGTTCGAGCGACGTCGCCCGGCATCCCGCGATGCCGCACGGCACAATGAGGTCGAAAAACCTGAGGTCGGTCGAAACGTTCCACGCGAGCCCATGCGAGGTCACCCAGCGGCTCACATGCACACCGATGGCCCCGAGTTTCGTGGGCGGCAGGCTCGCGGATTCCTCCGCGGGATGCAGCCAAACGCCGGTCTTCCCCTCCCAGTTTGGCTGCAGGCGCGCCGCGGCCACGCCCATCTCCACTGAGGCGCGGATCATCGCTTGCTCAAGCCCCCGCACAAACCACACCACGTCGCGCCGGTGCCCGTGGAGATCGAAAATCGGATAGCCCACAAGCTGTCCCGGGCCGTGATAGGTCACGTCTCCCCCGCGGCGGATGTCGAAATACTCCACACCCATTTGCCGCAGTACCCGCTCCGAACCGAGCAGGTGTTCCTGCCGCCCGTTGCGCCCCTGGGTGATCACGTGTGGATGCTCGCAGAGCAGCAGCACGTCCGGCACTGCGCCCGCCTTGCGCGCGGCCACCAGGCGCTGCTGAAGGGCGAGCGACCGTGCGTAGGGAATCAGGCCCAGATTGACCAGCCAGCAAGCGTGGTGTCTTTGAGTCACTTCGCAAATCCAAAGGCGAAAATCGAAATTCGAAACTCGAAATTCGCCGAATGGCGCCGGAACGGCCGCCGCCGGGCCGATTTTCGTTTTTCGAATTTCGGTTTTCGCCTTTCGCTTCTACGCATTGATGCTCATTCCCCGCACCGCATTGAAGCCGTCTCCCAGCGCTTCCCATACCGTGGGATGCGCGTGAATCATGGCCATCATGTCGTCCACCGTGGCTTCGAGCTGCAGCGCCGTCACCGCCTCGGCGATCACTTCCGTGGCCAGCGGGCCGATGATGTGCACGCCCAGCACCTCTCCGTATTTGGCATCCGCGACCACTTTAATAAAGCCTTCGTGCGCGCCCAGAATCGTGGCCTTGCTGTTGCCGGCGAACGGGAATTTGCCCACCTGTACGTCGTGGCCGCCCTCGCGAGCGGCGCGTTCGGTGAGGCCAACGGAGCCAATCTGCGGCTCGCAATAGGTGCAATTGGGAATGCGCGCGCGGTTGACCGGTTGGGCGGCCTTTCCGGCCATATGCGTGACGGCGACGATTCCCTCCATGGACGCAGCGTGAGCCAGTTGCGGCATTCCGGCCACGATGTCGCCGATGGCGTAGAGCCCCGGCTCGTCCGTTTCCTGGTATGGTCCGGCGTGCAGGAATCCGCGCTCCATCCGCGCGCGGGTCTTTTCCAAGTTGAGCCCTTCCGTAACCGGCCGGCGGCCCACCGCCATGAGCACCTTTTCCGCCACGGCGCTTTGCGTCTTCCCGTCCTTATCCTGGTACGTGACCGTCGCGCACTTCGCGTCCTTCTTGAGCGACTCGACCTTCGCTCCCGTCTCGATCCGGATGCCTCTCTTCTTGAGAGCTTTGGCCAGTTCCGCGGAAACCTCTTCGTCTTCGAGGGGCACGATGCGCGGCAGCATCTCGAGCACGGTCACTTGCGTGCCGAATGAATTGTAGATGGAGGCGAATTCGGAGCCCACCGCGCCGGAGCCCACGATCACCAGACTCTTGGGAATCTCCGGAAGCGAAAGGATCTCGCGATTGGTGAGCACCACCTTGCCGTCAATCTCGATGCCCGGCAGGGAGCGCGCGTCGCTGCCGGTGGCCAGCAGGATGTTTGCGGCCTGGATCTCCGTGGTCTTGCCGTCTTTCTCCACGGAGATGCTGCCCGGTGCGGCCCAGCGTCCGAAACCCTGCACGCGCTCGACCTTGTTTTTCTTGAAGAGGAACTCGATGCCCTTGGAATGCTTGAAAATGATCTTGTCTTTGCGCGCCAGGATGGCCGGCCAGTTGACCTTCAAATCCTTCAGCTCGAAGCCGAAATCCCCGGCGCGTTTCATGTGGTCGTAGAGTTCCGCGTGGTGCAACAACACCTTGGTCGGGATGCAGCCAATGAGCAGGCAAGTACCGCCCAATGGGGCGTCTTTTTCCACCACTACGGTCTTCAGGCCGAGCTGCCCGGCCCGAATCGCTGCCACGTAGCCTCCCGGACCGCTGCCGATGATTGCCAGGTCGTATTTGGCCAATCCGCGCCTCCCCAGATTCCGAGCGGGCGGCCGTGGTCCAGGAGAAATCCAGCATGGGCGGCACGGCACCGCAGAATGATGCGGACAAGAACGGCCAGTCTATCAGCCCCGGCGCGGGGCAAGCAACCGCCTCGCACACAGGAGGGGGAGCGACGGTGCGGAGATGACCAGGCTACCGCGCCAGCTCGCCCTTTTCGATTGGATAGCCCTTCTGAACCCAGTTGGTGCCGAAGTTCTCTTCGATGCGCAAAACCTTTACCTTGGTGAAACCCATGCCGTGTAAAGCTTCATAGGCGGGCTTTACGTTAGGACACCGGATCCAGGGACAGCAGCCACAGTAAAGCACGATGAATTTGTCGCGCGCGAGCGGCCCGACGCGCTCCCGGAGTTGTCGCAAGCCCTCGTCCTTGGATGAGGGGCCCATATACTCCGACCCGGGGATGTGCGCCTCCTTATAGAGAAAGCGGAAGCCGACTTGAAGGATCAGCGGCCTTTCGGCGCCGCGCGACTGCTGGAGGATGCGGGCAAGCTCCTCCGGTTCCAGGATTGCACCGGCGGGGACCACCGCTTTCGCCCCCTCGGATTGGGGCTGCGCGCCTGTTCCGGATCTGGCCGCCAGGACAACCGTCAGCCCAAGCTGGAAGGCCAAAGCGAGCGCAAAAGCTCGGCTGCGAGATGAGTGGTCCATCGCCGGATTCAACTCTAGCCCCCAAAGCCGGAATAAGAAAGCGCCACGGCGTCCAGCAGGGGCATACAACCTCGCGCGCGCATCGCACTCGCCGGATGACCTGGTCCCGGGCAGCGAACCGGTTTCCCTCTCCGCTGATCCCTCCCGCTGCGCGGGTGGCAGAAAAACTACTGGCGGTTGCGCGATGCTCCCGCGGGCGCGTCTGTTCCCAAAGACGTCCACCCTGCATCAGGCTGCACCAGGCCTGGCTCGCTTGTGGTTCGGTGTTGTAGCAACATGAAAATGTCACCCCTAATGGCCGAGTGAAAATGTCACCCCCTGCTCTTTTATAGCGCCTCGATCTGCAGTTTGTTTTCGCCGTAGAACACGGTGATCCGGCCAACCAGGTCTTCGATCAGCTGCACACGCGCCCCAGCGAAACTGAACCGCCGCGGCTGGGGTGGGATCT